>JRYK01000247.1_pt1 | contig 75671 bp, 65 predicted proteins | sample 235381 | NCBI WGS metagenome assembly JRYK01 (sample SAMN03074220, study PRJNA261476) | activated sludge metagenome | biome: Wastewater Treatment Plant; feature: Wastewater; material: Activated sludge; isolation source: activated biomass of a wastewaster treatment plant treating hydrocarbon... ... | reverse complement strand
AACTGCAGGCTTTAACATTTCGTGTTATGGACGTAACTACCTTTTTATACCGGATATAGACAAGTGGGAAAAATGGGAGATGGATATTAGGCAGGAAGTTAGGAATTGTGATGTCGCATTTTTGGATGCCACATTCTATGAAGAACGTGAGATTCCCAACAGGAAAATATCTGATATCCCACATCCTCTGGTTCCGGAAACCATTCAATGGTTTAAAAATGAGGATAAAAAAGACATCAATAAAATAAAATTCATTCATTTGAATCATACCAACTCTTTATTGAGATCGGAAGAACTTCGATCTACCATTCGCAACAAGGGTTTTGATGTTGCTGAACAAGGGAAGTGGTATTGAATTGGAAAATGAGTTCTATTGTACTAAGCCAACTTAAAGGACGTAATTTGCCATATGGATATATTTGAAGCAGTAATTATAGCTATCGTTGAAGGCCTCACCGAATTTTTACCCATTTCATCAACTGGTCACATGATACTCACTTCCGCAGTTCTTGGATTGGACAATACGGCCTTTTTGAAGACTTATGAAATTTCCATTCAGCTCGGAGCGATAATGGCCATTGCATGGATATATGCGGGCCGTTTTTATTCGAATTTTGTCATGTACTATAAATTATTTGTCGCGTTTGTTCCAACGATGGTGATTGGATTTTTGGCGTATGATTGGATTAAAACTTATTTGTTCAGTACATGGGTAGTTTCCATCACCCTGGTCCTTGGTGGGGTACTTTTTATTTGGCTGGATACTTTTATTGAAAGTAGAAAATCTGTGTATTCCGAATTGGATGCCATCGCTCCAAAGAATGCCTTTTGGATTGGTGTGATTCAAGGCCTATCGGTAATTCCAGGTATATCCAGAGCTGGAGCCACCATAGTTGGAGGATTGATGAATGGATTTGACAAGCGCCAAGCCATGGAATTTTCATTTTTATTGGCCGTGCCTACCATGCTGGCAGCGACGACTTATGATTTGATTAAAACGCCTATTGAATTTACCAATGATCAAATAAAAATTCTTGGTATTGGAGGGGTGGTAGCCTTTGTTGCAGCATGGGTCGCAGTAAAATTTATGTTGGCTTTTGTAGGAAAATATGGATTCGCCTGGTTTGGTTGGTATCGCATAGCACTGGGAATAGTTTTTTTAATTCTGCTTAAATTGGAGATCGTTAGCTAGTGGAAGCCTTTAAGTCTCGTCTAACTGAATAACCAAAATCGGTTATTGAAAAAAAGGGTAGTTGACGTGGCTAATAAAAACAGATTCATTCATACGCCGGGTCGTGACTTACAAAGACTCATAGTGTAATTTTCAAGAGTTTAACTCTCATTGGCAGGAGCACCTGATATGATTATAATTATCCTGGTGATTGATATTGATCAACGAGGATGAACCGAAAAAGGTATTACTTTGCCTGATTTTATATTCATTGCAATAAACAGAATTGATCATGGAACGTAAAATGCAACCCGAAAGCCTGATGATGTCCTATGGGTATAAACCTGAGTGGTCAGAAGGGGCAATCAAGTGTCCTATTTTTCAAACATCTACGTTTGTTTTTAGAAACGCTGAAGAAGGGAAGGCGTTTTTTGAATTGGCATACGGTTTACGAAAACCCGGGAAGGATGAGAAAACCGGATTGATATACAGCAGGATCAATAATCCTGATTTGGAAATATTGGAGAATCGGTTGTGTTTGTGGGATGGAGCGGAAGAATGTGCCGTTTTTGAAAGCGGTATGTCGGCCATTACCACTGTCTTGTTGGAATTTCTACGTCCCGGAGATTTGTTGTTATTCAGTACTCCGCTGTATGGAGGAAGCGATCATTTTATTCGTAAAATATTAAACCAGTTTGGCATTCATGTGCTAAGCTTTTCGGTAGGGCAATGCAAAGAAGAGGCGATTCAAATTGTTGAAGCCAGTGGATTAAAGGATCGGTTGGCTATGGTTTACATTGAGACTCCGGCGAATCCAACAAACGATTTGATTGACATAGAATGTTGCAAAGAGATCACAAAGCATTTTTCAAGGGAAGACAAGGAAATCTATCTGGCCGTTGACAATACTTATATGGGTCCACTTTGGCAGCATCCTCTTANNTACTCAGCGACAAAATACATCGGAGGACACAGTGATGTGATCGCAGGTGCTTGCCTTGGCAGTCATAAGCTGATGAGTCGGGTAAAAGGTTTGAGAACCTTTTTAGGAAATATGGCCGGACCCTGGACAGGTTGGCTGTTGTTGCGAAGTCTTGAAACTCTAAAAGCACGGATGGACATTCAGGCGGCTAACGCAGAACATGTGGCGGAGTACCTCAACCATCACCCTAAAGTAGATAAGGTTTATTTTCTGGGAAATATCAAGCCCACCGATACCCGGCTTTATGCAATAAAACAGAAGCAATGCCTGAGTAATGGGGCAATGATTTCTTTTGACATTCAGGGAGGAGAAAAGGAAGCCTTTAAATTTTTAAATGCCCTCAAGTTGATCAAGTTAGCGGTAAGCCTTGGCAGCACGGAAAGCCTTGCCGAACATCCGGCGACCATGACCCATGCCGATGTTGCACCAGATGAAAAAATACAGTTGCACATTACAGAGAAAATGATCAGACTTTCTATTGGCGTGGAAAATTATAGAGACATTATTCATGATATCGAGCAAGCGCTTATGCAGGTTTGATAAGTAAAGAATTGAACACTAACGAACGTTAGTATTTTTTCAAAAGGGAATGTACTCAGTTCTTTATTCAGAGGATTCTAATTACCTTTGAGATAGAAATATGAAGCGCACTTTGAAATATTACCGGATCATGTGGTGGAAGCATGATTTTTCAGCTGGTTTATCGGTTTTTTTTGTTGCCTTGCCCTTGTGTTTGGGAATTGCCTTAGCTTCAGGAGCTCCTGTTTACAGTGGTATTCTGGCCGGAGTCATTGGAGGCATCGTTACGGCTTTGATCAGCGGATCGGATCTTTCCGTTTCAGGACCGGCAGCGGGCTTGTCTACACTGGTTGCAGCTGCAATCCTGGACTTAGGAAGTTTTAACATTTTTCTGGTTACTGTAATCATTGCCGGATTTTTTCAAATCGCATTGGGAACCTTGAAATTGGGCATTCTTGCAAATTACTTTCCTTCTGCAGTGATTAAAGGTATGTTGGCAGCCATTGGAGTTATACTAATATCCAAACAAATTCCACTGGTACTCGGGTATGACCAACCTGATTTTTGGACCAGTGGATTTCTTGACCTTTTTTCTTCGAAGAACTTTTTAGGTAATCTCCAGGAATTCAGCCACCACATCACCATGGGCTCCATAATCATTGGGTTGGTTTCCTTTGTGGTGATGATTTGTCTGGAAAGAAAAATCCTACCGAGGTTTCGGTTCTTGCCAAATGCTTTATTCATCGTCGTATTAGGAATGAGTATGAATGCCATGTTTGGGTGGTTCATACCGCAATGGTCACTCAAAACTTCTCAATTGATTAATCTTCCAGGTAATCTGGAGGGTATGATCCAATTTGCAGATTTCATCAATGGATTTTCATCATCTCTGGTTTGGAAATACGGATTGATGATTGGGGCTCTGGCCAGTCTGGAATCGCTACTTTGCATTGAAGCCATAGATAAATTGGATCGACATCACCGGATCACTCCAGTTAATCGAGAGCTTTTGGCTCAGGGAATAGGAAATGTTTGTTGTGGGTTATTGGGTGCTATACCCATAACGGCGGTGGTTGTACGCGGCGCAGCGAATGTTGATGCAGGTGGCCGAACCAAACTTTCTGCCATTACACATGGCCTTTTTTTACTCATTGCGGTTTTTATGTTTACTTCCTGGATTCATCTTATCCCATATGCTTCTCTGGCGGTAATATTGATCATGACGGGTTTTAATCTTGTGAAGCCTAAGTTGTTTATTCATATGTGGCAATTGAGTTGGAAGCAATTTCTACCATTTGTAATTTCCATCATCATCATTTTAGCAACGGATTTACTTTTAGGGGTGAGTATCGGGCTAATGGTATCCATTTATTTTATCATACAAAATAATTTTAAGGCCGAATACAAAGTAAACAAACTGACTGAACAGGGAATACCACATTATAGAGTCAAGCTGAATACCAATGTTACTTTTTTAAATAAAGTCAATTTGAAGAAAGTTCTCGATGACATTCCTGAATATTCTAACTTGACGATTGACGGTTCAGATTCACATTTTATTGATTACGATATACTTGAGATCATCAGTGAGTTTGAAACCAAAGCAAAAGAAAGGCATATTGTGATGCATTTAATCAATATTGAACGCGTCAATGTTACAGCTATTCATTAGGCCATTCATAGCATTCTGCACCCTTATGCGTGGTTACATCGTTAGCGGGTAGTTAAATTTACCATAGATTAAAAGCCGGAAACGGGAATAAGTCTATATTTACCGTATTAATAATTTTATGGAAGGGATTAATGTTTTTAATGATTGCATTCGCAAATTGATTTTTGTATGGACACTTTGCTCTTTATTATCAGATGGTAGTGCTCAGACTTCTAATCCTTTATTTGATTCAACATTGGCTAAGAAATACCAGGCTGACCAATATGGCATGAGAAATTACACCATGGTTTTATTAAAGACAGGCCCGGTACAAATCGATGACAAGGCAAAGGTTTCAGAATTGTTTCGAGGCCATTTAGACAACATTGGTCGACTGGTCAAAGAAGGCAAAATGGTAGTTGCTGGACCCTTTATGAAAAACGATCTTTACCGTGGAATTTTTATCTTAACCGTAGCCACTGCTGAAGAAGCAAAAACTTTAATGGATACTGACCCTGCCATTCACGCAGGTTTACTGGAGCCCGTTTATTTAGGCTGGTATGGTTCTGCGGCGCTTCCGGCATACCTGGAGCTTAGTGAGAAACTGGGTAGATTTAAAATTTAAGCCAATGCATGAATTCAAGTTTTTCAGGACTATTTTGTACCGTGATAATTTGACTTCCATTGATAATGATTCGATAAACTAATTTCACGCTTACAACTAAGTCTGTGACTTTTAAGCAAGTTTTCTACTGCTCCCATATCCATACTGATGTGAGTTTAAACGAACTTTTGGACTACATTTTCTCCGGTTGAAATTTATATTTTCTATCTATTGTAATGGTGATTTTTTGACGTGCTTTCAATTTTAAAAATGAATCCCTTGCATAAACTTATTATTCTTTGGTGGACCCTATTGCATACCCTGCACATTCAAGCACAAACATTGGATAATGCATGTTTGTACTTCCCTTCCACACATCTTGAAAAGACTGGCCAATGGTGTGTTCTTCTTCCAGGCGCCAGCGGCTTATCCATTTTTGATGATGACAGTTTTTACATACGGAGAGCTCAAATGTTAAATGACAAAGGATATGATGTATTGTTGATCGACTATAAACAATATTTTAAAAATAAGAGAGACCGTAATATCCATTTACCAACGACTTCTGAGAAAATAGCATGGGTGGTTCGGCATGCTTTGCAGGATGCTTTTACACAAGGAATATTTAACAAGGATCGAGGGGGATTTCTGATTGCCTGGAGTTTAGCGGGGCAGGGTGCATTTTATTTGGTACAGGACTCAGGATGGATTGACGATGTAAAACTTCATGCTGCTGCTGTTTATTATCCGGCTCATGAAGAATGGAGCATTATAAATAGTCAAGTCCCCTTGCTTTTGTTTACCGGACAGGATGACCAGGTAACCCCAGCGAATAACATGAAAGAAAAAATTGATCAATGTAAGTTAATTCAATGGATACAATTTCCAGATGCCTTTCATGGTTTTGATGTGGAATCATTGTCACCAGGAAGAACTATGCGGTTTCCACCCGTCATCGGAAAAAAGTACCTTTTTAAATACCACGCGGTTGCCAGAGATGAATCATTGAAATGGTTATTGGATTTTTTTCAACAATTTCGTTGAAGGGGTTGTGTTCTATTGGTTTATGCAATTACCTGAAGAGTTGGTTATTCAGAGTTATCCATCAGTCTGGTGTTGGTGTATCTTCATTTTTTCTGAAAATAGACTTTTTCTTGAGATAGCTTTTCCATTTTTGGAAGGTAAAGAACTTTTTGGCCAGTCGACCGTCGTAGTGATTCACCTGAGTGACTTTTTGATAGGAGGAAAAGTCTCCTGGATAAATAATGGTTTCGTTTAAAGAACGCAATGCGGACAAGTACGCATTGGGCAACAAATAAAATTCCTCAGGATCTTTCATTTTGCCAATGGATTTTACCAGAGACCGGACAAAATCAATGCAATTTCGCGCACGGAGAGAATAAGGCAAATGGTCCCATTCTTCAATCAACTCCAGGCAGCGAATAAATTGACTTTCATCCACCTCAACAGCAAATGCATCTTGAAATTCAGCGCCCCAGTCATTCCGGATACTCCCTGGCATAAATCCCCAAAAGCCTTCTTTTTGAATGCCGTCTTTAGGGTAATATCCCCAATAACCAGCCAGCAGTTGACCGGCTTGTTGAGGGTCCTCCTGGACCATTCCAACGAATATATGGCCAAAGGATTGACGCATTATTCCGTTGAAAAATCCCTCTTTGGCATGAAATATCAGCCATTGTCGGCTTTCCAAAGGTTGGACAAGACTTAAGCTCATCCAACAGGTCAGCAAACTTATTTGAAGGAATCTAATGACCATATTGCCCATTTGCATTCATTACCATTTTTTTTTGCTAATCGGTCGGGACTTTCAGGAAAATCCACCAATTGAATTTCAAAAATAGGAAAAATGGAAATTTTACAAAATATGTTTCCTATGGGGTTCTCTTAATTCAGTCCTTACTCCGTTAAATCAGCTTAAATTTGTGACCTAATTGTTCAATATGCTTACAGAAGTCAGTGTTTATCAACCCAAACATAAAATCCGGATTCTGACAGCGGCTTCTTTATTTGATGGCCACGATGCAGCCATCAACATCATGCGCCGTATCATGCAAAGCAGCGGAGCGGAAATCATACATCTGGGTCATAACCGGTCGGCATTGGAGATCGTGGAAGCTGCAATTCAGGAAGACGTACAAGGAATTGCCATCACTTCTTACCAGGGGGGGCACAATGAATTCTTTAAGTACATTTTTGATTTATTGAAAGATCGCGGATGTGGGCACATTAAAATATTTGGAGGCGGGGGGGGAACCATTTTACCTTCTGAGATTGAGGACCTCCATGCCTACGGGATCACCCGGATTTATAGTCCAGACGATGGACGCCATTTGGGTCTGCAAGGCATGATCAACGATGTGATTCGGCAATGTGATTTTGAAACTTATTCGAGTTTGAACGGAGAAATGAAAGCGGTAGTGACCGGACATATACCTTCGCTTTCAAGATTAATCTCTGTCATTGAAAATAATCCACAACTGGCTGAATCTTTAATCACAGAAGTTCAGAAAACAGCAAAGGCCAAAACCATACCGGTTCTAGGCATTACTGGGACCGGTGGGGCCGGAAAATCAAGCCTCGTGGACGAACTGGTCAGAAGATTTGTGCTGGATTTTCCTGAAAAACGGCTGGCGATTCTTTCTGTGGATCCATCAAAACGCAAAACCGGAGGGGCGTTATTAGGGGATCGAATCCGGATGAATTCCATGCATCCCGAATTTCATGGGGGACGGGTGTTTATGCGATCATTGGCTACCCGTCAAAGCAATTTAGCTTTGTCACCACACATTAAAAATGCACTTCAGTTATTGAAGGCATCTCCATTTGATCTGATTATCCTGGAGACTTCGGGTATCGGACAAAGTGATACGGAAATCGTTGACTTCAGCGATGTTTCGCTATATGTTATGACTCCGGAATACGGAGCCGCTACACAATTGGAGAAAATCGATATGTTGGATTTTGCCGATCTGGTGGCCATTAATAAATTTGATAAAAGAGGTGCAATGGATGCCCTCCGTGATGTACGCAAACAATTTCAACGCAATCACAAAGCATGGGAAAGTAGTCCTGAAGACATGCCCGTTTACGGGACCATCGCTTCTCAATTCAATGATCCTGGTACAAATCAATTATACAAACAACTGTTAGTTACCGTCGCTGGTAAGACGGGTGTAAAATGGAACAGCAGTGACGTGTGGCCACTCGGAGAATCCGAAAAAATTTACATCATTCCTCCGGCAAGGACTCGATACTTAAGTGAAATTTCAGACAACAACCGAAATTATGACAAGTGGTGTATTCAGCAATCCAATCTGGCCAGCCAAAGTTACAGTTTGCGGCAAACGATGAAGTTACTTGATCAATCGAAGGAAGCCAAAGTTGCGATAGAATCTAAATTGGAAGAAGTGGAATTGCAATTGGAGGGTTCTTGCAAAAAATTATTAGAAGCCTGGCCGCAAAAGAGAGAGGCCTATTGCCATGATGAATACGTCTATAAAGTACGGGACAAAGAAATTCGGGTGCCCATTTATACTGAATCGTTGTCACACACCAAAATTCCTCGTGTTGTGCTGCCTGCCTACAATGAATGGGGAGACATTCTAAAATGGATTCTGCAGGAAAATGTCCCCGGTGAATTTCCTTATACGGCTGGAGTTTATCCTTTTAAGCGTCAGGAAGAAGATCCAACCCGCATGTTTGCCGGAGAAGGTGGTCCGGAAAGAACCAACCGGAGATTTCATTACTTGAGTATCGACATGCCCGCCAATCGTTTAAGTACCGCTTTTGATTCAGTGACTTTGTACGGAGAAGACCCCGACCATCGCCCGGATATTTATGGTAAAGTCGGCAACAGTGGCGTAAGCATTTGCAGCCTGGACGATGCAAAGAAACTTTACAGTGGTTTTGATTTATGTAATCCTAAAACTTCGGTGAGCATGACCATCAATGGTCCGGCGGCAACACTTTGTGCTTTCTTCATGAATGCTGCTGTCGACCAACAATGTGAATTGTATATCCGGGAAAAAGGTTTGGAGCATAAGGTGGAGAAAAGATTAAAAGAAAAGTACGATGAAAAAGGATTGCCAAGGCCAAAATATCAGGGTGATTTGCCTGCCGGAAACAATGGTTTAGGATTATTGCTATTGGGTTTGACAGGAGATGAAATATTGGAGCCTGAAGTGTATCAATCACTTAAGGCTAAGGCTTTGCAATCCGTTCGGGGAACTGTCCAGGCGGATATCCTTAAAGAAGATCAGGCGCAAAATACCTGTATTTTTTCTACCGAGTTTTCACTGAAATTAATGGGCGATGTGCAGGAATATTTCATTCGAAACAAAGTGCGGAATTTCTATTCCGTATCCATTTCCGGGTATCATATTGCTGAAGCTGGAGCTAATCCAATCACCCAATTAGCACTCACTTTGGCCAATGGGTTTACTTTTGTCGAGTATTATTTATCGAGGGGGATGAACATTGATGATTTTGCTCCGAATTTATCCTTTTTCTTTTCAAACGGGGTAGATCCGGAATATGCTGTCATCGGACGGGTTGCACGCAGGATATGGTCTAAAGCCATGAAACATAAGTATGGGGCTAACGAACGGAGCCAGATGCTTAAATACCATATTCAGACATCCGGACGATCGTTACACGCCCAGGAAATTTCGTTCAATGATATTCGCACCACATTGCAAGCTTTATATGCCATCTACGACAACTGCAATTCCTTACATACCAATGCGTATGATGAAGCGATTACAACACCCACAGAAGAATCTGTGAGAAGGGCCATGGCCATTCAGTTAATCATCAACAACGAACTCGGACTTGCAAAAAATGAAAATCCATTGCAAGGTTCATTTATTATTGAGGAGTTGACCAATCTGGTAGAAGAAGCCGTTTTAACTGAGTTTGACCGCATTACTGAAAGAGGTGGAGTATTGGGTGCTATGGAAACCATGTATCAGCGCAGTAAAATTCAGGAGGAAAGTCTTTATTATGAAACCCTGAAACATACTGGTGAATATCCTATCATTGGGGTGAATACTTTTTTATCCAAAGACGGCTCTCCAACCGTATTACCACGGGAAGTAATCCGTGCAACAGATCAGGAAAAAAATGACCAGATCAGTTCACTTATGCTTTTAAAACAAGCCCACCAGAATGCAGTCGATAACAGTCTGCATGGGCTTCAGGAGGCAGCTTTGCACAATGCCAATATGTTTGAATGTTTAATGGAAACCGTCAAGCATTGTTCGTTAGGTCAGATTACTTCAGCCTTGTATGCAGTGGGCGGTAAGTACCGAAGAAATATGTAATTTACTAACAAATGTTAGTTAATAAAAATCAACGAAAGGCAATTGAACCGCTAGAATCTTTTTGGGCATAGTTGACAGGGCTAAATCCCTTAAGATTTTTTTATTCCGGTTGATGGCAAGGTATTGCATTCCTTAAAAAATCAAAACCTATTCGTCTGAATTTTGAAAAACCACTCAGTCCTTCACTTCCAATGCTTTGATCTTTTTTATTTCAGCTTGTGAATGGAACTTATACAATTGTTTGTTGAATTTTCGAACCATGTAATTGCAGTTCTTGGTCAAATGGTCACTGGAGGCAAAATAATTCATCAAGGTCTTTGCATTGTTTTCAATAATGAAAGGAAATCCTTTTCCTAAAAATTGGCCATCCGGAGTTTGAACCAACCAACCTTCAGCTTGAGATTCAGGGGTAAGATCTTTGTACAAAATATAGCAGGAATCCGGATTCAGAGGTCTGGCAGTTTGGTTGGATAATTGGTCCGTTAAAAAATAATTTCCAACCCAACCGGCCGATTTTAGCGCATGATGATCCTTGTCATAATAAAATAACAAATCACAAAAATTGAAGTGCTTGCGGAATGCCTGAATGAAGGTCTGATTGAACCGTTTAGCCGATTGATCTATCTCCTGGATTTCTTCTTCTTTTTTTGATCGGCACCGTGCATCACAATCCGGATTCAATAAAGATTGACGCAGGTAATTAAGTTTTTTTTCTTTGGATTCCAGGCGAACCAAAAGGGTGCCCCCTTTTAGATGCTGAATACTGGTAGTTTGCAGAATTTGCAGGCCAGGATCCTGACTGTAACCGGTAAAAGTGTTAAAAAAATATAAAAAGAGGCACAAGAAGTATGTTTTCATCCTGTAATTTCCGTTTTTGCACGTGGCGAATTGATGTATACAAAACGCAAAATTGATAATTTCGCCGCCTGTTGCAAGATAAATTTTATTAAAACCATGTCTCAATACATTGACATCGAAGCTTTAAATCAGCAAATTGCGATTGAGAGCGCCTTTTTAAAGCCATTGGTGGCTCAACAAAAGGAAATTTTAGTAGGTCAAAGTCACATGATCGATCGTATGATTTTAGGCTTATTGACCAAAGGCCATATATTATTGGAAGGTCTTCCAGGCCTGGCTAAAACCCTGGCGATAAAGACTTTGGCTCAATCCATTGATGCCCGATTCAGCAGAATTCAGTTCACTCCGGATTTGTTGCCTGCAGATATCATCGGTACGATGGTGTATAATCCATCGGACCATCAATTTTCCATCCGCAAGGGGCCTATTTTTGCACATTTTATTTTGGCCGATGAGATCAACCGAGCACCGGCTAAAGTTCAGTCTGCACTTCTTGAGGCCATGCAGGAAAAGCAAGTGACCATTGGTAAAGAAACGTATCCTTTGGAAGAACCATTTCTCGTGTTAGCGACGCAAAATCCTATTGAACAGGAGGGTACCTATCCATTACCGGAGGCCCAAACTGACCGGTTTATGATGAAAGTCCTGGTCGATTATCCAACATTTGAAGAAGAACGCATCATCATCCGAAGAAATCTGAATGAACAAGTCTTACAAAAGCCTAATCCGGTAGTCCACCCACAAGATATTCTGAGAGCCAGGCAATCCATTCAGAAAATTTATATGGACGAAAGGATTGAAAAGTACATTTTGAGTTTGGTTTTTGCGACCAGACGACCTGAATCTTATCAACTGAAAGAGCTGGCATCTTTTATCCAATATGGGGCATCCCCGCGAGCAAGTATTTTTTTGGCAATGGCCAGTAAGGCACACGCTTTTATGCAACACCGAGGTTTTGTTATACCGGATGATGTACAACAGGTATGTCGGGATATCCTTAGGCATCGAATCGGCTTGAGTTATGAGGCAGAGGCCGAAAACATACACCAGGAGGAAATCATTTCAAGAATTTTATCAAAAGTTGAAGTACCCTAAATTCATCTCATGCGCATCGTTTATTCCATATTGACCTGGTGTCTATCCATCATAGTACTGGGGGCACAGACGGTCACACCCGCAACCACAGTGCGGCAGGTTATTGAGTTGTTTGGAAATAAGAGTAAAGGTTTATGGGTGCAGCTTTATTCTGGAATAGGAAGCCGGGGAGAACGATATGTCCTTGCCTTGGGGCATGATCAGACGGACTGTAAGGGAATCATTAAGTTTATTGATCGTAACGATAGCCTGTATCTCGAAGGTAGATATGATCCAAATCAATTGAAACTGGTGATGCAGGATCAACATTTTGAGCATAAGGGATTTTTGATCGCTGGATTTTTTGATTCCGGACTACGCGTCCAAATCATGACAGCAAGAAAAGAAACTGGCAGTTACATTGAATTTGTAAAAGTCAACCGTGAGGGCTATGAAATGCCACAATGTGCATTGAACCATTGGTATCAGTCTTTTTCTGGAATTATGGACCGGGACCCAATCAAAGTTCAACTTCAAAGTGATGTGGATCAAAGGATTTATGGAACCTTAAGTAAACCGGACAAACTCACCGGGTACATGCTCAGTGGTGAATGTGAAGAACCAGATTGCAAAAAAATGAATGTCGTGATGCATGATTTTTTTGGTGAACGTGTAAAAGAATTTCATTTAAAAAAAATAGATGATCGGCATTATCAGGCTGACGAATTGTTCAAGAATGCCACATTGATTTCAGAAAACTGGGAATCCGAGCAGCGGTATGTATTAAAATGTAAAAATGTCAATTTACCGGGAATTAGGATCTATGCAGAATACTTGCACCTCAATGACAGAGAATTTGATCTTTGGCTAAATGCATTTTTAAATAAATGGATCGAACAGGTTGTCAGTTATTATCAAAACACTCCGGTGGAGAATACCAAATCATTTTCATGTTACATGGACATTGACTGGATCACCAAAGATTGGGTCAGTGGAATTTTCCGTTTTGCAGAACCCTGGAGTGATGGTGACAGGAACCTCGCGTTTACGTTTGATCGGAAATCAGGAAGGGTTTTGGGAATTGATGAGTTATTTGATAGTTCTTTTGATTATAAAATGTATTTTGAAGAATACATCTCCTGGAAAAAACAGGAAATGGCCAGTGTGAATACATCAGGTAGGTTTAAATTATATCTGCAAAATGAAGGTTTTAAACATTGGACCCTTCGACCTGAAGGATTTTCCTTCAGTTCTGATTTTAGCAGAATTTGGGGTAATCGTAAAATTATTATTCCATATTCTTTGTTAGCTGAAAAAATTCGCAAGACAGGCCCGCTGAAAAGAATTTATTGAACGATGCTGACCCAGGATATTTTAAATAAAATCAGGCAAATTGAAATCAGGACCAAGGGACTGAGTCAGCACCTGTTTTCCGGTGCCTACCACAGCAGTTTTAAAGGGAGAGGGATGTCTTTTTCTGAAGTCCGTGAATATTCGCCTGGGGACGATATACGGCACATTGATTGGAACGTCACAGCACGAACAGGACAAGTTCAGGTGAAAGTATTTGAAGAGGAAAGAGAACTGACATTGATGCTAATGGTGGATATCAGTCGATCCATGCAGTTTGGTTCGGACAACAGAGAGAAATTTTTATGGATAGCCGAAATGGCTGCCGTATTGGCTTCTTCAGCGACACAAAATCACGATAAGGTTGGTTTGATTTTATTCAGTGACCGCATCCATCTTTACATTCCTCCCAAGAAAGGAAAACAACATATTCTTCGCATCATTCGGGAATTGCTCATCAGACGTTCAGAGGCTGTTCAAACCGATTATCAAAAACCACTTCAATACCTCAACAGTGTGCAAAGCAAACGCTGTATAGCGTTTCTGATGTCTGATTTTCAACAAGAGCTTCCGGAAACCATGGTCAAGATTGTTGCTCGCAAACATGATCTCATCGGTATAGCATTACGCGATAATCTGGAACGGGAAATACCTCCTGCAGGACTGCTATTGCTGAAAGATATGGAAAGCGGAGATGAACAACTCATAGACACTTCAAATCGGCCATGGCGAATGGATTTTGTTCGGAAACAAGAGCAACAAATGACCAAAACAAAGCAGACATTGCTAAGAGCCCGTGCAGATTTTATGGAACTTCCACCAGATGATGGATATATCAAAATATTATTGAATTTTTTTAAAAGGAGAAGTTGAATTGAAAGTCATAGCAACATACTTACAAGTGTTAGTAATTTGCTTTTCCTTGGGGAAAGTTTGTGGACAGATTTCATTCAGCCAATCGCTGGATTCTACCCAAATGTTATTGGGTTCACAACAATACCTATACCTGAAGACTTCAGATACCCTTGCCGCAAACAATGCATGGATTCAGTTGGATACGATGCCCTGGTTTCATATGATCTTACCGGGGGTCTGGGAGCAACAAACCGGAGTATATGAAAGAAAAATACTTTTTACTGTATTTGATACCGGTAATTTTATCCTACCGCCTTTGGGTATGATAAATGACGTGCAAGAAGGAAAACCATTGGGCCAGAACCTGTTTCTGAATGTGTACATTCAACCGGATAGCCTTACATCATTCAGACCAATAAAAAATATTGAGGAGACTGAAGTAGCCTCAAACATAGGCCTTAAGCTAATTTTAGGAATAACATTTCTGATATTACTTCTCCTGGTATTGTGGCAGTTTTTTAGAGCAGACCGATCGCCTGTCGTATCTTTTTCATTGCCGGAACTACCCAGTCCTGTTGCTCTTGCCTTGCAGGCTTTGGACGACTTGTCAGCCCATCAGTACTGGCAACAAGGAAAAATTAAAGAGTATTACGACGGTCTTAGTCAGATCCTTAGGAAATTTATGACCGATGGTTTGAAGATCCCTGCATTAGAGCACACCACACATGATACCGAACAAATGTTAGTTGAAAAATGGGGAATACTTGATTCCCATGCAACTGCCATTGAACTGCTCAAACAAAGTGATCTTGTAAAATTTGCCAATCGGATACCCGAGTTGAGTCATCACGAGCCCTGGTGGATTAAACTACGCGAGTATATATTGACCCAGGAAACAACGAGCAATGAGTTATTAAAACAAAGTAAGACGCATTATCTTCAGTTGTTGGGGCAATCGATGGCAGGTCAATTTTCACGACCTCTGGATACCATACCTGATGCGTTGTTGAATGCCTATACACTTGACCCTTCCATTAAGACGCTGGATTTGTATGGAAATTTGTTTATGCATAAGCGATTTGAATTGCCTGCAAGCTGGGTTAAAATGCATCAAGCAGAAACTGGAAGTCTTTATCGTTGGCAATCTAACATACTCTCATCCGGTATTCACAGAGGATGGCAAGTATTGATTCTTTTTCTGGTAATTCCCATCATTGCTTTTTTCTTGCCTGTTTTGTGGCTGGTAAGCCTTTGGAAGAAGGAATCATTGATGGCAAGAGGAATTTTTGCAATGGATAAACACGATAAATTGTTTTTGAAAAAACTACCTGAAAGATGGAGTTGATATTAAACCGATTTGAATGGAGTAGTCCCTGGATTCTTGCATTTTTGTTAGTGATCCCTTTACTCGCATACCGGTTATATAAGAATCATCATGCGTTAGTAAATGGATTGTACTATCCAAACATTTTGCGATTTCCAGCTCAAAGGAGCTGGAAACTGAGATTATTTAAATTATTACCACTGTTACGGCTTTTTACTTTATGTTTTATGATTCTGGCATTGGCTGGACCCAGGTGGTTGTTAAAGGAAGAAAAAATCAATGCTGAGGGTATTTCCATTTTTATGGTGATGGATTTATCTTCTTCTATGCTGAGTCAGGATTTTGAACCAAACCGTTTGGAAGTAAGTAAATTACTAGCGGTGGATTTTATTGCCAAGCGACCTTATGACAGAATTGGACTGACAGCATTTAGTGGTGAAGCATTTACCCAATGTCCCCTGACGACAGATCATGATGCATTGAAAAGCCTTTTGATGGAGTTGAAATGTGGATTATTGGAAGATGGTACAGCTATTGGCATGGGACTGGCTTCCGCAATCAATCGTCTTCACGATGACACTTCAAAAAGTAAAGTGATTATTTTGATTACAGATGGTGTGAATAACGCAGGTGATATTTCTCCTGCAGTTTCGGCAGAATTGGCGAAGTCGTATCAAATAAAAATTTATTCCATAGGAGTGGGCACCAACGGAGAAGCCTACTCGCCCGTTGGAAGAAGTCCACATGGAGAATATGTGTTCGGTATGGCACCTGTCAACATTGATGAAGAATTATTGAAACAAATCAGTCAATATACAGGAGCGAAGTACTACAGAGCCATCAATGCTGCGCAATTGGCCGAAATTTATTCAGAAATTGATCAATTGGAGAAAACAAAAATTGATGTAAAATATATAAAGCGTTACAGCGAGGAGTTTAGATTTTTTCTTTGGATTGCAGTTACCTTATTGTTGATGGAGTGGTTATTGCGATTCAGCCTATTGAGAGTTAATTATTAATAGCATCGATACAATATGTTCAGATTTGAAGAGCCAATATATTTCTATGGACTGCTGCTGATTCCGGTATTCATACTGATTTATTTTTTGGCTCAGAAGTCCAGGGAGCGAAACATGGATAAGCTTGGGCAATCCAAACTTTTAAGTCAGATGAGACTGTTTTCGAAAAACCTGGAAAGTACAAAGTTTGGACTGTTTATGGTCGTATTATTACTAACTATTGTTAGTATGACCAATCCACAATTTGGAAAAAAGATGGAGAAAGGGAAAACTCAAAGTGTAGATGTATTTGTCGTTTTGGATGTATCGCAAAGTATGCTTTGCGAAGACATCAAACCTTCCCGTTTGGAAAGAGCCCAATTGTGGGTCAAACAATTCATCGAACGCTTTCCATCGGAGCGGATGGGATTTATATCATTTGCGGGTAGCGCTTATCTCCATACACCTTTAACTACAGATCTGGCAACCGTATACAATATGGCCGATGCGGCATCTCCCAAAAACCTGGGCACACAAGGTTCTGCATTGGCAGCCGCTATAGATCTGGCCGTAAAATCGTTTGGGCAAGAACAGGGGTTTCATAAGGCCATTGTCTTACTGAGTGATGGAGAAGATCATGAAGGCGAAGCGGTCGAAGCGGCCAGGAAAGCATATCAACAAGGCATCAGCATTTTTACCGTTCCCGTAGGCACTCCGCAAGGAGGACCCATTCCTTCCATTTTTTCTGGAGGAGGAAACTATCGAACCGATCAAGCAGGTAATTTGATCATGACAAAACCCAACAGGGAACTATTGCGTGAAATAGCCGAGACTGCTGGAGGTGAGTTGATGGAGATTCAAAGTGATGCGTCAGATTTTGCAAGGTTGAAGGAAAAATTTTCTGCAATGGCCAGGAAAGAATTGGTTTACCAGTCATTCAGTAGTTACCATTCCTATTTTCAATATTTTCTTGCAATGGCCATCATTTTCTTGTTGGCTGAAACTTTAATCGTTCGTAAAAAAATATGAAAAATTTACTGAGCTGGTGGTTTGTACATTGGATATTGATGTGTGGAATTGCCCAGGATCAAGGCTTGTATTTATTGAAGGGCGACAAGCTTTACAAGGATTCCAGTTATCTGGACGCCGAAGAACAGTACCGGAATGCACACCAAATCAAGCCCGGCTTCAAGACCTTATATAATTTGGGAAATAGTTTGTACCAACAAGGGAGAAGTAAAGAAGCCATTGAGTTCTATGAACAAGGATTGAGGTCAGCGGAAGATCCACAGCGATTGGCTAAAACATATTACAATCTGGGGAATGCTTATTTTCAAGAAAAGAGTTTTGACAAAAGCATCGACGCATATCAAGAGACCCTTAAGAGAAATCCGGCCGATCAGGATGCAAGAAATAACCTATTGCTTGCAAAAAAAGAAATGCTCATTCAACAGCAGCAGCAGCAACAACAACAACAAAATAATCAGCAACAAACCCCACCGCCTCAAGAGTCCAATGAGCAAGAAAAAAAGGAGCAAAAGGATCAGGGCGAAAAACAGCAGCAAAAACCTCAACAACAAAAAGAAAAGGCTGAAGATAAATTTAACCAACAAGGTAAGCTCTCCAAAGACCAGATGGAACAATTAATGCGCATGGTGGGAGATCAAGACCAGAAAACAAGATCAAAAATGCAAAAGGCGCAAAGCAGTTCACCGAAACGTCAAAAAGATTGGTAGACCACTGTGTTATTATTGACGGGTCAAGGCGAAAACCAAGAAGAGTTAAATTTGTTATACCGATAAATTCGTTATGATTAATCAGGGAGTTATTGATATAGGATGGTTGAGAATGAAATCGGAAGGACAGTTGGATATCAAGCTTTGTAATTCGAATAAATTGGGTCGCAAAAAATTATAATTCACTTGAAATAAAATGAATGCATTATGAAAACCTGGTTCTTTTTTGTTTGGATGGCCGCAAGTGGGCTGAATGCTCAAAAATTGGAGTTCAATGTATCCGTGAGCAGTGATACCCTGTTGCTCGGTAATTACCTGGAGGTAAAATTCGAAATCATGAATGGAAAAGGACGATTTGAGGCGCCAGAATTTGCAGGTTGGAATATTGTGGCTGGCCCTAATACCTCGTCAAGTTTTTCCATCATGAATGGTGAAGTAAAGCAAAGCAGTTCATACAGTTATTATCTGGAAGCCAACAGTGCAGGTATGTACAGCATTTCACCGGCAAAATTGATTACCGAAGAGGGTGAATTGAAGACTCCTGAAATTTTTATTTCCGTTCTTCCCAATCCACAAGGGATCAGGCAACATCCCAAGAATCGTGAGGAAAGTAAATTTTTCATGGACGAGCCAACTGCGACTCCACCGGCTAAAAGTAAAAGGAAACCCACGAAAATTTGATGAAAATTCTATGGGTAATTATCGTTTGCTTGTTGAGCTTGTCAGTAAAAGCGCAACGATTTGAAGCAGAGACCGATGCTAAAACAGTTCTGCAAGGTTCCAGCTTTCGCGTAAAATTCAATTTGTACAATGCGGAAGGCAGCCGGTTTCAAGCTCCTGATTTTGGGTCGTTGCAATTATTGTCAGGACCATCACGATCATTTCAAACCTCCATTGTCAATGGTCGGAAAAGTTCCAACCAGGGATATGTTTTTGAATTGTTGTGCAATAAACCAGGAATTTATACCATACCTCCGGCAAGGATTACGGTTGATGGTAGAGAACTGCGCACGCAGGCGTTGAGCATAGAAGTGGTGAAATCAAGTCCTGGGTCATCTGGGCAGTCGGAGATTTTTGTCATTGCAAGTATAGATAAACAAAATCTATATGTCGGCGAGCAATGTCAATTGATTTACAAATTGTACACGCGGGTTAACATTGAAAGTGTAGAAGCAGCGTCAACACCTTCGTTGGATGCATTTCACCATCTTCCCGTGAATATGTTGAACAATCCCGTGCAAAGGGAAGTCTACAAGGGCCGCGAGTATATGACCCGCATTTTATCCAAGACAAGTCTGTATCCAATTCGCGAAGGAAAATTGACGGTTGATCCTATGGTGTATAGGGTCGTTCAGGGAGACAACGATCCTTTTGGATTTGGTATAGGTTCATTTTTCAGACAGCAGATAGAGAATATTTCTACCAACGCATTAACGATTCAGGTAAATCCATTACCTCCGAATGCACCTGTAAATTTTTCAGGTGCAGTAGGTCAGATGGATATGACGGTTGAGCATCCGGATAAACAATATGCGTTGCAAGACGCTATACTTTTGAAAATTCAAATCAGGGGCAATGCCAATTTCAATGGCCTCAAAGGTAAATTTATTGAAATGGATTCCACTTATGAAATTTCAGAAGGGAAGGCAGATGCGCCATTAAAAATTACCGATGAACCTGAAATGAATCACAGTTGTCAATTTGAATTCTTGTTGGTTCCAAAAAAATCAGGCATTCTCAAATTGCAACCTCAGTTAATTTATTTTGAACCAAAATTGGGAAAGTACCAAACGATTAAAGATAGTTTTTTCATTCAGATTTATGATAGAGGGATAAGTGAGCAAGATAGAAATGCGAAAATCGAAATAGGTCTGAAGCCGTTGGTGCCACCATCCATATGGTCTAAACCCTTGGAAGAAAATCCATTGACCCTCTTTTTTTGTATGATCCCATTAGTGGTATCTGGTAGTTTGTATTTTAATAAAAGTCAAAAATTGAAATCTAAGGTTCAGATAAAAAATAATCTTGAAGATCCTGTTACACTTTTAGAACAGGAGTTTTTAAAACGTGTGACTAAATGGAGTCATGAAACCAACCTTGGAATGAGCAGGCAAAGAGCAACAGAATTGTTGCGAAGCCATCCGGAAGATCCAATGGCAGCGGCATTACTGGAGTGGTTTTTCCAACTCGAACAGGCTAAATATTCAGGCTTGTTGGATGAGACTGCCGTGGAGCATTTGCACCAAAAATTGCATAATATAAATCCCTGATATTCAATATTCTAAACGCATATATAGGGAATTCAAGGAAAGGTGAAAAATATCTAAAGCTTGAGTTTTGGTGAAAGCTTGTAAGCGCAATTTTATGGTCATAAGGATTATCTTTGCGGCCTAAGTATGCATATGCGAAGGATAAAATTATCTGCTGTTTCTGAAATGGAGGCCTCCGGCCAGGAATTATGGGTGATGGGTTGGGTTCGCGCTTTCCGGAACAATCGGTTTATTGCTTTAAATGACGGATCCCGGTTGTCAAATTTTCAATTGGTGGTGGATCCTGATCAGTTGGATCCCGACATGATGAAGAGGATAACCGTTGGTGCAGCGGTATCGGCCAAAGGGACACTGGTGGCTTCGCAAGGCGCAGGCCAGAAAAATGAGTTGGTAGTCACTGAGTTTGAAATTTTGGGAGATTGTGATGTTTCCGTGTATCCCCTTCAACCCAAGAAACACAGTCTTGAATTTTTACGTCAAATTGCACATTTAAGGTTTCGTACCAATACTTTTAGTGCAGTATTCAGAATCAGGCACCACCTGGCATTTGCCATCCACGACTTTTTTCATCGGAAGGGGTTTTATTATTTACATTCGCCGATCATTACGGCTTCTGATGCAGAAGGTGCCGGTGAAATGTTTCAGGTCAGTACATTGGATGTAAACCAGTTACCACGAACCGAAACCGGAGCCATTAACTATTCAAAAGATTTTTTTGGAAGGAAGACCAATCTTACGGTATCCGGACAACTGGAAGCAGAGCTGGCAGCAACTGCCATGGGTCAGGTGTATACCTTCGGTCCTACGTTCAGAGCTGAAAACTCCAACACCCCGAGGCATTTGGCTGAATTCTGGATGATAGAACCGGAAGTTGCTTTTAATGATTTACAGGATAACATGGACCTTGCTGAAGAGTTATTGCAAGACGTCATTGCAAAAGTCATGGAACAATGTACTGAGGATCTGGAATTTTTGCATCAGCGTGAATTGGAAGAAGAAAAGCAAAAACCTCAGCAGGAGCGAAATGAAATGGGACTGTTGGAAAGACTGAAGTTTTGTACAGAAAACAAATTTGAAAGGATTTCCTATACCGCTGCTATTGAAATATTAAAACAATCCAATCCCAACAAAAAGGGAAAATTTCAATATGTCATTGAAGAATGGGGAGCCGATCTTCAATCTGAACATGAACGCTACCTGGTAGAAAAACATTTTAAAAAACCCGTGATTCTCACCGATTACCCAAAAGGTATCAAAGCGTTTTATATGCGGCAAAACGAAGATGGTAAAACGGTTGCGGCGATGGATATTTTGTTCCCAGGCATTGGGGAAATTGTTGGAGGTTCGCAAAGGGAGGAGCGTCTGGACAAACTCGTTCAACGCATGAATGAAATGCACATTCCTACCGATGAGCTCTATTGGTATTTGGATACGCGCCGTTATGGCACTTGCCAGCATGCGGGATTTGGACTTGGATTTGAACGATTGGTGCAGTTTGTTACAGGGATGGGAAACATACGCGATGTCATACCCTTTCCTCGCTTTCCCGGAAATGCAGAATTTTAATACTAACGTGTGTTAGTTTCATCATAAATTATTAATAAACATAATAATGAATACTAAAAATCTAAACTGGATATTGCATGCAGTTACACTTATGGGTCTGATTTTCTTGTGGTTTCAAAATCAACAATTAAAATCAGCATCCAATGGGAATAAAAGTACAGGCGATTTAACCAAAAATGAAATTGCGGGAAATATTGCTTATTTCCATACAGACAGTTTGTTGTCCAAACTCAATTTTTTTAAACAATCCGAGGCAGATTTTAAGAAAAAGCAGGAGCTCATTATGAAGGACCTGCAGGGAAAGGAAGCAAATCTACGCAGCGAGTTTCAACGACTTCAAAAGAATGCTGAAAACATGACCCGTAATGAAATGGAGGGGGCACAAAAAAAATTGGCCGGGATGGAACGTGATTTAATGGAACAAAAAGAAAAAATGGGTGAGCAATTTGCTGCAGAAACGGCTGAATTTAATGAGGCTTTACACAAGAAAGTGGTGGCCTTCCTAAAGGAATTCAATGCAGACGGTAAGTTTGATTACATTTTCAGCGTAGCCCGTGATGGAAACATTTTTTACTGGGATCCAAAAAATGACATCACACAGATCATGATTGACGGATTGAATGAGCAATACAAGTGATCAACATACCGACGGTCGATTGAAAATATTGATGCTTCCACACAACGTATCTTCGGATATGGATTATCGCGTGGAAGCCCTTCTTGGTTATTCAGATCTTGAAATCCGGGCCTATACCACCCATGTCAGCAAGATGATTCCCTCCAAACACTGTAGGCAATTGCCAGCAGGATTGGTATCGATGAATCCTTTCAAGCGGATTGTGGCCTATTTCAAATACCTGAGGATATTAAAAAGAGAATTGGAATGGGCCGATATCATCCATTGGTATTGGGATTTTAATTACATACCCCTGTTGCGATATCCATTGGAGTTTCGCCTATTGAGGAACATGAAGAAAAAAGGCTTGGTCATGTGGTGTGGATCAGAAATCAGGAATCCCGACATGGATAAAGAGATCAATCCTTATTACCGGAGAGAAAAAGAATCGGGTAATTACGAATACCATTTTGAATCAGCCGAACGATCGTTTAGAACCCAAAGTTTATTTCATAAATTAGGTTTTGTGCCTTTGGAGTTTATTGGAATGGGTCATTACATTCGCCGCGAACTTTTTCCAAAAAGGTTTCGCGTATATCAGGTCATTGGACTTCAGCAGTATCAACCGCGATTTCCTTCTGTTGATCAGAAAATACCATTGGTGGTGCATTCAGCATCGAGAACCGGAGGCAAGGGAACGAAGTACGTATTAGCCGCAATAGAGTCTTTAAAAAGGAAGTACACATTCGATTTTCAGTTGATTCATGGTATGTCAAAAATGGAGGCACTCGATTGGGTAGCCAACTGCGATGTATTCATCGACCAGTTGATTACTGGTTCCCACGGTACCGCAGCGGTGGAAGCCATGGCGCTGGGTAAGCCCGTAATTTGCTACATCAATCCGGTAATAGGTCAGGATTATCCTAAGGATATTCCAATTCACAATGCCAATCCTGATACTATTGAGCAGGTGCTTGAAAAACTGATCTCAGATGCGGCACTACGTCACCAGTCCGGACGCTCCAGTCGTGCGTATGTAGAAAAGTACCATGATGATGCAGTCAATGCTGAGGCTCTTTATCGTATCTATAAGCAGTTGGTTTGATCATTCTCTTTATTCTCATCACATCATGTGCCAACCTGCTGTATCAAGCCACAACTGAATAGAACCCCGACAGGGTTCAACCTTACATCCCCATGAACGGCATTTTGTTCTCTCCACTGGATGGAATTGGTTTACGTGAAAAGCAAATACATGCAATTCAGATGATGAATCCAGCCATTTAGAACATTTGGCGCATTCGTGCTACTCCTTCACCCACAGCCCCTGATGTATGTTTTTTTGATCCTGATACACGACGTAAGGATAAATACCGGATGGAAGATGGGATAAATTCAAATCGCATACTCTTGAATCACCAAGATTGGATTGGAATACCAGTCTTCCTTGTGAATCGGATAATTTTATCATGATTTGACTTTGTGGATTTTTTAAATCCATATGAAGGCGACCAGTAGAAGGATTTGGGAAAATTTCCGGTACCCGACTCCATAGGTTTCCTTCCGATAGACCCACTGTTCCGGTTTCATAAATCAGAAAGTCATCGTAACTCACATTTCCGGTCGTTTCGATGCTGTTCCAGGTCATAAAATAGGGTTTTTTAAAGCTTCTGGAGAAAAACTGAAAATCTTTGGCTTTGGCTACTCCGTTTATGTATATGTCGTACAATCCACTGCGCATATGCAGGTCTAACTTGAAATGGTACCATTGATTTTCATCGTACACATCGAGATCTTTCAGATTCCCTTGACCTCCTCCATTGACGCCGGTAATGATTCCATTGTTGTTTAAAATGATGCCGGGTCCTGTGTTGGCAGCAGCATGACTGGAATCACGAATTCGAAAGATCATGCAAGTGGTCAATGTTTGTCCGGGCCGTACCTTGAATTCGATGGTAATGTTGTCCTGATTGAGGTTGGTAATGATTTTGTTTAAACCATAGGCTCCTTCTCCGCGGGCACAATACTTTCCGGAGGCCGGATTCTCCTGGCTGATGAAGACATTTCCGGTGGGCATCCAGCGGCCTGCCTGGAAGTCTCCCGATTCAAATCCATCTGAAAACAAACTTTGCGCGTGCAGCGCTTGGCCATACAGCAGGGCCATCAAAAATGTCAACAAAATGTTTCGCATGATGAGGTCTAAGTTTTGATAAAAATATTGAAAAATTTTGGTTTGCTTAATTTAAAAGCCGCCCGGGCTCTTCCTTTATAGTCATTTTAAGGTTATTGCAGTGTTTATGTCCACAGCGCATGGCTGGGTGCACCTTCCGGTCAAGAGAAATTCAGTCCGCATCGATTTTTTAAGAAATTCTCACACGCGATCACGTCAAAGCCTTTCGCAGGGCCATCAATTACCCTATTCATAATCAATCCTTTAAACATAAATAAAAAAAAATTTGTCTAAAACACCCCTCAAATTTGCGTAGGACTAAAATATCGTCTATGTTTGTCGAATAATTCGACATTCGATTTACATGCACTTGTCGGTACACTCTTATTTCTCGCTCCGTTACGGGACTTTGTCCCCTGAGCAATTGGCGAAGGAGGCGGCGCGTAGGGAGATTGGCGTGTTGCCATTGACCGACATCAACAACTGTTCGGCGGCTTATGCTTTTGCGCAGGCTTGTGGGCGAGAAGGTATCCGGCCGGTGTATGGGATGGAGTTTCGCAGTGCCGGAAAATTTCTTTTCACGGCATTGGCCCGCGATGCAGAGGGGGTTGCCGAGATCAACCGCCATCTCAGTCAGGCTGATGCGGGGGGCTTAAGTTTTCGGGCACCGGAGTGGCAACACTGTTTTGTGATCTACAGGAGTTTGCCCTGTGCGGTCAACGAATTGAAAGATTATGAGTACATCGGAATAAAGCCAGCGGAAGTACCTGCCCTTTTTTCTTCATCCTTGCGTCCTCACGTGGACAAGCTCGTAGTGTTTAGCCCGGTTAGTTTCCTTGACGGGCAGGGCTTTCGCATGCATAAATTGCTCCGTTGTATTGACCTCAACCTGGTAATTGGAAAACTGGACTTGGAAGATTGTGCGGCAGAAGACGAAGTGTTTTGGGAGCCGGAGGCCATCCGGCAGCGGTTTGCAGCCTATCCACAGGTATTGCGCAATACAGAATACCTGCTTGACGCCTGTCGTTTTGAGATGGAAGTCGGAAATCATAACAACCGTCAAAATTTTACCGGTTCTTCGGAGGGAGATTATAAATTACTGGCCAAACTGGCTTTTCAGGGATGCCGCAGACGATATGGCTCACACAATGACCGCGCCACGGATCGTGTACGCCGCGAACTGCAGGTAATCCATCGCCTGGGGTTTAGCGCATATTTTCTCATCACCTGGGATATTGTGCGCTATGCCCAATCGGCCGGTTATTACCATGTCGGACGTGGAAGCGGAGCAAATTCCATTGTGGCCTTTTGTCTGTTTATCACGGACGTGGATCCACTCGAACTGGATTTGTATTTTGAGCGATTCATCAATCCCCATCGGAGCAGTCCGCCGGATTTTGATATCGATTTTTCATGGAGTGAGCGGGATGATGTCACAGAATATATTTTTGAACGCTACGGAAGAGATTATACCGCATTACTGGCCACCTACAACACGTTCAAGGGAAAGTCCATCGTACGCGAACTCGGCAAAGTATTTGGTTTACCAAAAGGCGACATTGACCTCATCATTGACCATCCAAAAGCAGAACACAAACACCACCCTTTTGCACGCCATATTTTTCATTACGGAAAGTTTATCGAAAAATTTCCCAATTACCTGTCCATACATGCCGGAGGCATCATCATATCCCAACGTCCCCTGCATTACCACACCGCTCTTCAGCAAATGCCCAAGGGATTTCCGATTACCTATTTTGACATGTACGGAGCCGAGGACCTGCATTATCACAAATTTGACATCCTGAGCCAACGCGGGCTGGGGCACATCAAAGATGCAGTGGATCTGGTTCGGCAGAATCAGGGTAAGAGCATCGAGATTCACGATATCCAGGCCATCAAAAGCAATGAAAACTTGCGTCGTCAACTGCGTTCGGGTCATTGCATCGGCTGTTTTTATATTGAATCTCCGGCCATGCGGGGTTTATTGCACAAACTGAAGTGCGACAACTATGTACACCTGGTGGCCGCCAGCAGCATCATTCGTCCCGGAGTGGCTCAATCCGGCATGATGCGTGAGTACATCGAGCGGTTTCACCAGCCGGATCGTGTGGCCTACCTGCATCCGGTTTTTGAAGAACACCTCAAAGAAACTTTTGGCGTGATGGTTTACCAGGAAGACGTGATGAAGATTGTCCATCATTTCGCCGGATTAGACCTCGATGAATCGGACGTGTTGAGGCGTATCATGACCGGTAAACGAAAAAGTTCAGATACGTTTCGCAACCTCATGGAGAAGTATTTCAACAATTGTAAAGCAAGGGGCTATTCAGACGCGTTGACTGCCGAAGTGTGGAGACAGATTGAGAGTTTTAGCGGCTATTCCTTTTGCAAAGCACATTCGGCTTCCTTTGCTGTAGAATCTTTTCAAAGTCTGTACCTCAAAGCGCATTTTCCACTGGAGTTTATGGTAGCGGTGATCAATAACTTTGGAGGTTTCTACAATACCGAACTTTATCTGCATGAAGCCCGCATGTGTGGGGCCATCATCAAAGCACCCTGTGTCAACCATAGCGAATACCTGACTTCCATCCGGGATAAAACCATCTGGGTAGGTTTTGTTCACATCCATTCGCTGGAGCAATCCATTGCACATCGGATGGTACGGGAACGCAATCGCAACGGAGCCTATGTCGATTTGGACGATTTTATCCGAAGGGTACCCATGGGTCGCGAGCAACTGTTGTTGTTGATTCGCATCGGGGCATTTTCGTTTACCGGAATGCAAAAGGCTGAATTGATGTGGCACAAGAACGCGGTTCCTGAAATGGGAAAAACACAGGCAGTGCCATCGTACTTGTTTACCGATGGTACCGAACATTTTGAGATTCCAACATTGGAAGAAGGTTTGTTTGACCAGGCCTTTGATGAAATTGAATTGCTGGGGTTTCCCTTGTGCAGTCCGTTTGACCTCATGCAGGAAACACCACCGAATGCTATTCGCAGTGAGGAGATGCTCAAACATCTGGGTCGTCCGGTGAGTATGGTGGGTTACTATGTTACCCAGAAACCCGTACGTACCAAGCAAGGTAAACTTATGGCCTTTGGCACATGGGTGGATCGGCAGGGCCGTTTTTTTGACACTACGCATTTTCCTCCTTGCCTGGAACGGTACCCTTTTCAGGGAAAAGGTTGTTACCGCATGGAGGGTAAGGTGGTGGAAGATTTTGGATTTCCAAGTCTGGAAGTGGACCGGATGAAAAAAATTCCTTATGTTAAGGATCAGCGTTATTGAAAACTAACAAACGTTAGTTCGTTTAATACCATCCGATTCAGGTATTCTAAATGAAGGATGGAAATCCTATGGGGTATCCATGAGCAATATTGGGGAGTGTCTAGAATTGTGGAAGTTAATGTGAAGCTGAAAAAAATCTTTTATTCGGTTATTCCTCCGTACGATTCAATTGGGTAAACCATTTCTTAAAAATAGAACCATTCAATTGCAGCAGGGTGCCGCCTTTATTTCTTCGTTCCAACAAAAAACCAACGACTTTCTTTTCAATCCAGTGATGAAACGGCAACAGGAAAGCAAACAATGCAACCTTGATACCAAATAATTTCCAGGGTACATCGTGAGCCAGAGAATGCAAAGGTTTATCCAACCGGATAATCAGAAATTCAAATAAAAAGATAAATGCCAGAAAACCCAGTGAACGGATAATCCAAATAGGGACGTGAAATTGTGCAGCGGCCAACAAAACAATAAAAACCATCAAAATGAAAATAGCAATCAAGCGGTATTGATTTTCATAAATATTTAACTTGGATTCTTCTTCAAATCTTTTTTGCAATAAATGAATTTGTTCGCTGTTGTCCAGTTCCATCTTGACCACTTCGCGATCGTGCATGATGCTGTCCACCTTGTCTTGTAAGGCCTGGTAACTCAGGATATACCGCACAGCATCATTGTCCTTGTGTTGCTCTTGAAAAATGTCTTTGAGTTTTTTGGCTACCTGAAGTTGATATTCTGTAATTTTCATACTTTTTGTAGCTTCAAATGCAACAAGGTAAGCTTTCACTGCTTCATTAATATTACCTTTTCTGAATGCAAAATCTCCATATCGGAGATAAATAGAATAACGGATACCGGTAGAAAGCTTCTTCTGTTCACAATTCCGGATGGACTCAGTATAAAAATATTGGGCAGAGTCCATTTTTTCAACGGATTCATAATAGGCTGCCAGCAGTCTCAGGTAACTGATCTTCTGGATTTCTTTAAAGCGCTTGAATTGCAGTGGATACCGGGTATCATAAATGTTGAGCAAATCCTCAGGACGGCCTGCATCGATCATACTGGTGCGAAAGAAAGCAAAAGCATATTCTTCAAGCCGCCTGGCCTTATTTCTTATGGCGAAATCGACAATACTGTACCACTCCTGCAAGTTGTAACTTCCATCCGAGTTCATTTTTCGAATGCATTCTAATTTCGAAAGCAAAGCAAAGTAATAGTTCAATGAATCTTTGGGGCTATTCTTTAATTCCATCAATTTGTACTCAAATGCTTTTTCATGCAAATTCGATCGTATGTAAAAACTTGATAATTCACTTAAAACTTTGTTTCTAAGTATTTCAACTTGGGCTTCTTCAGCTAAATAATAACCGGATAGGAAATTCTTTATAGAGGTTTTGAAGTCCCTGGCCACCTCGCTGGATTTTGCAAGCGCAAGATGATACAAGACCTGAATTGGTTGGTTGTCATTGGTTTTGGAGGAAAGAATTTTGTAAGCATGGCTAAAACAAGGGAGTGCTTGTGACTGCTGATAATAATGGTGATTGAGGGAATAGTGCATTAATGAACTTAAGATCGGTTGAGTCACGGCGAGTTCAAGATTTTCCAGCTCTTGTACAAGCTCCTGGGTAAACTTTGGATCCACCCCTGAAATTTCAGGTAATACGAGGTAGTGACAGGCCAGAAAAACCAACGAATCAATGGACCTGGAAGAGCGATGTTTGTGGATTTGTTCGCGAAGAAGTTTTTCGGCCAGTGGAAGATCGTAACTAAATTCTAATGCCTGGTAAGCAAGTTGTACGGGAGAGATAAAATGTTGGGGGTCCAAAAACTGTATGCATTCATTGCAGACAGAAGACTCTTTTGTCTGGGTGGAGTACTTACAACTTAAACAAATTAATGTGGTAAAGTAAAAGAGAAGATACTTCGTCATGCCGGACAAATCTACAGAAACGATTATATTTAGCCATAATTTCAAACACGATAAAAACTATTTTATGGCGAAAGAACTTGTAATTGGCGTTATCTGTCTTTGTTGTGGAGTATTGATCGGATACTTCATTTGGGGTAATTCTACGATCGATTGTTGCAAATACCTAAAGGAAAATCCTACCGCTTGTGAAACAACACTTGCGCCGCCAGCTGGTATAACTCTAGAGGCCGATGTAACCAACATTCAAAATGCTTATTCAGCATATGAAGCAGCTTATCCAAATGATTGTTTTGGATTCAGTTTGGACAAAGGCCTTATTGGATACCTCAATCAATTATTGGTAGCCGATCAGCAAATTAAGGCTTTCAGGGTATATCCGGGAATGACCACCACCGACCGAAAGACCATCTTTGTTTCGTTGGCCGATCTTGCGGGTACGGGAAGGTTGATTGAAGAAGCTTCGAAGCCAAAGGGATTTCAGACAAGACCTTCATTAAATGGACAAGCCGGCCCCTGCCCAACTTGGTGCGACATGAACCCTGGCGGCCGAATCGTCAGGCAATAGAAAGCGATTTCTTAACAAAATTTTAGCGCAGCTTGTTTTTACCAGGCTAGCGGTATGCGGTCAAACCTAAAAAGGAAAGATGAAAACCGCGTTATCTGCATTTGCCATCAGCCTTTGCCTCATCGGTTTGGGAATGGGTATTGGGATGAGCTTTGAACTACACGGACATAAAAAAATAGCGCAGGAGGTAATCAAAATAAAACCTTCCTCGAGTGTAACAAAATTAAGTCAAAAGTCAGGCACCCAGCAAGAGACCCCTTACCATAATGATGTTCAAGGCAAAACTGAAAAACTGGATTCTGATGCGAACAAACAAAGCCAGGTAGATAACGTTGAAGCCATCTTAATTCCTGCAGTTGAAGTTTCAGAACCTGTAGTAATCGATGAGGATTCATTGGAGATTGATAGTTCCGATTGGAATGTTTTGGTCGTTGAAGTGGATGAACTTGAAATCGATACTTCCGAAATTCCAAGATAATTGAGTTGAAACTGGAGTATTCAATAGATCAGTCGTCATAAAACGATCGAGCCAATGGGTCTATATGGCCTTAACCATAACTATGGAGAATTTGCAATATGGATTTTTCTTAAACTCAGGTCTTTTGGCTGAAAACAATTGCTTGTAATTATTTACCTTGCCTCCATGACCTGGAATTGGAAGAATATCATGCTTCTGACCAGTGGTATGGCCATGCTTTACCTGGTGGGTCTATTTTCATTATACATCCTCATCAATCCCATCATATTTAAAACAGAGAGGACTCGTCAGTATAATGCATTTAGAAACAACCGAATCCAGGAAATACAAATTCCTTTACCGGGCGAACAGCATCTGATCGCTCAATACCACCAGCCCAGGTCCACACCTCATGGGGTAGTATTGTTACTCCATGGTGCCCAGGGGAACCTGGATGATTATCAATTCCTCAGTCAGGTATTTGTATCCAGGGGTTATGCCGTCTTATTACCGGATTTCAGGGGTTTTGGCAAATCTGCGGGAAACCTGACGGAAACCAGTCTGGAAGAAGATGCCTTGGCCTGCATGGACTGGATAAACAAGCGATTTCGAGAAGATAGCATTCTGCTTTATGCCATGGACTTTTTATCTCCTGTGGCTTGCTATGTCAATACCATGATGCCCGCTCGCATGTTAATATTAGACAATCCGGTGTATGGTCTGAAACAATGGGTACGTGATCGGTATCCGGCTTTTTTTCTGCCTTATGAACTTAAATATGATTTTAAATTATATGAATTTCTTCCCAATTGTCTGAGTCCTGTTTTTGTCATCAGACCACAGCATCAGGCATATACCAATCCGATGGATGCTGCCAATATCCAGCAAATGCTCAGAGATCCCACTTCATTCTTTCAAATGGATGATCAGAAAAATGAGAAAATGCATGAATTGGAAAGTTACTTTCAAATTATTGATCAAATTATGGGAAAGGATGCCTTATGAGCAAAAGAAGTAAATTGGAAAAGTTTGCGGAAAATCTCCAACTCCCCAATGTGTTTGAAAATTTTAGTTTTGAAGATCCTCATTTGTATTCAGGTGCGGATCGACAAGTTGATTATAAAGGACGTTGGAGCAGGGAATATTTTGGAAACGACCATGACTTGGTTTTGGAATTGGCTTGCGGGCGCGGAGAATATTGTCTCGGTTTGGCAAAATTGTATCCTGCGAAAAATTTTATCGGTGTCGATATAAAAGGGGCACGTATATGGAAAGGCGCTAAGACAGCCTTGTTTTTAGGACTTCAAAACGTAGCGTTTGTACGGACCCGCATTGAAATGATTTCCAGATTTTTCGATCAGGGTGAGGTGAGTGAAATTTGGATCACTTTTCCCGATCCGTTCCTTCGAAAAAGCAAATCTGAACGGAGACTCACTTCTCAAAGTTTTCTGGACCGATATATGGAAATTCTCAAACCTGGGGCCATGCTTTACCTTAAAACAGACGATCCAACTTTATACGAATTCAGCTTGGAATGCATTGAAGCACATCCGCAATATAATTTGGTTAAATGCTGTGAAAATATTTATGCCCAATCTGCCATCGAACCCGAGTACAACATTCAGACGTATTACGAGCGAATGCATCGCGATAAAGGCAAGTATATCCGGTACATTCAGTTTCAATTCAAGAGTAAATAAAGCATAAAAATGTGGCTTTATTCACGTATAGAGGGATTACCGGAAGATCATCAATGATAGTGGTAAATCCAATAGAGAATGCTTGAATCATGGGATAAACGAGCCGATTTAGGAGGCTTGAAGCAAAGCTTTCAGTTAGGAATTGAAATTGGCAAAAATTTTGCTGCATGGATCAGTAAGATCAGTCTTTAATAAAGTGAAACCCTTATCCATTTTGAAATTAACGATGCTCCTCCTGATGATGGGGAATGTCAACCAAAGTCTTTACGCCCAAGTCAGTGATAAAGCTTTCAGAGAAGTCTATCAAAGTATCCAATCCAAAAAAATAGCGTCCCGATGGGCAGGCCAACCCTTGATACAATCTGCTGAAGATTCGACGGTTATGGTTGAGACCCAACAACTTTTGGACAATCTGTTTGCCTACATGGAAGAAGAGCATAGACTGAATGGAAAGGGGAGCTTTGGGTTTACGGGTCATGAAACTACACAAGATAATTTATTCCGGGTAGAAGCTGGAATCAGCATGGATCAGGGCTTGTATCCTTATGAACTTGATTTCACCACCGGTTTGCAAACTCAACTCAAGAATGGTAGTTTTCAGGAAAACGTATCAAACATTGATATTTCCTTTGATTTTCATCCTTACTTACCGGATCCCGTATCGAGAAAAAAGAAAATCGAACAGAAAATCAAGGACTTGAAACAAGAAATGGAGCAACCAGAGGTCTATAAGGAAGAGTACCAACGATTGATTGAAAAGTATACCGCTAAATTGGATGAGGATTACCGGGCACATGGATTATGGCTTGAAAACTACGTCATTGCTAAAAGATTCAACGATGATTTTTTAGGAATAGATCAGCGTTATGAAGTGGGGGGTGGATTCATTTTTAGTTTGTTTTCTTCAGGTCTTACATCAAAAGGAAGGAGCAACCGGGATGAAATGAATCAAAAACCAAGTTATGAAATGCATGGCAATGACTTGGTCAGATGTCTTCAAAGTTGTATGCCAATTAAGAATACCCTGCAACTGACAACCGGAGAAATTGACATCATTTCGAAAACCAGACATCGATTTTTAATTTCAAACCGCAAGCAATACAGTAAACTGAGATTATCCCTTTTAATGGGTGTTTATTATGAATTGGAAAAAAGTACACTTAACAAGACTTTCATATTCAATCAAAAAGATACCACAATTTCATATGCATTTGAACCTACTAATCAGTTGAAGTGGGAACTCAGGCCTGGATTGGTTTGGCGCCCAAAGGATGGTTATAAATTTAAATTGTACTCATTTATAAAACTACCGTTTGAAAATTTCAGAGTGACCACAACAAATGGCCAACTAACAGATGTTCGTGACGATTATTTTATTGACGCAATTGCATCGTTGGACATCCGAATCGAAGATCATTTTGAGATAGGTATTTACTATAAGCATCTTTATGATAATGCCCCAAAAACATTGATATTCACCCAGCTGGATGGCTCCAATATTTTGATTCAGGGAGAAAAATCGAGGTCCAGTTTTGGAATTTCATTTAGCTTTGGCTTTTAAGCTGGAAAATAATACCCATGGTTGTATACAATGTTACGGTGAAGATTCACCCTGAAATTCATGAGGATTGGCTGAATTGGATGCGTACGCATCATGTCCCAAGAGTGTTGAGTACCGGTATTTTCAACAAGTGCAGATTTTCAAAATTGGATGTAGAAGAATCGGATGGTCTCACTTTCGTATTGCAGTACGATGCCCCCAACCTGGAGGCATTAAATAAATATATGGCACAATATGCTCCAGCATTACAAAAGGAACACATTGACCGGTATGCTGACCGATTTGTAGCTTTTCGAACTTATTTGCATGTGATTGAGGAATTATATCCCAGCGAACGGCAATCATAATATTGAAGAGACACAATCTAAACCCCTCAATAATTTTTATTAAAACAACTTAGTGACTATGATCATTTTTCGAAATGATACTGGTCATCATTTGGCCATGAGCAATCCTCCAATTTAGCGCGATGATTAAATTATTCATTGATGAGTCAACAAATTTCACTGTCTAATCGCGATACAACAGTATCATGCTACCATTGTGGGACGATTTGCAATGATTTAACCATCCGGCAGGAGGAAAAGTATTTCTGTTGCGAAGGATGTAAACTGGTCTATGAATTATTGGATCAGAATGGTCTATGCAAATATTATGACCTCAATGAACATCCGGGCCTTGCTCAGAAATTCAGCATGTGGCGAGAGAAATTTGCTTTTTTGGAGCTGCCGGAAATACAACAGCAACTGCTGAGATTTTCGGATGGCAAACAATCGCACGTACATCTGTTTCTTCCTCAAATGCATTGTAGTTCCTGCCTTTGGTTATTGGAACAAATTCACCGGATGGATCCAGGAATTGTTTATTCCCGGGTGCAATTTGCCGATAAGAAAATTCACTTGGTGTTTGATGAAGCCAAGACTTCGTTACGTAAAATTGTAGAATTATTGACCACCCTGGGATATGAACCACAGTTGGATTTGAAAACCAATGCTGAAACAGGGTTTTCCGGAAATTCGAAAAGCAGGATCATTAAGATCGGAGTAGCAGGGTTCGCATTTGCGAATATCATGATGTTGAGTTTACCTGAGTATTTTTCCGGAGGCGAATTGGAAGAAACGCAAATCGGCAAAGTTTTTAGTTTGTTGATTGTTATGCTTTCACTTCCTGTATTTTTTTATTGTGCAGCTGAGTTTTTTAAAGGGGCCTGGCATGGCTTAAAGAGTCGATATTTAAACATTGATTTACCCATCGCATTGGCAGTTGTTTTGACCTTTGGTCGAAGTTTATTTGAAATTCAATCCGGATTGGGAAATGGATATTTGGACAGCATGTCCGGTATTGTGTTTTTTATGTTGGTGGGGAGATTCGTTCAGGATAGATCCAACCGTTCGCTTTCTTTTGACCGTAACTACCGTTCGTTTTTTCCAATTGCCGTGTTGACCGAACGGGAGAATCAAGTGATTCCCGTTCCCATTGAAAAATTGAGAGTTAACGACATTATCCATATTCACAATCAGGAAATCGTTCCGGCGGATGGTATTTTGTTGCAAGGCACCGCAGCCCTGGACTACAGTTTTGTTACAGGAGAAAGCAATCATGTAACGGTAAAGCATAATGAAAAAATATTTGCCGGGGCAAGACAGACAGGAGGCCAGATTAGCTTGCGCGTTCAAAAGCCGGTGGAGCAGAGTTACCTGACCAGTTTATGGAATCGTCATTTTGAAAATAAACAACCTGCTCAATTAAAAAAAGAGATAGACCGCCTGGGTATGAATTTTACATTCATCGTTTTGTTGCTGGCAGGATTGGCTGCGATTTATTGGTATCAGCAAGGGCGAAATGACCTTATGTGGAATGCGATGACCACCATTCTGATTGTGGCCTGTCCATGTGCATTATTATTGGCAGCGAATTATACCAATGGCCAGGTGATGAATATATTGGCCGAAAACAAAATGTATATCAGGCATGCCGATGTATTGGAGCATTTGCAACACATAGATCATGTAGTCTTTGACAAAACCGGTACCTTAACAGAAAGCTCCCGTCAGCGCATACAGTTTGTGGGAATTCATTTATTGCCTGAACAGGCCAGACGTTTTTATTCGCTGGCAAGGCAATCCAACCATCCTTTGAGTATGGCCATATTTCAATACGGAAATTTAGAGCATACGTTGGAAGTAGAGCATTTTAAGCAATGGGAAGGAAAGGGCATTGAAGCCTGGTTGGAAGAACACCATTTGAAAATGGGATCAGCAACCTTTATAGGGGTTGATGAACCAAAGGTAGAAGGTGGTACCTGTATTCACTTACGGGAAGATGGGAAATACCTGGGCTATTTCCTCATCAGCCATCAATACCGGCAACACCTGGAAGAGGTATTCGAAAAAACGCGGCAGCACTATGAAGTTTCGGTATTGTCCGGTGACAATGATGCAGAAAAGAAATACATGAATGCCCTGGTTAAGAAGGAAGATCATGTTAAATTCCACTGCAGTCCTGAAGATAAACTTCAATACATTTGTCAGCTGCAACGGGCTGGTGAAAAAACCCTTATGGTAGGGGATGGGTTAAACGATGCCGGAGCTTTAAAACAAAGCCATGTTGGCATAGCGGTGACGGAGAATAAAAACAATTTTACACCAGGCTGTGATGCCATCCTCGATGGAAGTTCCTTTCATTTATTTCCGAAATTGATCCAATTTGTCAAAGATGGACGAAAAATCATTTTAATCGTATTTGGTTACTCCTTTCTCTATAATATCATTGGAAGTTTTTTTGCACTCAGGGGAGAATTGTCGCCCGTCATTGCAGCCGTATTGATGCCGGCTAGCTCATTGAGCATCATTGGTTTAACTTATTTTTTCACCAGGATAGCCGCCCGAAAACTGCGTCTTAATGGATGATCGAATGAAGAGTTCAACCATCGAATTTTACCAGTTATTGATGAAAATCATCCATGACAATGACGGTTATTATAGGCAAACGGGGAGATAGTTGACCAATTTTACGCGAAATTAAATATGAACGTACTCATCCTGCTCATCATCGTCAGTATCTGCATCGCAGGTGGATTTTTATTCGCTTTCTTATGGAGCTCTGAGGATGGTCAGTTTGACGATATCTATTCTCCTGCTCAGAGAATATTATTTGACGATACGATTGAATCACAAGAAATTACAAAAGACTAATTATGCAACTAGAACGATTTATTTATGACAACAAGATTCCTCGATTATTTGCGATAGCGACTGTTTTTTGGGGAGCTGTCGGAATGTTGCTTGGCGTAGTCATTGCTTTTCAACTGGTATTCCCGGCTTTGAATTTTGACTTATCCTTCCTTACCTATGGAAGGGTGAGGCCTGTACATACCAATGCAGTGATATTCGCTTTTGTAGGGAATGGAATTTTTACTGCGGTGTATTATGCAATTCCGCGATTATTAAAAGCCTCCATGTGGAGTAATTTGCTCAGTAAAATCCACTTCTGGGGATGGCAATTGATCATTGTACTTGCAGCAGTTACCCTGCTTGCAGGTATTACCACCGGAAAAGAATATGCAGAGTTGGAGTGGCCCATCGATATCCTCATTACGCTCATTTGGGTGGTATTTGGTATCAATATGTTTGGAACCATTTTTACACGCAGGGAAAGACATATGTATGTAGCGATATGGTTTTTCATTGCTTCTTGGGTTACCGTAGCCATGTTGCACATTGTCAACTCTTTTGAAATGCCAGTGAATCTGTTTAAATCATATTCCTGGTATGCAGGGGTGCAGGATGCCTTAGTGCAATGGTGGTATGGACACAATGCGGTTGCATTCTTTTTAACAACCCCCTATCTGGGTCTTATGTATTATTTTCTTCCAAAAGCAGCAGATCGGCCGGTTTATTCTTACCGATTAAGCATTGTTCACTTTTGGTCTTTGATCTTCATCTACATTTGGGCCGGACCTCACCATCTTTTGTATACGGCATTGCCCGATTGGGCACAATCTTTAGGAACGGTATTTTCGATCATGTTGATTTTACCTAGCTGGGGAGGTATGCTGAATGGTTTGTTTACTTTGCGTGGAGCCTGGGATAAAGTGAGAGAAGATCCCGTGTTGAAATTTTTTGTTGTAGCCGTAACCTGTTATGGTATGTCTACATTTGAAGGTCCCATGTTGTCTTTGAAAAATGTCAATGCAATTTCGCATTACAGCGACTGGACAGTAGCGCACGTGCACATTGGAGCGTTGGGTTGGAACGGATTCATGACCTTCGGTATGATGTACTGGTTGATCCCAAAAATGTACAATACACAACTTTACAGTAAAAAATTGGCATCCATGCATTTTTGGATTGGCACCCTTGGGATAATTCTTTACGCCATCCCAATGTACTGGTCAGCTTTCCGTGCTTACTTTATGATGAAAGCCTTTACTCCTGAAGGACAGTTGCAATACCAATTCATTGATATTGTGCAAACGGTGGTTCCATTTTATTTCTTGAGGGCATTGGGAGGAACTATCTTCTTGGTGGGTGTTTTTGTCATGATTTACAACTTAATCAAAACTGCAAATCAAGGTAGTTTCATTGAAAGTGAAACTGCAGAAGCAGCTCCATTGCAAAAACAATTTACCCCTCCAAAATCCTATATATGGCATGGCTTTCTGGAAAGAAAACCAGTGTTGATGTTAAGTCTTAGTTTGGTATTAGTGGCTATCGGTGGAATCGTTGAATTGGTACCCACATTTTTAGTCAAATCTAATGTGCCAACCATCAGCAGTGTAAAACCCTATACACCTTTAGAATTACAAGGCCGCGATCTTTACATTCGTGAGGGATGTTATAACTGTCACTCCCAAATGATACGTCCGTTCCGATATGAAGTAACACGATATGGCGAGTATTCTAAATCCGGAGAGTTTGTGTATGACCATCCATTCCAATGGGGAAGTAAACGCACGGGACCAGATCTTGCCCGGGTAGGCGGCAAATATCCTGACAGCTGGCATTTCAACCACATGTTAGATCCTGCTTCAGTTTCTCCAGGAACCAACATGCCTCGATATCCATGGTTGTTTGAAAATACTTTAAACACAGCGACCACAGCATCTAAAATTCATGCCATGCGCAAAATGGGTGTCCCCTATGCTGAAAAACTTGAAGCAACCGGAAACGAAATCTTGTTGAAGCAAGCAGAAGGTATTGCAGAAAATTTGAAAAAGGATAAAATTGAAATTGGTGCAGATAAAGAAATCATAGCTTTAATTGCCTATCTGCAAAGATTGGGAAAGGATACCAGAACTTCTCAGACCAAATAATTACCTAAACATCAGAAAAAGTAAACGGTATGAAATTCAATTATTATTTAGAGAAAATTGCAGGAATCGAAATCTATCCATTGATTTCACTTATCCTGTTTGTTGTATTTTTTTTGGTGGTGAGTTATTTAGCCTTTAGTGCTTCAAAAGAAAGTATTGAATACATGGAAAACTTGCCATTGGATAAAAAGGATTCATCTATAAATTAATTATTTTTATGAAAAATATAATTCAAATTATCATAACATTGTTTTTGTTCGGAGTCACTGGAAATTTGGTGGCTCAGGCGGAAACTGCTGCTGCACCTGCTGAACCAAGCAGTTCACCATTTCATTTGGATACCGCACTTTTTGTCATTGCTCTAACCTTGGCATTCGTCATAATCATCTTTTCCTTTCTATTGCGGACGGCAATTAAAGTTCATTTTCATAAGAAGATGGGAGGCGGTCAAATGAAAGCCATTGTAATATTAGTGACCATGGGCCTTTCTCAACAGATGCTTATGGCACAAACAGCGGTCGCTGTAAAAAAAGAATCATTTCTACTTTCTTTGAGCGCACAATCCTGGATCCTGCTGGTGCTGATTGCTATTGAGCTAATGATATTGATGTTTATGGTTCGATGGATCAAACAATTTACTGGCTTGCACTCTTATGAACTCAGTATGCCTTCTCAACGGATATCCTGGTGGGACAAAATCAATGCATTCAAACCCATGGATGAAGAAGGCAATATAGATACAGGTCATAGTTATGATGGGATACGCGAACTGGATAACATAACTCCTCCTTGGTTTACGGCAGCTTTTTTAGGCACCATAGTGTTTGCCGGAATTTATTTATATCGGTACCATGTTGCTCATGCTGCTCCATTGATGATTGAAGAATTCAACATCAGTATGAAAGAAGCTGAAAAGGAAAAAATGGAATTTCTAAAAGGGCAATCTAATTTGGTGGACGAGAATACAGTGACCCTTTTACCCGATGGACAATTCGAAGAGGGAAAAACGATTTTTAAAGCGGCATGTGCAGTTTGCCATGGTGAAGATGGCCGCGGGGTTGTTGGCCCGAATCTGACCGATGATTATTGGATTCATGGAGGTTCTGTAAAAAATATTTTTTCAATCATTAAATACGGGGTAGTCGATAAGGGAATGAAATCATGGAAAGAAGATTATTCAGCAGGTCAGATTGCTCAATTGTCCAGTTTTATCAAATCCCTGAAGGGAACCAATCCGGCTGGAGCAAAAGAACCTCAAGGAGAGCTATATAAAGAAGAAGCAACACCTGCAGTTCTTGACACAACTAAGAAAGATACAATGCCTGGAAAAACATTATGAATCAGGAAGATTTACAACATGCAGAGGGTTTCAGAGACCGGATCAGTACCGTTACAGGTGGCGGAAAGAGAAAGTGGATCTATGCACTGAAACCTTCTGGTTTTTTTTTCAAATGGCGTAATGTATCGCTGATCATTTATCTCCTGGTTTTTTTTGGTATCCCTTTTATAAAATACAACAACGAACCTTTCGTCCTGATCAATGTAGTTAAAGGTAAGTTTATCATTTTCGGTAAAATATTCTTTCCTCAGGACTTTTTCATTTTTGCCGTTGGGATGATCGCTTTGATCATTTTTATCGCGCTGTTTACCATTATTTACGGGCGATTGTTTTGTGGCTGGGCCTGTCCTCAAACGGTTTTTATGGAACTGATTTTCCGCCGGATTGAATGGTGGATTGAAGGTTCACCCAATCAACAAAAAGCACTTAAAGAACGGGCATGGGATGGTGAAAAAATGCTTAGGAAATTAGCAAAACACCTCATTTTTTTATTGATCTCCTTTTTGATAGCTCATACCTTTCTGGCTTATATCTTGGGGATTGATGAAGTCATTAAGATCATCCAGGATCCGGTAGAAGCACACTGGAGTTTGTTTATTGGTTTAATGGTTTTTACCGCATTGTTTTATGGGGTATTTGCTTATGTAAGAGAGATCGTGTGTACTACGATTTGCCCATATGGACGTCTGCAAAGTGTTCTTTTTGATAAAAGCACCATGCAAATCGCTTACGATTATTCGAGGGGCGAGCCAAGAGGGAAAATTGCAAAAGGAACAGAAAGAAAACTGGGTGATTGTATTGACTGCATGAAATGTGTACACGTCTGCCCGACAGGGATCGATATACGAGACGGAGTTCAGATGGAATGTGTGGGTTGTACCGCATGCATTGATGCCTGTGACGAGGTCATGGGAAAAATCGGATTTCCTAAGAAATTGATTCGCTATGCCTCTGAAGATGAAATCGCCAATAAGATTCCTTTTCATTTTACAGGGCGAATGAAAGCATATTCCTTTGTGTTGGTATTTTTGATAGCGTTAATGACTTTTCTGGTGTTGAAAGGCAACAGCATTGATACTTATGTCAAAAGGGCGCAAGGACAGTTGTATCAAGAGATGGAAAACAATACCATAGGCAATTTGTATGTGGCTAAAATTCTCAACAAGACCAATCGCGAAAGAACCATCGAAATTCGTTTGGAAAACAGGCCAGGAGAAATTCGATTTATTGGCGATAAAGATAAATCATTGAAACCGGAGATTGTGAATGAACGTGAATTTTTTGTCATACTCGATAAAAATTCATTATCACAAAGAAAAACACCCATTGAATTGGGTGTCTATGAAAACAATAAGAGAATACAGTTGGTAAAAACGAATTTTTTAGGCTTGTACAAATAAATCTTACATGAGTTGGTCTTATCGAATTATTTTAGCATATACCGGTTTTTTGGTGATGATATTCTACTTTGTTTTTGTTGCTTCACAGCAAAACAATGAATTAATGGATAGCCATTATTACGAAAAGGAAAAGCAATTTGCACAAACTCTGCAAGGTGTCCGAAACCTCGATTCCATGGGTTATCAGGTGAACATTGGAAACGATGCTGAACAGGTTAAAATTGCCTTCTCCAGAGAAAGCGTAGACAATCTTCAAAAAGGAAACGTTGAATTCATTTGTCTTTCGGATAAATCCAAAGACCTCAGATTTGATTTAAACATTGACTCTACGGGAAATATGTATCTCCCTTCATCCAAATTTATTCAGGCACAGTACCAGGTGAGAATTGAGTGGATGAACCATCAGACACCTTTAGCGTTTAGACAGAAGTTTTTCTTTCAACGTACATGAGTTTTGAACTGATCCTCTTCACCGGCATTGGAACGGGTTTGATAGGAAGTCTGCATTGCATTGGCATGTGTGGACCCATTGCATGGACACTTACCCAAAATGGAAATACCTTCGTTCCAGCACTCCTATACAATTTTGGAAGATCTCTTTCATATGCTTTGATGGGTCTAATATTGGGACTGATCGGCAACCAGTTTTTCTTGGCAGGGATGCAACAATTGCTATCCATTGGTTCAGGTATCATTATCCTTATAATTTTTATCATGAACCTTGAAGCAGTTAAGAAGTTATCCGTATTGGCGAAATGGAATCTTTGGATACAAAAACAACTGGCCCATCTGGTCGTTGGACCCAAAGGATTTTGGTTTCCATTTGAGCTTGGTGTGTTAAATGCTTGGTTGCCATGCGGATTGGTTTATCTTGCACTGATGCACGCAATGGCCTCTGGAAGTGTGTGGGCAGGAGCAGGAATCATGTTTTTTTTTGGAGTGGGTACCCTTCCGCTAATGTTTATTTGGATGGTTTCGGGAGCAAAACTAAATCAGCGATACCGGAGCATAGTCCAAAAATGTATGCCCTGGTTCGTAATACTGATGGCAAGTTTGCTCATTCTCCGGGGACTAAACCTTGGGATTCCCTACATCAGTCCATCCGCTGGTGGTGTAAATTGTCACTGATTGAAGTTCATCCCATTCTATTTATTTATGGGAGACACAGTGATAGAATGGTGATTCAATGATCATTTCGCTGGTTTTTCATTTACTTTTGATCAAATCACTTGCCGCAGTTTGTGCATTAGGGTAATTGAAGAGAAAACCTGCTTGCAATAATTTTTGCGGAATGACCTGTTGCGAATCTAAAATCAGGGAAGACATTTCTCCAAGAAACAGCCGCAGCAACCAGGATGGAGGTCCAGGGATCACGGATAATTTTTCAAGCCTAGCAACAGTTTCAATCATATTTTTTACAGAGTTGGATTCGGGTGCTGTGAAATTGACGGGCCCCACCAAACCTTTTTCAAGCACAAAACGCATTGCATTTTGATAATCTTGGTAATGAATCCAGGATAACATTTGAAGTCCCGGGGTCGGATAACTTAAAAAATGGATGGGCTTTGTGAGCAGGAGTTTAGGCCAAATCCCACCACGGTGATCCAGAAATAATCCAGTACGAACAATCGTTAGTTTGTTGCAAACCGATTGAAGGGATAAAGCTTCAGCTTCCCATTTATGGCAAACCTCACTCAGAAAACCTTTGGGCGGGTTAGCCGAATCTTCGGTGAGGATTTTGCCAGGTTGATCACCATAAAAACCAGTGGCGGAAGCCTGAACGATATGAGGGATATGTAATTTTTTATGGGTCAAACATTTTAACAAGGTTTGAATGCTATTCAACCTTGAATCAACAATTTGTTTTTTTCTCGAAGAGGTCCATAAGCCAGAAGCAATTGGATGCCCCGCCAATTGAATAATCGCATCGAGTTGATCGAATGCATCGCAGTCAATTTCCCCTCGGGCCGGATCCCATAAAAATTGTGGAAAGGTAAACCGTGGGTCTTTTTTTCGAATGAGCCAACGGACATGGTAGCCAGATTGTTGGAGGTCTTCTGAAAGCCTTCTTCCAATCAGTCCGTTCGCTCCTGTGATTAAAATATTTTGCATACCTTTACTGGCAAGGGATAATACTATAACATTCTGATTCAAAACAAGTTTATTATGCAGGTCAAATCAGCAACCATTACATTAAGCATATCCAATATGCTGTTATATTGTCTAACGGTCGCGATGGTATTCACTCATATGGTTGCATGTAAGACTGATCCTAAGGAAAGTGAATTTACCTTGCGTATTCGCATCCGTGAAGATGTAGATTGTCTTCATCCAATTGTATCGCAAAGTACATTGGCTACACAAATTGAAGCATTGGTCATGCTACCGATGATTGAATTCAGTCCGGATAGTTTGGAATTGAGTCCCTTGCTGGTTGAAAATGTTCCTGAAGTTTCTCAAACCACGGATAGTTCAATTTGGTACCGTACCACCATTCGGAAGGAAGCTCAATGGGATGATGGAAAATCCATTCAGGCCAATGATTATGTATTTACGGTTAAAGCCGCATTAAATCCCTATTTAAAAAATCCAAGCTGGCGTAGTTTTTTAAAAAATATACAAACCATTCAAGTGGATTCTTCAAATCCACGAGAGATAAATGTTGAAGTTTCCAGGAATTATATGTTGGGAAAAGAGGCCAGTGGAAATGTTAATTTATACCCTGAACACATTTATGACCCTGAGCGAATCATGCAAACATTTAGTCTTTCAGATTTGGTACATCGCGACAGCTCACATTGGAGCGTACAGGAACACGAACGATTAAAGCGATTTGCCGATCAATTTGAAAGTGCCACTTATTGTAAAAATGGAATACAGGGTGCAGGGCCCTACCGTTTGAAATCCTGGGAATCTGGTTCGAAAATTGTCCTGGAGAGAAAGCAGAACTGGTGGGGTAAAAACTTTGAACACCTAAGTCCAATGCTCCAGTCCAAACCCAATACCATTGAATATCTGGTGATGCCGGATGAAGCTGCATCCATACTGGCTGTTAAGGAAGGAAGTGTTGATTTGATGACCGACATTTCTCCTAAACAGTATTCAGATCTCCGAAAAGATTCTGTGAATAATCCGCAGCTAAAATTTTTGACCGCTTCGCATTTTCAATATTCAATTTTGGAACTAAACCTCAGGAACCCCATTTTATCTGAATGGCCTGTTCGCAAGGCTTTGGCGCATCTTGCTGATGTGGAAACTTATATCAGAGATTTGATGCAGGGCCTGGCAGATCCTGTTACGGGGCCCGTTCTGCAATCCAAACCCTATTACAACCGAAATTTAGAACCGGTGAAATTTGACCCTGTAAAATCCAAGGAGCTGTTGATGCAAAATGGCTGGAGTGATTCTGATTCAGATGGTTGGTTGGATAAAGTGATTGGTGGTAAGAAAATGAAACTCAGTCTGCGGTTTTTAGTGTCTGGAGCAGTCAGCAAAAACATAGCCATACTGATGAAAGAGGAAGCCAGGAAGATTGGTATAGAAATTATACCAGAAACTAAAGAAGCTTCACTGCTGCGCAACGACATAAATAGCCGCAATTTTGATATCTTGTCTGCAACCATCACGCAACAAGTGACTAGTTTTTACGATCCTTACCAATCTTTTCATAGTTCTGCCTCCAAACCTGGAGGCGGAAATCGGAGTGGACTTCAATCACCATTGGTGGATTCGCTGATTATAGGAATACGGACGACCCAGCAAAATGATTTGCGTCATCAATACTATCTGGATTTTCAAAAAGCCATTTACGAACTTCAACCACAAATCTATCTGTTCAGTCCTAACGAACGTTTGTTAGTAAACAGTAGAATTGTGATGAATACGATTCACCGGAGACCCGGGTATCTGGAAAATACGATTCGGCTGAAGTAATGCATGGATTTTAATCATTGGATTGGTTATTAAAATTAGTAGAGTATTTAGACATAGGTTAGCAAATAGGCGATCAGCTTATCATGTAAATCCGATATAAAAGCTTTGAAATTAAACCTTAAAGCAAACATGAATTTTGCCCTCCCATTTGATATATTGTGTTTGTTGTGGATAGGGATAGGTGTTTTCGTTTTTATTTTACTTCAATTCATCACCGCACCATTTGGTAGACATAGCCACAATCGATGGGGATTCATGGTAAATAACAAATGGGGTTGGGTGGTGATGGAACTTCCTTCTTTACTCATCATGTTCTATTTTCTCCTGTTTGGCGAAAGATCTTTTCAAGGATATGTTTGGATTCTTTTTGTGCTGTGGATAGCGCACTACCTGAACAGAGCTCTGATTTTTCCTTTCCGGATTAAACCGACTCAAAAGAAAATGCCACTGATCATTGTAATGAGTGCAATTTTTTTTAATATCGTGAATGCAGGACTCAATGGGTATTATCTCTCCACAATGGCACCCCTGGAAGTATATGGTGAAAACTGGCTGGGGAATGCAAATTTTATCATTGGTATTTTCCTCTTTATTTCAGGTATGTCGATCAACCTGAGATCAGATCAAATTTTAATGAATCTGCGAAAAACCGGTGACGAAACATATCATATTCCCAGAGGATTTCTGTTCAACTACGTTTCCTGTCCGAACCTACTGGGTGAGATCATTGAATGGATAGGATTTGCATTAATGGCCTGGAATCTGCCTGCCCTGAGTTTTGCTGTTTGGACTTTTGCCAATTTAGTGCCCAGAGCAATGAGCCATCACCGTTGGTACATTGAAAAATTTCCTGCTTATCCCAAGGAAAGAAAAGCCTTGTTTCCTTTTCTCCTCTGACAGTCTTATTGTTCAAGGAGTTTTCCCGATTCAAGGGTTTTAAGTAAGCCTTCCATGTTCTTTTTGTCTTCATCAGTCGGCGCCTGTGCTAGACCCATTTTAGCATGTTCGAGGGCTTTCTTCAAATTCCCCAGAGCTGAATATCCACGCATCATTCCCACATGGGTAGGCCATATTCCTTTATGTTTTGTGAAATTTTTGTCAAAAACGTCCATGGCCTCAGCATACTTTTTTTGCGAAATCAGTTTTCTGCCGTATAGATGTAAATCTATGGGTCCTCCAAGTTCAATGGCTTCAGCCATCATCTTATCGGCATTAACTTTCCGTCCGGTTTTTTCAAGTAAACCTGCATGTGTGGATAGTGTTTTAAAAGTTCTCACACCACCCAAACTTGGATTTGTAGCAGAGTTTATCCAATTTAAGGCTTCTTCAAAATTAATGTTGTTGTCTAAACACCATTGTGCTCCGGCTTCCAAACTGGGTGGATCAAACCCCAAGCCACTGCTGAGTTGTGTACGGATGGATGCAAGAATGGTTGAGTTCAAATCAATTTCCACATTAAAGGGAATTTGCCATCGCTCCCACCGCAGAGCAACTTCTACAGAATGCGAGGTTTGATTGTTGAAGATAAATTCCAATCGTTCGGTGCTTACGGGCAGCTCTTTAATTTGCCGCGTTGTAACTCTAAGGACGTCTAATGCTTGATTGTAAAAGTAGCTTCCCCATCCTTCTGTGTTTTTGTTAAAGATCAGAATGCAAGAGTCAGGATACACCGCAATAAAAAATCCATACTTGCCAGCAGGTAGTTTTTTACCATTGATGCTGACATCGGTTGAAAATGAGATCGTTGTACATTCATCAGCGCCAGCCCTCCAGGGTGATTCCACGTTAGACCCATAACCCAATACCGAGAATCCGTAATAAACCAAATCCCCCCAAATTTTGCCTTCGCGCCCCTTCACTCCGGGAGCATTCCATCGAATTTCAATATCTGTTAATCCGATGGTTCTTCCGGTCAAACATTTATAATTGGCACCATTGTCGGGAAGCTTTAATGCCTGTGCCTGAAGATGGGTAACGTTACATCCATAGAGTACAATCAGGAACGCTGATATCAAAAAGGGCTTAAGTAAATTCATATTGATAATTTTTAATCTCGTTTCTAAAAAATTGGAGAACTAAAATTATAAATAAATAGGATCAAGGAATGGATTTATAATAATTTAACATTTCCATAAGTAGGCCAATTTTATTAATTTCCATTCAATCTATAAAAATTTTAAAAGGTTGATTTTTCAGCAGGCAATTTAAGAATATTGTTTTGGGTTTTAATGTGCAGCTTTTCTACCGTGAACTATTTTCAAATTTTAAAGGATATAAGCATAGTACTGTGATACTATAATTGATTTAACTCAATGATAGCAATCATTAATGGATATTCTGGTGACAGGAAAAGTATCGTTTTGTACGCATTGAATTCTATGGCTGATTGTAAAACATATACGCACCCACATAAATGTTGGATGCTGACGATTCCGACATTTGTGATTTTATTTCGAAGTATATATACATGTCGAAATGTCAGCATGCTGACAAGCTTCGCTTCGGCATCATTCGGGCAGGATTTGTGTTAATTGAGTAATATATTCATGATATGCGATCTTCATTCTCCGTACTCATTCTCATTCTAACTTTTGTGTAAGTAGAATAAATCACCCGTACACTCAAACCCAATCCAGATAGGATTTGATTTGGTAAGTTAAGTATTCGTGCTTGTAGGGTATCTTTACCCTAAGTAAAGAACATTATGAAATATGAGATTCTGATTTTATTGGGAATATTGACAATAAATTCTTCAGCACAGACAATAGATTCCGTTGCACTCAAACAAGTAGATAGCCTTATTCAAGTCTCCGGTAATTTGGCGTCTAAAAAGAACTTTGAACAAGCGCTGGAAATTAATACAATCGCTGAAAAAATCGCCCTCGAAAAACTGGGACGGGAGTCAGCAGTTTATGGGGCCTGTTGTTTCAACCGAGGAAATTTGTTTTTTTCTATGCGCAACGCTCAGGAAGCTGAAAAGTATTACCTCGATTCGAAAGCCATCCGGGAAAAAGTGCTGGGAAAAGAGCATCCCGATTATGTCAGTAGCTTGAGCAGTCTGGCGAATTTGTACCGGATAATGGGCGACTATGAAAAAGCTCTGTCGCTTGCCCTTGAATCCACATCCATTATAAAAAAAATTCGAGGAAATGAGCATCCCGATTACGCAAAGAGTCTGAATAACCTTGGAATTTTGTACAGGGAAATGGGCAACTACGAAAAAGCTGAACCGCTTGCCTTCGAAGCTTTATCTATTCGGAATAAAGTACTGGGAAAAGAACACCCCGAATACGTTGGAAGTCTGAACACCCTGGCGAACCTGTATAATTCAATGGGCAATTACGAAAAAGCCGAACCGCTTTATCTCGAGGCCAAAGCTATTCGTGAAAAAGTGCTGGGAAAAGAGCATCCCGATTATGCCCAAAGCCTGCACAACCTGGCAGATTTGTACATTAACCTGAACAACTACGAAAAAGCCGAAGCACTTTACCTCGAGGCCTTGTCCATCCTTGAAAAAGCATTGGGAAAAGAGCATCCTGACTGTGCTACTATTCTTAACAACCTGGCGAATTTGTGTCAGAGCATGGATGATTACAGAAAATCTGAACTGATTTACCTTGAAGCCAAAGCGATTCGGGAAAAAGTACTGGGAAAAGAGCATCCCGACTATGCCCAAAGTCTTTACAACTTAGCGGAATCGTATATAAACTTAAACAACTTTAAAAACGCTGAGCTGCTTTACCTTGAATCCAAAGTTATCCGGGAAAAAGTGCTGGGAAAAGAACATCCTGGCTATACAGATTGCCTGAATGCACTCGCTGTTTTATATGAAAAACAAAGCAATTTTTTTGCTGCGGAATCTATGCTGACAGCCGCATCCGCGCTGGAACAAGCGCGAATTTCAGGAGCAGCTGCCTATCTTTCCGAACGGGAGCTTGCTATGTATGCTGCTAAGTTCCAAACTGACGGGGGAATGCTGGGAGCAAAGCTACTCTCACGGCCTGCTGACTCGACTGGAAACATGCCAGCATTGGCATTCAACCATGCCCTTTTTCACAAAGGCTTTCTTCTGTCGGCTGCTTCCCGATTAAACGCACCCTCATTGGTTTCACCTGAATCAGCAGAAATCAACCTTCGCCTCAAAGGGTACCGCCGCCGCCTCGCTGCCGAATACGCCAATCCTATTGCAGAGCGACAGGGCGTTGATGAACTCGAAGAAAGAGCCAATGCCGCCGAAAAAGAACTTGCCCGCTCGGTAGCTGGCTATGCCGATGCCATCCGTCAGGTAAAGTTTCACGAAGTGAAAGCAAGATTAGAGAAATCTGAGGCAGCTATTGAATTTTTTCATTTTCAAGTCAATTTTCCTCATGAAACGGACAGCATCATGTATACCGCACTCGTGGTATTACCCGAGCTGGAACAACCGAAGTTTATCCCACTTTTTGAAGAAAAGTCTTTGGATTCCTTATTGAATTCCAAATCAGAACGCAAAGCAGATTACGTCAACTCCCTCTATACACTAGCAGACCGGGGTGCAGTCTCAGTTGAAACTCAGAAAAAATCATTGTATGAAATACTGTGGAAACCTCTTGAAAAGGAGTTGACTCATATTAATACGATTTATTTTTCACCCAGCGGATTATTGCACAGAATTAATCTGGATGCCATTCCGGTAAATGAAACCGAAACATTAGCGGATAGATATAAACTCATCGAAGTAAACAGTACTCGACAATTGGTGATTCCCACCCAATTAAAAAATTCAAATATCAATGCTGTTTTGTTTGGAGGAATTCAATTTGAACAAGACAGTATGCTTTTAAATAATGAACCATTGGTAGCTTCAAGATCCAGAGGAGAATTATCTTTTAATTCCATCGACTCTAGCTTAAGAGGTGGTATCTGGAATTATTTGCCGGGTACTGAACGCGAGGTCAATGCCATTGAAAAAATCATGCAGACAACTGGAGTCCAAACCAAATTACAAAAAGGATACGAAGCAACAGAAGAATCTTTTAAAAATATTGGAGCAAATAAAAACCCATCACCCAGAATTTTGCACATTGCAACACACGGATACTTTTTCGAAGATCCAAAAGAAAAAGTTGGCAGTTCACAGTTTGCAGTTGGCAGTCAAGAATCTGTTTTTAAAATGAGTGATCATCCAATGTTAAGGTCCGGACTTATATTGGCAGGTGGCAATGCTGCCTGGCAAGGCAAACAAACCCTTGAAGGAAGAGAAGATGGAATTCTCACTGCTTATGAAATATCGCAAATGAATTTATCCAATACAGAGTTAGTTGTTTTATCAGCATGCGAAACCGGTCTTGGTGATATTCAAGGAAACGAAGGAGTTTATGGATTACAACGCGCATTCAAAATTGCCGGAGCCAAATATTTGATCATGAGTCTTTGGCAAGTTCCTGATAAACAAACATCGCTCTTAATGACAACTTTTTATAAAAAATGGTTGGAGAACAAAATGACTATACCGGATGCATTTCATGCGGCGCAAAAAGAATTGAGGGAGATAGGATTAGATCCTTATCAGTGGGCGGGATTTGTGTTGGTAGAGTAAAAAATTAATCCTTATTCTCGCGCTCATTCTGATTTTGTATTTTGGGCGGGGTGCTGACGCATTTGGTCTGCATGCTGACAAGCTGCGCTTCGTCAGCTTTTGTGTTGGTGAAGTAAAAGCAAATTCTCCTCCCCCTGTTTTTTTTTTTAATAAAAAGATCCTTTCTGATTCAGTGAACAAGTAAAGAAATTATCTGTTGTCTAATGATTAATCCGTTATGAAACTCACTGTTGTTTTATCTTTCTTTCTTATCATGTACACAACAACCCATTCACAAACGATGCACAGTTTTTACGATTTTAAAGTTCAGACAATCGATAATAAAGAATTCGATTTTACTCAATTAAAAGGAAAAAAAGTTCTCATCGTCAATACCGCATCCGAATGTGGTTATACACCCCAATATGCTGAGCTGGAAGAATTGTACAAAAAATATGGCGGTGAAAAATTTACCATTCTGGGTTTTCCTTCCAATGATTTTGGCAGTCAAGAACCCGGATCGAATGCAGAGATCCAGCAGTTTTGCAAGAAAAACTATGGGGTTAGTTTTCCGATGATGGCAAAAATATCGATCAAAGGAGAAGATCAACATCCACTATATCAATGGCTTACCAAACAGGCTGAAAACGGTGTTCAGGATGCCGATGTCAAATGGAATTTTCAAAAGTTTCTGATTGATGAAAATGGGAAATGGGTTCGTGTAATATCATATAAAGAAAGTCCACTGTCTGAAGAAATTCTGGAATGGCTTTCTGCTACCAATTAAATATTTGATTTGAATGCTCTGTTATGATTCGTCGCCTTGTACGTATTATTGAAAGAGCAGAATGTAAAATACTTACATTCATTTTAGAATGAACCTTCAAAGTTTTCCTATTAGTCATAAGACCTGAATGTATCAGATTCTTTATTTCTAAATGCAAATACATGGCTTTAATAGAGAATTGATTTTGTATATTTGGTTTGGGATTAAAGAATTTATGCCTAAAAGCAAAAAAGAAGTATTACTCATTAATGACCTGGCTTCATTTGAAAAGCTGGTCAACCGGGACCTCCGGCCTTACGATATCAACATGATGGTCATGCCGGGTACACTGGAAGACAAACACAAAAATGTGGAGCCGGAAAAAGGGATCAGGGCATTAAGGCGCAGATTTAATTTGGTGTATTTACTGACAGAAGGAGAACACGATGTGCTTTTAGGTGCTGATTATCGCTGGCTGAAACCAAATGATTTGGTCATCGTTCCTGAGAATATGGTGTATGCGTCTAAATTTATCAGAAACTGCAAAGGATACTGCATTCATTTTAAAACGGAGTTTATTCAGAATCTGGTGAATGGTCCTTTGACAGATGAATTTTCATTTTTGGAATTCGATGCTGAGCACATCATCAATTTGAAAGAAGAAGATAGTTTGAATATACAGCAAGCCTTCAAAAATATAATAGATGAATATCATTCTTTCTCGTATGAAAAGGATTTTATCCTTCGCAACTATATTCACATTCTGCTCCTGAAGATCCGCGAAATTTACAGGCCTTATGTAAACAGGCTGACGGAAAACAGCAGCAGGGCTACAAAAATTGCCACGAAATTCAAACATCTGGTCGAACATCAGTTTGCTAATAACCGTTCGGTGACCAGATATGCGAAAGAATTGAACATCAGTTCGAAGTATCTTGGAGATGCAGTAAAAGCAACCTTTGGAAAAAGTCCGCGTGATTTTATCAGTGATATGCTTTTATTGGAGGCAAAAGTCCAATTGGGATCAACAGACAAATCGATATCCGAAATAGCTTTCGAACTCAATTTTCAGGATCAGGCCCATTTTACCCATTTCGTAAAACAGAAAACCGGGATGAGTCCGGCTGTGCTGAGGCAGAATCTCTGATTTATACAAATCTTAAGGAATTTCTTACAATGCAGAGATCAAACAGCTGCATACGTTTGTATGGTCAAAGTAATTATTTAATTCTTTAAACACATGATTATGCAAGCAAAGTATTTTTTAGGAGTATTTTCAGTTTTGATTTTATCGCTGAGCACAAAGAGTCTACAAGCTCAAGCCTCTTTAGCCAACGAAGCAAAAGCAGCAAGGATTGATTTTTCAGTGCCCGATGACGTCAGAACATTTCCCTTGGGTAAAGTTGATTTGGCAAAAATCGGTGGGGCGATGATTGGCAAGGCAGTGTTTCAGCCGGGTTGGAAATGGTCAGAAGCCGTTAAACCCATTGCCAAAACTGAAAGTTGCCATGCCCCTCATTTTCAATATCACGTCTCCGGAACCCTCAGGGTTAAGATGGATGATGGTACGATATTAGATTGTAAACCGGGAGATGTTTCTTATTTACCCATGGGTCACGATGCATGGGTAGTAGGAAATGAGCCGGTGGTGGTCATCGATTTTCAGGGGATGATTGATTATGCCAGTAGCCAAAACAATCATAAACACTAGCAGGGATAAAGTTCAGAAATGAAAGCCCTTCTTGGCCTTACTTGACTTGTATAATAAGGTACAGTCCGGAATTCCGGATGGTACCTTGTTATACGTTATGCAATATTATTCTAATCGTTTGTAAATTGTAAATAAATTCTGGTTTTGTCGTAATCAACATTTGTTAAGGAAGACTTGATGACTATGGTTCCATTTGGCAATTTGTCCTTATATACGGATCGCAACTGGATGATATGCGATTTAGTGGAAGCGCCCTGAATATCTACATACAACTGTTCTTTATTGAATTCCTTTACGCTTAGATTTTCCAACATCGCTTCCGACTCGTAAATGAGCTCATCCGTTTCATAGGAATAGTTTAAACGGAGTGATAAAATGGTTTTGAGATCACTGGACAATACGCCGGATAATTTTTCCCTGGAAAAGTTTGTGGTATCACCATAATCAAATTCAGCTTGAAACCTAAGATCTGTCCATTTCAATTTTGGGAGATTATAGAAGGCAGGTACGTTAGAATAACTTATGGCGCTTTCAGTATGTCCATCATCGTATAGGAAAGGTTTATCATTGACATCTTTTCCTTGAATGATCGCATCCAATCTTTCGTATTTTTGTTCACTTACTGTAATTTGGAGGCTTGTCTTTCCAAATTCTTTATTGGCTATAACATCAAATACAGTCGCCTTTACCGTATAACTGCCAATTGAAGGGTAGCTAAAATTGGTTAGGGTGTCGTTATAAATTGTTTTTTTCTGACCATTACCAAAATCCCAAACAATTCGTGCTCCATCGGGAATTTTGCCATTGGACCTTAATTGAAATGCTATATTTTCGTTTTTTTGTGCTTCTTGAGGATCTGCTTCAATCCAAATATTTTGATATTCAATTTTATAATATTGGAATCCGGTCCAAATTTTTGGGGTGTTGAATCGATTGGCATTTACATGAACACCTAATAATTGATTGCCAGGCATTGTTAAATTGATCAGAGAGGCCGGATCTTGTATTTCCCATTCTTTGGTTTCAGGATTCTGCAAATGGCTGGCGATTCCGAATGAATCTATTGAGTAAGGAGCATTGACTTTCAAAGCAAGGGTAAATTCATTAAATGGAAGAACATTGATGGTGCCTTTTGTGGCATCTTGAAGCTTGACTTCGTTGTATCCTTCAGCAGTTGGGACCGCATAGATTTCGTATGCGGGAAAAATATCAGATGCTATAGTATGATCGGCTGTTTTTAAAAATAATGCTTCAACTTCCTTCTTGGAAACAATTGTGGATAAGGGAATATGTACAATTTGACGGAATTCATAATACCTGTTTTCTAAAATAGCCTGAGTATTTTCTGCAGATATGTAAGGGTGAAAGGTATTGCTTTGCAAATTATATTTCAGTACATTTAACTGATTGGGATAGTTTGGATCATAAATTTGAAAATGAACTTCATCACCAATGAATTCATAGGAGGTAGCCAATACCATATGGCCAAATTCTGTGTTGACCGCTTTTCCTACACATATTAATTGGGGGTCTTTGTTCATAAATATTGAATATACCATACTCCAAAAATTGTCTTCATCAGAGCTGTTAAAATTCTGCTCAAATAACTCTGAGTAAGCTCCATTCCATGTTTTGTCATATAGGTATTGCAATGCACTTGCGAAGCGGATTCCATCTGCATCATCGGTTTCAAGAGATGGTGTCTGAAACCAATATCCATGGTTGTCGAAATGATCTTTAAGCAATATCGCACTCGATCTGTTTTGGTAATAATATGCTGCTCCGATGCACATTCCTGCGCAATTTCCAATACTGGACCAGCTGCCACTATTGGTAAAAGACCAGCCATTTACAGAAGGGTCAAAATAGGTCTCATAAAATCCACCCAAGGCAAAAAGTTCCTTTTCAAATGAACCTACCACAATAAGTGAAAAATGCCTTAGGGCAATGGTGAGTTTTCCGTCTTTGTATCCGATGATGGGAATACTTTCCAACTTACCCGTGATGCGGTCATAATAAAATGGAGCTAGTTTTTCCTGTTCTGTTTTGCTGATGTCCATCGACAAATACATAACCTTTCCGGCGTATTCACCTTCATTAATCACTTCAATTACCGGTGTCACCGGTTTAAAATTAGTTCCAAAGGCGTGTGACTTTATTGGATAATAGCCAACCACAAACTCTTTTGATTCGAGGTAAGTATTTTCCTTGATCTCAATCGTCAATTCATCAACAGGACTTCCCGTCGCAGGAACGGTTAAAAGTCCACCTTGTGTATTCACTGTTTGTCGATACACTTCTACCCTGGTCCCTAATTCTATTTTTCCGGAATCCGGCGAGGGGTTATCATCCTTGCCGCAGGCACTTAATCCCAATAAAAGTATGGAAACAAATATCTTACTTAAACCTGCTTTCATATTCAACTATTATTTTGTAAAAAAACTTTAAAGAATAAAGGTAATTTTATAGAATCAGTGAAACATTGATGGCAATCAGCAAAAGGTGTGATAATTATTACAATTGTTGCAATTTATCTAAGGGATTGAAGAGGTGATAAAGGACTCATAGTTTTGATACCCTAGTTGACCGGACTCATTTGAAAAATCAATTTAGTCTCATTATTCTAGGAATAAGTTACTCTTAATACAACAACCCCCTAGAAAATCAGACATGATTGCGAGTGCATTTTTGTATTTTTCAAAAATAAAATTGTGTAAAAAGACATTCACAGAATTCACCGAAGCTGTAATAGTTGCCATTTTATAGGAGGCCCAGGAAAAAGGATCAAGCTAACTTTAGCCAAGGATGAATGGTATCGGGCAAAAGAGGTGGATTGGAAACAAAAATTTAATTTCCAGGGTGAGAATGGCTTACCCATAAAGGTAAATTATAGTCCTTTGATTTAGCAGCAATCTTAAATATACTTAACTTTGAAAATGAAATTTACCGGTGGTTTATTTTTACTTTGTATTGGCTTTAATACACCCAATTTTGCCCAGCACATTTATGATGCCAGGCAGTCAGTATTAATCCAAGCCTTGGTTCAGGAAAATCCGGCACAAATTAAACTAAGCTGGGTATTGGATACAGCAAATGGAGGCTATACCATTTGGAGGAAATCAGCCCTTGATCATGCTTGGACAGATAGCTTAGTGCATCTCGAACCCAACACCACTTCTTGGATCGATTCGAATGTCCAACAAGGCATTGAATATGAATACCAGATACTTAAAAGTTTACCTGCATTTCCTTATGGTGACGGCAGTGCAAATTTTGGTGCAGGTTACATTTTTGCTGGTATTAAGATTCCACCCAAACACCAAAGAGGTACATGTTTGGTGGTTATCGATCACACTTTTAAGAATACTTTGGCATTTGAAACTTCAAGACTCTTGGATGATTTAAGGTCCGACGGCTGGTTAGCAGATACAATTTTTGTTAATAGAAGTGATTCCATTTATCTTGTAAAAAGGAGAATTCTCGATTGGGCAAATACCCATCCTGGTCAGCATCAAGCTTTATTTCTATTAGGAAGAATACCCGTACCTTATTCCGGTGAAATTGCACCCGACGGGCATCACAGTGATCACAAAGGAGCATGGCCTTGTGATGGATTTTATGGAACAATCGATGGCCAATGGAATGATCAAACAGTCAATACCAAAGCGCCAGCAAGTTCGCGAAATGATAATGTGCCGGGTGATGGAAAATTTGATAATAATGTATATCCTGCAAAAGTCCATTGGCAAATAGGGAGAGTTGATTTTAGCAACATGAATAAATTTCCGGAATCTGAAGAGCAATTGTTGAGACGATATTTGGATAAAAACCACAATTGGCGATTTGGGAAAATAATGGTATCAGAACGAGGTCTTGTGGATAATAATTTTGGAGATATTGAAGGATTAGGACAATCCGGGTGGAAAAATTTTACACCCATGTTTGGCTTTTCTAATGTAAAAGACTTGCCCTACAGACAAACACTCTCCAATCAATCTTTTCTTTGGTCTTATGGTTGTGGAGGCGGTGGCCCAGAAAGTGCGTCAGATATCTCCAGTACAACATATTTTACAACAGATTCCCTTCAAACGATGTTCACTATGTTGTTTGGTTCCTATTTTGGTGATTGGGATTACCCCAATAATTTTTTACGGGGAGCCATCGCCTCAAAAACTTGCCTGGCCAGCACTTGGGGAAATAGACCTGTTTGGTTTTTGCATCATATGGCTCTTGGTGAACCCATTGGCTATTCCACTCAAATTACCATGAACAATAGAGGATTATATACTCCGCGATTCTATGGAGGATATGTTTCTACAGCCCTCATGGGCGATCCAACGCTCCGTATGCATGTGTTGCCTCCGGTTGAAAATTTAAAAGCAAAAAATGAAGATCTTCACATCCGTTTGGACTGGAATAAACCAAAAAATGCAACAGGGTTTTACATTTACAGAAAATATACCCGTGATAGTGTTTATCATTTATTGAATGAGTTTTCAGTGAATGACACCTTTTTTATAGACGCTTGTATCGAAAAAGGCCCCATCCAATATATGGTGCGCTGCACAGCATTGAAGACCACCGGAAGTGGTAGCTATTATAACTTAAGTGCTGGAGTTACCACCTCTATCGATAGTGATACATCATCATTAAATGTTTTAGCACAAATCACACATTCACATAATGGTCAAAATAATGGTTCGATAAAAACAAACCCAATGGGTGGATGTGCTCCATATTCCTATAAATGGGCAACGGGCGATACCACATCTGAGCTTTCCAATTTATCGCTGGGAACCTATTGCCTTACGCTAACGGACTGTATGAATTGTTCCAAAGATTATTGTGCCATAGTCAATTTGAATACATCCATTCATGAACTACGGCATTTAATGGATTACAAACTCTTTCCAAATCCCACGAACAAAATACTTAATGTAGAACTAACATTTGATGAATTGCAGAGACTTGAAATTTCTATTGTAGATGCCAATGGTGTAAAATGGGCTACCCAACGGGCATTTGGAAAAGAGATCAATCTAAGTTGGGCCATTGATCATCTTATTCCCGGTCAGTATTACCTACACATTGAAAACGGGTTAGACCATGTTAGCATTCCTTTTATTAAAAGCTAATTTTAGTTAATGAATATAGTCAGGCCAATGTGCAAAAAACAGAGCCGAATTGGCATCAAATAAAGTCGTATTTGCATCTGGGGTAATGCAACAAAAAAGTTTGTTTAAAAAACCAGAAATACTTCATTCAGTGAGCTCCTTTCGATTCAGCAGATGAACAAAGTAAATTGGAATGCAATAAAATTCTTGAAAATAAAAATCCCCTTATCCGGAAGAATAAGGGGAAATTCATGTTTTGAGGTCGAGAGCGGATTCGATTTGTATGCTGATAATCAAATATATATAAAATTGTAATATGATAGGGGATGTTCTGGGGGATGTTATTTAATCCATTATGGAATGAAAATTAGTAATTAAATCCTTTGGAACTAATTCAATGGGTAAAAGATCCTATTTAGGGGCTATTTCTTGAATTTCAATTTCAAAAATTAACTTTTTTAACAAACACCCATTTTTAATTACTGCCTTTTTTAGTTTTTCGTTACCCTGGGGATATAAAATATAAATAAAATCTTCCCTGTTTTCTATGAATCTTAGCCTAATTTAGGACCATTCTTGGCTAAGATTGATTGCTTAACTTTTGTTCTAACAAATGCAAAGTATTACGAATGCTGAATCTTGCTGTTATAATTTTAATCTTTTACACAACGTATTGGAAATCCACTTTTTTTTGCAAAAACCCCACGTTGAACTTCAGTAGAAGAATTAACTAATCGCCCTGCATATGCCCCAATCAAGTCATATTGTGTAGAGTTCCAAAAATATGTACAAATTCCTTGAAAGACAAATTCCCCAGTCAGGGCATCACGATAACCAGTCGGAATTGCGGAAAAACCACTACTATTATCTGCTATGTTTGGATCTGACCAATATCCAATTTCTTTAAGAGCTATACCAGCTGCATCATCGCCACCATAACAATTAACAAGATCCAAAAACTCAAATAACGTTGGTATGTGCCATCCTTCTGGGCAAATATTCCGATCATCATTTACTGCATACCAGTTATACAGCAATCCATATGTTTTAGCATTGCTTGATATATTATCAATGTTACAAAATCCACCAGTATTTATAAATGTCCACTCACTGGCACTTGTTATATTTGGAATTGGATCACCATTCCTATACCTTGTAGTTTTTAGGTTTTCGGTCATCCAAATTTTACCACAGATAGTATCTGTTTTGTAAACATTACCGTCAATATCCTTGACCTGGTTAGCAACCACTGTATTTTCGTCTTTGCTGCAACTGTTAAAAGTTACAAAGGCTAAACTTAGCATAATTGAAAATAACAAAATTTCATTTTTCATAACTGTAATTTTTAATTAAATAATGTTGATTATTGATGTGAAATTAAAAAGATTAATATTCAATTTCGTCTTTAAAGTCCATGATTGGAAGATTTTAATAAGATTAAAGCACCAAATCTATTAACAAACAGACTGATTTAAAAGAATATAATCATATAATTGTTTTTTTAATGTGTGAAAGTAATAATGTAAGATTTGGTTTTAAGTGGAATGGCTATTATTGAATTTCATTGCATTTTGCTATGAATGTAAATTATCCATCATTTGGCCTTTCCTTGGACTTAATGATAAAACATTCAGTATCATATTGACTACTCCAATCCGGTTGAAACTTAGGCAAAACGTAGTCAATCAATTTGGCAAGTAATTGAACCCGGTCTTTTGCCGGTAAAGAATTTAGAATCTCAGGCAATTTCGATAATTCTAATTCAACTATTTGCTGAATGTGCGCTTTGAGTTCTCTGGTAGTCTTGTTCTGTGTTCCTGGTTTCTTTCCAGTAGGGTTTCCACTGATTCCCGCTTTGAATGGCATAGAACTTCTTTTTTGATCAAAAATATTTGTCTTAGAACAATAACAATAAAAATAATTAATCGGTTCTCATTCCATTATTGGCAAATAATGGCTGGTCTGTTTAAAAGGGAAATAGACTGTCTTCATATTTAGAAATGCGTTCTCTTAACGCTTTTCTGGCATTGCTGTCCCGGTTTCTTATATTCTTTGCTATTGCTTCAAATTCGTCCTCAATTTGATTAATTAATTTATTCTTTGGACCAAATTCAGATTTAAGGTACTGGTATAAAACTGGATCGTCACAAAATATTCGTTCTATGGTTGACTCCCTTAGGAAATGACTTCCTTCTTTCTGGTTTGAAATATCAATCCCGGTTATTTTGCAAACCTTGGATGGTATAGGTGCAAGGTCATCCATTACTAAGGGGATTTCTTGCACTTTTTTAGTAATAACAGGTTCATTATCTATCGCGGTGTTCTTGCACCAATTTTGGACCAGTGAATCTAATATGATCTTGTGGACGTTCTCACTGTGTTCTTGCACTATTTCATGATACTTATTTAATTCATTGATGAATTTATTCCGGTTCTTGTTCCGACATTCTTTCTTTAAATTGGTCCAATAAGTTGGATTTCTCCAGTCCTTTAATTGGTTCTTGATGATTGGGGTTAAATTTTCTTCATGAATAGTCCAGTCATTTAATAGTACCCCTTGCCATAATGATTTGAGTACATTTAACAGTTGGTCCATTGATTCAATTCTGGTTAAATCTTCAAGGGTTGAAATTCCTAATTTTTTGAGTAGGTTCATTTTCTTGACCTTACACTCAATCCGAAAAATTTCCTCATTCAATTGATAGTGTTTGCCTTTGTCATAAATTTTTAATATGTACCAATCCCTAACAATGCATTTATATTCACTTGGTGTCTTTTGGGCATGATATTTAAAAACTTCAAGTGGATTACCCTTGCCAGAATGAATCATTAGGTTATGGACAATCTGGGATGCTGAGTATGGTAAATCGAACAGATTTAGTCCAAACTCAATGTGATGAATGGTTGACTTCATTAGTTCAATCCCAAATCTTTGCTGTAAATCCAGGATTACTTCATTTAATTCTGAATAATTGAAATTATTGTAATTGTGTTGACCATCATTGTAATATCGGTGCAGGGAGCCTGATAAGAATATTTTACCCCCTCTAAATATTTCGATTTGAAGGTTTTTGCAACTTGCAATGTATTCAGCTCTTATTTTTTTGTTTGCAGAAAATTCTCCGGTTTCATTATTCAGTAAACCAGGTTGACTAAATATCAGACCCCCAGCCTCCAATCTTTCTCGTCCAACTGAGGTAATATCTAATTTAATGAAATCAATCATTCAACTTCAATGAATTGATCCTTGAAATACCAGTATAAGAATCTGGTTTGTTCTTTTTGGGTTCTTGGACAAAAACCTTTGAAATAATGCATTTCGTATGTATTGCCGTACCTTACAAGGCAAAAGAATGATTTCTTTAGGCCTTTCTTTTTATGATCCCCGTATAAAACATTCTCGGAGCCTATTAATCGTCTTAATCCAGTGAATAATGTCTTTTCCCCCTTATTCCATGCTTCACACATAATCGCTGCACCTTGACGTTTAAATCGATCAATTCTTGGAACTGATAGAATAAAGTACTTAATATTTAGACCATCCGATTTATTCACCATATCATAAGTTCCGGGCCGGTCTGAATTTTCTGAATATTTCTTAATTATGGGGGCAGGGATTTTCTCGGATTTTCTAAAATCTTCCATTCTTAGATTCAATTTTAAGTAATGAATCCAATACCTCATTATGCCTAAATCGTATTCTGTCCCCGATTTTGTGTTTTTTCAGGATACCTTTCTTTGACCAGTCATGTAAAGGGGTATGGCTGATTTTTAAGAGATCGCATACCTCTTTGGCTGTTAACCATGCTTTAGAAGTAATCTGTTTTTTTTGGGAATCCTTTATAATGGACTCTACCTTTTGGGCCACGCTGTCCACAAATGATTGGAGTTGGTCAGGAGTTAGAATTATTAATTGACTCATAAAAATAAAATTATGAATCAAAATTATTCAACCTTATAGGTGGTGGTGTGCCTCTTTTTACCCCCTAATATTATTTAGAAGGATTATTGTAAATTTCTCCTTGTGATAAATAAAAATTGAATCTCTCCAAGTAGGTTTCAATTTCATGTATTTTCCAAGGATTCCTTTTAAAATCCTTTATTGTTTTGTCTTTGTGGAATGGAAACATTCTTTTGATTGTTGATTCTGAAATTCCAGTTATTAGGCTTAAAAGAGGATATACTTTATTATCATTCATTTTGAAGTTTCTATCAGTAAGATATTTTTGTAGATGGTTAATAACTCCAAGTTCTGAGGCCATGGCAAATTTTAATTTTTCGCTTATGGAAATAGGTATTTCGAGATCCAATTCTGAATATTTAGAAGAAAGGTCAATTTTGGAGTTTGAATTTGCCTCATTATATAATTCCTTTAACTTATCAAGGAATGCAATCACATTATCAGTTTTTGATTTTTCAAAAAAGTAAAAACCAGCCAATTCCTTTCTATAAATCAATTGTTTTATTTTAATTGTTGTTTCATTAATTGCATTAAGTTTTAAATCATTTGTAATTGTATTATCTGAAATAAATCTATTAAGGGCATTAATTTCTGTATTAATATAATATTCAAACCTTAGACTATGAATTTCTCTTTCAAGTGATTTAAAGTCTTGTGTATCAAATTCAAAATCACCTTCAAGAAATCCGCCTCCTAAAAACCACTCACAATATTCAATTTTCTCCAATATGGTTTTTTCTGTATATTCTGGATTTAAGAAAAAGTCAAATGTAAACCCCATACTATCTATTTTTTCTCATTTAAAAAACTCATTCTCTGCCATTTCCTCAACAATTATCTCCTTTGGCAGAATTATATATTTTAAAAAACTACTTTCTGTGGTATGTCCTGTAATCTCCATTATGAACTTAGGGAGTATTTTCGATAAATACATATTGGTTGCAGCTGTTCTTCTTGCTGTATGGGTAGTTATAAGTTCAAATCTTCTAAATTGGAGTTCATTTGTGACTCCGGCTCTGGTTTCGATTATATGTTGACTGTCTGTAATTCCGGCTATTTGGGCAATGGATTTAATATACTTATTGACCTTTTGTTCCTCAATTTTTGGAGCGTGAAAATTGTACTTACTTAAAAGTTTCTTCAATTTCGGATTGATAGGAATGATTACCCTTTTCTTGGTCTTTTGCGTAGGAATATCAATTTGGTCCCCATGAACGTATTCAGGTTTCAATCTTTTTAGATCACTAAACCTAAGAGCTGTATAACATCCCATTAAAAAAATATCCCTCGCCTTTTCATGTCCTGGTTGATTTTTAAGGTTCAAATTTTCAAGTTTGGCAACTTCATCAGGTGTCAAGGCAATATTGTCTATTTTACTTGATAGTGTTTTAAAATATGGTTCCCGGTGTTCTTTGCTGGAATGGAGTTTGTCAATTAAGGCCGATTGCATAATTACTTTAAAATGTTTGATCATTCGCCCTGTTGTATCTTGAGTATAGCCTTTTGATCGGAAAAATTGGGTAAAATCGTCATACAGACTTTGGTTAATATCTTCCCATTTAAAACGTGTATTCCGGACTTTTTCAAATTCGGTCCATTGGATTAAAAAACCTTTATAGTTCTTTATAGTCGAATGGGAATACCGTTTTTTATATCCCGGTCCATGTTGTATGGTTTTAGATCCGTTGGTAATTGCCCAGATAAAATGCTCGGTATATTGTTTAATGTATTGAAAGTTATTCCCTGATTTTTCGGCGGCTTTAGTTTTTAGGGTTCCCTTGCCAGAATTTTTGGTCCGGGATGATCTCAAGGCGGTTTCGGTTAAATGTGCCCTCAACGCCTCAAAATCAATTTCTCGCCTATTTAATTGGGAATTGGACAAAAAGGAATCAACTTCAAGACAAATGTTTTCCAGAATAGTGTTAGTATTTTTTAGCATTATTTCGATTGAAGGAATTTCCTTCTTATAATCTTTGATTAATGCTTTCTTTGATGTAGGCCGGTTTGTTTCCACATCCCACAATTCGGGGATAATTTTTTGGCCTGTTCCGAACTTAAATCTTTCTCCATTGATATGGCATCTGTATTGAATCGCACTTTCACCATTGAGATTTGGAGGTTTTAAATAAAAGGTATGATACAGCGGCCTCATCAAGTTATATATTATCATATAAATTTAATACAATTCGATTCAGGGGACGCTCTGGGGGACGTTTTTTTCTTATTATTCCTGTCTGATTCTTATAAGGATATTTTAGTAATATATCATAATATATTGATAATCAATATAAAATAAAAATCCCCTTATCCGGAAAAATAAGGGGAAATTCATGTTTTGAGGTCGAGAGCGGATTCGAACCGCTGTACAAGGTTTTGCAGACCTCTGCCTAGCCACTCGGCCACCCGACCCTAAAGGGATGGCAAATTTACGGATTCTTACAAATTATTTGCAGTTTTAAATAAAATAATGTATATAATTGATTGTCAAATACTTATTGTTCTTTAACCCGGACATAAGCGATCGACATGTGGGGGGAATACATACGCATTTGGTCATCGCCCCGTAATTCAATGCGGTACCAAAATGTCGCGTATTCAAACTCAAATTGTATGGAATCGCCTGTAATCATGTAAGCAAACGCTTGTTGGTCTTCGATGAACATAATGCTATCCCCATGAAAACGGATTTCTGCTGGTGCTTCTGGTTTACTGGCCCATGAACCCTCCAAGTTCTCTTGGTTCAAAGGCTTCAGAGGTAATGAAACTTCACCATTGGGATGCTTTCGACATGCCATGCTTAACACCAAAATAACTGATATCAGGATCTTCATGCTGCATTGAGTTTGATGCAAAGTTAAAAATTGAATGCATCCCGGACAAATCTCTTCATCGCTTTTCAATGTACGACAAAATAGAAACTTAATGACACAATGGCTGTTATTAGTCCATATTGTAAACACTTGAATTAACAATCACTGCCATGGAACCATTAGCTTTCGATTTTAAACGCGATGTCGTTGATCTGAGTTTTGAGAAACCCGTCCTCATTGACTTTTGGGCACCCTGGTGCGGCCCATGTAAGGTTCTTGGGCCGGTACTGGAGAAACTTGAACAGGAGGATCAGGGCAAATGGGCATTGGTAAAGATCAATACAGAAGTCGAACAGCAAATAGCGTCGTATTTTCAAATCCAAAGTATTCCTCATTGTAAATTGGTGTATGAAGGAAAAATTGTTGATGAATTTACTGGCGCCCAATCAGGAGACACCATCCGAAAGTGGCTGGAGGCAAATTTTCAACGATTGGACCTTCCCGAAATGGTGGAAGCGCAGGTCGATGATTTCGATGAGCTGATTGCCGGACATTCAGAGCTACCGGATAAAAATCTGGTAGAAAAACTCAAGCTGTTTTTGAAAGGTAATTCAGATCATGAGAAAGCCATTCACTTACTGGTACAGCATGAAGTCTTTTTCGATTCGCCTGTTGCTTTATCCAGGATTCCAAGTTCACCGGATGCTTTGGAGAAACCTGACTTGATCAAAGACCTTGAAGCCGTCGCCGAATGGATGGCCGTCTCTGAAGGAAACAGTCCATCCAGTCGATTACTGAACTCTGCAAAAAATGAAATATTGAAAACTCATATGGCTCAAGCCATCGAGAATATCATCGAAGCGGTTCACCAGGAACCTGGATTTCAGAATGAACTACCCCGAAGGACGGGAATAGCCCTTTTTCATTTCCTCGGAAACCAGCATCCCATGACCCAGGAATACCGCAAATTGTTTGACATGGCGATTTATTAAGTCTCATGTTTAAAGGACAAAGGCTAAAGGTTGAGATTGTGGAATTTTACATTTTTCCATTTACTTGTTCCTTTATTTGAAAAAGAAAAATATAAACATTTAAATACAAATACATAGTAAAATTTGAATTACCTTTTACCTTTAGCCTTTTACCTTTAGCCTTTTACCTTTAGCCTTTTACCTTTAGCCTTTTACCTTTAGCCTTTTACCTTTAGCCTTTTACCTTTAGCCTTTATCCTCAAGTATCTAGCCTCCTTCAAATGAACGTATTAGGATTAATGTCAGGGACCTCTCTCGATGGACTGGATTTGGCTTTGGTCCGGTTTTCGCAATCTCCCAAATTGCAGTTTGAATTTCTGGCGACCAAAACCATTCCGTACACAGAAGAATGGAAATCCAGATTGTTTGATGCATTTTTTGCGGATCGTGGAACGCTTCAGGAATTGGAGAAGTTGTATGGGATTTGGCTAGGAGAACAAGTGTTAGTTTTTCGCGAGGAATTCAATTTGTCCATTGATCTGATAGGTTCGCATGGACATACGATATTTCACCGACCTCAGGAAGGATATACCTTGCAAATCGGATCCGGTAAAGAGATCTATCATCAAACGGGAATTCCCGTGGTGTGTAATTTCCGGCAACAGGATGTGGCTCTTGGCGGGCAAGGTGCGCCATTGGTTCCCATTGGAGATGAAATGTTATTTTCAGAATTTCAATTTTGTCTTAATCTCGGGGGTTTTTCCAATATATCCTGGAATCTGGAGGGGCTGAGAAAAGCTTGTGATATAAGTCCTTGCAATATGTTGTTGAACAATCTTAGTCAACGCATAGGTTTGAATTTCGATGAAGGTGGAAAACTTGCACGCGAGGGAAAAGTCCTCTCCACAGTTTTGGATCGTTGGAATGCTTTGAATTATTATCATTTAACTTTTCCAAAAAGCCTGGGCCGGGAATGGTTTGAAGTGAATTTCAAAAACGATCTGAATTCTTCAGCCTATCGCATCGAAGATTTATTGCGGACGTCAGTCGAACATATAGCTTTTCAAATTCATCATTTTATTGAAGCACTAATTTCTATAAGTCCGGAGAAAAGAAGTAATCAAGCTTCAGTTCTATGCACTGGGGGTGGTACTTACAATGATTTTTTATTAGAGCGATTGAATTCATTGAATAAGACCAAATGGAAATACATCATTCCTAATTCTACTTTAATAGATTGCAAGGAGGCATTGGTTTTTGCTTTATTAGCTTATTTGAAATGGAATGATAGAATCAATGTCCTGAGCAGTGTTACCGGGGCATTGCGCGATCATTCAAGTGGAGATGTATATAAAGATTTCAATCATAACACTGGTAGTGAAGAACCAAGGGAAGGAGAGTAATTATGGTTACTTCACTCCACAATTGCCATCTTATTCCCAGGCTGCAGTTCAGGCAAATCTTTTTTCTTGCATCCGTCGAAGATTTTGAAATCATAACTTACACGAAGACCCAAAGATTGTATTTGGTGCAAGTGGTAGCCATAATTGTTATCCCCATTCATTGGAGTGTTTATTCTATTAAAATAATAAATTTCAAACTCAAACTTATTATACTTTAACCCAAATATAAACACCCATCCTTTTTCAGAATAATTGACCATATTATTACTCGTGTGGCCATCTTCAAGGTCTTCATAATATAGATTATTGACAATATTGTATGTTATCCCTCCACCAATTTTCAATTTATTTTTCCAATAATAGGTAAATAAAAAATGATTCTTAAAATAGTTATAATGGTAAAGAAAATCTTGAAAAAAGGCTCCTTCAGGAATGCCTCGTACATGCTTATGCGTAAAATCAGTAGAAATTTGAAGATAAAACTTGCTAATTAGGCTTTGCTTTAATTTTATTCCTACTAAAGGGCTAACGTTTCCAAAGCCTTTATTTTTTAAATCTAATCGAATAAAATCCCGAGTGGAAATAACCTTTTGAAAATCATAACCTACGACGGGACCTATATAAGATTGAGACAAAGAATTGCTATTCAACGTAAAGTTTAAAATAATGCACCAGGCCCATGAATTTAAATTCTTCATTACACTGTATTTTCTAAACTACCAACAGGGCTATTTTAAATTGTTGTCATGAATTAAACACCGCTTTTGCGCTTTTAAAGTGGTATTATTTTTTGATGAATATCTAAAGATCACAATTCCGGAATAGGGAATATCTTGTTCCTGAATGGAGCAATTGTTTGTTGTAAATATGAGACGACCATAAATATCATAGACTCTTAATATTGCACAATCATCCTGCCTGTCCATAAGTACTGTTGCTTGAAAGCCAGCGTCCGTTTTTTTGCCTTGAACCGTCATATCAGAATAATAATCGCAATTACGAGCTTAGTATTTGGAAGTAACTTTATTAAAGGGAGGAGGTGTGGAGGATTTCATGGGAATTTTATTAATTTATAGATAACAAATATATTAAATATATATAAAAATACCAAATATTATATCAAATAATATATATAATGTTTTAACATATATTTAATATAGAGGTAATTACCATATATGATACTGTTGCTTTCGTTCTCAAATGTATTAAGCCTTAATCGTATTTTCAGGGACAGGATTAATTTTCCATGATTATAAAGGACCCTATATATTTGTCTTAAATTCAAATCAAATGCTTAAAGGAAAAGTAGCTCTCGTTACCGGCGGTAGCCGCGGAATTGGAGCATCCATTGCAGAATGTTTGGCTAAAAACGGCGCACACGTTGCCATTACTTATGTTTCCTCCCCTGAAAAGGCCGAAGCAGTTGCAGAAAAATGCCGCTCTTATGGCGTTTCAGCTAAAGCTTATTGTTCCAATGCGGCAGTTCATGCAGACGCAGAACAGCTGGTTCAGTCGGTGGTCAATGATTTAGGTGGATTGGATGTGCTGGTCAATAATGCGGGAATCACCAAGGATAATTTGATCCTTCGCATGTCCGAAGAACAGTGGGATCAGGTCATCACAACCAATTTGAAATCTTGCTTTAACCTGACCAAACACACAGCCAAACACATGATGCGGACCCGAAAAGGATCCATCATCAACATATCCTCTGTAGTAGGCGTGTTCGGCAATGCTGGTCAATCCAATTATGCTGCATCAAAGGCAGGTATGATCGGCTTTACCAAAAGCATGGCCAAGGAACTGGCTTCCCGAAACATCCGTTGCAACGCATTGGCTCCTGGATTTATCGAAACGGAAATGACCCATGTCCTGGATGAAAAAACCAAGGAATCTTTTCTCAAAGGCATACCTCTCGGACGCCTGGCGCGCCCTGAAGAAGTTGCAGAAGCCGTACTCTTTTTAGCATCAGATCAATCCAGCTACATCACCGGCCAGGTCCTTAGTGTGTGTGGGGGAATGAATATGTAAAAGTTGCCGTGTGGCAATTTTAGAATCTATTCTAAGTGGCTATTGGATTATTTTTTGAAAGCCAATTGATTAAAACGCATACAGAAACTATTTACTGGTGCTAACGTACGTTTGTTAGTCTGTCCTTGCGATACACCCATACATAGGCAGCATAACCATACAGGAGAATAACCATCGCTGAAATAAAACTGGAAGTCAACGGATCCAATTGAATAAAGCCATAAAGCAGGGGTAAGCCATAAACCAATAACACAGCGGAAATCAACCAGGCGGTCATTTGCACTAATTGGTAAGGTATTGGAAATTTCTTTTGTCCTTGATAATAAGCCATTCCACAAATAAACACATAGGCGGTCAGATTGGCATAGGCGGCAGCTTCGTTTCCATAGGCAGGAATCAACAGGATATTGAGTAAAATCATCAACAACATCCCTGAAATACTCACCAAAGCCATCATATGATTCTGGTCGGAAAGTTTGTACCAACTGGAAATATTCGAATACAGGCCCATAAAGATATTGGCAAGCAAGAGTATACTCACCAAATGCAATTCACTGCGAAAATTCTTGTCCAGCAACAATGCGAGGTCACTTACAAATAGACAGGTCACCAAATAGATCATTGAACAGGTGATGAGAAAATACAAAGACAATCGCGCAAACTGATGAGGTGCATTTTCGTGTTTGGCCGATCGAAAGAAAAAGGGTTCTGCAGCATAGTTAAACGCCGTCACAAATAAATTCATAATCACTGCAAGACGCATCGCAGCATTGTATTGACTGCTGGCTTCAAGGTTTTCAATAATTTGTCCGGGAAGAAAATATTTAAGAATACTCGTTGCCCCGTATTGAATTACGATAAATGAAAAGGTGACCACGACCAAAGGGCCGATATACTTCAGTAATTTTAGGGCAAGGGTCCAATCGGCCTGAATGAAGGAGGCCTTCATTTCAGGAGCCAGACATACGACAACCCATAGGCTTCCGAGGAGATTAGCCAACAAGACCCAATACAATTTCTCTCCCGGATCCCCACCCAGCAAATTTAAAAAAATGAGGACCAGAATAATGTTGATAAGTAGTCCGCTGAGTTTGATCCAGGCATACCTCAATGGTTTTTTTTCGAAACGGATGTGAGCAAACGGCAGGGCTGAGATCACATCCAGGACCGTGATCCATGCAGCCAGATAAATCAAAGACCTGAGATTTGGGTATTGAAGGATGCTTTCAATCCAATCAATCCCTCCGTAGACCAAGCCCAAAAATACCATACAGGCGATTGCTACCAATTGTGATGCAAGGGGATAAATTTTTGAGCGATGTGCGGTATCGGAGGCAAAGCGAAAATAGCCTGTTTCCATTCTGAGGCTCAGAATGCCTAAAAACAATGCGATTAAAAAATACAATTCGCTATAAATAGAAAAATATGCTTTAGCCTCAGTAAATACCCGAGTCAGGTAAACCGTTACCAACAAAAAATTGAGGAGCCTGCCTAAAGAATAACTCATGCCATAAATCATGGTTTCTTTGGCAAGACTTCTTAGACTAAGCATGGCACAAAGCTCATAAAAATCAGGAAGATATATAGTACCAAAAGCCATATTTAATGAATTAGGCGGATTGGCTTAATTTTGGCCGAATGAAAGGATTGAATGGCCGAATTTAATTTGTTGAAAGAAATAACTGGAGCTCCCGGAGCACCAGGTTTTGAGCAGCCCATCCGTGCCCTCCTTACGCAATTGTTAACCCCGCAGGTTGACCAATTGACCACTGATGCCATGGGCAACCTCATCGGATTTATTGGCGGGAAGACCGATAAAAAACTTATGTTGACGGCCCATATGGACGAAATTGGTTTCATCGTCCAACATATTGATGAAGATGGTTTCATCCGATTTTTACCCCTGGGTGGATTTGACCCAAAAACACTGACGGCGCAACGAGTATGGATTCATGGCAAAAAAGATATTCAGGGTGTAATGGGGAGCAAACCAATCCATGCCATGAATCAGGAGGAAAGGGTAAAAGCCCCTGCACTCAAGGATTATTATATTGATACCGGATATGCTAAAAATGAATTGGCGGAGTGGATTCAAATAGGTGACCCCATCACGCGGGAAAGGGACATGATCAAAATGGGAAAATGCTTTAATTCGAAATCCTTGGATAACCGGATCAGTGTGTATGTGTTGGTGGAAGTTTTGAAGCGGTTAAAGATCAGAAGACCCGAGGTGGGTATATATGGAGTTTTTACCGTTCAGGAAGAGGTGGGAAGGCGCGGTTCGCAAATTGCCGCCACCAGCATTGCTCCGGATTTTGCCATCAATCTGGATACGACCATTGCCTATGATGTACCAGGAGCGCAAAGCCATGAAGTGGTGACTCGTCTNNACACCAGTGTCATACCTGATTACCGGATGGTCCGATTTTTGAAACAGGTAGCTCATCAGCACAAAATCCGATGGCAAGCTGAATTGATGACCGGAGGGGGAACGGATACAGCCTCAGTACAACGAGCCGGAAACGGTACCATTGCAGGAGCCATTTCCATTCCAACCCGCCATTTACATCAGGTAACCGAGATGGTTCACGAGGAAGACGTGGATGGTGCTATTGACTTATTGGAACATGCCATTCGTGAGATTCACCATTATTCATTTGACTTCAAATAAAAAAATAGAAATACCATGTGGAAAGAAACTAACAACAAACTAAAAGCAAGCTTTGATTTTCGTGATTTCGGCGAAGCCTTTGCTTTTATGACCGAAGTAGCCTTTCAGGCGGAGAAATTAAATCATCATCCCGACTGGAAAAATTCATGGAATAAAGTGGAAATTACGCTCACCACACACGATGAAGGGGATATGGTTACCGAAAAAGATCACCGTCTGGCAGGAGAAATTGACCGCATCTNNGGATACTAACATTCGTTAGTATTGATTCAACATGACTTTACAAATCAGATCAAAATTACCGGTTGCGGGAGTTTCCATTTTTGCGAAAATGACCGCACTGGCTCAACAACATCAGGCCACCAATTTGGCTCAGGGATTTCCGGATTTTTCTCCACCGGAGCAGTTGTTTGATTATTTACAGGAAGGCGTTCAAATAGGCTACAACCAATATGCTGCCATGCCGGGATTACCCATATTGCGTCAACAAATCCAGAAGCGCCTTCAACATCAATATGCATTTATCGCGGATGCGGATACTGAAATTACAGTCACTGCTGGAGCCACACAAGCCATTTATACCATCATCAGTGCATGGGTAAAACCAGGTGACAAGGTTTTGATTTTTGAACCGGCTTATGATTCTTACGGACCGGCGGTCATCGTCAATGGAGGTGTACCTGTGTACCTGAGATTGAACATACCTGATTTCTCTATTCCCTGGACAGAAGTGGAAAATTTGATGGAGAAAGAATCTATTCGCCTGATGGTGATCAACAACCCGCACAATCCGTCCGGTAGAATTCTGAATCAGGAGGATATGCTGAGATTTCAGCAGCTCGGAAAACGACATGAAACATTAATGCTTTGGGATGAGGTTTATGACATGTTGGTGTTTGATGGAAGAAAACACGAAAGTGCGTTGAATTATCCCGATCTGATGCAACAGTCGGTCGTCTGTTTTTCGATGGGAAAGACCTTGCACAACACCGGATGGAAAATCGGTTACTCTGTGGCCCGCGAGGATATCACCAGAGAAATACGCAAGATCCATCAGTTTTTGGTATTTAGTGTAAACACGCCCGCACAATATGCTATTGCAAAATTTATGGAGGCTTTTCCAGATTTTATCACGGATCTTCCTCAGTTTTATCAAAACAAACGGGATTTCTTTTTCAACGAAATGCTTGCTACCGATTTCGAATGGTTGCCCTGTGAGGGAAGTTATTTTGCTTTAGCTCGATTTGCGAATTCCAGTAAAGTAAGTGATGTTGCCTACGCCGAACAACTTGTATCCTATAACAAAGTTGCAACGATTCCGATCTCTGCATTTTATCATGATGGTTTTGATCCGGGTATCTTGCGTTTTTGTTTTGCAAAGAAGGAAGAGACGATAAGGGAGGCTGCGAAGCAGTTGTTAAAATAAATCCGCCTCACCAAACTCACATCTCTATATTTTACCAATGTTGTGCCATCAATGCGTATGGTTTTTAATTGGCTTTATGCATTCGTTAGCTATCCTGATTCCATAATTCAGCCAGGACTTCAAGTAATCTAGTTCAGCCCCCTAGAAAATNNTAAAGGAAGCCCAATCAAAAGGGGTCAAGGAAACTTTAGCTAAATATGAACTTTATCCGGCTACCTATTACTATTGGAAGCGGAAGTACGATTTGTATGGTGAGAATGGATTAGGACATCAGAAAACGAAGGAATCAGACAAACGTAACAAGCTTTTGGAAGAAGAGAATGCTCGATTAAAGATGCTATTAGCGGAGAAAGAACTCCAAATCAAATACCCAGATATTTCTTTAAAAAAACTCGAACGCGCAAAGAAAAAACAGAAATAGTCCGGGATTTTATGGCTCAGGGTTATAAAAGAGATGAAAGTTTAAGAGCTGTTGGTCTAACAAAGAATCAGTTTTACTATAAGCCCAAAGGTACCAAACCGGGAAAGCGCAAAACAGAATTAACGAGATGGCGTGATCCCCAAACGAAGCAATCTCACCTGATTGCCAATACTGAAGTCATCAAGGAGATAGTTGAGCTCAAATTGGATCAGGATCATGCGAATAGGTAAAGATTAATTACATTAACTATGA
>JRYK01000464.1_pt1 | contig 79067 bp, 65 predicted proteins | sample 235381 | NCBI WGS metagenome assembly JRYK01 (sample SAMN03074220, study PRJNA261476) | activated sludge metagenome | biome: Wastewater Treatment Plant; feature: Wastewater; material: Activated sludge; isolation source: activated biomass of a wastewaster treatment plant treating hydrocarbon... ... | reverse complement strand
GATCCGCGCGTCCATTGGATCCTCGTTGCCGGCGCGGGAACCTGTTGGATGATGCTGGCGTGGAAACGGCGCGCGGGTCGGTATGCGGTTCAGACTCAGCGACCGCAATCGTTGGCCGCCTGATCGATCAAACCCACTGAAACGGCTCGCGCTCCGCCGCACTGGCGGTCACGTCGCATTCGGCGTGCGCGGCCTTCAACCTCGCGGCCAGCGACTCCATCGCGAATCGCTCGGTCGCATAGTGGCCGGGAATGGCCAGCGCGACGCCGCGCGCCTGAGCGCGGAGAGCGTCGTGGAATCGGAGTTCGCCGGTCAGAAACAGATCCGCGCCGACTCGCATGGCGTCGTCGAGGAATTCGCCGGCCGCGCCGCAGGCCCAGGCCAGGCGCCGCACCGGCCGGCCGAATTCGCCGACGACAGCCACGGGACCGCAGCGCAGCGCGGATCGCACTCGCTCGGCCACGGCGCCGAGAGTTATCGGCTCGTTGAGTTCACCGTAACGCCCAGCGCCGACGTGCCCGGCAGTCGTTCGGAGGGGATAGACGTCGAATGCCGGCTCTTCGTAGGAGTGTGCGTCCCGCATGGCGCGGAGCACGGCGGCCAGCGACGCTTCGGAGCAGACGACTTCGAGTCGCCATTCCGCCACTTCTTCGCGCGAGCCGATTGATCCAACGGTGGGATTGGCGCCTTCGGTGGCCCGGAAGCTGCCGGTGCCGCTCAGTCGGTAGCTGCACTCGCGATATTGGCCGATTCGCCCCGCGCCGGCGGCAAACATCGCGTCCATCACTGGGGCCAGGTCCGCGTCGGGCGCGAACACGACCACTTTGCAATCGCCAGACGATGCGGCGACGCGCAGCGGCCGCGGCTGGGAGACGCCGAGAATCTGCCCAATCTGATCATTGATGCCACCCGGCGCGTTGTCGTAGGCTGTGTGGGCGCTGTAGACAGCAACGCGGCCGCGAATCAGGTCCGCGACCACGCGGCTTTCCGCTTGATCGTCGGTCAACCGCTTGACGCCGCGGAAGAGGATCGGGTGATGTGTGATGATCATTTGGCGCCGGTCGGCCAGCGCTTCCGCGACGACCGGCGGCGTGATCGTGAGGCAAGTCAGGATGCGGTCCGCCGGGGCGGTCGGGTCGCCGAGTAGCAGACCGACGTTATCCCAATCCGCGGCGGCAGCCAGCGGCGCCCACGCCCGCAGCGTCGTCGCGATGTCGGCTACGGTTGGCATGGTGCCAACCATCTTAGCGTGCCGATCAGATGAAAACGAGCGATCAGCCCGCCTTCTTCGTGCGAAACAGCCGGGATAGCGGCCCCGGCGACTTGACGGATTTCAGCGCATCACGCTCGGCATCGCTGAGAGACTTCATCACCTTGGATTTGCGGCGCTCACCGATGCCGGCAACCCACTTGTCCCACTTCGCTTGCACCAAAACGCCCAACAGAGTGATGCCGACGACGACGAGATTGAGCGTTCCCGGCCGGCCGGACACCAGTCCCGTGATATCCGCTTTCAGCCAGTGCCTCCCCAGCGCCAGAGAACAGTACACGGCGATCGAGGCGCCGAGCGCGGCGGTCAGAACGATCATCCACATTCGAAAGAGAACAATCCCCGCCAGGCCGCCGGCGAGAAAGGCAATCAGCGGTTCGCGCACGTTGGGCAGGAAGGTCTGCGAGAGCAAGCTGAGCACCGCCCCGCCGCCGAGAAACGCGAGGACTTTCGCCAGTTCCATGGCCATCAGCCCGGCGGCCACGGCGCCAAGGAAGCCGGCGACGAGCGGCTGAACGCCGACTGACCGCGCTTGCTGCAGGCCGAGGATGCCCGCGGCCGCCGATATGAATGCCACCACCCAGAATCGGTGCTGCCACCAGCCGGTGGCCCAGATGAGAGAGCCGAGGACGACGCCAATGATGCACGCGCCGACGGAGAGACGGCTGACTTCCGCAAAGAGATCGGGAGCGACCAGCTGCATGTCCGCCATCCCTGGCTGAAACCGTTTAATTCAATACTCGGGCCGCCGAACGATAAATTGGGCAGTCGGGACTGTCAAGGCAAGGACCGCAACGGGCGGCTCGCGGGGACAGTCGAAAGCGCCGTGGCGCTGCCGTATCTGCCGTTGTTTCGGGAGTTTCCGTTGAGACTGCTCGCGAATCACCGGCTTGACGGCTTGCCCGGAGCCTCGCTAGATTGTGAAATAGTCCGCGGCGCGCGGTGATCGTGACGTTGAACAGCGCCGGAGGATGGCCGGCCGTTTCGCAGCCGGCCCTTGCACGAGGACAGTGTGAAAGCGATTATCAGCGATATTCACAGCAACCTCGAAGCACTTCAAGCGGTCCTTGCCGACATTGCTCAGCATTCGGTCACCGAAATCTACTGTCTCGGCGATATTGTCGGCTATGGCCCGAATCCGTGCGAGTGTGTGGACCTGGTGATGGACTGCAAGGTGGTGCTGCTGGGCAATCATGATCAGGGCGCCTTGTTCGATCCCGAGGGATTTAATGCTCCGGCCGAGCGAGCGATCTTCTGGACTCGGGCGCAGCTGGAGTCGGCCGGCAGCGACCGCGACGCTCGAGCGCGGCGATGGGATTTTCTCGGCGAGCGGCCGCGCTCCCACCGCGAAGGCGAGTGTCTTTTCGTCCACGGCTCGGCGCGCAATCCGCTGAACGAATACGTCTTTCCCGAAGACATCTACAACCAGCGAAAGATGGAGCGCATTTTCGCTCTGGTCGATCGCTATTGCTTTCAGGGGCACACGCACGTTCCGGGAATCTTCACCGAGAATCTGCAGTTCTTCGGGCCGGATGAAGTCGAGTACGTTTACAAACTCGATGGGCGCAAGACGCTGTGCAACGTCGGGTCGGTCGGCCAGCCGCGCGACGGTGACTGGCGCGCCTGCTACATCTTGTTGGATGAAAGTCCGAGCGGAACATTCATCCGGTACCGCCGGGTCGAATATGACGTGGACTCCACGATCCGCAAAATCTACGAGATCGACGAGCTGGAGAATTTTCTCGGCGACCGGCTGCGCGAGGGGCGCTGATCAAGATCGCGGCGGGAGCCAGCGGTCCGCATGTGTGCGCGCTCGCCTGGATCCGCGACTGCCGCTAGGATGATTTTATGCAGTCGCAAAGCCGCAATTGGTTGGTCTTCTTCGGCCTGTTTTTCGTGCTGATGATCGCCCATTCGTGGCTGCGAAACAAGCTGTGGCCGCCGCCGCCGCCACCGCCAAAGCCGGAACAGATTTGGGCGTTCGCCAATAAGAAACCGAATGCGCAGCGGCTGCTGATCGCGGATCTGATTGGCTCGGCCGGCGGCGCTTCTGCGCTGAATGGCGTCCTCACGCTGGCGTGCGAAAGTGCGCTTGCCCCGGACGCCGTCGATCAGTTCGCCGTGGCGCTCGCGCCGAAGCCGCCGGCGGAACCACCGAAGCCTGCCGAGCCGCCGGCCAAGCCCGATCTCTATTCACTCGGCGGCGAGGGGTACCTGCTCGACGTGCAGTTCACCTCGCAAGGCGCGGCGGTGAGCCAGCTTGTCTTGACCCAGTTTCAAGAAGCCAACCGAATGGGCCTGGCCGTCAAGAGGCCCGATGGCTCGCCGATGCCGCTGCACCTGATTCCCTCTGGCGACACGCCGGCTTACGCGATGTATCACTATGCCCGGCCCGATGCCGATGAGGAGCGTCCGTTGGACACCCTCGGCCGGCGCAACTGGTCGCTCGTCGAGCGAAAAGCGGATGGGCCGGAACAGAGCATCGCCTTCGTTACGGAATTGCCCGAGCAGAACGTTCGGATCACAAAGACGTACACGCTCCGGCCGCGCGAACTTCACCTGGGCCTGACGGTCCGCGTGGATCGATTGGGCGGCGGGGAAACCACGCCATTTCGTTATCAACTCGCCGGAGGTCGGCGGCTCCCCATCGAAGGCGAATGGTACACGACGATTTTCCGCAACACGCTCGTCGGCTGGGTCAACGACAAGGGCGTCGTCGAGCGCGTGCTCGACGACAATCAATCGCTGGCGCGATCCGGCGGCAGCATGCGCTATTCCCGAGCCGATCGGATGATTCAGTACGCCGCCGTGACGGTGCAGTTCTTTGCGTCGGCGATTGTGCCCGCGGAGGATCAGCCCAATCGCAAGTTCATCGAGTTCGTCCGCGCCACGGTCGAAAGCGACCCCGATCCGAACCGCTTGTTCCTCACCGACGTGACCGTGCGCGCCATCGCCGAGCCGGTCGATCCGAAGCCCGGCGAACCCGTGGAGCACAAGTACCTGCTCTACCACGGGCCGGTGAAGGTCAGCCTCCTGAACCAATTGCGCGGCGCGGAAACCGTCGAGCCCGCCGTGATCCACCGCTACGATGCGACGCTCCACCTGAACACCCTCACGGATTACGGCAAGTTCGGATTCTGGACCGACCTCATCGTCTTCTTCACGAATCTCATTCACGGGCTGATTGGGTTTCTCCGCCACATCGTGCCAAACATCCACGGACGCGACGGCATCTGCATCATCCTGGTTACGGTGATCGTCCGCGGGCTGATGTTTCCGTTGAGCCGGCGTCAAGCCGCGTCGATGGCCCGAACGCAGGAGAAGATGGCCAAGATTCAACCAGAAATGAAGAAGATCAAGGAGCGCTTCAAGGGCGACTTGATGGCTCAACAGCAGGCGATGTCGGAACTGTACAAAAAGCACGGCGTCAATCCGGCGGCCGGGCTCGGCGGCTGCCTGATGGTGTTCTTGCAGATGCCGGTGTTTCTCGGACTGTATTTCGCGCTTCAGGAGAGCTTTCTCTTTCGACTACAGCGGTTCCTCTGGGCGCCGAATCTCACGGCGCCCGACATGCTTTTCTCGTGGAGCGATCGCATTCCGTGGATCAGCGATCCCGCAGCTCAGGGGGGATTGCTCTACCTCGGGCCCTATTTCAACCTTCTGCCCATCGTGGCCGTCACGCTCATGGTCGTGCAGCAGAAGTTGATGGCGCCGCCGGCGCTCGATGAACAGGCGCGCGCGCAGCAGAAGATGATGAAGTACATGATGATCTTTTTCGGGATCATGTTCTATAAAGTGCCGGCCGGTTTGAGCCTCTACTTCATCTGTTCGACCGCGTGGGGGCTGGCGGAGCGGAAATTCCTGCCCAAGAAGCCCGGCGCCAGCCCGACGGGCGGCGGGGACGCGCAGACTCCAAAAGCGACTGAGAAGCCGCCTGCCGGCCGAAATCGCGCCAAATCGAAGCCCGACGAACCCGGCAAGCTGCGCCTGTGGTGGGAAAAACTGCTTCGCGAAGCGTCCAAGAAATGAGGACGCCGCGGGTAGTTGCCCCGGCGCGATGCCGCTGACGCCGGATCGGTCTGGCGTGAAATCCCTCAATCCTTACGATGGACATTGGCAGGCGCGCGCAGGGTGCGCGCCATGGGACGACGCTGTGAGGAGATGATTATGCCGCCCGGAGCGGTGCCCGCGGAATTGCCCGCCACTCCCGTTTCCGAGACGCCGACAGTTTTCCAGCCAGCGGTTGAAACCGACGCCGCAGAAACCCGCGACTGGCTCGACGCTCTCGATGCCGTGCTCGAATCAGCCGGGCCCGAGCGCGCTCGCTACCTGTTGACGCAACTTCAACTCGCGGCCATGCGGCATGGCGTCGCCACGCCGACGGGTTTGAACACGCCGTACATCAACACGATCCCGGCCGAGGATCAGCCGGAAGTTCCCGGCGACTTGAAGCTCGAGCGCGCCATCAAGAGCCTGGTCCGCTGGAACGCCATGGCGATGGTGGCACGAGGCCACAACGGCGGACACATCTCGACCTATGCCTCGGCCGCGACGCTTTATGAAGTCGGTTTCAATCACTTCTTCCGCGGGCCGGATGCTCCCGGCGGCGCCGATAGCATCTTCATTCAGGGCCATGCTTCGCCGGGCATCTACGCCCGGGCGTTTTTGGAGGGCCGGCTGACCGAGCAGCAACTCATCAACTACCGGCAAGAGTTGAAGCCCGGCGGCGGGCTGGCCAGCTACCCGCACCCCTGGCTCATGCCGAATTTCTGGCAATTCGCCACCGTCTCAATGGGCCTCGGACCGATCATGGCCATTTACCAGGCGCGATTCAATCGCTACCTGCAGCACCGCGGCATCAAGGACACCTCGAAGCAGCACGTCTGGTGCTTCATCGGCGACGGAGAGACGGACGAACCGGAGGCGCTCGGCGCTCTGACGCTCGCGGCTCGAGAGCGACTCGACAATTTGATCTTCGTCGTCAATTGCAACTTGCAGCGGCTGGACGGACCGGTGCGCGGCAACGGCAAGATCATCCAGGAGCTCGAGACGGCGTTCCGCGGCGCCGGCTGGAACGTCATCAAGGTCATCTGGGGCAGCGACTGGGACCCGCTCCTCGAACGCGATGATTCCGGTCTGCTCGTGCAGCGCATGGGCGAGTGTCTCGACGGCGACTACCAGAAATACGTCGTCGAAACCGGCGCATACATCCGGCAGCACTTCTTCGGAAAGTACCCGGAACTGCTCGACCTTGTCGCGGACATGACCGACGAGCAACTGTGGCAACTGCGTCGCGGCGGGCATGATCCGGTGAAGGTTTACGCCGCGTATCAGGCCGCCGTCGAGCACGTCGGCGCGCCGACGGTGATCCTGGCCAAGACAATCAAGGGCTACGGCCTGGGTGAAATTGGCGAGGGGCGCAACACCACGCACCAGCAGAAGAAGATGACCGAAGAAGCGCTCCGTTATTTCCGCCGGCGGTTCAACGTACCGATCCCGGAGGAGCAATTGGGATCGCTGCCCTTCTACAAGCCGCCGGACGATAGCCCGGAGATCCGATACTTGAAGGCGCGGCGCGAAGCGCTCGGCGGCCCGCTGCCGGCGCGCGTCGTCCGCTCGAAGCCGCTTGCCGCACCGCCTCTGGACGCCTTCAAGTCATTCCTGGTCGGCAGCGGCAAGAACGAAGCTTCCACGACCATGGCGTTTGTCGGCATGCTTCGCGACGCGCTGCTGAGAGACAAGACAATCGGTAAATTTGTCGTGCCGATCATCCCCGACGAAGCCCGTACCTTCGGCATGGACCCGCTCTTCAAGCCGTACGGCATTTATTCGAGCGTCGGCCAGCTGTACGACCCGGTCGATTCCAAGGTGATCGCCTCGTACCGGGAGGCGAAGGACGGCCAGATTCTCGAAGAGGGCATCACGGAATGCGGCGCGATGTCGTCGTTCATCGCCGCCGGAACGTCGTATGCCACGCATGGCGTGGCGATGGTGCCGTTTTTCATTTACTATTCGATGTTCGGCTTTCAGCGGATCGGCGATTCCATCTATGCCGCGGCGGACATGCGCTGTCGCGGGTTCCTCCTCGGCGCGACGGCGGGGCGGACCACGCTCAATGGCGAGGGCCTGCAACACCAGGACGGGCACAGCCATATCCTTGCGTCCACCGTGCCGACGGTCGTCGCCTACGATCCGGCGTTTGCGTACGAATTGGCGGTGATTATCCAGAACGGCATTCACCGCATGTACGAACGCGGCGAAGATGTGATGTTTTACATCACGCTTTACAACGAGAACTACGTCATGCCGCCGATGCCCGACGGCGTCGCCGACGGGATTCTGAAAGGTTTGTACCGTTTGCAGAAATCGGAGTTGAAATCAGCGCCGGACGCGCGCGTTCACTTGTTCGGCTCCGGCCCGATCTTGCGCGAGTGCCTCCGTGCGCAATCGCTGCTGGCGGAGAAATTCGGAGTTGCGGCCGACGTCTGGAGCGCTACGAGCTACAAGGAACTGCGCCGCGAGGCGCTGGCGTGCGATCGATGGAACCGCTTGCATCCGGCCGAGGCTCCGCGGCGCAGTTACGTGGAAACCGTTCTGGCCGACGAGCGCGGAGTCTTCGTCGCGGCGACCGATCACATGAAGGCGCTGCCCGAAATGATCCTTCCCTGGGTTCCCGGCGGCTTGACGGCGCTGGGAACCGATGGTTTCGGCCGAAGCGACGATCGGCCGGCTCTCCGTCGACATTTTGAAATCGATGCGGAGTGCATCGCCGTCGCGGCTTTGCACCGATTGGCAAAAGCGGGTCACGTCAAACCCGAGTCGGTCCAACAGGCGATCCGGCAATTCGACGTCGATCCCGACAAGGTCGATCCGGTTCGAGCGTGACGACCACTTTGAGGACAAGCGCATGGCAGTGGAAGTGAAACTCCCGGCGCTGAGCGAGAGCGTCAGCGAAGGCGTGGTCTCGGAAGTGCGAGTGAAGCCGGGTGACAATGTCACGGCCGATTCGATCATCTGCGTGGTCGAAGCGGAGAAAAGCGCGGTCGAGGTGCCGGCCGGCGTCGGCGGGACCATCGCCGAGGTAGCGATTCAGCCGGGCGACAAGGTTCAAGCCGGGCAGTTGCTCTGCCGCATTCAGTCGGCCGCTGGGGCAAAGGCAGACGCGAAGGCCGAGGCGAAGCAGCCGGAGCCGGTTCGAGCCGCAGCCACTCCGAACGCCGTCGGCAGTGCGGCGCGAAACGGTGAGCGGGTGGCCGCGACGCGCTCAATCGCCGCATCCCAGCGATGGATTCCCGCCGGTCCGGCCACTCGGCGGCTCGCTCGCAAACTCGGTGTGGCCCTCGAGCAGATTCGCGGAACGGGTCCGCGCGGCCGGGTGACTCAGGATGATGTCATCGCCTTTTCGCGGTCGGCCGCGCCGACGGCGCAAGCCGTCACGCCCCTGCCCGACTTTGCCAAATGGGGACCAATTGATCCGCAACCGCTCGACGCGATCCGCAGAAAGACCGCCGAGCACATGCACCTGTGCTGGACGCAAATCCCCCATGTGACGCAGCACGACCTGGCGGATATCACGGAACTGGACGCCTTTCGCCGCTCGCAAGAGGGACAGGGTCCAAAGCTCACGGTGACGGCGTTCGCGCTCAAGGCGGCCGCGGTCGCGCTCAAGGAATTCCCGCACTTCAATGCCAGCCTAGATCTTGCCGGCGAGCGCCTGGTGCGCAAGCAGTACTATCACATCGGCGTGGCCGTCGATACCGATCGCGGCTTGTTGGTGCCCGTGATTCGCGACGTGGACAAAAAGAGCGTACATGAATTGGCTGCCGAGTTGACCACCCTGGCCGAAAAAGCTCGCGCGCGCAAGTTGGCAATCGACGACATGCGGGGCGGGACATTTACGATCACCAATCTGGGTGGTATTGGCGGCGTCGGTTTCACGCCGATTGTCAACTGGCCCGAAGTGGCGATTATGGGACTGTCGCGCGCTCGATTGGAGCCAGTAGTCAAGGATGGTCAAGTCACGCCGCGGTTGTTGTTGCCGTTGTCGCTGAGTTACGATCACCGCGTCATTGACGGAGCCGACGGCGCACGTTTCACGCGGCGAATTGCTGCCATGCTCGAGAATCCACTGCTGTTGCTTTTGGACGCGTGATTCGACTCGGGCCGGGCTTTCGCAGCCGCGCACATCCTCACCCTAACCCGAGTTCCTTCGTCAGCCGATCCATGGCGCGCTCCAGTTTCTTACGGACCGCGTCGGGAGTGCTGCCCATTTTCTGAGCGATGGCGGCCCAGTCGAGTCCGCGTTTGCGCATTTCCGAGATCTGGTGCTCCTCGTCGGTGAGCCGCTTTCTCATTTCGGCCATTAGTTCTCGGTGCGAGACGATGACGCTGGGCGTTTCGTCTCGACCCGGGACCTGGTATTCTCCGTCGCCGGCGCCGAATGAGTCCGGGCGGTTGGCCGGCTTGCGCGCATGGTCGATCACGCGGTTCTTCGCCATCGTGATCAGGAGCCGCAGCAGTTGCCCGGGGTGGTCGAGTTGGAATTGTCCGGCCGTGATGCCGACGAAAAATCGGCCCATGACTGACTGGCAGACGTCGAGTGAATCGAGCACCCGGCCGAGTCGAGGATCGTTGAGGTGCAGGCGCACGGCTCGCCGGATTTCGGGTTCGTACTGTTTGACCAGTTCCGCGGCCGCCTGCTGATCGCCGGCGCGCACGCGCCGGATGAGATCGCGAAAGGCCTGGTCAGCGGCGGCGCCGCCCTCGTTGGACATGGCTGGCTCCCGGCGCTCTACTTGCGCGTTGTCTGAATCATGCGAATCGTGTCGGTCAATTCGGCGATTTCCCGCGGCGATTTCGGCAGTTCCGCGGCTTTGAGCAAGTATTTCTCCGCCATTTCCGGCTGCTGGAGGCCGTGGTGGGCAATGGCCAGATGGATGTAGAATCCCGGCTTGGGCCCGGCAGTCCGGATCGCTTCATTGAGCATGCGGCGGGCGTCATCGAATCGGCCGACGCCGATGTACACCGCGCCGAGCGTCTCCATGAAATCGGCCGGCAAGCCGATCCGATCCTGCACTGCCCGCAGCGGCAGCGCGGACTCGAACGCCTGCTTCGGCTGGTCCAGCGCTTTGAGTTCCAACCAGGCGATGTTGTTGACGACCGTCAGGTTGTCGTCCTGCTGGCGGAGGACGGCGCGATAGGCGCGGAGCGATTCTCGGACCTTGTCGTGGTCCCAGCCGCGAACGCCGGTCTCGGCCAGGATGCGGAGCGAATCGGCGAGGATCAACAGCGCCGGCGCATACGTCTGATCGCGCTCCAGCACGATGCGGGCCCAGCGGACGGCGTCTTCGTGCCGTCCGACTTCCGCGAAGCCGCGCGCCGCCTTGAGCAGAACCTCGATGGGACGATTCTCGGCGGCCACTTCCTTCAGGAACTCCTCAGCCAGTGCGAATGATCCGGCGTCGCAGAGCGTCTTGACGTACAGTTCGCACCCCGCGGGGTCCGTCGCCAGGTAGGAACGGATCGGTTGCAAGGCGGCGGCCGCTTCGGTCGTGCGGCCGAGGAGCCGGCAGATTTCCGCCTCGCGCCGGTGCGCCCAGAGCAGGCCCGGCTGCTGTTTGTGCGCGAGGCGACACGCTTCGAGCGCCTTGTCCGGCCGGCCGGCACCGAGCGCCACGTCAGCGTACACCTGGCACATCGCCGGGTTGAGCGCGTTCAGGTTCACCACACGATCGAGGAACTCGAGGCTCGCCTTCGGGTCGGTGCGCCGCAGCAGCAGCGCTTTGTCCATCACCAGTTCCGGCAACGGCCCGCATTCGCGAAGCCCCCGGTGAATTGCCTCGAACGCCGCATCGACCTGCCCGGCGCGAAAACGACTCTCGGCGAGAATGACGTAGGCATGCGCCTGCTTGGGATCCTTCTCGATCAGCCGCTCGGTCACGAAGCGCAATCGCGTTTCGATTTCCTGGCGGTAGGCGTCGTAATCGGCGTCGGATATCAGTTTGCGCCGGAGAAACTCCTGGAGGAACGTCAGGTGGATTTCCTGTGTTTGGGCGAGTCCGAGTAGGTGGCGGGGTTCCACGGAATCGGACTCGGCGATGGACCGGCAGACGGTCTGCGCGGGCGCCCAGAACTGCACGAGCCGCGGCCGGCGATCCAACTGCGTCAGCGCAATGCGATAGCATTCAAGGACCAGCAACCGGGCGTCCGGTTGCAGCAAGACGAGTTCCCGCGACCGCAGCAGCGGCAATACGTGCAACGTCATGAAGTCCATCATCTCGTTGAACCGCTGCGCTTCGCCGAGACGATGAAACAGGATCGCGGAATACCAGGCGACCCACGGGCTGATACTGTCGGCGACTTCCGACGCGCGGGGCAGCACGGCGAGATTGCGTTTCACCTCGTCCTTGTCGTCGCGGCGGCTTGCCTCGTCCGCGATCATGCACCGCGCTTCCCAATCGGTCGGAAACGTCTCGATGATCTTGGCGGCTTCCCGAGCGGCGAGGGCATAGTTGCCCTGGCGATGATGGGTCCGCATTGTGACGCGGAGGACTTTCGGATCGCCGAACGGCGCGTCGAGCGTCCGCAACGCCTCCAGTCGCAAAGCGACCGTGGGATCGTCGGGAACGAGTTGACTCAAGGCGGTCAGGACTTTCTCGGCTTCGACGGTATCGCAGGTCTCGAGGTAATGATCGAGATGGCGGAACAGCAGCGCCTTCCGGGCTTCCAGCCGGTGCTCGCGCCAAAGGATGGTGCCAGTGGCGCCCAGAGCGCCAAGCACCGCAACAGCCACGACGGTGCCGATCAGGACCAGTCGCGGCGGCGCCGTTCGGAGGATCTGCCACAATCGCCGTGGGCCGAAGACCACCGCTCGAATCGCGTGCACCGGCATCCAGCCGATGAATCGGAGCGCGGCGAGGAAGGAATGGACGCTGGCGCGAGCGGCATCGCGGCCGCCGGCCACGACTTCACCCACGCCCGCCCGGGTTTCTCGGACCACGGCGGACGGGCGAATCGCGGCGGCAGCACGAAACGGCGACGCCGCCACATCGATCCAATCGCGAACTCCGGTTCGAATCGCCCGACGCCAACTCGCCAGCACGGCTCGCGTCTCGTAGTACCAGGCTCGCAGGCGTCGCATCATAGGTGCACGTTGGGTCAACGACGTCCGGACCGGGTTATCGCAGTTGCACACGGCCAGCGCGGCGTCGCATCGCCCGCTCGCCCGTCACCAATTAGGTTACTATTCCGTCAAGCCGGAGTCACGGCCGCACTCGCGGTAGATGTTTCATGCCGCACCGTGGACGCGAATCCGGCCGCGAATTCGTAATCGCGCCGTCCCGCGCCGTCGGCGACGCTGTTGGGGCACCGGCCGTGATCTGCTAGAATAATGGGCCTCTGGTCAATAGCGCCACGAGGCGATGCAAACGGATATGAGCGCGACCTTGCCGGTGACCGTGCCGGATGCTCCCGCCTCGCAGCGTCTGGCTGTGGGGTTTGGCGTTGCCTGGGCCGCTTGGGCTGGCGCCGCCGCCGTATTTCTATGGGTCATGACACAGGTCTGGGCGGCTCTTCCAGAGATGAACGATCGATTCCTCATTCCAGCCGCTTCGGGCTGGTTGATGTGGCGCAATCGACCGCGATGGCGCGCGACGCCGTCGAGGCCAGCGATTTTGGGGTTCGGTCTCGTGCTGGCGGCGGTGATCCTCGCGCCCCTGGGTTGGTTTCTCCTGGTGCAGGTCGGAGCCCGGCCGGTCCTGCTGTGGTGGCTGCTGTCGGCGCTGAATCTGGCGGCATTCGGTCTTCTCGTAATGCAGGCCGGCTGGCGCAAGGCCTGGCAAGCGGCGTTTCCGCTGGCCTTCTGTTATCTCGCTCTCCCGGCGCCCGGCAAGCTGCAAGGTCCGCTGCAAATGCAGCTGAAGGAATACACGACGCGTGCGGCCGTTGCGGCGCTGCCGTGGCTCGGAATCCCGACCGAGAGGCACGGACATACGCTCCAGCTGCCTTCCGGCCGACTCGGCGTCGTCGACGCCTGCAGCGGCGTGCGGTCGGTGACGGCGCTGACCGCGATCGCGCTCCTGGTCAGTTACCTGCGGGGGTTCTCGCTGTTGCGAACCGCTCTGCTCGTTGCCGCGACGATGGCGATCGTGGTCGTGAGCAACTCGGTGCGGGTCATCGTCACCGGTGCGCTCCAGGAGTGGGTGGGCGTCGAGCTGACGCAGGGCTGGGCGCACGATCTGCTCGGCTACCTGGTGATACTGGTCGGCCTGGCCTTGATTGTGTGCGTCTCGTCGCTGCTGGTCGGCAAAGCGCCGGTGGAGTCGCCCTCGGCTCCTGCTGATTCGGAGTCGCGACCGGCGCGGGGCGGTGCCGCCGCGGCGCTGGTGCTCGCCACGTCTCTGGCCGCTTGCCTCTGGACCGAGCAGTTTCGTTCCGACCATCGCGCGGCCATGCGACTCGATTCCCTGCCGATGCAGCTCGGCGATTGGACCGGTCGGGATGCCCCGGTGCCGCCGATGGTGGAAGACCTTCTCAAATGCGACCAGATCGTTCACCGAGTCTATGAGGGACCGCTCGGGCAGGAATTCTCGTTGTACGTCATGTTCTGGGCCACGCCCCTCAGCACCGCGCACCTGCATCACCCCGATATCTGTATGACTTGTCAGGGCTGGACCATTGAAACCAGCCGGGTACGGCACGTTTCGATCGGCGAGGGCCGGCAGCCGATTCCGATTTCCGTGCGCACCTACCGCCAAGGCAGCGCACGAACGCTCGTGTTTTACTGGAGCCAGGCAGGCCGGGAGGTGCTTCCCGACGGCGTGGAGGAATCGGCTGCGAATTCCGGTTTTGGCTGGATCGTCACGATGCTGTCGGGCCGAGCGTCTCTCGAGCGAACCTCGCGATTGTCCGTGCGACTGGAAATGGATGCTGGCATGACGAGCGAGCGGAGCGAGGCCTTGTTGGCTGAGATTTGTCCCGTCGTTGCGCAGGCTATCTACTCGCTCTGTCCCTGGGCGGTGCCGGGGCAGTAACGGATCGAGTCGGTGGCGTCAGTCCGCCGCCCGATGTACTAAAACTGCGGCGGTTTGCCGTCCGATTTCGGAGCGGCTTTGCCGCCGTCCTTTTCCGGCTTGTCGGCCGGTTTGCCCGGCGGCGGCTTGAGTTCGCTGTCCGTGGCGTCGGGCTTCTTCTCGGCGGGCGAGCTCGGTTGCACCGTCGCGCCGGATTTGCCCTTCAGAGCTTCTTCGCGCGATTTGTACTCGGCCGCCATCCGCTCGTATCCCAACGCGGCGCATGTTTCGCTGAGGACACGGTAAAGGTTGGGATCCTGGTTATAAACTTTGACGGAATCTTCCAAATCGGGCAGCGCCTCTTTGTATCGCTTCATCTTGGCAAGGATGTGCCCGCGAGTGCCCTTGAACCGAGGTTCGTTCGGTGCCTTCTCGATGGCAGCGTTGATCATTTCGAGAGCGCGGGGCAAATCGACCGGCGGGTAGAACGCGACAGCCCAAGCCAGATTGTTGGCCACGAGCGGCGCGCCATTGGACAACTTGAACGCTTTCTCCCAGTGATATCGAGCTTCCTCCGTTCGGTTCTGCTGATAGGCGTCGATGCCGAGGAACAACTGCGCCATGGCCGAGCGATCTTGTTCCACCGCGTACTTGCGGAACACTTCGCGGGCTTTTTCCGCTTCCGGCGTCTTGTCTTTTGTCAGCTTCATCAGCCGGGAAAACAGCTCGGGATTGTCTGGTTCGATCTTGAGCGCCTCGTCGAGGAGAGTGAGCCGCTCCGCGATCGTCGAGCGCGGATCGTTCTCTTTGAAGTCGGCCCACGCGAGCAGCAGCGAGACCATTTTGCGTGAGTAAGCGCGAAGCAAATCCTGGTTGCTGGCTCCGAGGGTCGCACCGATGTTGATGGCGTCCTGGGCCTCGTTGAAGCGATTCTGGAGCATCAGACACTCCACCAACCCGAAGCGCGCTTCGTGGTCGTCCAGCGACGTGGTCAGCCGCGAACGGAATACGTTCTCGGCGGCCCGGGCGTGATTGAGCGCGAGATCGTTCTCGCCCTGAACTTTGGCCCATTGGGCCAGCGTCAGCCGGTATTCGGGGAACCGCGCGGCGACCTCGGACAGGTGGCGTTTGGCGTCTTCGATCCGGCCGATGTCGCGGTACATCCGCGCCAGACCGAAATGCGCGCCGAGAACGACGTCGGCCGTCGGCCATTCCAGCGCGTGCAGCAGGTGCCGCTCGGCCTGCAGGATCGCCGCCGGCGACGGCGGCAGAATCTTGCCATCCGGGGCCCGTTGCAATCGATACAGCTGCTCGAACATCCAGAGATGCGCCTGACCATAACCCTTTCGATCCGGCGGCGCCAGCGTATTCATCAGCCGGAACGTCGCAGCGCGCATCGTCTGGTCCTCCTCGATCAACTGGTCGAGCTCCTTTTGCTGTTTTTCCTTCTCCGCCGGGTCTTTGATGTCCTTGATCTTGTCGTTGATACCCTTGGCCTTGATCGCGGCGGTGACCGCTTTCTGCTCGTACGCTCGCGCCAGATGAAAGCGATTGTCCTGATTGTCGGGCTGCAAATAGGTCAGGCGGTTATAGCACGATTGGGCCATCGCCAACGGCTTTGATGGATCGCGATTGGCCTGGATCAACTGACTGGCTTCGCGCAGGGAGCCCTGCGCTTTTGCTTGATACATGTTGGCCAAAACAGTCTTGTCCTGGAAGGCGCAGAACACGCCTACGACGACGACGCCAACGAACACGAGCAGGGCGGGGATGCCCTGCAGCAGGTAGCGAATGTTGCGGCGCCCCCACCACGAAGAGAGAGCGGCCCACATCGATCGGAAGAAGACGCCGGTCACGTGAAACGGCATCAGCATCCAGCGCACCGCTTCGGATTTGGCGCGCTCGACCTTGCGATGCGAGCGATTCGACATTCGGAAGAATCTCATGGTCGCTGACCCTTCAATGAAGTTCGCAAATTCTCGATGATCGACGATGGCCCGCGACGATCAGCGTCCGGCGGCGGCCTGGCGCACGGCCAGACATTTCGCGCGGACCGCTTCGAGTGCGGCCGTGAAGAATGATTGCACTTCCACGCGCTCCGGCTCCGTCAGCGGTCCGTAGGTTTCCGTGAGCAATTGCACTTGCAGCACCTGGAACGCGCGGGTCTCATTGTCGGGCGCCCGGCCGAACAAGCGACCGAAACGCTCCTTCAACGAGTCAAATCGATGGACGAACCGATAGCTGAACATGCCGGGATCTTGAGCCGCGACCGGTCGGCCGTTCAGATCGAATTCCCCAAACCAGAGATAGGCGTTTCGCTCAATGGGACGGCTCATGCGGACGTAGTTGCACGGCACCACGCCGGCGCCGTCGGTGAGCGCGTGATCGAAGGTGGCGCCTTCCATGAGCGTCCAGCCGGTCATGGTGTAGCAGATGCGCAAGTCGTGCCAGAACGGGAACGGATAGTCGAAAGACACGAGTCCGATCACGTTGCCCTTGGAGTATCGCCACGAGCGCGAGTGGGCGCCATGGACGTCGAGCAGATCGTTGCGGTCCTGGGCTTTGAACCCGAGTGGTCCGGTGATCTTCGTCCAGCCGGCAAGCTCGTTCGGCATGGTGTCTGCGTTGAAATCGTTGAATGATGCGATGAGCTTCGACTCGGGCACGCCGCCGCTCGCGATTCCGTAGTCGCCGAGCTGGAACGCGATCAAGAGCCCGTACGCCACCATGACCGGAACAACAGCGCCCCATGGCAGTGAGAACGGCGCTTCGCCGGACGGTTTCATGGCCGCGGCCGATTTCGGCGTCCGCTGGCCCCATTTGACCGTCGAACCAATGAACAACAGCAGGCGATCCGTGCTCGCGATCAATCCCAATGTCAACGCGAAGAGCACAATCCCGAGCATCGTGTGCAGGAAGAACGGCGCTTCGTCTTTCGAGAGATCGACGCCCCAGGTCGTGTCCACGTACACGATGGCCACAACTCGCGTGATGTTGTTGATCAGCACCCAGAAGACGGCAGCCAGCATGAGGACCACCGCTCGCAGCCAATGCGCTTTGACCCAGAGCACGTAGAACAACGTGCAGGCGATCACGCTGAGCAACGATGAAATGCCGCTGCAAGCCCGCTCGATCTCGTAGCTCTTGCTTCCGACTTCCACGATCACGCCGTTGAGGGCGTGGTAGACGCCCATCAAGTCGAGCACGCGGCTGGAGACGCGCGACGTGTACGTTTGCAGAAACGTCACGAGCCGCCCGTCGAGATTGAACGGCGGCGGGATGATCAGCAGCAAGTAAATCAGTGCAGGCGCCGCGGCCCGAAGCGTCGCCCACCCGCCGGCGCCGACCGCCGTGGCGGCCAAGAGCACCCAGAACGCGATCGCGCCGAGGTGTGGAGAGTCGAGCACCACGGCGGTCGCCAACAACAGCCAGTTCAGCCCGAGAAGCCAGAACCCGATGCGGCGCTCGCGGTTCGATGCCGGCGAAACCCGCGCCAACTGATATGCCGGCTTCGCCAGGATGCCGGCGAATACAAGCACCAAGGGAAACAGTTGATAATGCTCGCGCTGCCAGAGACTCTTGCCGTGCGCGATCAAAAGTGGCAAGTGCGCCAAAGCGAGGACCGCGGCCGCGGCCAGCAGCGGACCCGATTCGCTCGTCGTTCGAGCACTCGCGCGCGGTTGTTCCAGGACAGCAGTGGATGCTTGCGACATAGGTGTCTATCGGGTTGTGTGTCGTGGCGATAACCCGCCGGCGCAAGGTCATACCGGAAGGCGTCAGGCAGTCATTCTAAATGGGCCGGCCGACATTCGAAAGTCTTTTTTTCCGAAATGTTGGGTCGCTCTCACGAATGGCGCCGCGGCCATCGGGCGGCAAGTTGACACCCTCTTCCCCGCCGGTAAGATCAGTGTTTGCCGGTATTCGCGTCGAGCGTGGCGTTGAATTCGCCTGGTCCGACGAGGCGCGGGTGTCGCGCCGCCGACCGGGACGCAGAAGGAATTGCACCCCGTGGGGACGGAGTCCGCGCGGATCAAATGGCCGTTTTCGCGGCCGATTGCGGGAGCGTCCGCCCTGCCCCTCGAAGCGGAAACCACGACGACCGCGGCCCCGGCGACCGCACCGGCGGCAGAGGCTTGCCGCCCGCTCCGCGTCTTGTTTCTCAACCGTGCCTACTGGCCGGACGTGGAAGCGACCGGGCATCTGCTCGGTGAGCTGTGCACCGATCTGGCCCTCCGAGGCCATCGGGTGAGCGTCATTGCCGGCCAGCCGAACTTTTTAGAGAGTCGGCTTCCCGCCCGGCAAACCCACAACGGCGTCGAGATCATTCGCGTCGGGAATCGTCGCTTCCAGAAGGCCAGTTTCGCCAGCCGCGTTATCGGCCTGCTTAGCTACGTCATCCTGGCCGCCTGGGCCGCGGTCCGCCACCGGCGGCCCAATGTCCTGGTTGTCGAGACCGATCCGCCCGTGCTTGGCCTGCTCGGAGCGGCCCTGAAAATCTGGCACCGCTGCCCGATGGTTTACTATCTTCAGGACCTGTATCCCGAGGTCGGTTTGATCATGGGCCGGTTGCGGCCCGGGCCGGTCACCTGGCTCCTGAAGTGGGCGACGCAGATTGGATTGAAATCAGCCGACCGTGTCGTCGTCCTCGGCGAGGACATGCGCCGCCGGGTGTTAGCCCGCGGTATCGACGCTTCGAAAATCGACACCGTGCCCAATTGGGCGGACGCCGACGAAATGCGACCGTTGCCGCCCGACGAAGCGCTAAGAAAGGAACTCGGCTGCGACGGCCGATTCGTCGTCATGTACGCCGGCAATCTCGGCCTGTCGCAGAGTCTCGATCAAACACTGGTCGCCGCGGACAAGCTGCGCCACGAGCCGGTTCAGTTCATCTTCATCGGCGACGGCGCGTCGAAACCGAGATTGCAGGCCTTCGCGCAGGACAAGCAACTGGCGCACGTGCGATTTCTCCCGTACCATCCGAAGGAACGGATGAGCGCGTTTTTCAGCGTCGCCGACGTGCACCTGGTGACGCTGCAGCGGCGGCTGGCCGGGTGCATTGTTCCCAGCAAACTCTATGGGATCCTGGCCTGCGGCGGGGCGTACATCGCCGCCGTGGACGAAGACAGCGAAGTCACGCGGATCACCGAGCAACACCGTTGTGGTCTGCGAATCGAGCCGGATGACGCGGATGCTCTCGTTGCCGCAATACGCTGGTGCATGGAACACCGCGAAGAATTGAAGACGATGGGCGCGAACGGGCGGCGGCTCGCGGAGACGGAACTGAGCCGGCCGAATTCCGTCGCGGGATTCGAGCGATCGCTGTTCCGTGCCGCGAGTCGCGCGGCCAGTCGCGGCGGAAGTGCGCGGCCCGTCGACGGCATCGCAATTGAGCGAAATTGAGATGAAACAACTGCTGGTCACGGGATCATCCGGGCTGATTGGCTCGGAAGTGTGCGCCTATTTCGCCGATCTCGGCTGGCGGGTGCACGGCGCGGACAACAACGGCCGGGCCGCGTTCTTCGGGCCCGCCGGGGATACCCGATTTAATCAGCGTCGGCTGGAGCGCGACCTGCCCGGCTTCGTTCATCACGAGCTGGACATTCGCGATCGCTCGGCCGTGCTCCGACTCATCGAGGAATTGCGTCCCACGGCGATTGTTCATACGGCGGCTCAGCCGTCGCACGATCTCGCCGCTCGGATGCCCTTCGAGGATTTCGACACCAACGCCGTCGGCACGATGAATCTCCTCGAAGGCGCGCGGCGATTCGCGCCGGAGTCGCCCTTTGTCCTCATGTCCACGAACAAAGTTTACGGCGACGCGCCGAACGAATTGCCGCTCGTCGAGACCGAGTCGCGCTGGGATTACGCCGAACCGAGGGACGTCGACGGCATTTCCGAGACGTGCCGCATCGACCAATCCAAGCATTCGCTCTTTGGGGCGTCGAAAGTCGCGGCGGACGTCATGACGCAGGAGTATGGCCGCTATTTCGGCATGCCGACCTGTTGTCTTCGCGGCGGGTGCCTGACCGGACCGAATCACGCCGGGGTCGAACTTCATGGTTTTCTCAGCTACCTAATTAAATGCTGCGCGACGGGCAAGCCGTACACGGTCTTCGGTTACAAAGGGAAACAGGTCCGCGACAATATCCATTCGTTCGACGTGGCGCGGTTCATTCATGAGTTCATCGAAGCGCCTCGATGCGGCGAGGTGTACAACCTGGGCGGCGGTCGGGCGAATAGTTGCTCAATCCTCGAAGCGTTTCAGATGGCCGAGGCGGTCACCGGCCGCACGATGCAATGGACCTACGTCGATCAGAACCGCATCGGCGATCACATTTGCTACATCAGCGACTTGAGCAAGTGCCGCCGGCACTATCCGCGCTGGGAGATTACCCGGCCGCTGTCCAGCATCTTCGACGAGATTCACAAGGGCTGGCAGTCGCGGTCGGACGCGTGATCGCCCCGCTCGGCACCGCGGAGCCGTTCGTATGAAAGTCGTGATCCTCTGCGGCGGCCAGGGCACCCGCATGCGGGAAGAAACCGAGTACCGCCCGAAGCCGCTCGTGGACGTCGGCGGCCGACCGGTGCTCTGGCACATCATGAAGGTGTTTTCGCATTACGGCTACCGTGATTTCGTCCTTTGCCTCGGCTATCGCGGGCACATGATCAAGCAATACTTCCTCGATTACGAGGCGATGGTCAACGATTTCACAATCAAGCTGGGCGTGATGCGGGCCATCGCCTATCACGGCGCCCACGAGGAGCAAGAGTTTTCCGTCACGCTGGCCGACACCGGTCCCGACACCATGACCGGCGGACGCGTCAAGCGCATCGAAAAGTACATCAAGGACGACCTGTTCATGGTGACGTACGGTGACAGCGTCGCCGACGTCAACATCAAAAAGCTGGTCGAGTTTCACAAGTCGCACGGCAAGCTGGCGACGGTCACCACGACCCGGCCGCAGTCGCGATTCGGCATCCTCGACGTCGATGACGCCACGGGAACAGTGCGGCGCTTCGCTGAAAAGCCGCGAGTCGATGGCTGGGCCAACGCCGGCTACTTCGTCTTTCACCGAAGCGTCTTCGACTACCTCGGCGGCGACGATTGCGTCATGGAACGCGAACCGCTCGAGCGGCTCGCGGCCGAGGGCCAACTCGTCGCCTTCCGCCACGATGGGTTCTTCTACGCCATGGACACCTATCGGGAGTACGTGGCGCTCAACGAACTCTGGGCGAGTGGCAAGGCGCCGTGGAAGCTCTGGCCATGATCGCCGGGGCCAGCCGGCCGGCCGCCTCGCATTCAGAATGCCGCGCGATGAGGGCTGGGCGGCTTGGCCTCGGCGGCACATGCCTGGCCATTGAGTTTTGATGCGCTCGCCATTCGCCGGACGACGTGTTCTGGTCACCGGGCACACGGGCTTCAAGGGCGCCTGGCTGGTGCTGTGGCTCCGCGAACTCGGCGCGGAGGTCTCCGGCTACGCCCTGCCACCCGCCACGACGCCCAGTCTCTATATCGAGGCGCGGATCCGAGAACTGATGCACGCGGAAGCGCTCGCCGACGTCGGCGACGCCCGCGCCGTCCATGAATTTGTGCAGCGGACGCAACCGGAGGTCGTATTCCACCTGGCGGCGCAGGCGATCGTTCGGCGCGGCTATCGCGAACCGGTCGAAACCTGGCGAACGAACGTGATGGGCGTCGCGCACCTGTTGGAAGCGGTGCGAGCCACGCCGTCGGTCCGCGTGTGCCAGATCATTACGTCGGACAAGTGCTACGAGAATCCGGGTCGGGTCTGCGCTTTTCGGGAATCGGATCCGATGGGCGGGCATGATCCCTACTCGGCGAGCAAAGGCGCGGCGGAAATTGCCGTGGCGGCGTGGCGGCGATCCTATTTCGCGGGCGATGATTCCGCCAGCATCGCGTCGGCCCGGGCCGGCAACGTGATCGGCGGCGGCGACTGGGCCGACGATCGCATCATTCCCGACTGCATTCGCGCCCTCGAGCGGCACCAGCCGATCGCCGTTCGCAATCCCCAGGCCGTCAGACCCTGGCAGCACGTGCTCGAGCCGTTAGCCGGTTACCTCCGGCTGGCGGAGCGGCAACTCGAGGACGGTCCCGCGTTCGCTGATGCTTTCAACTTCGGTCCGGCCCCGACCGGGGTGCAGACCGTCGGCGACGTGGTTGATCGGGTCGTGGAGCACTGGGGCGGCGGGCGCTGGGAACACCGGCCCAGCGCCAGCGACGTGGAGCCGCGCGGCCGGACGCACGAGGCTGCCTTTCTCACGCTCGATATCACGAAGGCCAGCACACTATTGGGCTGGCGGCCGATCTATTCGCTCGACGAAGCCGTCGCCGAGACTGTGCAATGGTATCGGCGGCGGCACTCCGAATCCGATCGATTTGATGCGCGAGCCGCTTGCTGCGAGCAGATCGCGCGTTATCGGCAGCGCCAACCGCGATGAGTTCCAAGACCGACGAGCTGCGACGGCGCATTCTGGAACTGACGCGCGAATATGCCGCCGAGGCGTTCGCCGAAACGTCGTTTGTCCCTGGACTATCGCCGATTCCCTACGCCGGGCGCGTCTTCGACGGCGACGACGTGGCTTCGCTGGTGGACAGCGCGCTGGATTTCTGGTTGACGGCCGGGCGGTTCACTGCACAGTTCGAGCGCGAGTTCTCTGCACTGTTCGGTCTGCGCGAATGCCTGCTTGTCAATTCCGGATCCTCGGCCGACTTGCTCGCTCTCACTTCGCTCACGTCACCCAAGCTCGGCGAGGAGCAGTTACGGCCGGGCGATGAGGTCATCACCGTCGCCGCGGCGTTCCCGACGACCGTCAACCCGATCATTCAGAATCGTTTGAAGCCCGTGTTCGTCGACGTTCAGACGCCGACGTACAACATCGACGTCTCGCAGCTAGAAGCGGCGCGCTCGGATCGGACGCGGGCGGTCATGATCGCTCATACGCTCGGCAATCCGTTCGATCTTGACGCCGTCGCATCCTTTTGCCGCAAGCACGATCTTTGGCTGATCGAGGATTGCTGTGACGCAGTGGGATCGACGTACGCCGACCGGCCCGTCGGCACGTTCGGCGACCTGGCGACGGTGAGTTTTTATCCGGCGCATCACATGACGATGGGCGAAGGCGGCGCCGTGCTCACCGACTCGCCGCAACTCCGAACGATCGCGGCCTCGCTCCGCGATTGGGGTCGCGACTGCTGGTGCGACCCGGGCAAGGACAACACCTGCGGCAAGCGGTTCGACTGGTCGCTCGGCACGTTGCCGCCGGGTTACGATCACAAGTACATCTATTCGCACGTCGGCTACAACCTGAAGGCGACCGACATGCAGGCGGCGCTGGGCGTGGCCCAACTTCGGAAACTGCCGTCCTTCATCGCGGCCCGGCGCGCCAATTTCCGAGCGCTGCGCGACGGATTGAGAGAGTGGGAGGAGTACTTCATTCTGCCCGAACCGACGCCGCGAAGCGATCCGAGTTGGTTCGGATTTCCGATCGCAGTCCGGCCTGACGCGCCGTTCACTCGCAACGACGTCACGCGCTTCCTTGAGAGTCGAAAAATCGCCACGCGACTCTTGTTCGCCGGCAACCTGTTGCGGCAGCCGGCTTATCGAGACATCCCGCATCGGGTCGTCGGCGACCTTCGGCAGACCGATTTTGCGATGACGAACGTCTTTTGGATCGGCGTCTATCCGGGCCTGACGCCGGCGCGGATTGACTACGTTCTGAGTACGTTCCGCGCCTGGGCCAAACAGCGGCCGCTCGCCATCGCCTGACGATGCCCGCCCTTCCCGCCGCCGACCTGGACCACGTGCTGCGTCAGACGGATCGGCTGTGGGCGGACGTCGCCGGCCGGCGCGTGTTCATCACGGGCGGGACGGGGTTCTTCGGCCGGTGGGCGCTGGAGAGTTTCGTCGCGGCAAACGACCGGCTGCGGCTGAACGCTGAAGCGGTCGTTCTGACGCGCCGGGCGGAAGCGTTTCGTCGCGCCGAACCGCACGTCGGCACGCACCCCGCGGTGCGGTTGGTCGACGGCGACGTCCGATCGTTCGAGCTTTCGCCCGAACCGTTCGCGGCAATCTTGCACATGGCCACGGACGCCGACGTCGGACTGATTGATCGGAAACCATCGCTGATCATCGACACGATTGTCAACGGCACGCGCAGGGTGCTGGACTACGCTCAGGCCTGCGGGACGCCGCGACTGCTGCACACAAGCTCGGGAGCGGTGTACGGTCGGCAGCCGCCGGAACTGCGGCATCTACCGGAGGAATTTCCCGGCGCACCGGTCTTGAGCGCGCCGCGGGCGGCCTATGCCGAGGCCAAGCGCCTGGCCGAGGTGATGTGCTTGCTAGCCGTTCGGGACGCGGGCATTGGCGCCGTCAACGCGCGATGTTTTGCCTTCGTCGGTCCACTGTTGCCGACGGGTCGCGGATATGCGATCGGCAATTTCTTCGGCGACGCCGTGGCGAGACGACCGATCCGAATCGCCGGCGACGGCACGCCGGTCCGGTCGTATCTCTATGCGGCCGATTTGGCGATTTGGCTCTGGACGCTGGCGCTGCGCGGTACCCCGGGGCGCGCGTACAACGTCGGCTCGGAGACCGAGGTTTCGATCGGGGATGCCGCGCGGGCCGTCAGCCGAGCCTTCGACTTGCCCCCGCCGATCGCGGGCGCCGTCGCTCCACCTCCCGGATGCCTGCCGGAACGCTACGTTCCTTCCACGGCCCGGGCGCGTGACGAACTCGGTCTGCTCACCTGGATCGAGTTTCCCGAGGCCGTGACTCGCACCGCCGACTGGCTGCGCGCCCAAGATCCGAGTTGAGCCGATGGTGAAGCGATTCGTTCAACGACTGGCCAACGCCGTCGGATTGGAGATTCACCGCTACCGCCCCAACCTGGGCGCGCTGAAATTGCCCATGATCGATGTGTTTGACTTGATCATCGAGCGCGAGGTGGCTAACCAGCGCGATTGGCTCTTCGTTCAAATCGGCGCGCACGATGGCAAGAGCTTCGATCCCATCCACAAGTACGTCACCCGCTATCATTGGCGTGGCGTGCTGATCGAACCGCAGCCGGAACTGTTTCGGCGCCTCAAGGCGACGTACGCTTCCGAGCCGCAATTGCGATTCGAGAACGTAGCCATCGCGGACAAGGATGGAATCGTCGATTTGTACTGTTTCAAGGACGACGGCCGCCTGCCGTATCACGCCACGATGCTGGCCAGCTTCAATCGGCACGCGGTCGAGCACAACATGCACGGCTATCGGGGTGAAGTGATTGCCGTGCCCACGCCGGCGATGACCGTGGCCACGCTCCTGGCGAAACACGCGATCACGCATCTCGATTTGCTTCAGATCGATACGGAGGGTTTCGATTGGGAGATCCTGGCGATGTTTGCCCGAGCCGGCGTCTGGCCGACCATCGTGCATTTCGAGAATTGGGGCGGAATGGACGCATCGCTCGAACCGTACGCCCGGCCGTGGATCGAGCGGGGCTACGGTTTCCTGCCGATTGCGCACGACATGCTGTGCTATCGCCAGCCGAACCTCACGCGGGAGTTTCAGGATCGGGTGCGCAATACTCAAGCGGAGTGCGAAGCGTTGGTGGACCCGGAACTGGAATCCGCCGGCCGGCACTGAGGGCGGCGGAGCGATCGTGGACTTCTCGCCGTGGCGCTTCATCCGATCATCGCCGAGGACGTGGATTCGATTCTCGCGGCGCCGCTGCCGTGGGATCGGCTCGACGGGCGCACGATTCTCGTTACCGGGGCGGCCGGATTCCTCGGATCGTATTTGACGGAGACGTTGCTCCGTCGGAATGAGCGCGCCGGCAACGGAGCCAGCCGGGTCGTCGGGCTGGTACGCGATGGTCGGCGCGCGGCGCAGCGGTTTTCTCACCATCGCCATCGTGCCGACCTGCGCTGGCTGGTGCAGGACGCCGCCGAACCACCGCCCGGCGACCTTCACGCCGACGTCATCGTTCACGCAGCCAGCCAGGCCAGCCCCAGATATTACGGCTTGGACCCTGTCGGCACGATGCGGCCCAACGTCGTCGGAACCGATCACTTACTCCGGTTCGCCGCGCGTTGCCGCGCGGAACGTTTCCTGTTCGTCAGTACCAGCGAGGTATACGGAAATGTCCCGCCGGACCGGAACCCCATTCGAGAGGACGAGCCGGGGGCCGTCGATCCCGCCGCGGTGCGCTCCTGTTATGCGGAGAGCAAGCGAGCCGGCGAGACGCTGTGCGTCGCCTATCGGCGCCAGATGGGAGTGCCGACAGTGATCGTGCGGCCATTTCATACTTACGGCCCGGGGTTGGCGCCAGGCGATGGTCGCGTTTTCGCTGATTTCGTCGAGTGTGTGGTCGCCGGCCGCGACATCGTGCTCACGAGCGACGGCCGCGCTCTGCGAGCCTTCTGCTACGTCTCGGACGCGATCCGCGGGATTCTCACCGCGCTGTTCCAGGGCGGCGACGGCGAACCGTACAACGTCGGCAACGAACAATCTGAGTCGAGCATCCGCGCGCTGGCCGAATTGCTGGTCGGCCTGTTTCCGGACAGACGGTTGAAAGTCGTGAGACAGCCCGTGGATGAAAAATCCGGGTATATTCCGAGCGCTGTCGCGCGCAATTGCCCGGACACGAGCAAGCTGCGCGCGCTCGGTTGGTCGCCGACCATCGGGTTGGCGGAGGGCTTTCGGCGGACGGTTCGGAGCGCCGAATGACCGAATCGCTGTCCACGTGCCGGCAGGCGTTTCGCGGCGGATCGCTCGACAAACAGGCGTACATCGCGGCGATGCATCGGCTGCACGCCCGGCTTTTTGAGTACCCGGGGCTCCTCGCCGACGGCGACATCGCCCGCATCGAAATCGACGCCGAAGGCGTCGACGCGGTCACGCGCGACGGCGTTCGATTCCGCCTCGATCCGATCGACCGCCGGCAGCCGCCGCTCGACGCGCTGAACTTCGGCAGCTTCGAGGGCGCCGACGAGGCGATGTTCGATCGGCTGATCGGTCCGTCGGATTGCGTCTTCGACGTCGGAGGCAATGTCGGGTGGTATGCCCTGCGTTGGGCGAAGTCTCGGCCGCAGGCTCGCATTGTCACCTTCGAACCTGTGCCGGAGACGCGCCGCCGTCTGGAATTCAACTTGCGCCGCAACGGGCTGGCCAACGTGACCGTCTGCGATTTCGGGTTGAGCGACGTGGACGCCGTGATCACCTTTCATGTGGATCCGGCGCTCACGGCCGGGGCGGCGAGCGTGGCACACAATCCGACGGCGGAGGTCCGCCGTGTGACCGCACGGGTGCGGCGACTGGACGATGTGTCCGCCGAACTCGGCGTCGCGCCGAACGTACTGAAGGTCGACGTCGAAGGTGGAGAACTCGCCGTGTTCCGCGGCGGGCGGCAGTGCCTGGCACAACATCGACCGATCGTCTTCTGTGAGATGTTGCGACGCTGGACGGCAAACTTCGGCTACCACCCGAACGCCATTATCGATTTCCTTGCGGAACTCGGATACGACTGCTTCGAGACCGCGGGGGATCGGCTTCGGGCCATGCCGCGAATGACGGACTCGACGGCGGCGACCAATTTCGTCTTCCTGCACCGGGTCCAGCACGACAGCGTCCGTCGGCGCTGGGTTGATTGACGGCTGGCCACTTCATGCGAGTCGCGGACTACATTGCGACGACTCTCGAAACGCACGGAGTGCGGGCGGCGTTTCTGCTTTCCGGCGGCGGTATGATGCATCTGATCGACGCCGTGGGGCGGCTCACGAAGTTGCGCTACTACTGCCATCATCACGAGCAGGCTTGCGCCATGGCGGCGGATGGATACGCGCGGCAAACCGGCGGTCTCGGCGTCGTCTACGCCACCAGCGGGCCCGGCGCGACGAACTTGCTCACCGGCCTCGTCGGCGCCTGGCAGGACTCGACGCCGCTCCTGTTTCTCACCGGGCAATCGAAATCGTCGCAGACCATTCATGGTAGCGGCATCACGGGGTTGCGGCAGTTCGGCACGTTTGAAGTGGACATTGTGCCGATCGTGCGCTCGGTGACGAAGTATGCGGCGGTGATCGAAAAGCCGTCGCAGGCGCGGTACCACCTCGAGCGGGCGCTGCGTGCGGCGACGACCGGCCGACCCGGGCCCGTGCTCCTCGACGTCCCGCTCGACGTGCAGGGCGCGGTGGTCGATCCCGCGCGGCTGGAGGGCTGCGACGAATCGCCTCCGACGCCGCCGCGACTCAGTGCGGAGGATTTCCGCGCCATCTGGTCAGCGCTGCGATCGGCGCGGCGGCCGCTCATTCTCGCCGGCTACGGCGTTCGGTGCGCCGGCGTCGTCAGCCAGTTCCGCGAATCGATCGCGCGCTGGCGCCTCCCCGTCGTCACCACGCAATTGGCCAAGGACATCCTGCCGTTCGACCACGAACTCTTCATCGGCCACCCGGGAGTTCGCGGCGACCGCGCCGGAAATTTTGCCGTTCAGAATGCCGATGTGATCGTCAGCCTGGGTTGCAGCCTGCACGCGCAGACCGTGGGTTACGATGCCGAGCAGTTCGCTCCGCGCGCCCGCAAGTTCATGGTCGACCCGGACGACGCGATCTTGCAGCGCGCGTCGGTCGGCGTCGAGCGGCGGATTCAGGCCGACATAGCCGATTTCCTGCTGCAATCGCGCGAAATCGGCGCCGTCGCGGGCGATCCGGCATGGCAGAGCCGGTGCTCGGAGTGGAAGCGCCGCTACGACGTCCGCCGCGAGCCGCATCCATGCGGTGGTCCGGGCGATCCGATCAATTATTATGAACTGGCCGATCGACTCAGCGATTCGCTCTCCGGCAACGAAACCATCATCACCGATTGCGGCTCCGCCTGGTACGTGCTCGGCCAAGGGTTGCGCATCAAGGGCCAGCAACGATTCCTTTCTTCCGGCGCGATGGGAACGATGGGGTTCACTCTGCCGGCGTGCACCGGGGCGGCCGTGGCGGCGCCGGAGCGCATGATCGTCGGTGTGACTGGTGACGGTTCCCTGCAAACCAATGTACACGAACTGGCCGTCCACAAGCACCATCAACTGAACATCAAGTTGTTCGTTGTGGATAACGACGGCTACCTTTCGATCCGCAATACGCAGCGGCAGTATTTTCGTGGGTTCCTGGTCGGATCGAGCGTGGAATCCGGAGTCTGGCTGCCACCCATCGGCGCGATCGCGGCGGCGTATGGCCTGCCGTTCGTGGACTGCCCGGACCGGCAAAGCTTGGCCGAGGCGATCCGGCGAACTCTGGCGACTCCGGGTCCGGTCATTTGCCGCGTCGCCGCCATGCCCGATCAGCCGCTCATCCCATCCGTCGCGTCCCGAAAGCTCGCGGATGGGCGCATGGTCTCGAAGCCGCTGCACGACATGACGCCGTTCCTCGACGAGCATGAGATGGCCGAGCAGATGTGCTGGTGAATCCAGGCCGGGGCCACGATGAAAGCGCTGATATTCTGCGGCGGCCGCGGCATCGTCGATCCGGTCTCGCGCCAGCGAATCCCGAAGGGGATGGTGCAGATCGGCGATCGGCCGCTGCTCTGGCACGTGATGAAATCGATCGCCGCGTACGGGCATACGGATTTCATCCTGGCCCTGGGCGTCGGCGCGCGAGCGATCCACGATTACTTTGTCAACGGGCGGACCACCGATCGCAACGTGCGAGTCGATTTTGCCACCGGCGACGTGACGCCGCTCACCAGTGCCCCGGAGGACAACTGGACGGTCACGCTTGTGCCCACGGGCCAGAGAGCCGAAACCGGCGCCCGGCTGAGCCGCTGCCGCCCGTTTCTCGGCCACGAGCGATTCCTGATGACGTACTCCGACTGCCTCGCCAACGTGGCGATCGACGTTCTGGATGAATTTCATCGGGCGCGCGGAAAAACTCTGACCGTGACCGGCGTCCAGCCGATTTGGCGCTTCGGCGTGTTCAACAGCCGCGGCGGCGAGATCGTTGGTTACACCCCCACGGCTCACTTGATGAGCCAGTTCGGTTTCATCAACGGCGGATACATGATTGCGGAACCGGCGATATTCGAAGACGTCGAACCGTTCGCCGAGTGCTCTCTCGAATCGGATGTCTTCCCGCGCTTGGCCGAGGCCAAGCAAATCGCGGTCTATCAGCACGATGGATTCTGGCAGTCCGTCGATGCCGAACGCGACATCGAGGCGCTCAACGGCATCTACTGGCAGAATCGGCGGCCGTGGCTGCGGGACGGCGACGAGCGATGCCCCTGACGCGGGAAACCGGAGTCGCCGCGACCACGCGGTCAGACGGCGCGTCCTGGCGCCGCTGACGCAGAGCCGGTCGACGCTCTCATGCTGCGAAAATACTATCCCACGGCCGCGGACTACGAAAATCTGTCGAGGGTCGCGACGATCTCAGAGGCCGCGCCCCCGGCCATGGATTTCACCGGCGTCGTCGTCAACAAACCGTGGGGCTACGAGTATCTCTGGTATCAATCACCGGCCGTGGCGATCTGGATGCTGCACCTGAAACCCGGTGCGTCCACGTCGCTTCACTGCCACGTCAGCAAGCGCACCGCCCACGTGATTCTCGACGGGGAGGTGCGGTTCACGACTCTGGACGATGCGGTCCGCATGCAAGCGCTGGATTGCGTGGTGCTCGAACCGAACGTGTACCACGCATCGGAGGCGCTGACGACCGACGGCGCGTTTCTCATGGAGATCGAAACGCCGCCCGTGAAGCACGATCTCGTTCGGCTGCGCGACCGCTATGCCCGCGCGGGGACCGGATACGAAGGTCAATCGGAATACTCCCGGGAGTTGGAGCGTTACGAATATCGGCCGTTGCGGTCGGTCGATGGCGCGGGCGGATTGCAGTTTCGGTCGGTGCGGTTCCAACTCTGTGGCGTGGCCGATCGCGCGACCGCGCTCGCGCTTGCCGGCGAGCACGACCTGGCGATTCCGCTCGCGGAGCACGCTTCCGAGGCCCAGCGGTGCGGATTGCAAGTCGGCGACGTTCTCACCGCTCCGAGCTTTCGGGCCGAAATGTTCCCGCCGCGATTCGCGCCGGTCGAGATTCTGTTCTGCAAGCAGGCTTCATAACCCGGTTGATTCGCGCTCCGCTGCTCCGCACAGATGACTTCGTCCCGATCACCGGCTGACTTCGCTCGTTCGCTGCGCGGGCATTGCCTGCGGATGACGGCGGCAACGCGGACGTCGCACGTCGGCACGTGCTTGTCGATGGCCGATCTGCTGGCACACTTGTACGGGGGGTTCTTGCGCGTCGATCCTCGGCAGCCGCACTGGTCCGATCGCGATCGCATGATCCTGAGCAAGGGGCACGGAGTGGCGATCCTGTATGCGGCTCTCGCGGAACGCGGGTTCTTTCCGGTCGATGAATTGGCGAATTACGCACGGGATGGCTCCTTGCTCACGAGCCATCCGAATCATCTTGTGCCGGGCATCGAATTCTCGACGGGCTCGCTCGGGCATGGCTTGCCGGTCGGCTGCGGGCTGGCGCTATTCGCCCAGCGGCGACGCGCGCCGTGGCGCACCGTCGTGCTCATGAGCGACGGCGAACTCGATGAAGGTTCCAACTGGGAAGCGTTCTTGTTTGCCGCTCATCACCGGCTCGACAATCTGCTGGCGATCGTCGACTTCAACAAGATTCAAAGCCTTGGGCACGTCAGCGCGGTGATGAACCTGGAGCCATTGGCCGAAAAGCTGCGGGCGTTCGGCTGGTCGGTCCGCGAGATCGACGGGCACGACCATGCGGCGATCGGCGAGGCGCTGTCGGAGCTTCCGGCGGACGTGGGACGGCCCACGGTGATCATCGCGCACACCGTCAAGGGCAAGGGCGTGAGCTTCATGGAAGATCGGCTGAAGTGGCACTACCAATCGCCGGACTCCGAGCAATTAGCGCAAGCGCTGCGAGAATTGGACGGGCCCGCGTGAGAACGGCGTTCATCGACACGCTGACGGCGGCGGCCGCTGACGATCCTCGAATCTGGCTGGTGACGGGGGACATCGGCTACTCGGTCGTCGAGCGATTCGCGGAACGGTTCCCGGATCGATTCTTGAACGCCGGCGTTGCCGAACAGAACATGACCGGTGTCGCGGCCGGGCTGGCGCTCTGCGGCGCCGTCGCCGTCACGTATTCGATTGCGAACTTTCCCACTCTGCGCTGCCTGGAGCAATTGCGCAACGACGTCTGCGCGCACAATCTCAACGTCAAAGTCGTGGCGGTGGGCGGAGGACTGACATACGCGGCCGCGGGCTACTCGCACCAGGCCGTGGAGGACTTCGCGTTTCTCGCGGCCTTGCCGAACATGACGGTGATCGCGCCGGGTGATCCGGTCGAAACGCGTCTGGCCGTCCGCGCTATGCTGGCGCATCCTGGTCCGGTCTACCTGCGCCTGGGGAAGACGGGCGAGGCGAATGTGCACAAGACGGATCCTCAATTTCGCATCGGCCGGATGATCCGCGTGCGCGATGGAGATGACGCAGCCATTATCGGTACGGGAGGTCTGCTGGAGTCATGCGTTGACGCCAGCGAGGCATTGGCGAAATTCGGCGTCCGCGCCGGCGTGTGGAGTTGTCACACGTTGGCGCCGCTCGATGAGGCCGGCATCGTGGAAGCGGCGCGGGCGACCGGCTGCGTGGTCACGGTGGAGGAACACGGTCCCGGCGGACTCGGTACCTTGGCCGGCGAAGCGCTGGCCCGGGCCGGTGTCAGCGTGCGATTTCGAACGTTGCGGTTGCCGCGGACCGTCATTCCGACGGCGGGTTCGCAGGACGCTCTCCGCGCCGTCCAGGGGTTATCGGTCGATGGAATTGCCGCCGCCGTCCGCGAGGCTTGCCGTTGACCATCCCGTCGCCCATCCGGCGCCTCTGTCATCGACTGGGCATCGACCGCGCCATCGGCTTCGGGTTGCTGAGCCAGGGTTGGACGATTGCGCTGCAACCGTTCAACCTGTTCATGCTGTTGACGTTTCTGACTCAGGAGGAGCTTGGCTATTTTGTGACGTTCAGCAGCATCCTGAGCATGCAGTATTACTTCGACCTCGGCATGGGGCTGGCGATGCAGCAGTCGGTCAGCCACGAGTCGGCGGGGCTGAGGTGGGACAACGGATTCCTGAGCGGCGATACGACGGCGAAATCACGGCTGGCGTCACTCTGGCGGCTCATGGTGCGCTGGTACGCCGTCATGGCGGCCGTTTTTCTCGTCGTGTTTGCCGTAGCCGGGTGGTTCGTGTTCTCATCGCAAGGGGGACGCGGCTGGCAGTATCCGTGGGCGTGGACGGTCGTCGCAACTGTCGCGAGCTTCTTCACGCTGCCGGGACTGACGATCGTGCGCGGTACCGGTCAGGTCGCGGAAGCTGCGCGATTTCAATTGATCCAGGCGGTCGTGACCAATCTGGTGACCTGGGGCGCGCTCGCGTGTTATTTCGGGCTGTTCAGCGCGCCACTGGGCAATTCCTTCGGGCTGGCGGTTCTGGCGCTGTGGCTTTCGCTCCGATGGCGGCCGATGTTCGCCGACCTACGCCGGTTGCCGCGCGACGGTCCCAGCGTCGATTGGTGGAGGGAAATCTGGCCGTTCCAATGGCGCATCGCGCTGGGCTGGCCGTTTGGCTTCCTTGTCTATCAACTGTTCAATCCAGTCTTGTTTCGACTCCGCGGGCCGGAAGAGGCGGGTCGGATGGGCATCAGCCTGTCGGTGTGCACGGTGCTCGTCGGGGTATCAATGACGTGGATCAACACGAAGTTGCCGATGTTCGGCCAGTTCATCGCCCGCCGCGAATGGGATGGATTGGACGCCATGTTCTGGACCGCATTCCGCCGATCGACGCTCATCGCCGTCGCGTGTGGAATCGCGGGCTGGCTCATCATTGCAATTCTGCAAGAGCGCTTTCCGCGCTACGGCGACCGATTCCTGCCGTTGGGCTGGATGGCATTGCTGATCGTCAATGCGGTCATGACCCATGTGATCAATTCGCTGTCGGCTTACGTCCGGGCGCACCGTCAGGAACCGTTCTTGTCGTCGATTATTGTCATGGGAATCGCCATGGCGGTCATGACGATCGCGTGCGGATCCTTGTGGGGATATGCCGGAATGACCGTCGGATTCCTCATCCTGAATTCACTGTTCATGATTCGAACGGCGATGATCTTTCGGCAATTCAGGCTGGCATGGCACGCGACCTGAAGTAGAACCAAGATGCAGGCCAACTCGCACCCAAGCCGTCGAATCCGGCGGTTTGCTGGCGATCGGATGACTTTGCACTTATCATGCTGAAACGATTCCTGAAGCCGGTCCGATCGCTAATGCAGCGAGCCGGTTTTGATATTGTCCGGTATCGGAAGCCGGTCGCGGACGATGCGACGTCGGTCCGGATCGAGTCGGCCGATGCGGCGATTGCGGAAGCCGTTGCGCCGTACACGATGACGAGCCCCGAGCGGATCCAGGCGACGATCGACGCGGTTCGCTACGTGTGCCGATATCGAATTCCCGGGAGTCTGGTGGAATGCGGCGTGTGGCGCGGCGGCAGCACCATGGCCATGGCCAAGACGCTGCTGGATGAAGGCGACACCGGTCGCGATCTGTTTTTGTTTGATACTTTTGAAGGGATGTCGCCGCCGACGGACCACGACCGCGATCATACCGGCGCCAGCGCCGCGCAACTGCTCGGCAACACGTCTCGAAACGAGAACTGGCTGTGGTGCTACGCCGCCTTGGACGAGGTGCGTGCCAACCTGGCCAAGACTGGATACCCGATGGAGCGGTTCCACTTGGTGCCGGGCAAGGTCGAAGAGACAATTCCACACGCGGGTCTGGCCGGCCCGATCGCGGTGCTCCGCCTCGACACGGATTGGTACGAGTCGACGCGGCACGAATTGATGCATCTGTTTCCGCTATTGGCGCCCGGCGGAGTGCTGATCGTCGATGACTATGGCTACTGGCGCGGTGCCCGGCGCGCCGTCGATGAGTTCCTCGCCGCCAATCCCGACGTGCCGTTGCTGCTGCAACGCACCGATTTCACGGGGCGCATGGCCGTCAAGCCGCGGCTCCTGGATGGGACATCGCACTCGTGAACGCCGTGCTGAGAAAGCTGCCGTACCTGCCCCATTTCGCGGACGGCGTCCTCTGCCCGTTCCTCCGCCGGCGGCTGAAACTGCCGGCGCTGGACGTGCATCGGCTCTTTCCCGATTTCGACGACCGGCCGATCACCATTCAGCGATTGCCCCGGGGCGCGTGGTCCACGCCCTTGGCGGACGTCGCGATGCTGCTCAAGTTTGTCGTCTGCGCGCGCCCGAAGCGGATTCTCGAGATCGGATCCTTTCGAGGGTATACGACGTTGCTCATGGCCGAGCATGCTCCCGAGTCAAGGATCGTCGCCGTCGATCTCAACCCGGATCACGGCGAGGCCTACCGGGGAACCAAGGCCGGCGAACGCATCGAGCGCCGCGTGGGAGCGGTCAGCCCCCAGATCTTCGCATCGGATCCGCCTGGCTCTTATGATCTGGCGTTCATCGACGCGGATCATCGCTTTCGCGGCGTGAAGACTGACACGGAACTGGTCCTGCCGTTGATCGCGCGCGACGGATTCGTGTTTTGGCACGATTACGCCAACTGGGGCTACTTCGATCGGACCAACGGCGTACCGGAGTATTTGAACGGTCTCGGGCGCCGGCTCGGCATCGCGCGGATACCGGGAACCGCCCTGGCGGTTCATTCGCCGCGGTGGTCGAGTCCGTCGGATGCCGCGTTTCTTGGACTGCTCAGCGCCGACGCGGCGGATGGTTGGCAGTCGACTGGCTTCCGCGGGTGACGGCGTGACCGAGCGCGCACTCTCAGCCCGCGACTTGTGGGTGGTCTATGCCGCGGAGTCCGCCGGCGGCGGCCGACAAAGCGCACAGAATCTGCTCCGCGGACTCCGTGAACTCGATGTGCCCCTCACACCGATTGCCCAGACGATGGGAGCGTCGGCGTCATGCCACCCCGTCACGACGGCCAACGGTCCGGGGTTCGAACTGCGCTTGCCGCCGCCCAACGGCTGGGCCGATCCAGCGACAGTCCGATTCCTTGACTCGTTCCTCGACTCCCACCGGCCGCGCGTGGTCCACTTGCTCGATTCAATCCCCCATCTTGGGACATGGATGGCGGCGCTGCGGGATCGGCTCGAACGCGTCGCCGTGACCGCGCTGGATTACAACTGGTTGTGCACGCACTCGCATCTGCTGACACGCCGCGGGGATCAATGTCCTGGTCCGCACACCGCGGCGGATTGTCTCCGATGCCATTATGATCACCGGTCGCTCGGCCGGCGCATCGCACTTCGGATGGCGAACGCCGCGGCTGCGATTCCGCTACCCTGGCCGATGGCGACATTGGCGCGGGTCCAGCAGGCGCGGAAGCGAACGCACGAGCGCTTGCAATCACTAGCCATCGATTTTCGCCGCCTGGACGCGCTCATCGCTCCTTCGCAGGCGCTCGCGGATCGCTTTGCCGCCAATGGGATGCCGCGAAGAACGATCGCGCCGATTCGCTACGGCACGCCGCCGGGGCGACGAATCGCGTGGTCCGAACGGCCGCCGCTCGACCGCGGCGTGGTCTTCGGCTTCGTCGGTCGAATCGAATACGACAAGGGTCCGGACCTTCTGGTCGACGCGGTGCAATCGATTCGCCGCAGCACTCCACACCGGCCGCGCGTCATTGTCTTCGGCGCCGCCAGCGCCACGGGATTCAATCGGACGTTCTTCGCGAGGGTCCGAAGCAGCGATTGCCGCGATTGGGTGGAAACCGCTGCCTTCGACGGTTCGAATCCCGCCGCGATCGACCAGGCGATGAGTCGCATTCATTTTCTCGTGGCGCCGAGTCGCTGGACCGACAACCTGCCCAACGCTGTGCTCGAGGCGCTGGTGCGCTCGACGCCGGTCATCGCGCCGGACCAGGGCAGCTTCCCGGAAATGGTCGTGACGGGGCGAAACGGCTGGCTCTACGCTCACGAGCGCTCCGGCGCAGCCCTCACCTCCATCCTGACCGGAATCGTCGGCGATCCCGCCCGGTTCGGTGACCTGCCGCACGACGTGGCGACGACGAGAAGTCCCGCGGCAGAGGCGGCCGAGGTCGCCGCCCTGCTCCATCGACTCGCCGGCGAGCCAACGCACGAATGATCGCATCGTCCAACAACCATCAGCGACAAATCCTCATTAGCGGCGGACTAGCGCATGGCGGGGTTCAGACGCACGTCATGGAACTGTGCCGCGTCCTGACGTTGCACGGCGCGGATGTCACGATCGCCGCCGTGGCGTCCGCTTGGCCGCCGGAACTTCTCGACGAACTGCGGCAGCGAGGAGTGCGGATCCTCACCACGCCATTTGGCCTCGGCCGCGGATCCTGGCTGGGAAAGGCCCAAGCCGTTCTCACCTGGCCGCTGCGATTGCAGCCGGTCTTCGATACGCTGTATTGCCACGGCTACGGCCGGATGCATGACTGGATGCGGCGATTTGTGCGGCCCGGCGGCTGCGCGATTTATCACGAGATCGCCGATTTGGCCGAGGGTCGCAGCCCGCCGGGCTTGGCCCGGATGAACGCGGTCATCGCCAATTCGCAACCCGTTGCCGACCGCCTCGCTGCGCGATTTCCGGTCCGGCATATTCGGATTGTGCCGTTTCTGACGTCGTCGGCGCCGGTGCCCCCGCCGGCGGAGCGACCGGCCGTCGGATCGCGACCCCTGCGAATCGCCTATCTTGGACGACTCGTCGCGCACAAACAACCCGATTGGCTCGTGGAAGCGTGGGACGAGATCGCGGCGGCGCCGCCGATCGCGCCGGCCCGGCTGGACGTGTACGGCGACGATCGGGAAAGCGGAATGCTCGAGCGGTTGCGGCGCGTCGTCCAGGCCCGTAAACTGGATGCACGAGTCGGATTGCACGGGCCTTATGCGACGGCGGAGATTCCGCGCATCATGGCGGAGACCGATATCGTCGTGCTACCGAGTCTCTATGAAGGGTTGCCGCTTGTGCTCGTGGAATCGATGCTGCATGGCGTGCCATTCGTCGCCACGGCGGCGGGAGGCACCGGCGACTTTGCCAACCCCGACGTGGAAATCGTGCCGATTGATCGCGCTGCCGTACGCGCCGGACTGCAACGGCTTGCCGAGCGCGTGCGCGCGGGAACAGTGAGCGCCACCCGGCTGCATCGCTGGGCGGATGAGCGATATGGTTACACGGCTGTGGCTCGGCTCTGGCGCGAGGCGTTGCTGAACCCGACGGCGTTCTTTGCGCTGCCAACGATCGCCGGCCGGCACAGTGAGGTGCATCATGGGTAGTTCGGTGCACGAGAACGTCATCTTCTGGGCGCTGTGGCTGGCCACACTCGTCATTTGCGTCCAGCAACTCTTCCAGGCGTCGCTGAAGCGGGATACGATTCTCGGCTTCGTTCCGCCCTTCTGCATGATGTTCGGGTATTTCTACGTCGTGCAGGCCGCGATCGTCGCGGTCAATCTGGCCGACCGCGTCTCACCGACTTACCTCGTCCTCGGTCAGCTAGTGGCATTAACGAGCCTGGTCGGCTGTCTGTGGGGATGGCACCGCGGGGCCGCTGGTTCCACGCGCACAGACCCTCACGACAACGTCGTTCAGAACACGCAAACTCTCTGGTATCTCTCGATTTGTGCGATTCTGGTCGCTCTGGTCGGCCAATACACGTTTTTCTCGTCAACCATTTTTCGCGCGTCCGGCTACCAGGAAGCCAGCGCGTACTGGTATCTGTTGTTCCACGTGGCGTATCCCGGCCTGGCAATCTGCGTGTCTCTGATTTCTCGGCGGCCGGAGTTCCGCGGCGGCGGACCGACTCTTCTCATTCTGATTTTCTCGGCTCTGCTGATGTTTCCCTGGGTCGTCGCGGCGCGGCGCGGTCCGCTCTTCCCGTTCTTCGTCGTAGTGATTTACTCGTACTACCTGATGCGGCCGAAGCTCGTCAACCGCGCCGTGGTCATCGGCGGACTCGGCGCGGCCGGCGTGCTCATGTTGCTCTTTTTCATGATTCGGGATTACTCCGCGACCGGCGTGCTCAAGTACAACGAAGATCGATTGCAGCGAAGCACCGCGCTCGACATCATCACCGGCAAAGCGTATGAGGAGAGCGACAACGAGTTTCTGTACCACTGCGTGACCGTCGGCTCGGTCATCGAAATGGAGCGCTTCCAGTGGTGCACGGGCTATCTCTCGCTGGCGATGCACTGGATCCCTCGCAGTTGGTGGCCGGACAAGCCGCCGCTCGCCCAGGGGTGGCTGGATCCGCTTTCCAAAGACGACATGTTCAATCTCACCGGCGTCTACATGACGCCGGGGGCATCCGTCGGCGGGGTCGCGGAATCATTCATCGAAACCGGATGGTTTACTCCCATTTTCTGGTATGCGATTGGATGGGTTGTTGGCCGCATTTACCTCTACGGCCGGCGGCATCCCACGCGCGTCGGGCCGATCATCTACGTCGGAATCCTGGCTGGGTCCCACTGGCTGATCTCCCAGGGATTTGCCGCTGCCTTCGTGCCCATTGCAATTTACGTCACAGTGCCGATCGTGATTTTTGCCGTGGCGACCAGTCGGCGGCCCGCGCCAACGACTCAGTATGCCATACGCGGCCGCCGAGCGCCGGCCTTGATCAGCCGGTGACGGCCCTCGCGTGACTCCAATACATCCACTCGCCGTCGCTGTGCCGACGCGCAACCGCGCGCCGTTGTTGCGCCGGCTGCTGTGGAGTGTGGGGGATCAGATCCGATCGGATCACTTGGTCGATCGGGTACAGATCTGCGTCAGTGATAACGCGTCCGAGGATGGAACGCCCGACATTCTCGATGAGTTTCAACGTGAATTTCCGGAAGTGTCGCTGGCCCGGAGCCGTCACGCCGCCGCGACCGACTTCGTCGGCAACGTTCGCAGCGTCGCCGCCCTCGGTGACGCGGAGTTCATTGCGCTGACCGGCGATGACGACTACATCCGACCAAAGGCTCTCCACCGCATTCTGGACGTGGGTGACTTCGCCGGAGATGTGATCTTCTTCAATTCGCATCCCGGAGCGGGACGCTGGCTTCAGGGCTTGCCGGCCGATGACGGCAGCCAACGCGTCTTCCGGAACGGCCGCGAGGTCAACGAGTATCTCGGTATCTTTCACGCTACCTTTCTGGGGAACTGCGTGTTTCGTCGCCGGGCCTTCAACGCAGCCTTTCTGAGCGATTACGAAATCTCGATGTATCCCCACACGTACGTCGCCATGCACTTGCTGGCTCACGGACCGGCACTGTTCGTCAATTATGCGACGTTCTCCGTCGACGAAAGCCAGCGCGAATGGTCCGTTCAGCAGCCATGGCTGACCGCGGTGGACATGGCGCGACTCCAGTCGGATATGGTGCTCCGGCGAGGCGCGACACGGCGGGAGGTCGCCGCCGTCTACAGAGAACTGTCGCGGAGCGTGCCCCGAGCGGTGCTGCACTCCCGGCGGCATCGAGCCGCGAAGCCCGTCCGGCCGTGCGACCTGTTGGCGGCCTATCGCTGCTCTCGTTTTTTTCAGGCTCTGACACTGAGTTATTGGCTGGTGGCCCGGATGCTGCCGACAGCCGCGTTGGAGTGGGCGATTCGCATGGCGTCCGCGCGACGGCGCGCCGCACTGTCCTGACGAGCGATGAATCGACCGCTGTTCTCCATTGCCATGCCCGTGCGAAATGGCGCCAATTTTCTCGCCGAGGCGCTCGAGAGCGTCGCTGCGCAGAGCTTTTCCGATTTTGAGTTGGTCGTCTCCGACAATGTCTCGACCGACGCCACGCCGGACATTCTGGAGGCGTTTTGCGGTCGCGATTCTCGTTTCCGTTGGTCGCGATCACCCGATTCGCTACCCGTTGTCGAGAATTTCAACCGCGCCGGATCGCTGGCCCGGGGTGAGTGGATCGTCTTCCTCAGCCATGACGACATGCTGCGTCCGACTTGCCTGGAACAATTGGCGTCGGCGCTGGAAGAGCACGGTGAGCCGCCGCTCGGACTCGTCGGCTTTGCGGAGGAGCACGTTTTTGCAAATGGGTACGTCCACGTGCCGGCGTGGTCGGAGGCGACGCGCTTGCGGCGCTTCGCCGGGCCCGCCTTTCTCCGCCGCAAACTTAGCGGGCGCAGCCCGGCTCCGCTGCCTGGTATGAGCAATGCCGCCGTGCGCCGATCCGTCTGGGAAGCCTGCGGCCGATTCGATCCCCGATTCTTGCACTGCGATACGTTTCTCTGGCATCGCATTCTCCTCCATCACGACTACCTCGCGATCTCCGAACCGCTCGTCGCGGTGCGAATCCACGAGCAGCAGGATTCCGCATCCGTTCGGCGCCAGTTTCGCAGCATTGATGAGTTTCGCACGTTCTTCCCGGAATTCGTGCGCGACAATGCGGATCGGCTGGAATTATCGGCCCAGGATCGCCACTTTGCGGAGCGCTTGTATTTGTCGGTGGCCGCAACCGAGATGGTGATCCAGATCCTGCGGCGCGACGTGCGCCGCGCCTGGCAGATCCTCCGGCGAGTGCCGTGGACTCAATATCCCTGGATGGCGGCGCTGGTGGTGCGCAATGGGCTGCGCGAAGCCGCCCGCACGCGCCACGTCCGCCGCCATGTGCCGACGCGGATGGTGTATCCCGGATGACGGCGGCCGCCGACCCGCGCGTCGCATTCGTGCAGGACGGCGCCCGGCTGCATTATGCGTTTCCCCTCGCGCTCCAGCAGCACGGAATGCTCGAGCGGGTCTTTACCACCTGGTACACTGCGCCGGGCTCGCCGGAAGCCCTGATCGCCAAGGCGATCCGACCGTTCGCGCCGGCGCTGGCGGATCGGATTGCTGGTCGGATCCACGCCGAGCTCGACGCCCGCCGGGTGTTCAGCAATCGCTGGCTGGTGCTCCGCCAACGGTGGATGCGGCGGCACTCACGTTCGCTGGAAGAGCATTATCAGCGATGCGCCGAACTCGAACGCCGCTGGATCGAGCGCCTCGGCTGGGGACAGGCGACCGTGTTCGGTGGTTTCGTGCGCAACGTCGCGCCCGGCTTATGCCGCGCCGCCCGTCAGGCCGGCCTGCGCGTCGTCGTCGATCAAATGATTGCTCCGGCCGCGATTGAACAACGAGAGGCCACCGAGCAACGGCGGCGGTTTCCCGGCTGGGAGCCGCCCGTGGATTATTCCATCGTCGCGGCCGACGAAGAAGCGACCTGGCGCGAAGCGGACCGAATCACGTGTTCATCGGAGTACGTCCAGGGCGGTCTGACGGCGATGGGCGTGCCAGCCGAGCGCGTCGCGCTCAACCCGTATCCCATCGCGGCGCCGGAGTTCCAATTTGTCGATCGGTCGAATCGTACCGGCCAACCGACCGTCGGCTTCATCGGGCAAGTGGGCCTCCGAAAGGGAGCGCCGTACTTCCTTGACGTTGCCCGCCGTCTGGCCAATCGCGCTCGGTTCGTGATGGTCGGCCCCGTGGCTATCAGCGCGGACGTGTTGAGTCGGTACGCCGACAACGCGGAACTGATCGGCTCGGTGCCGCGATCGCACGTCCGCCATTGGCTCGAACGCTTCGACGTCTTCTTCTTTCCATCCACCTGCGAAGGTTCGCCGAGTTCCGTCGTCGAGGCGATGCTCACCGGACTACCGATTGTCACGACGCCGACCAGCGGCACGATGGTTCGCCATGAAATCGATGGTTTCATCGCGCCCTACGACGACGTTGTCCGACTGACGGAGTCCATCGGGCGGCTGATCGATGACCGAAACCTCCGCAGCGCAATGGGCGTTCGAGCACGAGAGCGCGCCTTGGAGTTCGACGTGGCCCGATTTGGCGACCGGCTCGCCGCCATAGTTCGCGCCGTCATGGCGAACCGATAACATGGGCGAATTGCAACGCGCGACGCAATCCGGCGACGGGATCCGATCGGCGGCGCCAATCTTCGAGGACGGACGGCGCGGCCCGACGCAACTCCTCCGTCCGGCCCGGGGCTGTGACCTCGCGCAGGCACACCGCCAGCCCGGCAACGTCGCCGTGCGGAAACACGTATCCGTTCACGCCGTGATGAACCAGTTCCGGCGCCGCGCCGACCATGTCGCTGGCGACCACGGCCAAGCCGGCCGCCAACGCCTCGGACACGACGACGGCCCAGGGTTCGTAGTCGCTGGGGAGCGCCAACACGTCGCAGCAGCGATAAACGGCCGAGACGAGATCCTGATTATCAATGAAGCCCGCCCATTGCACGCGATTGGCCAGCGCCTGCGGGACCTGAGTCGGCAGCGTCCGCGCCAATGGTCCACCGCCGATCAGGATCAGGTCCCAGTTCGGGCGCTCCGCGGCCAGCGCAGCGAATGCGGACAGCAGCAGGTCGACGCGCTTTTCCGCCGCCAGCCGCCCGGAGTAGACAATCCGCCGGCGCTCCGGGTCCAAAGCGAATCGCCGCCGAGCCTCGTCGATCGTCTCCGCGGCGACATGGCGAATGCGATCATAATCGGGTTCGTACGGAAACTCAAAGATCCGATCCCCGGGCACTCCGTAGCGTTGAAAGTACTCGCGGCCCAGCGATCCGCAGCACAGAACGCCGGTGCACCAACTCAGAATGCGGGGCACGCTTGCCGATTTGATCGCGCGCTTCAGGCCGGTGGCGCGGTCGCCCCGGATGTTGCTGTCGCCGAACAGGAAGCAGGGAATCCCGTTTCGGCGGCACCATCGGATCAGGCGAATGCGTCCGGGATCGTTGTAACCGAGAACGACGACGGCGCGAACGCCGTGCTCCCGCAGCCAGGCGATGATCCGGCCGCCTTTGCGCCATTCGTGAAAAGCGAATCGAGGCCTCGACTGCTGCGCCGATGGCTCGTCCGGCCCGAACTCAACCGGAGCGATGTCGGGCGGAGCCGCCCCGCGCCACGGCGAATTGCTCTCACCGTGCGTGAAGACGCTGGCCAGTCGGATCTCAGGCATTTCCCGAACAATGCGCCGATGGAGGTGCAGCCGATAGGGCGTGAGGGAATTGCTGACGATGGCCACCGTCGGTCGTTCGGACATCCTGGCGCTCCGCGACGTGCACGACGATGGGACGTTATACCGTCGGCCGTGCGGGCGGCAAATTCGTGACGATCGTGCACGTGACGCCGTCGCTGGACCCGGCGGCGGGCGGACTGCCGGTCGTCCCCGTGCGCCTGGCGGCAGCCCAGGCAGCGCTCGGGCATGCGGTCACGATTCTCGCCCAGCACGATTCCGCGGCGCGCTCGGATCCGCCGGCGCTGTTCGCCGGCGTGCCAGGCATCGAGCGCGTGCGCTATGGCTGGTTGCCGCCGGCTGGGCCGGCCGCGATGGTTCGCTCCACGAGGACGACGGCGGCGCTCGACGTGCCGCTTGCGAATGCAACGATCGTTCACCTTCATGGCATTTGGGCGCCGGTGATGGCCGCCGCGGCACGGGCCGCTCAGCGCCGCGGGGTTCCGTACATCGTGGCGCCGCACGGGATGCTCGATCCCTGGAGTCTCAGCCAGAAGCGGTGGAAGAAGCGGTTGGCGCTCGCGCTAACCTGGCGGCGCATCCTCAACGCGGCTGCCGCGATTCATTGCCTCAATGCCGATGAACAACGATTGCTCGCGGACCTGCGGCTCACGGCTCCAACGACGGTCATCCCCAACGGCATCTTTCTTCACGAAGTGCAGCCGGCGCCGGAACCATTGTCGGCTCGGTTTCCAACACTGGCGGGACGGCGGTTCATCCTGTTCCTCAGCCGCCTCCATTACAAAAAGGGACTCGACATTCTGGCTGACGCGTTTGCCATGATTGCCCCGACCTGCCGGGACGTGCACTTGGTTGTGGCCGGACCGGATGAGGGCGCGCGCGGTGAATTCGAGCGCCGAATCCAGGCGGCCGGGCTTGAGCCCCGAACGCACCTCCTCGGTGCGTTGCTCGGACCGGACAAATGGGCCGCATTGCGTGACGCGGCCGTGTTCTGTCTGCCGAGCCGTCAGGAAGGGTTCAGCATGGCGGTGCTCGAGGCGTTGGCCAGCCGAACGCCGGTTGTGATCTCCGACGCCTGTCATTTCCCCGAAGTGGCCGCGTCGGGGGCCGGGATCGTGACGTCGCTGGAGCCGCAGCCGATCGCGGCGGCGCTCGAACGCATCCTTTCGAATCCGACTGAAGCTCGGCGCATGGGTACCGCCGGCCGGCAACTCGTTGAAACTCGATTCACCTGGGAGCGCGCCGCCGCTACGGCATTGGCCGCATACGATCGTGTCCGACCCCACTGACGAGGCGCTCGCGGCTCGCCGCACCAGCCCCTGGAGCTTTCGAGAGAAGCTGGCGCGCGCGACCTGGCACTGCGTCGAGGCGACGCTGTTCCGACTCAGTCCGCAGCCGATGTATCGCTGGCGGAACTGGCTGCTGCGCCGGTTCGGGGCTCGCGTCGATCCGAGCGCTCGAATTCGGCCGACGGTTCGCATCGAGGTCCCTTGGAATCTCTCCGTGGGCGCCGAAACAATCATCGGCGATTACGCCATTCTCTACTGCCTCGGCACGGTGTCGATCGGCGCCCGGTCCGTCATCAGTCAATACGCACACTTGTGCGCGGGCACGCACGACTTCACGAAGCGAGCGTTTCCCCTGCTTCGGCCGCCAATCACCGTGGGCGACGATGTCTGGATCGCCGCCGACGTTTTCGTCGGCCCCAACGTCACGATCGGCGATGGCGCGGTGGTCGGGGCGCGCTCGAGCGTCTTCGACAATCTGCCGCCGTGGATGGTCTGTGTCGGAAGTCCCGCGCGCCCGATCCGCAACCGCACATTGAACCCATGACTCCCGCTGCGACAGTCTTGATCACGACGCGCAACCGCGCCGGCGAACTGATGCGCGCCGTCGAATCGGCCCTGGCTCAGACCGCGGACTGCGAAGTGTTGGTGATTGACGACGGCTCCGCCGACGGAACCGCCGATGAATTGGCCCGGCGCTTCCCCGCGGTGCGCTGCGTGCGGCATGCCGAGTCAGCCGGTTACATCGTTCGCCGCAACCAGGGCGCCGCTCTGGCGAAAGCGCCGATTGTCGTCTCGATCGACGATGACGCCATTTTCCCAAGTCGAACGACCGTCGCTGCGACCCTGGACGCCTTTGATCATCCGCGAGTGGGGGCCGTTACGATCCCGTTCGTGGACGTCCACAAATCGCCCTCGGTTCGCCAGGCGGCGCCGACGGCTGACGGCGTCTGGGTCGCTGCGGATTACGTCGGCACGGCGCATGCCCTCCGCCGCGATTTGTTTCTGCGCCTGGGCGGATACCGTCCTGTCCTCTTCCACCAAGGCGAAGAGCGCGACTACTGCCTGCGGATGCTCGCAGCGGGATACGTGACGCGGCTCGGCATCGGCGATCCAATCCATCATCTGGAGTCACCCAGACGGGATTTCCGGCGCATGGACCTGTATGGGCGTCGCAACGACGTCTTGTTTGCTTATCACAACGTCCCTGCCCCGGAGATTTGGGGCCACTTGGCTGCGACCGCTTTCAAGGGCTTGTGCTTTGGCTTTCGCTGCGGAAAGCCGATCATCATGGCCCGTGGCTTGTGGATGGGCGTGCAGGCGGCCGCGGCGGACCGTGCGGCGCGGCGTCCCGTCGGCCGCCGCATCTATTGGCTGCACCGCCGGCTGAAAAAGGCCGGAGCCACGCCGCTGCGGGCCATTGAATCGTTGCTCCCGCCGGCCGTCGAACTCCTCACCTCCGTCGTCTGATTCACCTCAATGGATTCGACGACAAACCGTCACTTCTCCATGAGTTGACACGGCGAACGGGCGGCCGGCCATGGCCCGTTCGAATCCTTCCGTCGCCGGGCCGAACGCGGAATCGTCGTGCAGTTCAATCGCCAGGACGTCCACTCGGTCGAGCCAATCCGATTGACCCTCGGCGAAGAGCAGCGCTTCCGCGCCCTCGATATCCATCTTCAATAGCGAAACGCGCTCGAATCCCGATTCGCCTATCAGGCCGGCGACGTCGATCCCTGTCAGGTCGCTCGGCTCACCGGGACGGCATTCGCGGACCTGCACGGCCCAATCCCGGCCGTCGCGGTAGCCCCAGGCGATGGCCAATCGAGCCGGCTTCGGCCAGATTCCGGCCTCGATCACGCGCGCTCGATCACCGTAGACCGAAAGGTTTTGCCGCAGAATCGCGCAATTGCCCGGTTCCGGTTCAACGGCAATCAACCGGCAGCCCGGGAATCGCGACAGGAAGTACGCCGAGGAATAGCCGACGTTCGCGCCGCAGTCAATGACCAGTTTCACGTCGGCGAGGTCATCGAGCGCCGAATATTCGCGTTCCACGAACACCTGGTGGAACACTTCGACGTCGCTGGCGCCGGGACGGGCGACTAACTCATATTCTGCCAGCGGTGAGTGCAGCCGTAAGAGCTTTTGATTACGTCGTCGAGGCCGCCAGCCGTGCACCCATCCGATGAGCGCTCCGGCGGTCCCAAGCACGGCCACGTGTTTCCGAAATTGCCGCCAACGAGTGCGCGGACGAATCCACTGCTTCAGGCGCCGAAGTGCGGTCGGAGGCATTCGAGATCGGGCTCAGACGTCGCTCAATTCCCAGAAGCGGACGTACGCCTCGCCCTCGGCGTCGTCATCGACTTCGCGGGTCTCCACCGGTTCGTCGGCGTCCAGGCATTGCCAGAACAGTTCGTAAGCCGCGCCCTCGGGTTCCGTGGCGGGCGTCGATGCGGGAGTCGGCCCATCCATCGAATGTCCCTCCGCTGCGAGTGACGGCCACGCTGCACCGTTGATTCTGATCAAGGCGTGGGGGCGGTGTCAAGTCTCGGCGCGGACTTTTTTCGTTTCCAGCGTGCGCTGACTTCGGCGAGCCAGGAGTCCGCCGGCAGCCGATAGGGCCGAAACTTCTCCGGTGCGCTCAGCTCTTCCGCCGCGAACAGCGCGCGATTCAGGCCCAACCGGCTCGCCGCCGGCGAATCGATCAGCGTGCTCGAGTCGGTCACGCCCATCTGAAACAGCACGCGCTGTTCGAACTCGCGCAAGTCGCGGCGATCGAATGATCGCTGGACGTTCGCCAAGGTGTCGCACCAAACGATCGCGTGCAGACCCACAGCGGGACCCTCGCGGATCAGTTCGGCCAACTGTTCGGTGGGGCTGGCCGCCGAGCCATCCGCGCGTCGGCTGAATCCAAAGTCGTCCTCCCCGCGGCGGAGGTCGCGAAATCGGTGCAGGCCGTAAACGACGAGGAACCGCGGCGGGCCGGAGGCGCCCGGATCCGATTTGCGACGCTCGAGTTCGTCCATCAACCGTTTCCAATCGCCGGCGCCGTCGCGCCAGGTTCGAGACACGAGGCCGCCGGGGAATCGTTCCGCCAAGGACGCAAACCAGTGGCTCAATGGGTCGTCGGCCGGCGAACCATCCAGGAGCGTGATCGGCGGATCCTCGGATTCGTCGGCGGGCTGCTGGGCCAGGAGGGCCACGACCGACGCCGCGATCATCGCGCGGGCGGCGTCGGAGTTCTGGCCGATAATCAGCAGGTTGCTGCCGCTCTGCCGCCGAAATACCGCGGCGGTCGGATCCTTGATCGCGAGCGCCTCGCCGAGCCAGGCGATGCGCTCGCGCGCCGGTCGGGACACGCCGGATTCGATCCACCGCCGGAGCCGCTGATTCCCGGCAATCTCCGCCGGGCTGTTTCCTTCAAAGACTATCGTCGGCGTCGGCGCCTGCCAGCCGCGCCGCTCCGCGAGCGCGTGCACTTCGGAGAGCACGCGTTCGCGCCGCTCCTCCGGCAGCCACACGACCTGAAAAATGTCGTTGCCCTCCATCAGTCCGTTGGCATCGTTGTATATCGCCTCGCCGGGGCGCGAGAGCAGCCGCGCCGCGTTGTTGTCCTTGGCAAGAATCAAATTGGCGTCGGCTTCGCTGCATTGGAGGGCGATGCGGACCGCCATCTGGTCGATGGTGCTGCGGGCCAGCGAATACGCTCCGCCGAGCGTCTGCGAGCCGAGCAGCACGTGCAGGCCGAACGCCCGACCCTGTCTGACCAGCCGATCGAGCAGTAGAGCGGCGTCTTGCGCGAGTCGATCGTCCTCGACGAAGAATTCCTGAAATTCGTCGACGATCAACAGGATCCGTGGCAGCCGGATCGGCGTCTCGCGCGAGGCCTGCGATTCCTGCTTGTCTCGGAACGACGCGATGTCCTGAAAGCCGGCATCCCGAAACAGATCGCCGCGACGTTTCAGTTCGTCGTCGAGCCGCTGCAATACGCTCAGGCCGAATTCACGCTCGCTCTCGATAGCGATGACGCGCGCGTGCGGCAGTCCATGAGTGGCATAGGTTTTGAACTCGACGCCCTTCTTGAAGTCGATGAGGTAGAGTTCGAGTTCGTATGGGCTGTAATGAAGCGCGAGGTTCGTGATCAGTGCGTGGAGCAAAGTCGATTTGCCCGAACCGGTTTTCCCGGCCACCAAAGCATGTTGGGCCGTGCCGACGCCGAGTTGCAGATATTGCCGTTTCGTGGCGCCGGCCCGGCCGAGGGCGACGCGGATGCCGCCGCGACTATCCGCGGTCCACCATTGATCGCGCGGCGGCTCGATGAACCCGAAATCGACTTCGACGCGCCCCGCCTGCCGGGCACGCTCACCGACTTGCCGCACGATCTGAGCCAGCGCGATTGGGTCGGGAGGCGGATCAACGGTCAGCCGCAGCGCTCCGAAATCGGCGTCTTCCCATGTGAAGCAATCGCCGGACCAGGAGAGGTTTTCGCACGCCGTTTCGAGATCAGCGAGATCGAACCCCTGTGGCAGGTTCTGTTTCGCATCCACGCTCACCAAAACGAACACGCCGCAGGCCGCTCCAGAACTCGCGATGCTGACGAGCCGTCGGGCTGTCTCCGCGCTGAAGTTCGTAGGAAAGTTCGCCACCACGAGCACGCGATACGGCTCGGCGACTTCCCCAGCCGCCGCGTTGTACTCCTCGATCGATCGGTACTGGTTTCGCAGGTACTTCTGAATCACGTTCTCCATGTGCGCGGTCAGATCGGTCAGGCGGCGTTCGATCTGCGCCGACTCGGTCCAGATACGGCCGGCAACGAGTTGCTCATCGTAGTCCGCCAGGTGCATGAACGACGCAAAGTTCTCCCCCAGGCCGACCGGATCGATGATTGTGAACCGAACCTTGCCTGGCGGCAAAGCCGTGAGAAAGCGCAGCATCATCGACTGGAGGAGCGCGACGCCGGCTGCGCGGCTGCCGTCCGAGCAATGAACGACTGTCGATGCGCGAGCCGGGAATGGGAGAAGCGCCGGCAGGGAGAGCCGCTCCGGCACCATCGGCGGCAGGCGGGAATCGCGCGGCTGGCCTCCCGGCAGTTCCCGGACGTCGACGGCCAGCGACCCGAACCGGAGACTGCGCGGGGCCTCGCGCGGCGGCTCGCGCTGGAGCAGCGGCTCCGGCCATGCGGGAAAGCGACGATCATTCTCCGCTTCGATTTCCGCCCATTCCGCGACGAGAGCCGCTCGCCCGGCGGTCCAATTCGCAATCATGGCATTCTCGGCGTTGTCCAGGCGCTGACGGAACGCGTGATGCTGCGCCTGAAACTCAGTCTCGGCGGCCTGCACGTCAGCGGCTGCGCGCGCTTCGATGTCGTCCACGCGGCGGCGGAACGTCGCTTCCACTTCTGCTTCGGCGGAGGCGCGCTCTTCGGCTAGCCGGCTGGATTCGCTGCTCCAGCGCGCGTCGGCGCGAGCGAGTGTTTCGTCAGCGTGGCACCGATTTGCATCGAGCCGCGCGCGGAACTCGGCGTCCGAACGGCCAATCTCGTCGCGCTGCCGTCGAGCACTGTCCGCCACGGCTTGCTTGAACGCGTCTTCGGCCGAAAACTCCGCCGCGGCGCAGAGCCGATCGACGTCCGCCACCGCCTGAAACAACGGCACCCCGATGCGCCGCGCCGAGCGATTCGCGCGCCGCGACAACCACCACGGAGCGAGGAGTCCGAGCAGAAGCGCAGTCGCCGTGGCTGCAATCAGTCCGTGGTACCAAACCGGCATGAACCAGCCGCTCGCCGCAATTCCCACCCAGATCACGAAGAGAATCCAGAGCCAGCGGTCGCCGACGAGTAATCGGGGCGCCCAGAGTCGCTGGAGTTCGGCCAGGCGCTCTTGTGCAACCGCCAGGCGCTCGTCGATGCAGGGCAGGCCGTCGTCGTCACGGCGACCGTCGAAACTTTGTCCGATGCCCGCGGGCGTCAGCGACCATTCCCGGTGGCGATCGAGCGCCGATTGCTTGATCGATTGCGCTGTCTCGGACCGTTCGGCGAGCTCGCGCCGGATCTGGTCCCACGACATTCGGGCTTTCTTGACGTTGGCTTCGTGAACGGCGTCGATGGTCCATCGGGCTTCATTTGCGGCCTGTTCGAGGCGCTCCCGCTCCGCCTGATGTTTCTCAATTGTTTCCTCTCGCAATCGCGCGTGCTCGGACTTCGCGAGACGAAGGTCCGCGCCGAATCGTTCCGTGATTGCCTGGAGCGATTCGGTCCTCTCCGCTTCGGCGGCGGCCCGCTCGCGCCGGCGGCGCGCGGCAACCGACTGGATCGCGGCTTCATGGCGCCGGTGAAGCGATTCGCTCTCGGCGGTCCGCTCATTCGCCAGGCGATCCTCCGACGCGGACCGCTCCGCGATGATTCGCCGAAGGTCGGCCCAGAATCGGCGAATGCGATCCGTCGATAGCGGTTCGTTCATCGTGCCTGACCCGGTTTCGAGTTACTCGCACTCGTGGCGCATCTGATGGAGCACAGCGGACAATCGATCCATCGCTCGCAAGACCGATTCGACGGCCGGGGCCAGCGGATCCCAGAAATCGCTCTCAAATTGCCGGCCAGCCTCATCGTTCCAGCCGTGGCGCGTGTCCTGCCACCGCGCTTCCAGCACGCGGAACGATTCATGCAGTTTGCCGCGCGCACTGGAGAGACTCACTGCGACTTCCCCGTGGAATGCGACGGGGATGGCGCACCGGCTCGCACGGCCAGATACGCCTCCAAGTCGCGGAGCATTCGATCGAGCCGCTCGCCGGCTCGCGGCAACTGGCCGTCGAGCAAATCGGCAAGCCGTCGGATCGGTCCATCGAATTCATCGGCGGCTCGGTGCAGCGCCGGTTGCCAACGGCGGGTGCACGCCAATTTGTCCTCCGCTTCGGCAAGACGGCGCTGCGCCAATCGCAGCGCTTTCACTTCTTCCGTGATGTCGGGTTCGCGTTGCCCCGGCAAGACCCATTTCTTTCGAGTGAGCGCGGCTTTGGCGGCGGTGACCTCGTCCTGTCGTTCGCGAATCGCCCGTTGCCACGATTTCTGCGCTTCGGTGAGCCAATCGAACGCGTGGCGAACGTCGAGTTGGGCGCTCGTCAGGGCATCATGCGCTTCAGCGCGAAACGTCGCCAACGCCGCTAGCCAGTCGCGCAACAAGTCGAGCGATGTCACGTGGGCCGGCGGTCGCATCGGACGCCCTACCGCTGCTGGAGGTATTCCTCGACCCGTTCCGCTTTGCGGATCAAGAAGGGGATATGCACTTCGCATGCCGCCAGAAACTTTTCAATGACGCGGATCGTCTCGTCGAACTCCTGGCAGAACTTGTCGTGTTCCTGATCGCGCCAGGAATCGCCGAGAGCGACCAGTTGGCCATGCAGCACGGACATGCCGTGATGCAGTTCGCTATTGAACTTCTTCAGATTGTGGGCGAAACGGCGCAATTCCGCCGGATCGACAATCGCCTGGGGCATGGGAAACCTCGGCGGGCGAGATGCGGTGTCGACCGCGCGCTGAGCCGAGTGGCTCTGATGGAAGTCGCCGCGAACGCCGCCGCTGTTGCCATTGTTGCAGGCGGGGGCGGGCAAAGCAAGCGGCCACGGGACGATGGGAGAATTCCCCGAGAGCGGGCGCCGGCAGGCACCGGCCCCCGGGGAGCATGCCAACGGACTCAGGGTTTCTTCGGCGCGCCGGATTTGTCGTCCTTCGCCGGTGCTTTCTTCTTCAGGCGGTCCAGCATCTCTTGCGCATCGGCGCGATACACGAACAAACCCTTGGACTGCAGCGCTTGGTCGAGCAGCTTGATCGCCTCGTCCGTCTGCTCCTTTTCATTGACGAGCAGCGCGAGGTAATAGGCGGTATCCGCGACCATCTGTCCGGGAGCGATCGCGGCCTGCAAGGATTTCAACGCCTCTTCGATGTTGCCGGTGCGATAGTAGGCGTAACCCAGGGTGGCCAAGGCTTCCGCAACGCGCGGATACTGCCGGGCGTTCACTTCCGCCAATTGAACGCCGCGGCTGCGCTGCGACTGATTGCTCTGGTCGACCAGGACGAGCGCGAGTTGATTGCACGCAAAGAAATCGCTCGGCGCTTCGTTCATCACCCGACGGAAATAGTTCTCCGCGTCGCCGAGATTCTTGACGATTCGCGCGACGAGGCCCTGCGCCTTCAGCACGTCGAGAGAATTGGCGTCGATTTTGGCCGCGGCGTCGACGTGGAGCTTGGCCTGCGCGGTCTCGTTCTGCTGCAGCAGCCAGTTGGCGTAAGCGAGATGCACGCGAAGGTTGTTCGGTTCCGCTTTGATCGCCTTCTCGAACCATTCGCGAGCGAGCTTGGAGTCGCCCTTCATCGACCATAACTGCGCCATGAAGACGGTCGGCGGATCGAGTGTCGCATCGTCTTTCACGGCCTGCTGCAATTCCTGAAACGCTTCGTCCGGCTTGTCGAGAAAGAACAGCGCCCGCGCCAGGCGTTGGCGAAGTTGGCCGCTTTTCTCTAATTCGAGCAGAGCGTTCAGATTGACTCGCACTGCGGCCCAATCGCGGCGCTGTTCATACGCAGCCGCCAAGAGGTCGCGCGTCTTGAAGTGGATCTCCTTTTTCTGGTCTGCGGTCCAGCGATCGGCGGCGCTCAGCTTCAGCGCAGCCTCACCGTTGAGGATCGCGTCGGTCAATCGCCCGTCGCGGATCGCCAACTGCGCATTGTCGAGGTAGCATCGCGGATCTTCGGGATTCTCGGTGATGGCTTGCTCAAGCAGATTGCGCCCTTGAACAACTCCGTCGCGGGAGTTCGAATTGAGGAACAGCAGAGCGAGCATGAGCCGCGGCGGTCGGAGCGACGGGTTTTTCTTGGATGCTTCCTGGAGCAGTCGGTAGGCTTCGTCCACCTGACCCTTCATAAGAGCGGCGCCGGCCTTTTCGATTTCCTCAATTTTCGCCTGGGGATTCGTAGTCGAGCTGACCGGCCCAGCGACGGCCATCGGAGACGCCAATGCAACTGCGAGCAAGCTCTTGAGGATCGGGATGCGAATTCGGGTGCTGATCATGGAGAGCCTCGATGATGAGTGCGCAACACCATTTCTTTCGCGGTTCGAAGCCGCGAAGCGGGCCACGCCGAATGACCAAACATCGCTTTATTATGCAGACCACCGGCACGGCGCCAAGTGGCGTCGATTTTTTCGTGCAAATCGGAAAAACGTGACCTACATTTGATCGGATTGCATCCACGACTCCCAAAATGCGGGGTCGATGTCTACGGGGTCACGGCATGGCGGCGCGTTGGTCGGCGAGGCTCCAGACGGGGCACGGACGCGGCGGGAGAGGCCGTCCCGCGCGCCGGCGATCGTGTTTGCATGCGTCGTCGCAAGCCCGGGCAGATTTCCGCCTCCAACCGCGACCAGTCGCCACTCGGAGTCCGTTGATTACGGAGAGGCCCCGGCGATGGCATCTGTCGCGCCGTCGCCGCACGAGTTACAGGGTTTTTGTGCTTCTTCCGATGCAACCTCGACGCCCGACGAATCCCCACGACACGCGCCGGCCAACGGTCACCCGCAGTGGTCGCCCGCAGCCCCGACCCAACAGCTTGGGCCGGCTGACGCCAAGCGACGAATTGTTGTTAAAATGGCTGCGCGACGGCGCCACTCCCGGCGAAATCGCGAAGCGACTCCGACTTGACGCAAAAACCGTCCAGCGGCTTCTGCGCCGCATTACTCGACACAACGACACGCCATGAACGCCTCCATCGACGCCTCGGCTTCCATTGACTTCACGGAATTGGCCGCGACGGTACGCTTCCCCGAAGTACCGTTGTCGGCGGCGGAGCGCTCCGACCTGATCGATCAGGCCTACGAGGAGTATTGCGAGCGGGTGGAGGGTGGCGAGGACCTCGATCCCGATGCATACTGCGGCCGCTTTCCGGCCTTTCAAACCTCGCTTCGCCGGTTGGTGCAGGCCCATCGTCACCTCCAGGAAAACCCGGGTCTGTTGCGGGAACTTTCAGTCCGCTGGCCGGAGCCCGGCGATTCCTTTCTTGGATTTCGGATGCTGTCGGAGCTGGGCCGCGGCGCATTCGCGCGAGTTTATCTCGCCCAGGAAATGGCGGTGGGCGGCCGGCTCGTCGCCGTGAAATTGTCGCTCCACGACGACCATGAGGCGGACACCCTCGGCCGGTTGCAGCACCCGAACGTTGTGCCGATCTATTCGACGCATCACGACCCGGGGACCGGGTTCACGGTAGTGGTCATGCCGTTTCTGGGCGGCACGACGTTGTGCCACGTGATCGATTACGCCGCGGCGGCGACGGCGCGCCCGAAGCGGTCGACGATTCTGCTCGACGCGGCGCGAGATGCTCGCTGGCCCGGCGAGAACGCGCCACAGCCAGCGGCCACGTTAACGCGTGGCAGCTACGTCGACGGCGCCCTGCACGTCGCGGAACGACTCGCCAGCGCATTGGCTTATGTCCACGACGAAGGCATCGTACACCGTGACCTGAAGCCTTCGAACGTCCTGCTGTGTCCCAATGGCGTACCGCTGCTTCTGGACTTCAACTTGGCGCTCGACCGAGTGGTCCATGACTATCGGCTGGGCGGCACCCTGCCCTACATGCCGCCCGAGCAGCTTGAAGCGATTGATCACCGCCGGGCGTACCGCGGCGCATGCGCCGATGTGCGCAGCGACCTGTATGGGCTGGGCGTGATCATCTTCGAACTCCTGGGGCGGGCTCATCCCTATGGCCCTGTGCCGTCGAAGCTCTCGACGTTGCAGGCGCGAGACTGGCTGCTCGATCGGCTCCGCAAGGGGCCGCGGCCGCTGCGTGAGCTCAATCCGGACGTGGATCGCCGCCTGGCGGATTTCGCCGGCCGGTGCATTGCGTGCGATCCGAAGGATCGACCGGCGACGGCGCGCGAAATGGCCCACGAGCTGCGGTGGTTTCAATCGCTCGGCCGGCGGGCTCGGCGATGGGCGATCGCGAATTGGAAGAGCGTGACGGCGGCAGGCGTCCTGGCGCTGGTGCCGGCCGGCGCCGCGGCGCATTATCTGGCCACGATGCCGCCCTTGACCGCGCGGCAGTCACAAGCCGGCGACGAGTTCCTGCGCGCGGGCAAGCTGCACGCCGCCGTGGCCGCGTATTCCAAGTCGCTCGACTTGGATCGGAATCAACCCGAAGCGCTTTTCGGCCGCGGACGGGCTTACATGCTGCTCGGAGAGCATTCCAAGGCGCTGCAGGATCTCATGGACTCGGATCCCGAAGCGCGAGATGGACGAGCCTTGGCATGCCGAGCGTATTGCGAAGCGGCGCTGGGTAAGCCTCATCTAAGCATTGAATTATGTAATCTCGCAAAGCGAGCGGGGTTCATGAACGGCCAGTTGCTGAACAATCGCGCTGTTTGTCAGTTGGATATATCGAATTGGCAGGAAGCCTTGCTCTCGACGGAGTCAGCTTTGACAAAGCTGGTCGATTGTCCTCAAACACTGATGATTCGGGCCATGGCTCGGTTCCAACTTGGGCAGCTGCCAACTGGGTCGAACGACCAATTTGCTCTGGCCTATCAAGACGCATCTCGGGCCGTGTCACTGGGCCTTCACACTCGCACAGCGTACTACAAGGCGGCGGTCCTCGCGCAGGAGTATGTCAACCGGTTCGGCCAGGAAGCCGATCCGGCCGCGTCCGCAAGCGTCCAGCAATGGGCGCGGAAAGCGATCGAATACGGTTACCCGCGAGAGCAGCTCGAAAACTGCCCGAAGATCGGAGCAATCGTGAAGGCGTTGCCCCCGGACGTCGTTGCCATCCACCCTGTCGATGCAGCAGCTGACTTGCTTCTCATGGATCCATTAGAGACGCCGAGCCCCCGGAAGTGAGTTCCCGTATTTGAATCCAAAAGCGGGGAATTCGGAGCGCGTGTCGCATGCGCGACATGGCCAGCGGCGAATCAGATCGATGACACGCGGGGGCTGGAGCCCTATCGAAAGATCAGTCCTTCGTATCGCAGGCGATCAGATTTCGAAACGCGAGCCCATTTGGTAATTCAGGCAATTCAGAGAACTCGCAGAATCATTTCCGATCTGAACGGCAAATCGCACTAGTTTTGCACAAAAAATCGGCCGCACGCAGTGTCCACGATGGTCGGAGGTCATGAAACGAGAGCATTCGATCTCGCGCCGAATCTGGCTGCGCCATTGCCGCGTCCCCCTGCGGTTTTGGCGCCGGCGCCGATCAGCGGAAAATTACGGGAGGTGTCTGAATCATGCTGCGGCTCTGGACCCGTCCCCAGAAGCGTGTCGGTTCGGCTCAGCAATCAGCGCGATTGAGACTCGACCACCTCGAGTCCCGCGATTGCCCGTCGAGTCCGACGATGATCGAATTCAACGTGACGCGCTTGCAGGGCCGCAACATCGCGGCTTCCGGCCGAGCGCTGTACACCGACCCGGCGACCATGCAAATTCGGCTCACGGGTGCGGCGTCGGCCATCTTTAGTTTGAATTCGAACGGCGAGTTCTCAGGCAATGCCGTGACGTCGGGCTTCGGGCAAATCCAGTGCCGCGTCTTCAGCATGCAAGGCACGCCGCTGTCCAAGCCGTATTACTACGACTATCAGAACCTCGCTCCGGGCGTGACCTTCCAGATCACGCAAAGCGGACCAGGGCAGTTCAGCGTGAGCGGCGTCGTTTCGGACGAAGATCCGCACCTTTCCAACGTTTCGATTTCCGGCATCGGCTCCGGCCAAACGACGCCGGACTCACTAGGCAATTTCAGCTACACGCTGCCCCCAGCGCAACCCGGCCTCGTCAACGTGCAAGTCACCGATTCGCTTGGACTGCAGTCGCCTGTTGTGAGTCTGCCGGCGACGAACAATGCCCCGGTATTCCATAACGTCCAAGTTGAACGATCCGGCAATTTGTATCTCCTATCCGGGTTTGTAATCGATGAGGCTCCCCACGTGATGACTGTGGGCCTGCAAAGCACCGTACCGCAGGTCAACAACCAGTTCCTTCCGGTCGATTCAGGCGGGTACTTCTCCCGAAGCTTTCTTTGGAAAGCCGGCCAGCCCGGCGGATTCGTCACGCTCTACACGGTGGATTGGTTCGGAGTGTCGGCCACTCCACTGACGTTGTGGATCGGGCCATGAGGCGTTCGCACCTGCGGAGGAGAACCCGTGGGAATCGAGGCGGCGATGACCAGGCGGCACGACGAATTCGACTCCGTGCTCGGCTATGAGCCTGATATTCAGCCATGGCTGAGAATCGTGCGTCGCGCAATTCGTCGGCTCGACGATCACTCGCCGACCGCGGCTGCCCTGCGGTCCGCGGTTCAACGCATGGCGGCCAAGCGCGTGTCCTCCATCGGTTGTCGCGATGAAGATCACTCGATTCGTCGTGTCGCATGCCGGCTTGCGACTTTGGCGGGTCGGCCGCCGCGCGTTGATTGTCGACTCCAAGCCGAGCGTGAAACGATTGGCTCCTAGAGTTCGGCCATGAAACTCCATCGGGAGGCTTGGCGTCTTTGGACGTCGGCCTCCCGCGATGATTTGCCGGCCGGCCGGCGCCGCATACCCCGCAAACTCGGAAAACCCGGTCTCAGGCTGCGGCCGTCGAGCAGTTCATTGCGCACTTGTCGCGATTCCTTGAATCTGAAACTCTCAGCGGGCAGATAGTCAGACAGACCCTTCGCGCGTCCAGGACGACGGGAGAGCCAGCATGACGCCGCTCGTACTATTGGCCGGGCTTTTGAGTTGCGATGCGGACGGCTGCGGGTCCTACCTATACCAGCCGGCGTATTGCCTGGACAACGTGCGCCGCGGGCCAGCCCGTCCTTACCAGCCGCAGCCGGGCGACATCGTCCTGGCCACGGACGACAAGATCTTCTGGAAAATCACTCACAATCTCGCCGGCACAGGTCATCCGCACCATACGGGCGTTGTCTTTGAGCGGCCGGACGGCTCGATGGCGGTTCTCGAAGCGGGGCCCTACGACACGATTCGCATTCGCATCCTCGACGCCGTGCCGCACCTGCGCTGTTACGAATCCAAGGGCCTCGTCTGGGTGCGGCAGCGCCGCTGTCCGCTGACCCCCGAGCAGTCGCGCTGCCTGACCGAGTTCGCGATGCAGCAGGAGGGGAAATTCTTCGCGCTGGGCCGCCTGGCCAAGCAATTGACCGTTTTCCGGCCGCGCGGGCCGATCCGCACGGCTTGGTTCGGCGGACCGCACGGCAATCGCCGGAGCTTTTACTGCTCGGAGCTGGCTCTTGAGGCGCTCGTCGCCGCCTGCGCGCTCGATCCCGAAACGACTCGCCCGGCGGCGACGTATCCGCGCGACATCTTCTTCGATCGTTCGCTGAATCCTTACATCAATCGACACCTGAAACTGTGCGATCGATGGTATCCGCCGGCGTTGTTCACCAGCTGTCCCACTTCGATATGTGACGAAGTGGCTCCAGCCAACGGCAGCGCGGAACACAAGTCGAGGTAGCCCGATCGACGCGGCTTCGTGGCTGTGCACGTCGACGTGATTTAAAGACGTGCGACTATTTGACGGCGCGCTCGCGTCGCCGCGCGTCGCCGCTGCCGATCATGCCGATCTTCTTGCCGACCGTTTCAAAGACTTCGAGCGCGTGATCGAGGTGCTGCCGCGTGTGCGTGGCCATGACGCTAATTCGGAGCATTGCTTCGTTCTTCGGCACTGCGGGGTACAGCACCATGTTGGTCAACACGCCCGCTTGAACGAGGGCGAAGTGCATGGCGCAGCCTTCCATGGCGTCGGCAGCTTGAACGGCGATAATGGGCACGGTTCCCGAGCTGCATTCGAATCCCAGCTGGCGCAGGCCATTTGCCAGGTAGCGGGCGTTGGAACGCGCGGCTTCGACGCGGTCGGGTTCGCGGCGAAGGATGCGGAGCGCGGCCAAGCCGGCGGCGGCCACGGCGGGCGCCGCCGCTGCCGAAAAGACAAACGACCGGGCGCAGAACCGCAGAAAGTCGATCGCCACCGTTGGCCCGGCGATGAACCCGCCCACCGCGGCCAGTGATTTGCTGAGTGTGCCCATGACGAGGTCCGGCTTATCGGAAAGGCCGAAGTGCTCAGCGGCGCCGCGGCCGGTCGCGCCCAGCGTCCCTAATCCGTGCGCCTCATCGAGATAGACCAGCGCTCCGTGACGCCGCGCGACCTGCATCAATTGCGGCAGTTTCACGATCTCGCCGGACATGGAAAAGACCGAATCGCTGACGATGAGCCGCGGCGGGCCCGGTTCGAAGCTCTTGATGCGCTTCTCGAGGTCTTCCATGTCGTTGTGCGCATAGCGCACGTAGCGCACGCCGAAGCCCGTCATGCCGTCCACGATGCTGGCGTGATTGTCGCGGTCGGAGAAGACCTGGTCGCCCCGGCGGCACAGACTCGACAGCGCGCCCTGATTGGCCATGAAGCCGGAGGAAAACAGGATCGCCTTAGGGTAACCGAGAAAATCGGCGATCTCTTCCTCGAATTCGATATGGACCGGAATGGTGCCGTTGAGCAACCGGCTGCCGGTGCAACTCGTGCCGTATCGCTCCAGCGCCTCGCGGGCGGCTTCCATGACTTCCGGATGCCGCGTCAGGCCGAGATAATTATTCGACCCGAGCATCAGCGTTTCGCGGCCATGAATGACCGCGGTCGGACCGTCGAGCGCTTCGGCTGGAATGAAGAACGGGCTGACGCCGAGCGCTTCGCCGCCGCGGCACACTTCCACGGTGGGAATACCGCGGAGCCGGGCGAAGAACGCGGGTTCGACCTCGCCGTTGGGCGGATCGGACGGAACTGTGTTTTGCAATAGTCCTGGCAACACCTGCGCCAACCGCCGGCGCAGCTCGTTGATCGAGAGTTCGTCACGCATTGGCTCGGAGTCCACCTGCATCGTGATCGGGATCATTCCTGAACCCAGACGCGATGGTCGGCCACGCGGCGCAGATGACTCCTTCGCCGCACGATTCCACACCATGCCGAGGTTGTCGCGAGTCGTTCACAACGCCCTTTATTCTAGAAACAAATCGGATTAGGTAATCAGGGTAACATAAGCAAATTTACTGCCGATTCCAGTCGGACCGGTCGCGAATCCCCTGATCCAGTCGCCGCCGATCCGTCCGCGCGCCCGATTATTCCGCACAACCGGAGCGCATTATGAGTCCATACCGATCACAACCGTTGAGTGCTCTCTTCCCGCCCGATCGAACGAATGCCGGGTTCGATCGACAAATTTCAGCAAGTCCAGGGACTGGCATCCTTACGGTCGCGAACGTGGCTTCGTCGCGCTTCGAAGCTCGGAGTGCGTCCGCGCGATGATTGCGGCGCCGACCAGCGAGGTCACGATGACGAAGCTCATCGCCAGTGACGGCGACACGACCCACAGCACGCCCACGGCTGTGCTCGAAAGGAAGTCGCCCAGCCCATTCACAGTTGCCAGCACGCCGAAGCCCACGCCGCGCACCTCGGGAGGAAGCAGCGTCGCCGCGGTCGCATTTTCCAGCGTCTCCCAGACGCCCATGTACAGGCCGGAAAATGCGAAGACCAATGCGAACTTGGCGAGCGAATCGCCGGGCGCGATCAATGCCAGCGCGGGAATCACCGCCACGGAATAGCCAATCGCGAGCACGCGGTTCTTGGGAAATCGGTCGGCGAGGATGCCGCTGACGTAGCAGGAGATCGTGTACACGACGTTGTAGCCGACATAGAGCACCATCGCGACGATGGCGGCTTGGTGGGTGCCGAATCGCGGCGTCAGCGCCTCGGTGGCCCAAAGGATCAGAAGCGTGTTCGAAAAGTCGCCGAGGCCGGCAATAGCCACGCCCACCAAGTACCTGCGAAACTCGTGCGGCAGGGCCCGGATGCTCAGGCGCAGATGCACCGGCGGCTGCGGCGGCCGCTCCCGCTCCTGGACCAACAGCGCGATCAGTAGGGCAGCCGCCAACCCGGGAATCAGCGTGAGTGCGAAGTTCCAGCGCAAGCCTAATGTGCCCGTGATCAGCAGCGCCAATAGTGGGCCGACGATCGCGCCGGCGCTGTCCATGGCACGCTCGAAGCCAAATGCTCGGCCGTAAGTCTCCGGTGAAATCGCCTCGGTGAGCAGCACATTGCGGACGGGCGTTCGCGCTCCGCGTCCCAGCCAGCCGAACACGCGCCCGAGCAGCACGTGCCACCAATGAGTCGCCAAGGCGAAGCTGGCCATCCCGGATGCGGTGACGAAGTAACCTGCGACGGCGAGCGGCTTCCGCCGCCGAAGTCGGTCGCTATACACGCCCGAAAGGAGCTTGGCGAAGCTCGACAGCCCGTCGGAAAGTCCCTCGATCAGCCCGAGCGCGGCCGAGGTCGCGCCGACGGCGGCCAGCAGGGCCGGCATCGCCGTCGTCGCCATTTCGTGCCCCGCATCGGAACACAAGCTTGCCAAGCCAATGCCGAGAACCGTCCGATTGAGCCAGCGGCCCGGCGAGGCACGGCTGTTGCGATCATCTCGTGAACTCAAGGCGCGCCTCCATGCCGGCCGAGGGCGGCATGGCAGGATCGGTGATCGCGGCGCGGACTACTGTCCATTGTTCTCGCCGAGGAACTTGAGCAGCGCCGTGATGACGCGCGGCGGCAATGGCGATTCTCTCAGGGCCCGGATTGTCCGCTGGCGATCGTACTCGGCGCGCTTCAACTGAATCTCGCCGTCTTCGTAGACGGCGTACGCGGCCAGGCCTCGGCGATCGCGCGCGAATCCCACGCTGCCGGGGTTGATGACGGTCACTTTGCCGTGCCGCTGGATGCCCTGAACGTGCGTATGTCCAAGTAGGACGTAGTCGGCGTCGATGTCGCCTAGCAGCGGTTCCCACTGGTCCTCGTGCAAGTACTCGAACGGATTGCCGAACGGCGTGCCGTGCGAGACGCGGAAATGACGGCCCTGCCACTCGAAAAAGTCCAGCGTCGGGAGACTTTGCAGGAACTCCAGGTCAGCGGTGCTGACCAATGATCGGTGCCACTGCCGCGTGGCCAACGAGGCTTCGGGCGAGAGCATCTGGCAATGGCAGTCTTTGTCGAATGCGAGGGCGTTGTCGTGGTTGCCGCGCACCGCGTGTTCCGCATGCTTCCGCAGCCAGGCAATACTCTCCACGGGAAAAGGACCGTAGTCCACGAGATCGCCGCAAAAGGCGACGGCGTCGAAGCCGCGCTCAGCCTCCAGGACCGCCTCGAGCGCTGGGAGATTGCCGTGAATGTCCGATAGGATCAGGAGCTTCATCGAAGTGTTCCCCCGGGCGATTCAGGCCAATTGCACCATCCTCGAGGAGCGCCGGTCCGAACTTGATGCGATCCAGGCGCGCCAGTGCTTCACGAAACGCGCGGGCGTCCGATCCCTTCTGTTCGAGCATCCCCTCAATCGTGCCCCGCTCGGCGTCGACCCATTGAGCGGCTTGATCTTGGAGTGAAGCGATCGCACCCTGAACAGCCGCGGTGCAATCGGCAACCAGGCGGGCCAGATTTTTTTCAACCTCCCAGGGTATCAGGTTCTCGATATGCCGGCGAAACATGCGCCCGACGAGCCACATCGGCGCGAGATACCCGAGCACTTCCCAGGGGGTCATGAATGTCTGGCCGACCATCACCGGCACCGGGGGCATCTGGGGTCGCCGGGCGTCCCAGGTCACCGGTGGAATCTCGATTCCCATCGATTCCTGAACGTTGCGACCCAACCGGTCGCGAAACGCGTCCACGATGCGGCGGAATCGCTCCTCCGCCTGGGCGAGAAGTTGTTCTCCCGCGCGTTCGCCATCTTGGGCGAGCGGGGCCAGCACCGTCAGCAGTTGTTTCGTGAGCCAGGCTTCAAATTGTCGGACTTGCTGGGCCAAGTTGCCGGTCCAGGCTCGAGACTCCGCCCGGAGCGCCGCGGCGATCTGCCGCACGATTCGATCGCGGTGCGGAGCTAGCTGCTGCTCGAAGGTCGGCCGGACGGCTTCACCGGCGCGGGCCGCGGCCAATCGTAACTCGTCCCGAATCAAATCGACCTTGACCGATTCGTTCAGAACCGCGCTTCGCAGCCGCGCTCGCGCCGCCTCGGAGTGCTCCGCCGCTCGCAAGCCGACTTCGAGATAGGCTCGGGCGGCGCGGACCAGATAGGCCATCTTCTGGACCAGCGTGTGGCGGCGCTCCGCGGGCATGTCGTTCTTGAGTCGCTCGAGCACCACTCGTTTCAATTCGGCGATCCAGGAGTCGCGATCGCGCCGCGTTGAGCACGGCAGAATCGGCGTGTCATGGAATTGATTCTCGGCGAGGGCGTGCCGCACAAACGCCAGGACGTCTCGATTTTCCGCCTCGGAGAGCAGATCGACCTTTGTCAAAATGACGAACGTGCGGCCGGCGTATTGTCTCGCTTCAGCCAGCAGGCGCAAGTCTTCCTCGCTCAGGGGCCGCTCGACGCTGACCACCATAAGCGCAATTGCCACGTTGGGCAGCCACTCCTTCGTCGCCTCGGTGTTGAGGCGGTGGACGCTGCCGAGGCCCGGCGTGTCCACGAGCCGAATGCCAGACCACTCGCTGAGCGCCGGCGTGAATATGTCCACGACGGCAACGTCGCGCACATTGTCCGGATTGCCGGACTCAGTAACGAATTCGGCGAGTCGCTGGGGCTCGACGATACTGACGCGGCCATCCCGATGCCGGACGTGCACCGTCAGCGACGTACCCGCAGACGCACGGGTCACGACGGCCGTGGCCGGCAGCGCTCCGACGGGGAAGATGTCACTGCCCAGGATCGCATTCAGGAGCGACGACTTGCCGCTCTTGAATTGCCCGAGAACCGCCACGTCCATCACCGCATCGGCCAGGCTGAGATCCATGCACGCGTGCAACGGCGTTGACAGCGATTCCAGTTGGAATTCGCGGACGATGGACTCGATTGTGGCCAGGTCGTCGATCCAGCGCTGGTCATCGCGGGGCGCCGTCATCGCTTGACCCCGCTCCGCGCATGGAAACCGAAGACTCGGCCCGTCGGCGCCGGCTGATTCGTGATTGGGATGCCGGCATGATTGAGACATGAAAAAAAACCCCTACCGGCGGGACCAGATCCCAGGCAGGAGTTATCAACCTCTCGAAAGAGGTGGTTTTCGCGGCCGGTGAACTCCATCACCGATTATTGATCAATTATTGACGCTGCCTCGGGCCAGGTCAAGACCGCTGCGCTCAGCCGCCGGACGTCACCGGCGGCTCACGCCTTGGCCTGATTGTGGCGATAACGCAATACTTTCACCGCCTCGATCGTGATCATCCCCTCGGCCACAACCTGATCGAGAAACGGCAACAGCGACTCCACCTTGTCCGCCGTATCCACGATTTCGACTACGACGGGCAAGTCGGTCGACAGCTCGAGAAGTCGCGTCGTGTGCAGGCGACTATTCGCGCCGTATCCCATGGCGCCGTGCAGGACGGTCGCGCCCGCCAGGCCGAGTTCCTTCGCCTTCAGCACAATGGCGCGATACAGCGGCTCTCCCTCCCATGTGTCGGATTCCCCGATAAAGATCCTTAGCAGCCGGCCGTTCTCGCTGAGATTCATGACAGGGAACTCCTCGGGACTGGGCAACGTGGAGAGCTCGGGAACGGAACCAGGGACTTTCAGTCGCTCGGCGGCCCGGGCGGCGGAACGGCCCTCGTGGCGATACATCAAGACGTGACCCCGCTCCAGCGTCGCCAGACCTTCGACGACGATTTCCGCGACGTCCGCCAGAAACTGCCCGATGGCTTGCGGCGTATCGACGAACTCGACGACCACGGGGCGGCGTTCGGCCACCGACCAGAGGCTCTGCTCGAGCAGATGGCCATCGACGTCGAGGCCGAAGAATCCGCGGAGGACGGTGGCGCCGGCCAATCCGCGCTGACGCGCGCGCTGCACCAGCGTATCGACGGCCGATCGCCACCAGCCATACTTGTCCGTGTTTCGCAAATAGACGCGGAGCAGTGTCTGCTCGCCTTCGAGTTTCACGGCGCACCTCCGGTGCCGGCATGAGCCAGGACGACGCCGGCGCGAACCGCAATCAGACCGAGAAATACGCTCAAAGCGACGTAGGCAGCCCCGGCGAGGCCGTCGCCGTCGCCGAGCAGCCGGTGGCTCTCATACTCGAACGTCGAAAAAGTCGTGTACGCCCCGGTGAAACCCACGGCGACCATCAGCCGCAGGTCATCGGGGCTGAACCACAGCGATTTCACGGCGGCCATGCGCTCGGCCAAGATGGTGAGAAACCAGCCGAGAAAGAGGCTGCCGGAAATATTGACGGTGAATGTACCCCAGGGAAACGCGGCGCCGAGCCATCGGCCAAACCACACCGTCACGCCCCAACGAGCCAGGCCGCCCAGGGCCGACCCGAACGCGACCAGGAGAATTTGTGTTGCTGTTGGCACCAGCGTTCCTCCAATTGCGGTGCGGCGCCGGAAGTGCGGAACAGGCCTGCAGCCGCTTATGGTCTCTTCTGGACTGACTCTCTCAGATTATGCTCGCCGGGTTGCCCATCTTCCAGCGGTTCCCGAGCGACGGAGATCGGCGAATCCGCCCGGACGATCTCGTGATCCCGAGGTTGGAAAAACGCCTGCGCAATCATCGTGGGCACGATGGCGCTGGCGATCACGACCGTGACCAGAATCGAATACTGCTGTGCGTCGATTTTCCCATTGTTCAATCCGAACAGCGCGCTGATCGTGCCGAACGTCAACCCGGTCGACATCAGCAGCGTCGTATACTGGCTGTCGCGCGCGGACATGCCATACCAACGGGCGAGCGGCCAGACGCCAACCACCTTCGCGCCAACTTTCACGAGCAGGAGGATGATCACCAGTCCGAGTCCGGACCAGAGCGCCGGAAGGTAGACCTTGGTGCCGGCCAGGAGAAAGTAGAACGGCGTCGTCAGAGCGAAGACGGTCGTCCGCATCCGCCGGACCGCGTCGCGCTGTTTCATCATTACGCCGGCCATGGCCAGACCGACCAGGTATGCCGGCAGCACCGCCTCGCTGTTGGCCGCCGCCGCCAGCGCGCCCAGGGCAAACAGCAAGCCAAAAATCATCTTGATGCCGGGCTCGCTGACATGGTTCGCGTACTTGAGGAAAAAGCTGCCGATGACCCGCGGCGCCAGCGGAACCGTCACGATCAATGCGCCGAGGAACATGAGCAGCTTCCAATCGTAATGGGCGAAACAGACTCCCAGAGCGACCACGGTTCCGAGATCCGTGACAAAGCACGCCGCGAGAATCAGCTTGCCCAATTCGGTTTCATTCAATCCCGTTTCGATCATCACGGCGTAGACCACTGCGACCGAGGTCGTCGAAAGCGCGATGCCGCAAATCAACGCCGCCGGCCAGTCCCATCCACTCGCAAACCGCGCGAACAGCGTCGCGGCAACGAACGGAACGAAGAAACTGGACACGCCGATGGCCATGCTGGCCGACAGATGCTTGCGCAGGACTTCGGGTTCGATCTCGGCGCCGGCCAGAAACGTCAGCAGCATGCTTCCAAACGCCGCGAGGAACACCAGCCACGGCCGCGATTCCAGCGCCCAGGTCACGCCGAAAACCTGGTGATCGTTCAACCACAGGACCGCATTACCGGCCGCGACCCCGACCAAAATCTCGATCAGCGCGACGCTCTGCCGCAAGCGGCAGGCGATGAGACTGGCGATCAAGGCCAGTCCGACCCACACAGCGGCAATGCCGAAGTCGCCGGCCATGTCACCCTCGTGCCGTGGCGGTGTCGGGCGTTTGGTTCCGTTCGGCGCGGTCCGGAGCGGCGCCGGTGGTGCTTCGTAATTCCTGCAAGGCGGCGTCGATGGACGGCTCGTTGTCCGTCGGCGACGAGGCCCCGTCGCCGCTGGATCGCCGCAACTGTTCGCGCACGATGCCCGCTTGCGATTCATACGCATCGACAAGCTGCTCGATCGCCTGCCCCAGCCACAACCGCAGCTGGCGTTCATATTGGGTGACCTGTTGCGAAATCATCGATCCGAATCGCTTGCGGATCGAGCGGCTCGCTGTCCGCTCCGCGAGGCTCGGCGCGAGGCGGCCCCACCAGGCCCGCGGGGCTTCGCCATTCGATTGAAATTGTGACAGATCCACATCCGGCAACCCGCTGATGACCAGATCGGTCACGGCCGATGGATCAAGCCCGGTTTCCAGCGGCGTATTTCGGATCTGATCCAGCGCGTTGCCGAGCTTTCGTTGCAGACTACGCACGGTTCGCAGCGCGCTCTGACTTCGGTCCGCCAGGACGCTTTGAAGTGCGGCGCTCACCGGATTGGCAACCGGCGAGCCGCCGACGACCGCGCGAGCGGCCTCATCGATCGCGACGTCCACGAGCACGCCGTCGCGGTCGGTCCAATACCACGCGCTGGAGCGCGCCGTTCGAACGGCCGCGTCGGCTGAATCCAAGAGTTCCGCGGCTACAGACGCGCTCCGCGCACCCGCCGAGTGACGCGAGTTCCCTCGCAGCGACTCCAACACGGCGATCACCGAATCCCGCAGATCCGCGATCTTGAGCCGCAATGATTGTGCCGCCAACTCGCGAGAGCGGTCCAAGAGCGGCGTCAGTTCCTGATCGAACCATGTGTCGAGGAGGGACGCTTCGTCGCCCAACACGCTGACAGCATGCACCGGCAGTTCCGTGCCGAGCTCGCTCCGCAATTGCGCCTGAATGTACTCGACGAGCTTGGCGCGCTCCGCGGGTCCGACGAGGTCCGACTTGCTCACAAGGACATGAACGGGAATCCCGGCGTCCACGAGCCGGTGAATGAGATCAACGTCGTCGTGGCTGGGCGCGGAGTGGGCGTCGATCAGCACGATGCCGAGATCGCAACGCGGCAGGTAGGCCCAGGTCTCGGCGGCGCCGGACCGCGCCAGTGAGCCGATTCCCGGCGTATCGACGAGCACCACGCCGTCGCGCAGTTTCGGCGATGGCAGCCGCACGAGCAGATCGGTCACGTGCCGATGATTGCCGGGATTGCGCTCTTCCGACGCGAATTCGCGGAGTTGGGCAACGTCAATGCGCCGCGGACCCGATTCGGCGATCGTCACGATGCACTCGGCTGATTCGCCACGCTCGACGCGCGTCGGCACGGCGGTGATCGGCGTGACGCCGACCGGCAGCACGTCGGCGCCGCACAGATGATTCAACAGCGACGATTTCCCGGAACTCACGCGGCCAAAGACGGCCACTTCATACCGGGGATGCTCGTAACGCCGCACCAACGATTCCAGCTGGGGGCGGAATTCGACGAGATTGTGCTCCGTCACTACGCGCTCGATCGTTTGCAGAGTGCGGGCATCGTCGCCAGCGCCGAGCCGACCGAGCCGCTCCGCCAAGTCGCGCCCCAACCCGCGCCGGATGAACGCGGTCGCGCGGTCCAACAGCCGCGCGATTTCATCCTGAACGGCGAGCACCTGCTCCCGCCCGGCGTCGCTGACCGAGCCATAGCCTTGCAGTTGCTTCGGTCCCACTTCCTCCAGCGGCAGCTTGACAAACATCAACCTCGTCAGCAGCGTCCAGCGCAGCGCCCGGGTCTGCGCGTTGATCGGGTACTCGATCTTCGCGAGGCAGCCGACCATCGCCGATCGAATCCGCTCGAAGTACTCCCGCAACACGCGCAGTTCCGTGGGCGTCAGGTCGTTGATGACGCGGGCAAACGGCGAGGCGTGCTCCGCCGCCGAGATTTCCGCTTCCATGTCGGCGATCTGACGATCCATGTCGACGAACGCATGGTAAATCGAGCGTTTCTGAAGGTCGTTGAGCGCGGCCATGATTTGCCGTCCGCAACCTCCGCGGCGTTCAACAAAAAACCCTGGGACCACGCCCAGGGTTGGTTGACTTGCAAGCCCCCCACCCGCAGGCAGTCCCGCCCAGGTAGGAGTTATTAGCCGTGGATCACGGCGGTTCTACGGCGAACTCCATCGCCCGATTGACCTATTCATAGGATAACGGCGGAATTCCGGAGGTCAATCCGGAGTCGCGAGCGGCAAGTGTTTCGTCCCATTCGGAGTACGGAATGACCAAAGCGGCGAGCAGCCGAGGCGCCCGCACAGCGGACGGCGTGGACAGCAAGCGGCGGCCGGCGACGTCGCGGAGCGCTCGAAACGAGAGTTCCGGAGCTGGCGTACGACTCCGTTTCACCGCGACGCTCTTCCAGCCGAAAACGAGCGGGAAGCGAGCGTCGTGGTCCTTCCTGCGGCTGCCTCCGGAAGTCAGCAAGCAACTTCCATCGCGCGGACAGTCGAGCGTAAACGGCACTCTCAATGGCGTGTCCTTCCAGGTCACGCTCGAACCCGACGGCGAAGGAGGACACTGGCTCAAGGTCGATCGCAAGTTGAGCAACGCGGCGGGTGTACAGGCCGGCGACGTCGTCACGCTCGACGTCGTGCCGGCGAAGCAGGAACCGGAACCGAAAGTGCCCGCCGACTTGAGGAGAGGGCTCGCTGACGCGCCGGCCAAGGTGCGGTCGGCGTGGACTGATATCACTCCGGCCGCGCGCCGCGATTTTGTGCACTGGATTGTGTCCGCCAAGCTGCCGGAAACGCGGGCGCGGCGCATTCGGACCGCCTGCGACATGCTGGCCAAAGGCAAGCGCCGCCCCTGCTGCTTCGATCGATCCGGAATGTACTCCAAGAGTCTGGCCTGCCCTGCCGCCGATGATGACTCGATTGCTCTGTCAAAGCGCTCGGTCAGTGATTGAATCTGGCGGCACAGACATCGGGCTGTGCCTCACACCCGAGGGAATCACGTGCCCATTCATCAAGACACGCTGGCCTATAACGCCGCTCAATCCGCCGGCGACAAGAAAATCTGCGACGCGCTGGCCAAGCTCATCGATCAGCACTTGCCGAACGCTGAGAACAAAATCTGGCACCGGCATCCGGTGTGGTTTCTGGATGGCAATCCGATCGTGGGTTACAGCAAGCTCAAGGATTGCGTCCGCCTGCTGTTCTGGAGTGGCCAATCGTTCGACGAACCGGGGCTGGCCCCCGAGGGCAATTTCAAAGCGGCTGAAGCTCGCTACGCGGCCGCCGATCAGATCGCCCCGAAGGTCCTTCAGCGTTGGCTGAAGAAATCCGTCGCGATTCAATGGGACTACAAGAACATCGTGAAGCGCAAAGGGAAACTGATGCGGCTGAAGTCGGCCCAATCCGAGGATTGAAACTCGACCGCGGCCGGCAGCGGATCAAGCCACGCGGCGCCCCGTGCGAGATTGATTCCGAACGTCCGCCTGAGAACGGCACGCCGGGCCGCGGCGGAAGCCGTGCCCGTAGCACCCCGCGATCGGTGAAGCGAGATACATAGTCTCCGTCGATTTCGCGCCTTGTCACGTTTGATCGGTGCTTTGTCTGATCCCAGAAACCACTCGTCGCCGTTAGGCGGCGGGGCCCCTGACTTCGCTCCATCGCCCCGCACACGTCGGATTCATGGCGTCTGATTTTCGATGAACTGGAAGTTGTATATTGACACTGATCTATATAGTCGATATTCTATTTAGATGAACCGACTGGACCGAGCCTTTGCCGCACTTGCCGACCCGACGCGACGCAAAATCGTCGTGCGTCTGGCTCGCGGTGAAGCATCCGTATCTGACCTCGTGGGCCTTTTCTCGTTGACGCAACCGACAATCTCGTCGCACCTGAACGTGTTAGAGTCGGCGGGGCTGATTTCGCGGAGACGAGTGGCGCAGTTCCGGCCGTGCAAGCTGGTGCCGGAGCGCCTCCGGGACGTCACCGATTGGCTGGAGCAAGTGCAGGAGATCTGGGAAAGCAGCTACAAGCGACTCGATGCGTTACTCGCCGAGTTGAAGCAAGAACAGAAAGAGTCTTTGCCTCGAAAGTGATTTCAGGTGAGTTCGGTTGTGTTTCGTGTTTTCGTGATTGGAATTGAAGACAATCGCGAAAACACGAAATGACGACACCACGAAACGAATGCCCAAGGCCACGACACAACATAGGAGCGAACGACATGAAACCTGCTGAAGTGAGCACGCCGTCCGATCGGGAAGTGCTGGTGAAACGGAGCTTTGATGCGCCGGTCAACCTGGTGTGGCAAGCTTATACGGAACCCGCGCTCATGCGTCGCTGGCTGACGGCTATGCCCGGCTGGTCGATGCCGGTGTGCGAGATGACGACTCAGGTGGGTGGGAAGTACCGCTGGCGCTGGCGAAACAACGAGAACGGCCAGGAGTTTGGGTTCACGGGAGAGATGCTGGAGGTCGAGTTGCACTCGAAGATTGTGCACACGCAGATCTACGACCCAGGCGACTGCGACTTCGGATCGATGGGAGGTGAGCCGTCGATTATCACGGTCACGTTCAACGAGACCAACGGGATCACGACCGTGACGACCTCGATCAAGTTTGCTTCAAAGGCCGATCGCGATGCGGCCATGTCAACCGGCATGACGGACGGCATGGAGATGAGCTACCAGGCGCTGGATGGAGTGCTGGCGGGATAGATCGCGCGGCATTGCTCACTTTACATGCCCCACCCTCGGCAGAAAGATCAACACGATTGCTGTCGATTGCGAACTGCGTCATTCAACTGATTAGAGGGGATGCCTGTTTATTCGCATACTCACGAGTGAAACATGAAAACGACAGCATTTCTCCTTCTGATCGTCGTGCCTGCCGTCGCCTCGGCGCAGCAAGAGCCAACAACGGGCTACGCCCCCGTCAACGGCCTCAAAATGTACTACGAGGTCCACGGCAGCGGTGAGCCAGTGGTGCTGCTCCACGGCGCGTTCATGACGATCACCAACAACTGGACCGGCTGGATCGGCGAGCTCGCCAAGACGCGAAAGGTGATCGCCGTGGAAATGCAGGGCCACGGGCGCACGACGGACATCGAACGCGACATCAGCGGGGCGAACCTTGCCGACGACGTAGCGGCGCTGCTCGATCACCTCAAGATCCCGAAGGCGGACCTCATCGGCTACAGCATGGGCGGCGGCGTGGCGATGCAGTGCGCGATCCGCCATCCGGACAAGGTGCGGAAGGTCGTCGTCATTTCGTCCACATTTCGCCGCGACGGCATGATCAAGGAAGCGGTCGAATTGCTCCCGACCCTCACGGCGGACCACTTCAAAGGCTCGCCGATCGAGGCTGAGTACAAGAAGCTGAGCCCGACGCCGGACCAGTTTCCGAAGTTTGTCAAGCGGGTCCTCGCCACGGCGACCACGAAGGACGACATCAGCGCCGACAAGCTCAAGGCCACCCCGGCGCCGATGTTCTTCATCCACGGCGACGCCGACGGCATCCGGCTCGAACACGTCGCGGAGATGTTCCGCCTGAAGGGCGGCGGGACGCACGGCGACATGGGGCCGCGCTCCGCATCGCGACTGGCCATTCTGCCCGACGCGACGCACGTCACGTTGATGCAGCGCATGACGACCATCGTCCCGATGGTGAACGACTTTCTTGATGCNNTCGGGGCGACAAGACGGCTATTGAACTTTTTATCGCCGGTGTACAGGGTTGGGAGGCCGGATTGAGGCGGCAGATGGACGACCGTAAGTCAAAGCTGGATTGATAGTTGCCACTTTCTCCGCCACGGCTTCGAGCGCCCCGCTTGTCCGGCGACGCCAAGAGAATTGTACGGGGCAATGGTCCCGCAAGTCTACCTTGAAAGCGCGGACCTTGCCCCCTCCGGCCCGGCGTCGTCACGCGGCGGCGTCTGTGGATAACCCGGAACAGTGGCTGTATTCAAAGTCAAGCGTTTCGCGCAGGCTGCTGCGGGGTGCGGCGAAGTACGTGTGGGCTTCTCCTTGCTAGCAGCCTGTGCTCTGTACGGCGGTAGTTTTCCTGGTTTTTCGGAGGCCCCTTCTGCATCCCCCCTTGCGGCTTGCGTGCCTTTGCGTTTTCCCTCTTCGGCCACCGCCGTCTATCGCCCCGAAGTTGCGGGCCACGGCTCCAAAGGTGCGGTCATGCATGCAGGGGCTTGGACAGGTTGGGGCATTCGAGAAGGCGGCCAAGCGAAATACCGGGATACCGTGCGTGTCCCGAACCATTCGAGCGACGCCGATCTGCTTTTCCGGGGGCTATAGGTGGCACCCCCCCTGAGTTCGATCCGGACCAGCCAGTCTTTGATGCAGAGAAGTAGCTTGTTCAGGCAGGTATTTGTTTTTCATCGTCAACACCGGTGTTTCCTCAATGCTTGCTGGCAGCAGGGAACGTCACATCGACTTTGTGGCCGGTCATCTCCTCGCAGATCTCCTTCATACGCTCCAAATGGAGCACATTGCCGTGTTCCTCCGGTTTGACACTGTTCTCTATTTCCGAAGCACATTCCTGCGCCAACACGATGCGTTGTTCCCGATTGGATTTGCCTTGAAGCCTTTCTTCGAGCTTGTCGTGATAAGTCGGGCTGCAAGAAGCGACGAGCAACAGTCCAATGAGTAGCAAGTAGTGTTTCATATCATTGCTCCTTCTGTGGATAGTGATCGCTCATCTCCCAGCAAAGAGTCATGAGGCGACTGGTTTCTGGCGTCTTCTCCACCAAATGCACACGCTTAGAACCGTGCAGTTTTCGGTATTTGGCTTTCTTAATCTTCGTGCTGTATTCCGCCTCGTTCAGGCAGGCCAAGCGTAAGATTTCCCGCTTTTCCTCCAGGGTCTTGCCTTGCAGTTTTTCGGTCAGACTTTGCGGAGGTGCTGACGGTTGGCAGGCGGAAAGCAGCATCGCTAAGGTCAATGCAATTATTCTTTGATGTCTCATTGTTCCTCCTTCTGAGCACTTTCGCTGACAAACGCAAAGCACTTATACAAGGCCGGAAGTACCAGCAGCGTAAGGATCGTCGAAGAAACAATCCCGCCTATCACGACCGTGGCCAGTGGTCGTTGCACTTCCGATCCAGCTCCAACATTGAGTGCCATTGGCACAAAGCCAAGCGATGCCACCAACGCTGTCATCAGCACTGGTCGTAGCCTCGTAAGTGCGCCCTCGGTGATAGCTTCCTCAAGCGGCCTTCCCGCATCAAGCAGCTGGCGGATGAAGGATACCATCACGACACCGTTCAGCACGGCTACACCGGAAAGGGCTATAAAGCCGACGCCCGCCGAGATCGAGAGGGGGATGTTCCGCAGCCATAGGGCGATGACGCCGCCGGTCAGGGCAAGCGGCACGCCGGAAAATACCATGAGTGCATCCCTGGTCGAACCGAAGAGCGTGTAAAGCAGGAAAAAGATGAGCCCTAGAGCGAGGGGCACCACGATCCTCAAGCGCTGGCTGGCCGAAATGAGTTGCTCGAAAGTTCCGCCGTAATCCACCCAGTATCCGGTGGGCAGCTTCACCTGCTCGCGCACCGCATCTTGCACCGCGGTTACGAAAGAGCCTAGATCGCGGCCGCGCACGTTGGCGGTGATGACAACCCGGCGCTTGCCGTTCTCGCGGTTGATCTGGTTCGGGCCAATCGCGAGATCGACGTCCGCGACTTCGGACAGAGGTACGTACCCGGCCTGGGCTTCACTCGCGTTGCTGCTGCCGGGTAGGGGAACCGGAAGAGTTTTCAGCGTCTCAAGATTGGTACGGATCGCCTCGGGCAAGCGCACGACGATGTCGAACCGCCGGTCGCCCTCGAAGAGCTGTCCGGCGACCTTGCCGCCCATAGCCACGGCGATCACGTCCTGCACATCGGCGATGCTCAGGCCGTACCGATGCAGCGCGTCACGGTTGGGGACGATGCTGAGCAGCGGCAGACCGGTGGCCTGTTCCAGTTTCGTATCTGCCGCGCCGGGGACGGTCTTGAGCAGTCTTTCGACCTGCCGTCCGGAGGTCAGGAGCTGGTCCAAGTCGTCGCCGTAGACCTTCACCGCCACATCTGCGCGCACGCCGGATATCAACTCATTCATGCGCATCTGGATCGGTTGGGTGAACTCGTAGTTGTTCCCCGGCACCTTCAGCACGGCCTGCTCGATCTCCGACACCAATTGCGACTTTGGCTTGCTGGGATCAGGCCAGTCCTTGCGGTCCTTCAAGATCACGAAATTGTCGGCCACGCTCGGGGGCATGGGGTCGGTCGCGATCTCCGCCGTGCCGAGCTTGGCGACAATACGGCCCACTTCGGGGAAGCTCTTGACGACCTCCTCCAGCTGAGTTTGCATGGCGATGGCCTCGGTGAGGCTGGTGCCCGGAATGCGCAGCGCGTGCAAGGCGATATCCCCTTCGTCGAGATTGGGAATGAACTCCGCGCCCATGCGCGTGGCCAGCAACCCGCTGGCGAGGACGAGCGCCACCGACCCGGAGATCATGGACTTGCCGCCCGCCATTGCACGATGCAGGAGCGGTTCGTAAACGCGGTGCGCCCAGGCCATGAATCGGCTCTCCTTCTCCTCCACCCTGCCGGTGACGAACAGGGCCACGGCAGCCGGGACGAAAGTGAAGGAAAGCAGCAGCGCTCCCAGCAGGGCCGCGACCACGGTAAAGGCCATCGGGTGGAACATTTTCCCCTCCACGCCCGTCAGCGCGAAAATGGGGACGTACACAACGGTAATGATGACCACGCCGAAGAGGCTGGGTTTTATCACTTCTGCCGTCGCCTCCGCCGCCAGGGCGAACCGCTCGTCTTTTGAAAGCAGTCGGCCCAGGTGGTGCTGCGCGGAGCCGAAGCGCCGCAGGCAGTTTTCGATGATGATGACCGCGCCATCGACGATCAGTCCGAAGTCAAGTGCTCCCAGGCTCATCAGGTTGCCGGACACACGGTTTTCCACCATTCCGGTGATGGTCAGCAGCATGGCCAGCGGGATCACGGCGGCGGTGATAAGGGCAGCGCGGATATTGCCCAGGACCAGGAACAGTACGAGCACAACCAGCAGGGCTCCCTCGGTCAGGTTCTTTTTCACCGTGTCAACGGTGCGGTCCACAAGCGCCGTGCGGTCGTAAAGTACGTTCGCGCTGACGCCCTCGGGCAGGGTGCGGTTCACCTCCTTCAGCTTTTCCGCAACCGCTTTAGCCACTTCGCGGCTGTTCTCGCCGATGAGCATAATGACCGTGCCCAGCACCACCTCCTTACCGTTCTGGGTGGCGGCCCCGTTACGAAGCTCCTGACCCAACAGCACGTCCGCCACGTCCGCGACATGGATAGCGATGCCCTCACGCCGGTCGATGATAACGCGGCCGATGTCCTCGGCACTCCGCACCTGGCCTGGCACACGGATCAGATACTGCTCGCCGTTGCGCTCGATGTATCCTGCCCCGGTGTTGCCGTTGTTGCGCGAAAGCGCCCGCGTCATGTCCTCCAGTGTCAGGCCGTAGGCCATCAGCCGATCGGGATAGGGAGTGACATGGAATTGTTTGCTGTAGCCGCCGATCGTGTTGATGTCGGTGACACCCTTGATGTGACGCAGCTGCGGGCGCACGACCCAGTCCTGCAACTCGCGCAGGTCCGTGAGTGTCCAGGCGCTGCCGTCTGCCTTGCGGGCGCCCGGGACGGCGTCCACCGTGTACATGAAAATCTCGCCTAGGCCCGTGGCGATCGGCCCCATGCTCGGCTCCAGCCCTTCGGGGAGCTGGCTCTTCGCAGCCTGTAGCCGCTCCGCCAGGAGCTGGCGGGCAAAGTAGATGTCTGTGCCGTCCTTGAATACGACGGTCACTTGGCTCAGGCCGTAGCGCGAAAGCGACCGGGTGTAACTGAGCCTCGGCAGGCCAGCGATCGCGGTCTCGATGGGAAAGGTTACACGCTGCTCGGCCTCCAGCGGCGAGTAGCCGGGCGCTTCGGTGTTGATTTGGACCTGCACGTTGGTGATGTCGGGAACCGCGTCGATGGGCAGGCGCTGGAAGTTGTAAGCACCCAAGATGCCCATCGCGAGAGTTAAGGCCAGCACGAGCCAACGCTGGCGGATCGCAAATTTAATGATCTTCTCAAGCATGGTGCGCTTCCTCAGTGGTCATGGCTCGCGCCGGATTTGTCGATGTCGGCCTTGATGAGGAAGCTGTTTTCGCTCACATACGCCGTGCCGGGCTTGATCCCTTCCACCACTTCCGCCAAGTTCCCGTCATTCGCGCCCAGCTCCAGCATGCGTACTTCGTAGGTGTTGCCAACCTGGGCGAACACTACGGTGAAGTCACGAAAGCGCTGGAGGCCACTGGTTCGCACTGCCAGCGGCACAGCACGTTCCGCGATGATTGCCTCGCCACGTACCGTCAGGCCGGCGTGCCACTTGCCTTGCGTGTTGTCCAGCTTCGCGCGTGCCAGAACGGACTGGCTCTCCGTGTCCGCCACGGGCGGCACGGCGATGATGGCGGCGTCCGCCTCGGCATCTCCCATCATGCTGGTGACGTGTACGCGCTGGCCAGGCTTAACCTTGCCGACGCTACCGGGGAACACGTGAAACTCGACCCAAACTGAAGAGACATCGGCAACCTCGTACAGCGGTGTCTCTCCGGCGACATCGCCCACACTGCCTTTCCGGCTGATGACCACGCCGCTGATCGGCGACTTCACAGGGTAGACTTGCAGCGTCTCGTTGCTCTCCATCATGGCCACTACCTCG
>JRYK01000560.1_pt1 | contig 84489 bp, 67 predicted proteins | sample 235381 | NCBI WGS metagenome assembly JRYK01 (sample SAMN03074220, study PRJNA261476) | activated sludge metagenome | biome: Wastewater Treatment Plant; feature: Wastewater; material: Activated sludge; isolation source: activated biomass of a wastewaster treatment plant treating hydrocarbon... ... | reverse complement strand
GGGCCGAACGGCGCCGGCAAGTCCACAACGCTCAAGATTCTGACCAGTTACCTTCCGGCCACGTCGGGCGTCGCCAGGGTGGCCGGCTTCGACATCATGACCGAGTCGATGCAGGTGCGGCAGAACATCGGCTACTTGCCGCAGAGCGTGCCCATTTATCCCGAGATGCGCGTCGACGAATACCTGTCCTATCGGGCGAAACTCAAAGGCGTCGAGCGATCCGAGCGGATGCGGCGCATTGAGTCCGCGCTCGAGCGCTGCCGAGCGCGGGAAGTCCGCCGGCGGCTGATTGGGACGTTGTCGAACGGTTACCGCCAGCGCGTCGGTCTGGCCGATGCTCTGGTTCACGACCCGCCGCTGCTGATCCTCGACGAGCCGACGGCCGGGCTCGATCCGCTGCAGATTCGCGAAACCCTGCACACGATTCGGGAACTGGCCGGGCAGCATACGGTCATGCTCTCGACCCACATCCTGTCCGAAGTGGAATCGGTCTGCAAGCGGGTCATCATCATCAACCGCGGGCGGATCGGCCTCGACGCGCCGCTGGAAAAGCTCGGCGACGACGCGTCGGTCGTAACCCTGGAAGCTCGCGGCCCCGCCGAGAAGATCGCCGACGTGATTCGAACGATCGACGGCGTCGAACGCGTCGCCCATTCGTCGGTCGGCGACGGCGTCGCGGCGTTTGAAATCCGGGTCCGGCGCGATCGCGATCCGCGCGAACACATTTTCCGCAGCTTTGCCCAGCATGACGGCTGGGCGCTCCGCCGGCTCGACCTCCGCCGCCGGAAACTCGAAGATCATTTCATCGAAGTCGTGTTGCGCGAAGAGGACTCCGCCCGCGTGGCGTGACCGGCACACGGAGGCGCAGCCATGGCCAACAAAGTGATGGACGAACCTCGAACGGATTATCGCTCACCGTTGGGGCAGGAACTCGCCCCGTCGGACCTGCGCCCCGATGAACCGTCATTCGCCCGGTTCATGGGCATGGCCGGGCTGCTGCTCGTATTTGCGGCCGGGTTTATTCTCCTGTTCAATGCCTGGCTCGGGCCGCGCTGGCTCCCGCCGCCGTGGGGGTTCTCCTTCCTGATCCTCGGCATCGGGTTGCTCCTGTTCCACGCCGCGCGTGAGACGGAGATCCAGTTGCGGCGGTCATACGGGCTGCTGGGCCTGGGCTTGGTCGCGCTGGCGGTCGTGCTGGCGATCGTGCCGCGGCCGGACGTCGGGGTCGGCGGCTGGCTGCTGCCCTGGGGCGTCGTCAGCGCTCTCCTCGGTCTTTTTTTCTTGCTGCCGTTTGCGCACAACGAAGACGCTCCGTTCTGGCGGAAACTGGCGGTCGGTACGCTCGCCGGCGTCGGCGCCGTCGCGGCTCTTGTCGGCATGATCGGCGGCACGATCGACACGGGCTTCCTCCTCAATCCCGGTCTGGTGCTCATCTTCGTCGGGTTGCTGTATCTCTGGGCGACGGTGGGGCTGCTCGGGTCCGGGAGCGATCTGGGCCACAAGCTGGCGCTCGCGATCGGCGGCCTCGGCGCCGCGATTCTGCTCATCGCTCTGGCGCGATCGATCGGCTCCGCGTTCACGGCGTCGGGCGGGCGTTATTTCCTCCCTGCCGGGCTCTTGCTCAGCGCCGCCGGCGCCATCTACCTGCTTTTCGCGCTGGTCCTGATTTCGGATAACCGGCTGATCGTGATTACCCGGCGCGAACTGGCGTCCTATTTCTATTCGCCGATCGCCTACATCGTGTTGTTTGGACTGACGGCCGTCGGCGGATGGACCTACTTCCAATTCAGCGGCACGCTGTTCCTGATCGCCGAGCGCGGCGCAGCCATTCCGGAACCGATCGTCCGCAATTTCTTCATCGATTTCTTCCCCGTGATGAGCGCGATCTTCGTCGTCCCGGTCATTACGATGAAGCTGCTCAGCGAGGAAAAACGGACGGGCACGATCGAAGTTTTGCTGACGGCGCCGGTCGGCGAAATGACCGTCGTGCTTGGCAAGTTCTTCGCCGGACTGATTTACTACTTGTTCCTTTGGCTGCCGTGGGGGTTCTTTCTGCTGGCGCTGCGCATTGAAGGTGGGCGCGAATTCGATTACCGCCCGCTCTTGAGCTTCGCGGTGATCCTGACGGCGACGGGCGCCGCGTTTGTCGCCATGGGCGTCTTCTTCTCCGCGCTGACGCGCAATCAGATCATCGCGGCCGTGCTCACGTTCGTCGGCATGATGATACTGTTGGGCTTTTACTTCATTCAAGATCGCGTCGGACCGAATTGGCAGACCATTCTGACGCAAGTTGGATTCGTGGACCTCTGGATTCAGAGCCTGTCAGGCAAGCTCTATCTCCGCAGCGTGATCGTCCAACTGTCGATCGCGGTGTTCTGGCTATTTCTCGCCGTCAAGGCGCTCGAGGCCCGACGGTGGGCGTGAGAGGGACCGTGTCGATGTCGAGCGAGCAATCCGCGGCACAACCCGGACTGGTCAATTGGCTGGCGGCGAACCGCAATCAGGGCGGCTTGATCCTGATGGTGGCCGGCATCGTGCTGGCGGCCGTGCCGACCTGGCTCGCCGCGCAGTACGGCACGGAGATGATTGGCATCGAGATTCTGCTCGGGTTGCTCGCGGCGCTGTGGCTGCTGTTCGGCGTGGCCCTGCGCTTCCGGCCTCAGGGCGCCGGCAGCCCCCTCGACGAGGCTCGATTTGCCGTCTTGGCGCTGGGCGGTTTGACCGGCTTGTGCGTCGCCATTCTCGGGATCGCGCTCAACGTGCAGTTCTGGGATCGCCTCACCGCTTGGCTGCGCTTCGGCGATCGCGAGGGCGCCTGGAAAGCGCTGCTCGCCATCGTGACGCTCGTGATCGGGTTGGCAATCATGTTCCTGAGCCTGACGACCGCGCGCTCCGAGGAACGCTCCAGCCCAGTCCTGCGGCGATTGATCTACGGCTACAACGCGGTGCTGACCGGCATCCTCCTTTTTCTCATCCTGGCGATTGTCAATGTGCTGGCGTACCTGAAACTGCCGGCGATGCTCGACAGCACGGAAGCCGGGCTGTTCCAACTCAGCGATCGATCGAAACAAATCCTCCGGAGTCTCGAGAAGCCGACAAAGGTCTACCTCATCATGGCGTCGGATTCCTACGCCTATGACGAGATGCGGACGCTGTTGGCCAACATGCAGGACTACTCGCCGTATCTGACAGTCGAATCGCTGTCGCCGGGCCTCAATGCCGGCCGCATCCGCGACCTCCAGAAACAATACCCCGATCTCAGTTCGGAGGGCGTGCTGGTCGTCTACGGCGACGAGCCGAACGCGCCCGGCAGCTTCATCAAGAGCGAGGACATCCTCCGCGTCAATTTCACGGGCCGCGAGCGCACGGAGACGTTTGAGGGCGAAGCGCGGCTGATGACGGACCTGGCGTTCCTCGCCGAGAACAAACAAAAGCCGGTGATTTACTTCGCCGACCAGAACGCCGGCGAGTTCGACCTCAATGATTCTGACCCGCGACGGGAGCACGGGATCGGCATGCTCAAATCGCGGCTCGAGAAACGGAATATGGACGTCCGGCCGCTGAAGTTCGACGTGGCCGATCCCAAAGTGCCGGACGACGCCACCATTGTCGTGCTGCCCAATCCCCGGCAGCCGTACACCCAGCCGATCGTCGCCGCGTTGCAGAAATACCTGTCGGAACGCAAGGGAAAGCTTGTGCTCTTGACCGACGTGCCGGCCGATCGCGGCGGTTCGGCGCCGGAGACGGGCCTCGAAGCCGTACTTGCCGCCTACAAGGTCGATCTGCCGAAGGAACGTATCCTCATGCTGCCGGTACAAATCGGGCAGTCGGTCATCCGCGATCCGGAACTGACGCTGGCGATCATGGCGCGGAGCGCCGTGCGTGCGAAGAATCCCGTGGCGCTCAGTTTCGACAGTTTCAATTTGCTGTTTGATCAGTCGCGGGTCGTTCGGCCGATCACCGCCCCGCCGGGCGGCCCGATGAGTGGCGATCCGAACTTGAGCGCGGAAACGCTGATCGAAACCCGGCCTGGTCTGCCCGTCTGGGCGGAAAGCGATTTCAAATCGTCGGCGCGGCAATTGGCGGAATCGCTGTTGAAGGATTCGCGGCTATTTCGCGAAAGGCGGAGCAACGATCCGCTGCCGCTGGCCGTCGCCGTGACGGAATCGCCGCCGCCGGGGGCCAGCGGCGGATCACCCCGGCCCCGGCTGGTCGTGTTCGGAACAGCCAATTTCATCACCAATCCGCGCATGGATGAATCGCGGAGCGATCCGCTGTACTTCGACCTGTTCGCCGGCACTCTGGAGTGGCTGCGCGAGAAACCTGCGAACGTCGGCATCGAGCCGCGAACGTACAAGAACTACATGATCGATCCGGGCACGACCGCGTTCCGGCTGGTGTTCCTGCCGATCGTGCTCGCACTGGCGGCGATCATCGGCCTGGGCGTCGGCGTGTGGGTCGTGCGGCGCCGGTGATGCCACGGGGCGCGGTCCGGCGACACCTGGTGAGTAGTGGAGCCATGAACTTTAAGACGACGTATCTGTTGTTCGGATCGCTGCTGGTCCTGCTCGGGATCGCGGCGTTGAGTCTTCTGATCGGTCCGCGTCCAGGAGCGGAAGGGGCGCTGCTGTCCGGCTTTAAGGCCGCCAACGTGCAGGCCAAGGACGTCACGCGCGTCGCCATCGACCGGCATCTGCCGACCGAGCAGCGGCTCGTGTTCGTGCGCACGGACAAGGATCACTGGAAGCTCGAAGAACCGTACTCCGCGCGCGTCGATGCATTTCAGGTCGAGCGGATGATTGGCGATTTGCTCGGCGCGCGGAAGGAAACGAAGAACGTGGACCTCACGAGCAACCTGGCGCAGTTTGGTCTCGATCGGCCGGCGGTGACCGTGACGCTGACCGCCGGCGACCGAATCGCGACGGTCAACTTCGGAAAAATGTCATTTGGATCGGCTGACAGCTCTGTCGTCTATGCGACCTCGTCGGACGCGCCGAAACAGCCGGCCGCGATCCGCCGTTCGAGCCTGCGCGGATTGCTCAAGGACAGCGGCCCGTCGGACACCGCCGGCGACGCGCTGCGAACCGTGAGCGACTTTCGGCCGCGCGATCTGATCCTCGAGCGGGCGACCAATCCAGCCGCTATTACCCGCTCCGTGCGAGTCAAGGGCCCGAGCGCGGAAATCGTCGTGAACAAGACGTCGGACGGAAAATGGCAATACGAGAAGCCGGCAGGGTTCGGCGACGCGGACCTGGATGGCGACACGACGGTCGGCGCCGGCGGCGACGTGACGCCCACCGGCGTGAAGCCGTTGCTCGACTCGATCGCGCGCATTCAAGCTGGCAGCGGAGACGATTACGTCGAGAATGTCACCGATTTTTCGCAATACGGACTGACTCCGGGTCAGGAGTCCGGCGGCCGCATAGAAATCGTGCGCGACAACCCGGCGGGCGCCGACGCGCCGCCGATCACCGAGTCGCTGGCCATTGGCAAGAAAGACGAGGCGTCCGGCCGGGTGTTCGTCCGCGCCGGCGACGACTCAGCTGTCGTCAAAGTTTCCGCGCCATCCTTGGAGCCGATCAACAAATTGCTCGCGCGGCCGGATGCCCTCCGCGATCGCAATCTGCTGTCCGTGGCGGCGACGGCGGCCGACGGCGTGGACATCCAGATCGGCGCCGATCCGCCGATCGAACTGCGCAAGGTCGGCGAGCCGCCGGCGTGGCGCATCTTCAACTCGGACGGCTCATCGGTCGCCGCCAGCGCTCAGGCGGTCACCGCGGTGCTCAACGCGCTGAGCGGAAAACGCGGCGTCAAAGACTTCCCTGCGTCGAAACCATCGGATAATATCCTCGGCTTCGATCACCCGAGCGTCACGGTGACGCTGTGGGTGGGGGGCATTCTTTCAGGGGAGAAGAAAGATGGCGAAGACCAAGGCGAAGGCAAAGCCAAAGACCAAGGCCAAGGCGAAGGCCAAAAAGAAAAAGGCCCGCTGAAGCCGAACATGAAGGAGCCGACGGTCAAGCTGATCTTCGGCAAAACTGACAAAGACCTGCTCTATGTCCGCCGCGTCGCCAACGGTGCGAGCACGGATCTCGCGGTGAGCGAATCGCTGCTCGGCGTTGTGCGACGCGGTCGGCTTGATTACCTCGACGTCGTGCTGCCGTCGTTTGTCGGCGAATCGGCCACCCAGCTCACGCTGACGATCGACGGCGCCGTCACGGCCCTTGAACGCCAGAAGCAGGGCGACGCCGGGACGGAACACTGGGTCATTCAACAGCCGTCGAACCTCGCCGGTCGGCCGGTCGATCGCGTCAAGCTCAATCGGCTGCTCGGCGACCTCTCAGCTTTGCGAATCGAACGCCTCTGGGCCGAAAAGGCCACGGAAAAGGAACTCGAGCGCTTCGGCCTTCAGCCGCCGCGCATGTCGGCCGTCGTCAAACTCAAGGACGAAAAGGATCCGACGCGGACCTATCTCTTCGGCGCCGAGAGCGACGACAAGGCGACGGTGTATGCCAAGCTCGGCGAGCGCGATTGGGTCTTCTCGGTGCGCCGCGGCGTCGTCGATGCCTTGAAACAACTCGATCTCGTCGATCCGACCGTCTTCACGCTCGATCTGTCAAAGGTGCGCGGGATGAAGCTCACCGGTTGGAAGGATTTTTCCGTCAACGGGCAGCCGCAAGTGCTCGATCTCGTCCGGAAGTCGGCCAACGACTGGGCGGTGAGCGGATCGGGAGGGTACAAGCTCAGTTCACCGGCGGCCGAGGCTCTGCTCCTGGCCCTTCAGTCGGTGCGCGCCGAAAAGGTCGTCGAGTACAAGGCCGGCCCGAAACCGGAGCACAAGCTCACCGCGGACGCCGGCGCACTGGTCATCGAATTGACTCTGGATGGCGAGAAAGAGCCAATCACTCTTGCCCTCGGCGCGCTGGATCCGGACGGCAAGCACTACTTCGCCATGAGCAACAAGCTGCCCGGCGACGTGTTCCTGTTGCCGAAGGATCGATTCGAGAAGTACAAAACTCGGCCGAACGCATTGGCGGCCGAGTAACACGCATCATCGCACTCGCCGAGACTTCGCCGTGCGCATCACTCGCGGCCAATGGCTGACGCTGGCGGCGGCGCTGCTCGGTTGGGCGTTTGACGGTTTCGAGATGGGCGTGTTTCCGCTCGTGGCACGGCCGGCGCTGCGCGAGTTACTCGGACCGGCGGTTCACGAAGAAACCGTCCGACAGTGGAATGCGATTCTCGTGGCGGCGTTTCTATTCGGTGCGTCGGCCGGCGGGCTGTTTTTCGGCTGGCTCGGCGACCGGTTCGGTCGCGTCCGCGCCATGGTCCTCAGCGTTCTGACCTACGCTCTGTTGACCGGTGCCTGCGGCTTGGCGCAATCGCCGATCCAACTCGCGGCGTTGCGCTTTCTGGCTGCGACGGGCATGGGCGGCGAATGGGCGCTGGGCGTCGCCCTGGTGATGGAAACTTGGCCGGCCGCCTACCGTCCCGTGCTCGCCGGACTCGTCGGAGCGGCGGGCAACCTCGGGTACACGGCCGTCGCCGGTCTCGCCCACGTCGTCACTCCGGAGCAATCGTGGCGGCTGCTCCTTGGACTCTGCGCGGCGCCGGCGCTGCTGACGTTTTTCATTCGCCTCTTTGTTCCCGAATCGGAGCGTTGGCGTGCGGCGACGGAACGCGGCCCGCGCGTGCGGATGCGCGACCTGTTCGCTCTGGAGACGCGCGGTTCAGCCCTGATCGGCGCCGCGCTCGGCGCGGTTCCGCTCTTCGCGACCTGGGGCGCCGTGCAGTTCACTCAGTTGTGGGCCCAGCAAATGGGTGGATCGGCATGGTCGAGCGCCGGGGCCACCGTGCAACTGGTCTCGGCCGCGGCGGCGTCCGTCAGCGCCTTGGCGACGCCGATCCTGTTGCGCGACCGGCCGCGCCGCGCCTCGTACTTATTCCTCTGTCTCGCCGCGTTTGCGGCGGCGCAGTTCCTCTTTCTGGCTCACGATCAACTGAATCTCGGCTTCTTCATCGCCGTCGGACTCACGGGCGTGGCGTCCGCGAGTTTCTACGGCTGGCTGCCCTTGTATCTGCCCGAGTTGTTTCCCACGCGGGTCCGCGCGGCGGGGCAGGGATTCTGTTACAACGCCGGCCGATCTCTGGCTGCAATCGGCGTCCTGGCGACCACCTTCCTGATCGACGTGAAGGGCCATTATCCGCTGGCCAGCGCGATTGTCTGTCTCGTTTATCTCCTCGGCATCGTGCTGGCTCGGATCATGCCGGAGACGCGGGACAAGCCGCTCCCGCAATGACTCCGCACTCGGCCGAGCCCGGGCATGGCGGCGCGGTCAGAAACTGGCGCACGATTTCCGTCAACAGCGCGGTGTGCGTGTATTGCGGATAGTGCCCGCACTCCGGAATCACAATTCGTCCGGCGTGCGGCAGACCGTCGAGGAGAGCCTGTTCGCACTCCGGCGGCACGAGCGAATCGCACTCGCCGGAAATCAGCATCACCGGCTGGCTAATGTGCGGCAGCATCGGCCGCAGATCGATCCGATCGAGCAGAAGCGCTCGGCGGGCGGCGGCGGCCACGGCGACCTCGCCGCTGTTCCCTGCGAGAAAGTGAAAGAAATCCATCCGGCCGAGCCGCCGAAACACGGCGTTCTCTCGTTGCTCCAATCGCGCCTGCAACTGCCGGCGAAATCGCATCTCCCCCAGACGCCCCCGGCGATACCGCAGGAACTGGCTCAACCCGCGTTCGAGGCGCGACAGCGGCCGGTATGCGAATCCGCCCTGAAGAAGCGCGCGCGGAAAACGACCCGGTTCCGCTGCGAGCGCCGCCAGGGCAATCGTCGAACCGAAGGATGAACCGAACAGATAGGCCTGCCGCCACCGCATGCGTTCCAGCAATTCGATCAGATCGGCGACGTAGTCGCGATGGCGGTATCTCCCGAGCGCGGCGCCGTCGTCGCCGTTGGGTAGATCGTAGGCCAGGGCGGTGAACTCGGTGCGCAAGCCGGCGACGAGCGGCACAAACGATCGAGCGCGATCCGCCAAGCCGTGAACGAATACGATCGGCGGGCCGTGGCCCCAGACGAAGTAGCGGCATCGGTACCGCGGAGTGTGCACCTGCCCGAAATGCGCCTCCTTGCGCCAGGCGGCAAGGGCGGCGTCGAGCGGCCAGTCGGGCCCCGCGGCGACCGGCATCGTACGCTCGCCGGAAGAGTCACGAGCAGTCGAAGCCAGCGTTGCGCTCATGCGAAAAACGCCATCGACGCGAAACTGACGCTCTCATGGCCGCGGGGATGAACGTATTGTCCGTAGTGCAGGCATTGGCCGCCGGAGGGCCGAACGGCCTGAAGGACGGTCCACGTTGGCGGCAATCCGCAGATGCGTCGCGCGTCCTGTTCGCCCGCCACAAAGCGGAAATACTCGCCGTGATCGGCGCGTTCCAGATGGTTCAAGATCGCCTGATCGCACTCGCGGCTGCGGGTCAGAACCGATTCGCCGACGGGGTCCGGGTCGCCGAATTTCGGCCCGATGTGAGCCAGGTCGCCGCTGATGATGTAGCAGACGGGTTCGCCGGCCGCCGCCTCCGCTCGCCGCAGCGCTTCCACCATCCGCGTCAAATCCGGCATGGCTGAGGGATCCTGACCCATTTCGATGCAATCGTGAAACGAGCCGACCACCATCGGCACGATGCGGAATGGACGCTGATTCTCGAGCAGGAATTGCAGCCAGAGCACTTCGAGCTCGATGGAGTGCTCGGGAATATGCGCCAGCGGGTCGTCGAACAAGCCGTCGCCGTAGTGCTCCACGATGCGGTCGATGAATGGCTGATCGACCGGCGCGATACCCAGCGGCGTCCGGAAGTCCTGGCGCGTGAGAGTGAATCGCTCGGCCGAGTAGTGCGACGTGCCGACGATGACGAACAGGGCCGCGTCAGTGAGCGCCGGCAGATCGCGGTACGCGCAGCCGTAGGCGACATTGCCGCGAGCATAATCGATGTGCGGGGCGAGCAGGGCGCGCAGCCGTTTGGAATTTCGGCGGCGCGGTCGTGGGGCCTTCAACCCTCGCGCCATTCCGAGGTAGTCGAGCAGTTGGATGCGAATGGCTGCCGGCGCCGCCGGATAGCAGCCGATGCAAGACGGTTCCCGGACCGGGCCGAACAGGATGTCGCGGAATCGCGGGCTGTCGAGAAACAGCGCTTCGTTGAGGCGATCGGCCAGGCCGCGCAACGCGGATCGCGCGTCGGTTTGCTCCGCCGCTGGGACCGCGCGATGAATCTCGCTCAGCGAATGCGTCCCGTCGAACCACTGCAACCAGGTGAACTCGCGGGGCGTGATGCGAACGACCGAGCGCGTGATCCGCAATTCGTCGTAGAGCAGAATCGCATGGGGATCGGACTCGTCGCGCGCCGCTGCCACGCCGAGGCGAAGGCGCGGGCGCTCGAGCAAGTCCGCTCCCTTCACATCCGACGATTCCGATTTGGAATGGCGCGGTGGCACGTCAGTGGATCCATTCCACGGGCTGCGGCTGGAGTTCATCAGTCGGCCGCGCGCCGGCATTCGCTCGCCCGGAGCCCTCCAGCCGGCTGATGACGCGAACCGTCATGTCGTGGTCGCAGAGGATCTGACAACTGAGCCTGACTCCCGTGGCGCCCTTGGCCGCGAGCGCGGCGCGCTCGGCGGCGGTCATCCGCGTCGGTTCCCCGGCAACGAATTCGACGCGGCAGGTCGTGCATCGCGCATTCCCGCCGCAGGCGTGCAATTGGTCGATCTTCGCCTCGTCCGTCAGCGCCAGGACGAGCCGCTTTCCCTCGGGAACAGAGAATGTGCCGACGCCTTCCACAGTCAACTGGGGCATGAGGCCACCTCCTCGTTTGCCATCATTGATAGCGGATCGCTGCGCGCATCACCACCCCGAGAGTTCGATCGCCTGGATTCGCTTCGAGAAATCGACTCATGGTCGCGCTGCCAGCCCGGGCGCGGCGAGGAAGGACGCCAGAGTCGCGCCGTCATGGAGCGACCAGATGCGGATCTCCCCCGCGGCGCTGCCGGCCGCGACGCGCGATCCATCCGGGCTGATTGCCAGCGAATACACCGGAGCCGACAGCGTACCGAGCGTTCGCACGGCCGCACCGTCGGTCGTCCAGACGCGCACGGATTGATCCATCGAGGCGGTCACGACAAGCGGCTGCGCCGGCGACGCGGCGAGCCGGAGAATCTCGTCCTCGTGGCCGCCGATGGTCTTTATCGCGCTGATTGTCGGTTCGAATTGCCAGTAGCGCAAACGCCGGTCGCCGCCGGCCGAGACGGCCGATTTTCCGTCGGGCCGCGACGCCACCGCGTAGACCGGATGCTGATGCTCGCCGAACGTGGCTGTCGATTCCCGTCGGGCCAGGTCCCAGACTTTGGCCGTCTTGTCACGGCTGCCCGAGAGCAGATATCGTCCGTCCGGCGTGAACGCCAGGGCCAGGATCCAATCCGCGTGGAGTTCCACGCTTTGTTCCAACTTGGAGGGCGCAGCGCCGCCGGTGATCGACCAAAGCCGCAGGCTTCGATCACAGCCGCCGGCAGCGAGCCGCTGCCGGTCCGTGCTGACAGCGACGGCCAGGAAGCAGTCATCACCGTCGTCCAGGTGAGCGATGAGAGTGTGCGGGTCTTCGACGCCATCCCAGCAAGCGATGCCGTCCACGATGGCGCGCGGCGGCGCGGCGAGATCGTAGATGCGTACGTCGCCGTCCTGCCCGGGTCGACCGCCGGCCGCGGCGAGTTGCGTCGGCGAAATGAACGCGAGGGAGAAACTGCGCTCGGCGCGCGTCCGCAAACGGCCGAGAAGCCCGCCGGTCTTCGCATCCCAAAGCGTCAATTCGTGCAGTCCGCCGGCCACGAGCCGCTGTCCGTCGGGGCTGAACGCCAAGGCGACGATCGGCACGGGCCGCGGATAGCGTTCCGGCGGCGCGGGCGGCCGCCAGCGCTTCCGCAGTTCGCGGAGAATCTCGACGTCCGGCGTCAACTCCGGATCGAGCGGGGCGCCGGCGGCAATCCACTTCTCGATCACCTCGCGCTGATTCGGCGGCAGCGCGCCCGCCGGGTCATCGGGACGATCCTTCGCGGGCGGCGGCATGCGCCGGCCGTCAGTCGCTCGCAGCCGCTCGACGAGCAGGCTTTCTTCCGGCTTGCCGGGGACGATCGGATCGCCATGGACGCCTCCGTTGCGCAGCTTGGCGAACGTCGTCACGTCGAGCTTGCCGGCGCGCTTCCGAGCGTCATGACACGCGCAACAATGCTGCTGTAGGATCGGCGCCACGTCGTTGATGAAGCTGGGCGCCGAGTCGGACCGACCGGCTGCGCCGCGACTTGCGATCCCAAGCAGTGCGCAGGCCAGGAGCGCCAGCAATCCGCGACGTATCCGATGGGAACTCGGCAAACCCGCAAATGGCTCCGAATCGATTTGAGTCCGTGCAATCGGAGCACCCTGTGGATTGTCTTGGTCGATCGTCCGAGAGGGATTCATGGCGATTCCGCCCCCGCGATCGCGCCGGCGATGGCGGAGGCCAGCGCCTCGTCTTGCCCCGGAAACACAGTGCGTAAGTCGAGTCTCACTTCGTCGTCTTGGATGCGCGCCATCACTGGCGGCGAGCCGGCGCGCAGTCGCCGTGCCATTTCGCTCGCGCTCAGCGACATCGGCCGCAGTTTGATCGACACGGAGGGTAGTCCCTGCTCGGGCGCCGAGCCGCCGCCGATGCGCGCTTCGTCTTCGCCCACGGCGATTGCCGCTTGGGTTGAGCGTGGCAGCCGAGCAACGATGGCATTCGCACGGGCACGCAATTCAGCAGTGGACGTCCGAATCATCCGGAGAATAGGAACCTCGGCCGGGGCGCGCATCTCGTCCTGATAAAGCCGAAGCGTCGCGGCCAGGCCGGCTAGCACCAGCTTGTCTAGCCGAACCGCGCGCAATAGCGGGTCGCGCTCGATCCGTTCGATGAGCGGAGCGTCGCCAACTATCACGCCGGCCTGCGGCCCGCCGAGCAGCTTGTCGCCTGAGAAGAGAACCAGGTTCGCGCCGGCAGCGATGCTCGCTCGCGCCCACGGTTCGTCGGCAAAACCCAATCGGCTCGGATCGACCATCGCGCCGCTGCCGATATCGTCCACGACCGGAATTCTGTGCCTTTGGCCCAGCCGGACAAGGTCGGCGAGGGTCGGCGTCTCGGTAAACCCGCAGATTCGATAGTTGCTCGGATGCACGCGCAAGACGAGCGCGGTGTCGGGCCCGATCGCCGCGGCGTAGTCCGACAGCCGCGTGATGTTGGTCGTGCCGACCTCCCGCAGCCGGGCGCCGCTGGCGGCCATGATCTCCGGCAATCGGAAGCTGCCGCCGATTTCGATGAGTTGCCCGCGCGAGACGACGACTTCGCGGCCGGCCGCGAGAGCGCGAAGGGTCAGCACCGTCGCGGCCGCGCAATTGTTCACGACTGTCGCCGAGGCTGCGCCGGTCAACTGCGTCAGCAAATGGCGGACGGTCAAGTTGCGGTTGCTGCGGTTGCCGTCGGCGAGGTCGATTTCGAGATTAACGTATCCGCGCGCCGCCGCGTCGATGGCTTGGGCGGCCGCTTCCGCCAACGGCGCCCGGCCGAGATTGGTGTGCAGAATCACACCGGTGGCGTTGATGACCGGCCGCAAACCGGATGCGTCGTCGCGGGCCAGGCGGACGGCGGCTTGAGCCGCCAACAGCGGCGGCTCGAATTCGCCATCGAGCGCCTCGCCCGCGGCCAGTCGGCCGCGCAGGTCGGCGATCACGGCACGGATCGCGTCGGCCGCCCGTGCATGACCAAAGCGGGCCACCAATTCCGGCGCGGAGCCGAGCACGGCAGCGACCGACGGCAACTGGCGGCGCGATTCCTCCATGCGGTCTATTCTAGATCGTTTGGCGGATTCGCCCGGCGCCGGAGAGAGTTCCCTTGTCAGCCGGCCGTCGGACGTCGCGCCGTACCGGCTGCGAGAACCCGTTCAATTTCCTCGGCCGACATGCCGCGATCGATCATACTTTGCTTCAACGCCGTGACGTTCTCGGACTCCCGGACTCGGCGCCAATTGTTGATCAGAGCCGTGGTAATCAAGCAAATGACGCCGGCGATGACCGCGATCGACAGCCAGCCAAAAGGCGTGCCGAACAACATAGCCCATTCGAATTCAGCGTGCATGGATGGATACTCGTGCATGGATGGATACTCCGGCGCGGGCTCGAGGATTGTCTACATCAGTCGTTCGCTTGTCGAGCCAGGATATTTGATTTCGGAATCGGCTCGAAACCGTAAGTCGCCCTCCCGGCGGGTCAGGCCGACCGAATCGAGATATTCGCAGATCGGCACGGCGTATTTCCGGGTCGTGCCGAGTCGGTCGCGGATGTCGGCCACCGTCAGGCCGGCCGGAGTCTGCGCCAGTGCTTCCGATATGATCCGCCGAAGTTCCGCCTCGGAGTCCGAATGCAGGCACCACTGCGGGCTGATGCGGACCAGGCTGCCGTCAGCGATGGCCACCTCGACGAGGTCCTTCAGCCCGGCCGCATTCCCGCCGGCGAGATTGGCGAACGATGCGATGTCCGGCGGCTGAAATCGCGCCCGCTGGTGTTCCGCGACGATGCGTTCGAGGAGCCGCCGCTGGTTGGCGCTGAGCTTCGGTTGGAATCGGCTCAGCGCGACGCGCCGGTCGTCGCCCACCAACTCGCCCCGCGCCAGCAGGCGATCGACAATGGCGTGGACCAGCACCGGGTCGCCGACATATTCGAAGTCGGATTCTATGCCGCGGCGATCGTGCAACGTGACGAGGGGCTGAAGTTCGTGCCGGTGAGCAATCGTTTGGAGCAACCGCTGCTCCAGGTCCGCGACGACGTCGGCGTGCAGCCGCTGCGAGCGTCCGGGTCCAAGCGGCACCTCGACGATTCGACCGGCTCCGGCCAGTTCGGCAACGATCGGCGGTACGGCGTCCGGCGCGAGTCCCGCCTCGCGGGCCAGATCAGTCGGCGCGAACCCCGTCGGACCGTGGAACCAGACGACCGTCTCCGCGCGGTGGATCGGCGACGGCGCGGTCATTCGCTCGACGTGCTCGATGACTTCGATATGGCGCCGCCGGATTTTTCGCGCGGCCGGCTGCAGCACCTGGCCGCCGCCGAGCGTCCGCTGACCAGCCGATTCGCGGATGACGAACGGCTGACCCCACACGGCCATCGCCGGCGCGTCCAGAAATACCTGCGCCAGCGCCCATTGTCCGGGCGCCACCGTGTCCGCGTCGAGCAGGGCCAGCGTGCCGAGGATCTCGGCGGTGCCGATATGCAAGCGGATCGGGGTGCGATGGCGCAGCGGCCGCCGCAGTTCCCCGGAGGCGCGCAGCTTTACGGTCAGCGTCCGGCTTGGCACCAGGAACCCCGGCGTGGCCAGTTCTTGCCCGCGCTCGACTTCGTCGTGCGACACGCCAGCCAGGTTGATCGCCGCCCGCATTCCACGATGCACTTCATCCACCGCTAGATCGTGATTGTGCAGCGCGCGGACGCGGACCCGCCGCCGTGCCGGCAGCCATTCCAATTCGTCGCCCACTCGCACCGATCCGGACGTCACGGATCCCGTCACGACCGTCCCGTGGCCCTGCACGACAAAGCTGCGATCGATGGCGAGCCGGAACCAGGTTGGCCCCGTGGCCGATTCGTCGGCCGCGGCGCGGCAGGCCTCGAACAACGTCGCTCGCAAGGCGTCGATGCCTTCGCCGCTGGTCGCGGAGGTCGCCACGATTGGGGCGTCCTCGAGAAACGTGCCGCGGACCAGTTCGCGGACCTCGTCCACAACGACCGCACGAGTCGCTTCGTCTGCCAAGTCGCACTTGGTCAGCGCGATCACGCCGCGGGACAGACCGAGTAAACTCAGGATTTCCAGGTGTTCGCGGGTCTGCGGCATGACAGCGTCGTCGGCGGCGACCACCAGCAGGGCTAAGTCGATGCCCGTCGCGCCGGCGAGCATGTTGCGAATGAACCGCTCGTGACCCGGAACATCGACGATGCCGATGCGAACGTCGCCGTTATCAAGCCAGGCAAAGCCGAGATCGATGGTGATGCCCCGCGATTTCTCTTCGGGCAACCGATCGCAATCGATGCCGGTCAATGCGCGCACGAGCGCCGTTTTGCCGTGGTCGATGTGTCCCGCCGTGCCGAGGATGAAGTGCCGCACCCAGGCTATTGTACAGGGGCGCGAGGGCGCCATCGCTTTTCGGCCTCACCGGGACCGAGTGTTTGATGCGCAGGCAGCGGCAATTGCAATGGCTGACGGATGATAGCTGATTGACCCATCCTTGCCTCGATCGTCTGAAGTCTGCGTTCCGCAATGCGGTTTCAGACGTTACAATGTCGCTCGGATTGGTGGGAAAGTCCTGCGGCAACGATCGGACGAGGGGCGCGGAATGCTGGGAATGCGGACGACGGCTCAGGAATTTCTCGATCGGGTCGGCCGGGAACTCGCGCGGGTCGATCCGCGCGAGGTCCAGGCGCTGGCTGACGCGGTGTGGGCGGCCTATGTGTCCAGCCGGTTCGTGTTCGTGATCGGCAACGGCGGCAGCGGCTCGAATTCGTCTCACTTCTGTGAGGATCTCGGCAAGTGCACATTGCGGCCGGAGGACTACGATCGCGACCTGCCGCGGCTGAAGATCATCAGCCTGACCGACAACACGCCCTACATCTTGGCTTGGGCCAATGACGCCGGCTTCGAGCGCATCTTCGTCGAACAACTGAAGAACCTCGCCAGCCCCGGCGACCTGCTGATCGCAATCTCCGGCAGCGGGAACAGTTCGAACATTCTGCGCGCGGTCTCGTGGGCCAACGAGCATGGTATGACGACCTTCGGCTGTACCGGTTACTCGGGAGGGAAGCTCCGCTCGCTTGCGCAACGGAACTTGCACGTCCCGCTCGACGATATGGGGATCGTCGAGTCGATCCACCTGGCCGCGTTCCATTGGGTCGTTGGCGATCTCGCTCGGCGCATTCAGGCCGCGCACGCCGCGGCAATCTGACGCCGTCGCTTGCCGTCGTCAATCAATTCAGTTAGCATGGCGCTTCGAGACAATTGAGCGCATACACGACCGCCGCGCAACGACTCAACCGCATCTGAGATCACCGCATCATGTACCGCAGCGTCCCGTGGCTGATCGTGGCCCTGTTGGTGTCGGGATGCAGCCGATCGCCGGCGCCTCGTCCGAAGAAAGCCGTCGTTCCGGCGGCTCCTGCGCGCCCCGCGATCAACCTCGCCGATGCGTCGGTTCCCATTTCCATGCCGGCTCCCCAGCTCGAACTGGCGCCGGCCGTGCGCCAAAACGATGCGATCGTGGCGGCCATCGGCCGGCTCTTGAACGCCCGCTGGAACGAGGCGCTGGAACTGTTCCGCCGGCTGCCGGACGACGGCGGCAGCGAGGCAATTCGCGCGGCCATCAGTTCCGCGCAGTTGCGGGCGGATTTGGTTGCCGACGGCGAGCAAACCGTCGCTGGAATCCGCGCCGTTTTACTCAACGGCAACGTCGCGCAAGCGGCGGAACTCGCCGCAATGGCGGCGCAGGTCTACGTCGATGAGGAACTCGCCCGGCCGTTCCTGGCCTTGAAGCGGCAGGCCGACGCGCTGATTGCCATTGGCATGGAGCCGGCGGCCCGCAACCAGCGCTTCCGCAAGGAAGCCGAGGCGGCGCTGAAAGCGGGCAACCTCCGCGCGGGCGCTCTGGCTCTCGAACAGATTGCCAACAGCTCCAGCGATCCCGAACTCCGCCGATTCTACGCTGAGACGATGCTGCGATCGCGCCGGTACGACTACATCATGCAGCGAGCCGCGGAGTGGCAGCGAAATCCAGAGCAACTCGAAGAGGCGTTTTCCGCCTATCAAGAAGCGGCGAAGCAGTGGGACACCCTGGATGTTCGCCTGGCGATCGACGACGTACTGCTGGCCTTGCAGTACCGGCCCGAATCGGTCGTCGTCCTGCCGTTCGACGCGCGGGGCGACATGGCGATCACCGCGAAGGCACGACAGTTCACCGATGGCCTGGCGGGCGTGCTCAAGACGCGATTTACGCTGGCCGACCGCGGCGCATTCCTGGACGCCTGTCATCAACTCGGCGTGCGGCCCGCTGATTTGCTCGTCGAGCCGTTGGCCCGGCGGGAAATCTCCCGGTTGAGTCAGGCGCGATTTGCGGTCCTCGGCGACGTGACGGCCGTCAACGGCGTCGTCGTGCGAGCGGCTCTGGTCGATCTGCGCTCGGGCGGAGTCGTGCAAACGGCGCGAATCTGCGCTCCGACGCCGGAGGAAGCCGTCGCGCAAGCGCCCCATCTTGGCACGCTGCTGCTGATGAATGACGACGCTCGGGCGGCGTATGAACGATCCCTGGCGCAGCAGGCCGCCCAACCCAAACTCATCACTGACCCGCCGGATGTGCCGCCCGATCCGCCCGCCAGTTCCGAACCTCCGCCGCCGTTCGTGGCCGTGTCTCTGCGGCCGCTCGACTCCACCGGGCTATCACCGGCGGCTTTCGATCGTTTTCCCGCCGTCGGCGCAACCTCCAAGCCGAACTTCCAACTCGATCATCCCGCTCGGAGCCGCGCGGCAATCGTCGCCGTCCACCTGGGTGACAATCTGCTGCAAAGAAACGTGCTGAACGAGGCGTGCGCGAAATACCGAATTGCGGCCAGCCTGCTCCGCGATCCGCTCCAGGTGCAATCGCGGCTCGATCGCTGCCGCGCTTTCGCCGCCAAGGGCGGCTCGGGCAAGCCGCGGGTCGCCATCTTCGATTTCCTCACGCCGGGAGACGATCGCAGCGGCGCCGCGATGGCCGATCATCTCGGCGTCTACCTGAGTCCCGCATACCGCGCGGTTCCGCGGGAGGAGATCGTCTGGACGCTGACGCAGCTCGGGCTTTCGCCACTGGAGGTGGCGACGGACGCGAGCGCCCGGCTCTACCTGGCCCGCGCGCTCGACACGCGGTTCGTCGTCTTTGGACAGGTGCGACCCGAGCGCGATCGGTTGATGGCCGCGGTGCATTGGCTCGACGCCGAGACGGGACAGCGGACTGCGGCGGTGCAGTTGTCCGCCGCCAGCCGCGGCGAGATGCGGCTGGTCGTCGGCGATCTCGCTCGAATGTTGCTCATGAGCCCGATGGACCGCGTCCGCTATCTCGATAGCGAGCCGAAGTATCAGGAATTGATGGCACAGGTGCGACGCGAATTGGACGCGCGCGATCTGTCCGCGGCACAGAAAACCGCGCAGGCCATCCTCGATCTTCGACCCGGGAGCGTCCGCGTCGACGGCCTGATCACGGATCTCGAAGAGTTGCAGCGGCGGCTTGCCATCGAAGCGCGTCGGAGATCCGCGTCCGAAGAGATGACCAAACTCAAGGACGCCGCCCGGGCGCGACAACGGGAACTTCTCGCGGCCCTGCAAACGGCCTTGACCGCCCCCGCGACCCCCGACGCGCTTCAGCGGCGGAGCGATGTCTCAGGGCAATTCGCGACTCAGGCCAAGACCGCGCGCTCCGGCGGTGAATTCTCGCTCGCGGCTCAATTCCTGGAAGCTGCCCTCGGCCTGGAAGCACGCGACGAGTGGTTTAATGAACTGGCGCAGGCCCGGATCCTCGACGAAGCGCAGCGCCAGCAACGCGCGGAGCAGGATGCGAAAGCGCGCCGCGACGCTCTGGCGCGAGCCCGCGACGGCGAAGTCCGAAAGATCCGCGAACCGATCGAATCGCGGCGGAAGCAGCGGCAGACGGCTGAGCAGGCCCGAGGCCAGGCGCAGCAGGACGCGGACCGGCGCGAATACGATCGGCTCGTCAGTGAAGGTCGAGCGGCCCAGGGTCGCGGCCAATACGATGAAGCGCTCTTCGCCCTGAACACGGCGCAGCGACTCCTGCCGGGCGACGAGATCGATCGCTTGATTGCCGCCGCGGCCGCCGCTCCGGCTCGCTCTGCGGCCCAGCGCCGCGGCGAGCGCGCCGCCTTCGATTTCGATGCGCAGCAGTCCAAGGACACCGCCGCCCGGTCCAAAATTGATGGCCAACTGAAACGCAATCAGATGTTCGCCGACGACTCGCTCCGCCAGGCCGAGCGGGCGCTCGGCATGCAGCGCTATGATGCCGCGATCAAGCTGTTCACCGAATCGCGGAAGCACCTGCAAAGTGACGCCGCGGTCGCTGGTTTATTTCACGCGTACCAGTGCCAGGGCGACGAATCGAGTGACGCGGCAGCGGCCAAGTCCAAACCCGACAAGTTCAACGAAGCCGAGGTGGCGCAGATGGTCTCGACGGGACGGGCGGCGTTCGACGCCGGGCGTTTTGACGATGCCCTGGCCGTCTTCCGCAAGGCAAAGGTGCTGGCGCCGCAGGCCGTGCCCGTGGTCGCCTGGATCGCGCGCACGGAGTTCGCACGCCTCGATGCGCTGACGCGGGATCGTCGCCGCGACGCTCAGCCACGGTCTTCCATAGCGCCGACATCGTCGCAGCCCCTCCGCGCCAATCGATAGCGGATATGTACCTGGGTATCGAGATCGGCGGGACGAAACTCCAGGCGGGGCTGGGTCGCGGCGATGGCGTCCTGGCCGCGCGCTGGCGCTCCGAGGTCGAGCGCAACTCCGGCGCGGCCGGGATCCTCCGGCAACTCCAATCGGCGATCCCAGGCTTCCTAGCCGACGCGGGTACGGATCTCGCTGACGTGTCGGCGATCGGTATTGGGTTCGGCGGGCCGATCGATGATGCCAATCGGAGCGCCTTGAAATCGCATCAAATCGGCGGGTGGGATGGGTTCCGACTGGCCGATTGGGCGGAGGACCGCTTCGGACGCCCCTGCGTCGTCGGCAATGACGCCGACGTCGCGGGATTAGCCGAAGCGCGAATCGGCGCTGCTCGCGGCTTGTCGCCGGTCTTCTACATTACGATCGGCTCGGGAATCGGCGGTGGATTGATCATCGATGGGCGGATTTACCGCGGCGTCGGGCGCGGGGCCGGCGAGATCGGTCACTGCCGCATCCGCGACGGCGCGGCAGCGCCCGTGCTGGAGGCTTGCTGCTCGGGTTGGGCGATCGAACGGGCGTGGACTGAGCGCGCGGGCGAGGCGGTCGCGTGCCGTGAACTGGCCGATCGGGCCCGGCGGGGCGATATCGCCGTCCGCGATTTCCTGCATGAGCGCTGGGGCTGGCTCGCCGACGCCGTTGCACGCATCGTTGCGCTGGTCTGTCCGAGGCGCATCGTCATCGGCGGCGGCGTGGCGCTCATGGGTGACGACGTGCTCTTCCATCCATTGCGCCGGCTCGTCGCGGAGCGGGTCTTCGCTCCATTCGCGGACTGTTTCGAGATCGTGCCGGCCGCTCTCGGCGAAAAGGTCGTTGTGCACGGAGCCATCGCGCTGGCGGCGGGCTGAGAGCAATCCATCGCCGTGAGCGTGGCGACGGCGATCCGATCCACCGTTGTCGCCAGGTCGGCAGGTTTCCCAGAATCCCCAGCGTTTTCAGACGAGATTCGGCGAATCAGGCGCCTGCCGCCCGAACGACCAATCCGTCGGGCGGCTTGGGCCGTCTGTAAGAATGAAGCCATGAGCAGTCCCGGCGTCAGCCCGCGGATTCGGCCGAGCGCGGCGGATACGGCCGCTCCGGACGCCGATGCGCTGGTGCGGGCCTTCGAGGAATTGCGCGACGAACTGCTCAGCACGCTGTTGTACGTCTTGGGCCATCGGGACGACGCCCACGACGCCGCCCAGAACGCCTTCTTGAAATGCTGGCGCGCCCGCGGTGACCTCGACCGCGTGCAGAACCTGCGTGCCTGGATCTTTCGCGTCGCGCTGAATGCCGCCCGCGATCTGCAGCGCAACGCCTGGCGTCGCCGTTCACGACCGTTGCTGGAGGAAGCCGCCATGTTCGTTGATCGCGAATCCGAACCGGGACGCTCACTGGAAGAGCGTGAGGATCTGGCCCGGCTTCGGCAGGCGATCGGCACGTTGCGCCATGAAGAGCAAGAAGTGTTTCTGCTGCGTCAGAACGGCGGGCTGACGTATGAACAAATCGCCGAGATTCGTCAAGCGCCGGTGGGCACGGTGAAAACACAGATGCGCTCCGCACTGGCGAAACTCCGCGCTGTATTGACCTGATCGACCCCGACGCCGCCGTTGCCGGCGGCGAGGAGCCGTTGTCATGACCGAAAAGACTCCGACAGTGCAGGACGTACTGGAATGCCTGTACGGCTTGCTGGACGAACCGGACGCGGAGCGGATTCGCGCCTGGATGATGACGCCGGCCGGCGCCGCCGCGCGTGCGGACGCCGAACGCATGCGGCAATTGCTTGCCGACGCCGCCAAGCGCGAGTTTCCCGGCGTCCGATTCGAACCACCCTCTGCGTCGATCGCGGCGCCGCAGCGCCGCCGGTGGCCGTCATGGCTGGTCGCGGCGGCCGTCGTGGCGGCGGCGATCGGCCCCATGATCTGGCAAGGTATCGAGGTCGTTCGCGCGGACCGCTCCGCCGAGGCCGCCCATGCCCGCTTCGTCGCGGCACGCCAGCCGCTCGCTGAGCGTGAACAGCAGCAAATGGCTGCGCAAATCGCCCGATCCGAGGCGGAGACGCGGCTCGCGGAGCAGCAGGCGGCATACGAGGCGGCTCTCGCTGACGCGGCGGACCGGCTGCGACAACAGGAAATGTCCGTGGTCATCAGCGGTCCAGCAAACGTGCTGCCCGGCGCTCCTAACGTATTCGAGATTCAAACCGTCGACGGCCAGCGGCAACCCGTGCCCGCGGGCATCTCCGTGCGCGTCCGGGATCAGTCGGACCGCGTCGTTTATGAGCAGTCCATGCCGCAGACTTGGGGCGCCGTCGCCGTCCAGTTGCCGCTCGATTTGCCGCTCACGCCGAAGAGCGACCTGTTTCTGGACGTGTCCGCTCGGCGCGCCGACGGCCGACGCAGCGAACTGCGCGCCCAGCTGCCACTGGCCTTGCCCGATTGGGTGACTCATCTGACGACGGACAAGCCGCTCTACCAGCCGGGCGAAGCCGTCTATTTCCGTTCGTTGACGCTGGAACGATTCTCGCTCCGGCCGCCGCGCGAGGAGTTCGAACTTCAATACTTGATCGTTGATCCGCGGGGAGTCGAGACACCGATCGTCTCCGGCGGCGATCGCCTGATTCACGGCGGCGCGATCGTGCGCGGACCGGACGGGCAACCGCTCCGCGGCGTCGGCGCCGGCGAGTGGACAATTCCCATTGACTCGCCCGGCGGCGAATTCACGCTCGTGGTTCGCGAAGCGAAGCAGCGGTTCCGGGAAGTGCGTCGACGGATCCTCGTGAATCAATACCAGGCCGCACGATTGGAAAAGGTGCTCGAGTGGTCGCGCCGATCGTACGGTCCAGGCGACGTCGCTGTCGCTCACGTGCGCGTCAGCCGAGCCGAGGGCGGTCCGGCGGCACGTCAACCGGTGCAGGCGTCGGCCGTCGTGGACGGAACCGCGATCGCCGTTGACCCGCCCGGCCTGACCGACGACCTTGGCCGCGTGGCCATCCGCCTGACACTTCCGCCTGCGATGGAACGCGGCGAAGCCAGTCTCAACGTCACTGTCACCGACGGCGCCAACGTCGAATCGCTCGTGAAGCCGATCCCGATCGCGCTGAACAAGCTGATGATCGAGTTTTTCCCGGAAGGCGGCGACCTGATCGCCGGTGCGGCGAACCGAGTGTATTTCCAGGTGCGGACGACGCTGGGCCGGCCGGCCGATTTGAAGGGCCGCGTCGTCGATGCCGCCGGCCGCGAAGTCGCTCGCGCCGAAACGTTCACCGACGATTCCGAGCCTGGAATCAACCAAGGACTCGGCCGTTTCGAATTCACTCCCGAGGCCGGGCAAACGTATCGCCTCGTTGTCGAGCAACCCTTGGGCATTCAGGGTGAGCACGTCCTGCCGGCGGCGAAGGCGGACGGCGTCGTGCTCCGAAGCTTCAACAGTGGAGGGGCCGATGTCGAACACTTGCGCGTCCGAGTTCACAGCGCCGGCGCTCGCCGCGCGCTGATGGTGGGGGCGTATGCTCGTGGCCGGCTGCTCGATCACCAGCGCGTCACTGTCGAGGCGAATCAAGCGGCGGAGATCGACCTGCGGCTGCCGGAGGATGTCGGCGGCGTGACGCGAATCACGGTCTTTGAGGAGCAGCCCGGCGCCGGCGAACAGCGGGAGCTCCGGCCGGTCGCGGAGCGGCTCGTATACCGCCGACCGGCAGGGCACCTGCGCTTCGCAGTCCGGCCGGAACATCCGCAATACGCTCCCGGCGAGAACGTGCAACTGCACGTCGCGGCGGTCAACGAGCGGGGCGAGCCGACGCCGGCAGTCGTCTATCTCGGAGTCGTCAATCAAAGCGTCGTCACGATGGCCGATGAGAAGACGGCGCGGTCGTTGCCGACGCACTTCCTCCTGACGAGCGAAGTGCGCAATGGCGAGGATCTCGAGCACACCGATGTCTTGCTCGGCGATCATCCGAAGGCGGCCGAGGCGCTCGATCTGCTCCTGGGAACGCAAGGCTGGCGGCGCTTTGCCGAACAGCCGGGCGGCGCTCAACCGCCCGCCGGCGACGGCGTGCTGTTGGCCCAGGCGCCAGCGGCCGACCCGCGCCGCACCTTGACTTCGCTCGATCTCGAACGGCGCAAGTTGGACGAGGAGTTTCAACCACGGCTGGCCGAGGCCCGACTAGCGTTCGATGAAGCTCAGCGGCGGTGGAATCAAGCGCTAGCGCCCGTGGATGGCGGCCAGGCGGCGGCGGCTGCGGCCGCAGAACGCGAGTGGACCGAAGCCGCGGCTCGGCGCGACTCGGCCATGCATTCATGGCGGCGAATTGCCCACTGGTCCGTGCCGCTGCTGTGTCTGCTGGCAGTGCTGGCCGCGGGCATCAGCCTGGTCCGGCGCGGATGGCGGCCGCTGACGGGACTGGTCGCCGTCGGCGCCACGCTTGCCGGCGTCGCTGCGCTGCTGCTGTCGATGCCGATGAACGCCCGGGCGCCAATGAATCGTGCGGATTTCGAGGTGGCGGGCGCGGCACTGCCGGCGCCGAAAAGTGCCATGGAACCCAAGGACAATGACCTCGGCGGCCGAGTCCGACTCGAGACGCGAGCTCCTGCTCAGCCCGCCGGTAAGGACGCTTTGCCGAAAACCGAGCATGCGTTCCTGGGTGCGCCGCCAGCCGCGCCTGCGGGCCGCGCCGTTCCGGCGCCAATGCTCAAAAAGGCAGGGAGCGCCGGCGAAGCTCGCAGTCGCTCGGCGAGTCCGAAGCCAGCGGGAGAGCGTCTGGGCCGTGGGCTTGCTCCCGCATTCGACAAAGCGCCGAATGTCGCGCGATCCCTGCAGCGTGATCGCGCCGCGGTCGCAGCCGACGCATTGGCGCCCGTGATCGGCGGCGGGATCGGAGGCGACGCGATGATTGCCCGGCCGCCGACGCCCGGCTATGTGCCGCCGCTGGTCGTCCGCCAGTACTCGCATCAGCATTCGCCCACGCCGAACGCGGAGCGCAGCGACTTCGCGGAGACCGTGTTCTGGCACCCCGCGCTCGTCCTTTCCACCGCCGGCGCAACCGTCGGATTCGACCTGAGCGACAGCGTCACGCGGTATCGAGTGCTCGTCGCGGGTCACTCTCTGGACGGCCGGCTCGGCTCCTTGACGACGCACATCGAGGCGCGAAAACCGCTGACCGTCGAGCCAAAAGCGCCGATCGAAATCAGCGCCGGCGACCAGGTTGACCTGCCCGTGACGATCGCCAATGATTCCAACTCGCCGCGCGAAGTGACGTTCCACTTCGAGGCGACGGGTCTGACGGCGCATGGCGTGGACGCGGGACGCATCGCATTGGCGCCGCATGAGCGCATTCGGCGCATCGTGCCGCTTCGGCCGAACGGGACCGCCGGTACCGGCGAGCTTCGAATTTCGGTCGCGGGCGGCGGCGCCTCCGACACCGTGGTTCTCCCGCTGCCGGTCGTCGCCGAAGGGTTCCCGATCAGCGGCGCGGTCAGCGACGTGCTGAGCGGAGCGGCCCAACAGGAGATCACCCTCCCAGAAACGTGGATGCCTGGCTCATTGCAATGCCAGGTGACGGCATTTCCGTCCACGTTGTCGGAGTTGCAGCGCGGGCTAGAGGGATTGCTTCAGGAGCCGGGCGGCTGCTTTGAGCAAACGTCCACGACAAACTATCCGAACACGATGATCCTGTCGTACTTGCAGGAGAGCGGCCAATCCGATCCCGGCCTCGTGCAGCGCGCGCAGGGATTGCTGCGGCGTGGGTATTCAAAGCTGACGGCGTTCGAAGTGCCCGCGGCCGGGAGGCGCGAGGGTTTTGAGTGGTTCGGTCAATCACCGCCACACGAGGCGCTGACCGCCTATGGCTTGATGCAGTTCCGCGACATGGCGCGCGTCAGCGACGTGGAACCCGCCTTGCTCGAACGCACTCGCGCCTTTCTGATGAGTCGGCGCGATGGCCGCGGCGGATTCCTGCGCAATCCTCGCGCGCTCGACACCTTCGGCCGGGCGCCGGCTGACGTCACCAACGCATACATCGTCTGGGCCTTGACGGAAAGCGGAACCGACGACGTGACGCGGGAGTTGGATTCTCTCGCTGATCAGGCGCGGAACTCGCGCGACGCCTACTTCCTGGCCCTGGTCGCCAATGCGCTTCTGAATCGCAACCGTGCTGAGGAAGCGCTCGACCATCTGCGATCGCTGGCGGCCGCGCTGAGCCAGGATGGCTACCTCGATCGCGCGGCGATCAGCATCACGGGTTCGACAGGCCGGATGTTGCAGATCGAGACAACCGCGCTGGCGGTGCTCGGCTGGCTGAAGGCCAATCGGCCGGCCGAATTTGCCGCGCCGCTGCGGGCGGCGGTGAATTGGATCGGCCGACAACGCGGCGGCTCCGGTTCCTTCGGCTCGACGCAATCCACGATCCTCGCGCTCAAAGCACTGATCGCTTACACGCAAGCCAACAAGCGGTCCGTCCAGGCCGGCGATCTGAAGCTGTTCGTCGGAGATCGCGAAGCCGGGCGGCTGGCGTTCCCGGCCGCGGCAACGGGGGAATTGACGATTGCATTGCCCGAGCCGGATCAGCTCCTGCGTGCGGGAAAAAACAATGTGCGCGTTGAATTGTCTGGACAGAACGCGCTGCCCTACACGGTCGCGTGGAGTTATCGCAGCGTGCAGCCGCCCAACGCCGAGGAATGTGCCGTGCGATTGGAGACGCGCCTGGCTCAAGCCGAATTGGCCGAAGGCGACGCGACCCAGCTGTTGCTGAAACTGCGCAATGTCTCTGGCCAGGGGCAAGGCATGACCGTGGCGATCGTCGGCCTGCCGGCCGGATTGAAATTGCCCGATGATTTCAAGCAACTGCGCGACCTGGCGCAACTGCGGCCGGACGGGCGGCCCGGAACGATCGCCGCCTTCGAGATTCGCGGGCGGGAACTGGTGCTCTATTGGCGTGACCTGGCCCCAGATGCGGACATCGATCTGGCCATCGATCTCCGCGCTCACGTTCCGGGAGCTTACACCGGGCCGGCCAGCCGGGCGTACATCTACTACAACCCGGACGCCAAGCATTGGACGCCGCCGCTCCGCGCTCGCATTGCGGCGAAATAGCGGCCAGGTCGTCGCGTGCCGCCTCTCGTTCCTGTAAGATCGATGAGGTGGGTGGGCGCAATGGGCGCTCGCCGGAACCCAACCATCGGAGGTATCCCGATGAAACGGCTCATAGGGCTGGCGATCGCGCTGGTCCTGGTCGGCGTACCTTTCGCCGCGGGTGACGACCCGCCGAAATCGCCGGCCGAGTTGCTCAAGCAATTGAAAAAAGACGTGACCGACGCTCAGAAAAAGGTCGTCGATCTGAGCCGCAAGGTGCGCGCCGCCAAGGACGACGACGCCAAGAAGCAGGCGCAGGACGAGTATCGGGATGCAATGGCGGAGTCGCTCAAGATTCAGCGGCAGGCACATGCCGAGGCGATCAAACTCGCGAAGGCCGAGCCCAAGAACGACGTGGCGCTGGAAGCCGGGCTGTGGGTATTGCCGAGCCTGCGCGGTCGCCGCGCCGAGATGAACGAAGTCATTGATCTGCTCGTCGAGCATCACGGCGACAACAAGATGATGAGCCAGGTCGTGACGATCCTGGGCTCCGGATTGAGCGATGACGCCACGGTGAAAAGAATCGAGGCAATTGCAGACAAGAGTCCGCACGGCAGCGTGAAGGCGGCCGCACTCTACGTCGTCGCGGACTATTGGAAGAATCAGGCGGAACCTCGTCGTGGGGCGGCGCCGGACAACGCCGATGAACTGGCCAAAAAGGCCGAAGAGCGTTTTGATCAGATCCTGAAGAGTTTCCCCGACGAGATTCAGTTTCGGCAACGGACCTATGGCGAGGCAGCCAAGGCGGCGCTGTTCGAGATTCGCAATTTACGCATCGGCAAGGTCGCGCCGGACATCGAAGGCGAGGACATCGACGGCGCCGCGTTCAAGCTTTCTGATTATCGCGGCAAGGTGGTGATGCTCGATTTCTGGGGCCATTGGTGAGGCCCCTGCCGGGCCATGTTCCCGCACGAGCGGTCGCTCGTGAAACGACTCGAAGGCCGGCCGTTTGCTCTCATCGGCGTCAATAGCGACGCGGATCGAGATTTCGTCAAGAAACAAAACGAGAAAGAGCAGATCACCTGGCGGTCATTCTGGTGCGGCGAGAAGGGCACCTCCGGCCCGATTCCGTCCACCTGGAACGTCCGCTTGTGGCCGACGATTTATTACATCGACCACAAGGGCGTGATCCGAGCCAAGAACGTCCGCGACGAAAAGGCGATCGACGAACTGATCGACAAGCTTGTCGAAGAGGCTGAGCAGGACGCGAAAGGCAAAGGAGGTTCGTAAACCCCGGACGCCGGGCAGAAACCTCGATCGTTGCCGACGAGCGCGGATGCTTCGATCCTCCGCACTCGTCGGCAACATCACTTGACGCCGCGGCCGCTGGATCCATTCTCCAGAGCCGGCAACGGTCCCAATGCCAGCGTCGTGAACCGTTCGGGATGGTACTGATCCAACACTTGCCGGATGGAGTCGAGCGAGACCGCGTCGAACGCCGCCAGTTCGTCGTCCACGCTGCGGTATTGGCGCAGATAGGTCCAGGACATTCCGAGCGCCTGCATCCGGCCCATCGGCCGCTCGGCGGCGCGCACGACGCGCGACGCAATTTTGCTCTTGGCCTGGCGCAGTTCCTCGGCCGTGATGCCGTTTTTCTGCACGTCGCTGAGCAGCCCGCGGATGATGTCGAGATTCGATCGCGTCTCCTCAGGCTCGCCGGAGAACGACAGATAGAACGCGCCGGCGCCGTCATATTCGCTGTAGCTCATGTCGGCGCCTTCAACGCGCCCTGGATCGACCAGCGCCCAGTAGAGGCGACTGCCGGTGTCGTCGCCGAGCGCCAGGGCGAGCGTATCGGCGGAATGGCGGAGGGGGTCGTCGGCGGCCGGCGCCGGCGCCATCAGGACGACGTGCTCCTGAGCCACCTTCTCACGGCGAATGATCTGACAGGTCGCGGGTCCGCTGGTCGAACGCCGTTGCCGCTGGCCGGGATCGCCGCTCGGCCAGGAGCCGCACGCGCCGGCCACGAGGTCCACGAATCTCTGCCAGTCAAAGTTGCCGGCGGCCACGGCCGTGACGTTTGCCGGAACGTACCGCCGCTGGTGATAATCGGCCATCTGCTGGCGCGTGAGCGCCGTGATGCTATCAACCGTTCCCAGGATCGAGTTGCCCAGCGGGTGATCCGAAAAGTAGTGCTTCTTGGCGTGATCGTAGGCCGACCAGTTCGGCTGGTCTTCGTACATTCCGATTTCCTCGATGATGACGTTTTTCTCCATGTTGAAGTCATCGTCGCGCAAGCTGGGCCGGAGGATATCGGCGAGGATGTCGACCGCCTGGGGCAAATACTCGGGCAGGATGGCCGCGTAAAAAACCGTGTTCTCCTCACTGGTGAAGGCGTTGTAACTGGCGCCGATCCGGTCGAAGTCGCGGTTGACGTCAAACGCGGTGCGCCGCGGCGTGCCCTTGAACACCATGTGTTCGAGGAAGTGCGACACGCCGCACTCCGCGGGCGTCTCGTCGCGCGAGCCGGTGCGGACGAAAAACGCCACGGCTACCGATCGCGCCGTCGGACTTGTTTCGCCGATCAGCGTCAGCCCATTCGGAAGTACGTGATGATGAAAGTTCATGGTCCCGTCACTTCGTAAATCGAGCGCTGCTCAATGTCGCTCAATGACACCGAAGCGCTCATTTCGTTTTCAATCTGTGTCATCTGCGAGATCTGTGAATCGTGTTTCTCTCTTGCTTTCGAAGAAAAAACGTCATCCACAGATTGCACAGATTGCACAGATACGGAATTCTGTCCTCTATGCGTGTGCGATTGTTTTCCGATCCAATTATCCGATGGTGAGCGCCTTTTCCCCCAGCGTCACGATCGCGAAGTCGCGCGGGGGCACGCGCCGGACGTGCTCGACGACCGATCGCGGCGACAAGGCGTCGATCGCCGCTTGGATCTCGTCGAAACTCCGCACGCGGCCGAGATAGTACCAATCCGACGCCAATGAGCCGGCGCGTGCGGCCGTCGATTCTTCCTGCATGATCAGCGCGGATTTGAGTCCGGCGCGGACGCGCTCGATCTCGTCGTCCTCGATGCCGTCGCTCAGTTGCCGGAGCACGCGCAGCGTCACGTCCAGCGTTTCCTGGGCTCGCGGCGTGGTCGTCCCGGCGTAGACGATCACGCTGCCGCGGTCCTTGAACGCTTGGTACGTGGCCCAGACCGCGTAGCACAGCCCTTCCTTTTCACGGACTTCCGTGAACAGGCGCGAACTCATGCCGCCGGACAAGACGCTAACGGCGCCCATGGCCGCGTAGTAATCGGGGCTCTGAAACGGCACGCTCGGATAGGCGATGCCGATTTGCGTTTGCGTCGTGTCCTTCGGAATGTGCTCGACGACGGCGCGAGATGGTCCGGCGGCCGGCTCCGGTTGCGGCGGGTTCGACCAATCGCCAAATAGCGTTCCGACCTGACCCTTCAGCTTCTCCCAGTCGATCGCGCCCGCCACGCTGATGATTGTCCCGCCGGGATGGAAATGGCGCCGGCGATGAGATTGAATGTCCTCCGCCGAGACGGCGTTCACGCCTTCGATCGTGCCGCGCCGATCGTTCGACAGCGGCGCCGGATAGTGGCGCTTGCGAAGTTCAAGCAGCACCTTTTGACGCGGGTCGTCCTCCAGCCCCGCCAGGTCTTGCAGGGCGAGCGATCGCACCGCATCCAGTTCGCCGGGCGGCAGGTGCGGCCGAAGAACAAGGTCGGCATAAATCTCCAAAACCGCTGGCAGATTCTGCGCCAGTGTCGATCCCGACAGGCGCAGGTGAATTCCTCCAACGCTCTCGCTGCGGTCCAGCCCGAGATTATCCAAGGCGAGCGCCAGCGAGCGGCTGTCGCGCGATCCGGCGCCCCGCGTCAGCATCTCCGCCAGCATGGAGCCGATGCCTTCGCGACCCGGCGGATCGTAAGCGGCGCCGATCGGAATCAAGATTGTGACCGCCGCCGAACGCACGTGATCCATTCGTTCGGCCAGCAGTGTGAGGCCATTCGCGAACGTATGCTGATGAATCAGTTGGGGCACGCTGTCCCTCCCGCGGTCGATGACCTTCGGGTGGATTCTACCGTGCCAGGACAGGGTCGGCGACCAGTGAGTAAACTTGCGGCGATTCGACGGTCTTGTACACGGTTTTGCGGCAGCGGAAGCCAAGCTGGCGATAGAGGGCGATGGCTGGGGCATTCTCGGCCGTCACTTCCAGGACGGCGCCGGGCAGCCGAGCGTTTCGGAACCCCTCCAGGGCGCGGAGCAAAAGTTGTCGCCCCAGGCCGAGGCCGCGATGGCCGGGCGTCACGCCGAGGTTTTGAATCGCGCCCCAGCCGGATAGCATGCGCACCCCCTGAACCGTGCCGACGTATTCGGTTCCGTAGCCGATGAGCCAGGTTGCCCCGGGCAGGAAGCCAGGCCGATCGGCAATCGCGCGCATCAGCCGCTCGCATCCTTCCATCGAACCCAGGCTCGGAAAGACTTGCGTGTCCAATTCGCCGGCAAAGCACTCGAACTTGGTCCGGGCATGGGAGACGATCAAGCCGCGGTCCCACGGCAACCAATAGTAGCCGGGCGGCAGCGGCGGCGCGGTCGGCGGCGGCTCGCGCCGGAACTCGAGTTCCATCCGGAAGCGCTTGAAGTAGCGGTAATGGACATTCATGGCGCCGCCCTGATGGTATCAACCGCGGCGAGGGAAGTCAAAAGCCGGCCCGCAACGGCGGCGGCATCGAGATGCCGGCCATGCCGGTTGCGCCGGTGCTGCCGTGGCCGCGATTCTCGCATCGGCCGGTATCGACCTGCCGATTTCGACGGGCCGGTTGCTGCGAGCCCGGCCATTTGCTTGCCTAACGCGCAGCCTGTGCCACAATGACAGAGCCGGCGCGCGACCGGAGGGGTATGCGCCGATCATTGGGGTGAGATCCGTCGCCGTGGCTGCGAGTTTCGCCAACCGCTGGAACTTGGGCGCGATCGAAGACGCCCATGCACGCTGGCGGCAGGATCCGGCGTCCGTCGATGACACCTGGCGCGCGTTTTTTGAAGGCTTTGAGCTGGCCGGGCAGCTTCCGGGCGCCGCCGATCAGTCCGCTCAACTCGGGCTATACCGGCTGGTGGACGCCTACCGGGAACTCGGACATCTGATTGCCCACGTCGATCCGCTGGCGGAACCCCGCTCTGAGCACTCTCAGTTGGACCTGTCCACGTTCGGTTTCACCGACGCGGACCTTGACCGCTCGTTCGATTCGATTCCGTTTCTCGGCTACCCGCGGGGCACACTGCGCGAGCTTCTCGTCCGATTGCGAGAGACGTACTGCCGGACGATCGGCGTCGAGTACATGCACATCCAGGACCTGACGATCCGCCACTGGCTTCAGGAGCGCATGGAGCCGCGATGGAACCGCCCGAATCTGCCCCTGCGGCAGAAGATGCGCATTCTGATGATCCTGCACTATGCCGAGCTGTTCGAAAAGTTCCTGCAAACGAAGTATCAGGGCCAGAAGCGATTTTCGCTAGAAGGCTCTGAAACGCTGATCCCCGTGCTCGACGCGCTGGTGGAGAAGTCAGCCGAGCTCGGCGCGCGGGAACTCATCATCGGAATGGCGCACCGCGGCCGGCTCAACGTGCTCACGAACATCCTGCGCAAGCCGTACTCGGCCGTGTTCAGCGAGTTCGAGGATATCTACGATCCCGAGTCGTTCGACGGCGACGGCGACGTGAAGTATCACCTCGGCTTTTCGAGCGATTACGAAACAGCCAAGGGACACACGATCCATCTGTCATTGTCGCCGAACCCGAGCCACCTCGAAGCGGTCGATCCCGTGGTCGAGGGCCGCACCCGCGCCAAGCAGCAACTCTTCGGCGACGTCGAGCGGACGAAAGGCATCCCGCTTCTGATTCACGGCGATGCGGCGATCTCCGGGCAGGGCCTGGTTGCGGAAACGCTGAACCTCTCAAATCTGGCCGGCTATCGGACCGGAGGAACGCTGCACGTCGTCATCAACAACCAGATCGGGTTCACGACGGCGCCATCGGACCTGCGCTCCACGACCTACTGCACCGACGTCGCCAAGATGATCGAGGCGCCAATTTTTCACGTCAACGCGGAAGATCCCGAAGCGGCGGTCTACCTGGCCGAGCTTGCCGTCGAGTTCCGCCAGACATTCAAGCGCGACGTATTCATCGATCTGAACTGTTACCGGCGGTACGGGCACAACGAGACAGACAACCCGTCGTTCACGCAGCCGCTGATGTACGCCAAGATCAAGTCTCGGCCGAGCGTCGTGCATCTGTACGAGGAGCAGTTGCAACAGCAGGGCGACCTGAAGCCGGAGGAGACCGCGGCGATTGCCGAGCGGTTCCAGCACAAGCTGCGCAAGGCCCAGGACGAAGTGCGGCGCGCGCCGCCGAAGCAGCGCGGCATGCACGGGTTCACGGGGCGCTGGGCCGGTCTTCGGCCGCGGGCCAGCGCCGCCGCGCCGGCGACCGGCGTCGCACTCGAGACCTTGCAGGCGATCACCGAGCGCGTCACGAGCGTTCCCGCCGGTTTCGCGCTGAACTCCACGATCGCGCGCATCTACGAAGCTCGGCGCAGCGCCATGGCCGAGCGCCAGCCGATTGACTGGCCGTTCGCCGAGACGCTGGCCTTCGGCTCACTGCTCTGGGAAGGGACGCCCGTGCGGCTCAGCGGCCAGGACAGCCGCCGCGGTACGTTCAGCCAGCGGCACGCCGTCGTCTGCGATGCGCGCACCGGCGAGGCCTATTATCCGCTCAATCACCTGCGTGAGGGGCAGGCGCTGATGCAAGCCTACGACAGCATGCTGTCGGAGGCGGCCGTCCTCGGCTTCGAGTTCGGCTACTCGCTGGATGATCCGCACACGCTGGTGCTCTGGGAGGCACAGTTCGGCGACTTCGCCAATGGCGCTCAGGTGATCATCGATCAGTTCATCATCTGTTCGGAATCGAAGTGGCAGCGCGCCAGCGGGATCGTCCTGCTCTTGCCGCACGGCTACGAGGGGCAGGGGCCGGAACATTCCAGCGCGCGCATGGAGCGCTTTCTGCAATCCGCCGCCGAGGACAACATCCAGGTGGTCAATTGCTCCACCCCGGCACAGTACTTCCACGTGTTGCGGCGGCAGATGAAGCGCGATTTTCGCAAGCCGCTGGTGCTGCTGACGCCCAAGAGCCTCCTGCGGCACAAGGACGCGGTGTCGCCGCTCGACGAATTCATCAAGGGGCAGTTCCGCGAGATCATCGACGATTCCACGGCCGACGCCGAGCGCATCCGCCGCGTGATCCTGTGCAGCGGAAAGGTTTATTACGACCTCCAGAAATATCGGCACGAGCACAATGTCGCCGACGTGGCGATCGTGCGGATCGAACAGCTTTACCCGCTGGCTGAGGACAAGCTCGTGCGGGCGTTGCAACGCTACCGCCGGGCCTCCGAGTGGATCTGGGCTCAGGAAGAATCGCAGAACATGGGCGCTTGGTCGTACATCGAGCCGCGGCTGCGGGCGCTGAACTTCCCGGTCCTCTACGTGGGGCGCGACGCCAGCGCCAGTTCGGCGACCGGCTCGCACAAGATCCACGAGCACGAGCAATCGGAGTTGGTGGAAACGGCGTTGACCGGCTCGGCGCCGCACCTCGTCCGCTCGCGCCCGGCGCGGCGCAAGCGGGCCGAAACCACCGATGCGCAGCCGAAGCTCCGCGTCACCGGCTGATCGGAGCAGAGATATCCACGCGCCCGCGGAGGCCCAGCGCCACGGAGTCGGCGCGCGACACGAATTCCTGCCGCAGATGAACGCGGATCAACGCAGTACGACAAATCCGTGTTCATCCGCGTTCATCTGTGGCTACGTTGACTCAGCGCCTCCAGGCGTGTGCGGCCCACGGTGAATGCCATGTCCGTCGAGATCAAGGTACCGTCCGCCGGCGAATCGGTCACCGAGGCGATCCTCGCGCGCTGGCTGAAGGCCGACGGAGAATTCGTCAAGGCGGACGAACCCGTCGTCGAACTTGAGACCGACAAAGCGACGCAAGAGGTGCCGGCGCCGGCGTCCGGCAAACTGATGGCGACCGTGGCGCCGGGCACGACGGTTGCTGTCGGCTCGGTGATTGGGCGGATTGACGACAGCGTGGCGGCGCCGGCGGGGGCGACCAAAGCGGCGCCGGCGACGGTTGGGGCTGCGCTTCCGACCGCGCAGCCAAGCACTCCGGCGACGATGCCGTTGGCCCTGTCGCCTTCGGCGCGTGTGCGAGTGGAATCGCGCGGCCTGGATCCGAATCGTTTGACCGGCACGGGCCGCGGCGGGCGCATCATCAAACAAGACCTGATGGAATCGCCGCCGACCGCGGGCAACGGTACTCCCCCGGCTGGGCCGACACCGCTCAGCACAGTCACGCACGACGGCGGCCGGCGCGAGAGCCGCGAGCGCATGAGCGGATTGCGGCAGCGGATCGCCGCCCGGCTCGTCGAGTCGCAACACACCACGGCATCGCTGACCACCTTCAACGAGGCCGACCTGCACGCCGTCAATGAACTGCGCGCTCGCTACAAGGATCGGTTCAAGGAGCGGCACGGCGTCGGGCTCGGCTACATGTCGTTTTTCGTCAAGGCGGCCATCGAAGCGCTGAAGGCGTTTCCGCTGGTCAATGCCCGAATCGACGGCGCGGAGATCGTCTACCAGCACTTCTACGACATCGGCGTCGCCGTCAGTACGGACCGCGGCCTGATGGTTCCGATTGTCCGCGACGCGGATCGACTCAGTTTCGCCCAGATCGAGCAGCGTATCGCCGAACTGGCCGCCAAGGCGCGCGACGGCAAAATTGCTGTCACCGATCTCCAGGGCGGCACGTTCACCATCACCAACGGCGGCATCTTCGGCTCGCTGCTGTCCACGCCGATCCTCAATCCGCCGCAAACCGCGATCCTCGGCATGCATGCGATTCAGAAGCGGCCGGTCGTCGTCAACGACCAGATCGTGATTCGTCCGATGATGTACCTGGCGCTGACGTACGATCACCGGCTGATCGACGGCCGCGAAGCCGTGCAATTCCTCGTCCGCATCAAGGACGGGATCGAGAATCCCGAACGGCTGATGCTCGAGATCTGATCGTTGTGCTCGGCCGGATGTCTCGTCAGTCCGCTCATACAATTCTCTGAACGACTCACTCCCGGGGAAGGACCAATCGCCATGGCGGAGCGGTACGATTTGATCGTGATCGGCGGCGGGCCCGGCGGCTACGTGGCCGCCATTCGTGCAGCGCAGCTCGGCAAGAAGGTCGTGTGCATCGACAAGCGGCCGAGCTTCGGCGGCACCTGCCTCAACGTCGGCTGCATTCCGTCAAAGGCGCTGCTCGATTCCAGCGAGTTTTACTCGCAGATTCAGCACAAGGCCTCACGGCACGGCATTGCTGTCAGCAAAGTGGGCCTCGACCTCGCCGCGATGATGAAGCGCAAGGATGCCGTCGTCAAAGCCAACACCGACGGGATCGCGATGCTGTTCAAGAAGAACGGCGTCAAGCCGATGCAGGGCACGGGCAGACTGATCGCTCCGGACAAAGTCGAGGTCACCGGCCCCGACGGAACGAAGACCGTCCTCGAGGGCAATGCCGTGCTCTTGGCCATGGGCAGCGAATCGGCGACGATCCCCGCGCTGCCGATCGACGGCAAGCAGATCGTCACGTCCACGGAGGCGTTGGCGTTCGACTCAGTGCCGGAACACTTGGTGGTCGTCGGCGGCGGGTACATCGGACTGGAAATGGGATCCGTCTGGCTGCGCCTGGGCAGCAAGGTCACGGTCGTCGAGTTTCTGCCACGGATCCTGCCGCTCAATGACACGGAAATCGTCAATCTCGTTCATAAATCGCTGACGAAGCAGGGGATGACGATTCACGTGGGCGCGAAGGTCACCGGGGCAAAGGCGAGCGGCAAGAAAGTGACCGTGGTCGCGCAGGGGCCGAACGGCGACCTGAAAATCGATTGCGATAAGGTGCTGGTCGCGGTGGGGCGAAAGGCGGTGACCCAGGGCTGCGGTTTGGAAGAGGTCGGCGTCAAGGTGGAAAACGGCAAGGTCGCCGTCGACGACAAGTATCAGACCAGCGTTCCGGGTGTCTACGCGATCGGCGACCTCATCGATGGGCCGATGCTCGCCCATAAGGCGATGGAGGAGGGCATCGCGTTCGCCGAGATGTTGGCCGGCCAGCCGGCTCACGTAAACTACGACGCGATTCCCAGCGTGATCTACACCTGGCCGGAAGTCGCGGCCGTCGGCAAGACCGAGGACCAGCTCAAGGAAGCCGGCGTCGAGTATCGCGTCGGCAAGTTTCCGTTTCTGGCCAGCGGCCGGGCCCGAGCCATGGACGAAACCGAGGGCATTGTCAAGGTGCTGGCCGACGCCAAGACGGATCGGCTCCTGGGCGTGCATATTTTCGGCCCGCGGGCGTCGGACATGATCGCCGAGGCGGTGACGACGATCGAATTCGTCGGCTCCGCAGAGGACATCGCGCGGATCGTGCATGCCCATCCGACGCTGTCGGAAGCGCTCGGCGAAGCGGCGCGAGTGGCCTATTTCGGCAAGGCGATCCACATCTGATCCGCCCTTGCCGAAGGCGACGACGCGATGATAGACTGACAATGTCCGCCGTCCGGACACTCGCAGGGGCTCGCGGTTCCGACCCCTCCAGCGCGATTCAAGCGGCAAACGTCGCGGGAGGGTATTCGATGTTCGGCCTCGGCTTTCCGGAGATGGTGGCGTTGATGATCCTGGGTGTGCTGTTGTTCGGCAAAAACCTGCCGAACGTCGGCCGATCCCTCGGCAAGGGCATCATGGAGTTCAAAAAGGGGCTGCAGGGCATCGAGGATGAAGTGTCCAGCCATTCGGCGTGGACCGCCAATTCCGCGACCGATCCGGACCGATCGCCGCGCCGCGTGGCGCCGACCGCCCCAAAATTCACCGAACCGACCGAACCGGTCTGACGGGAGGAACGAACCATGACGCACTTGGCGCTGTTCCAGAACTTCGGCATGCAGGAAATCCTCCTGCTGGGGTTTCTGGCGTTGATCTTGTTCGGAGCGCGACGGCTGCCGGAGCTCGGGCGCTCGCTCGGCCGCGGAATCGTCGAGTTCAAGAAGGGAATCAAGGGGCTGGAGGACGACGTGGCCACGAGCGGGCCTTCGGAGTCCGCCGAGGCGCCACGGCCGCCGCAACGTATCGGCGCCGCCGCCCCGAAATTCAGCGACACGCCGGCTCAGACGGAGGAGCAACCGCGATCTTGATCGATCGCAAACGGAAAAACTCGGGGCGTTTAGCTCAGCTGGTTAGAGCACTATCCTCACACGGTAGGGGTCGCTGGTTCGAATCCAGCAACGCCCAATCTCCTCGCCGAGTTCCAATCAGAACCGAAAGTTGAATTGAGCCAGGGCTTCAACGTCGAACGGCTTCGGGCCGGTGAACGGCACCGCCGCGCCGACGCCGAGCGTCGCGCCATTGGCAAACAGAAACGTCGTGCCGGCGGTCATGTTGAATACGTTGAAGACGCGAAAGCCATCGCCCAGCGAATCGTTTGGATTGGACTGCCGCAGCGGGGTGGCGACGTGGGCTTCGATCGTCGGCGCGATCCCGCTGATGAAGCCGTCGCGCTGCCGAATCAACCAGTAGCCGAAGCCCAAATCGTTGAACGCCACAATGGACTGGGCGCTGGCAATCGGCAGCGTAATCGAACTGAATCCCTGAACGAACGCATCGCCGCGATTGAAGATAAAGCCCGTGTACGGCTGGAGAAACGCGACCGTGGAGATTCCGGGATCGATCTTTTTGTTTGACGCCGTCGGAAAGACGCTGGTCACGCCGGCCGAGAGCACGTCGCCGGTCTGCCGATCTTCCCAGACCACCGCCTTGACGATCGCGCTGATGTTGCCGAGCAGCGTCGTGTCGAAGCCTTGATTGGCCGTTTCTGGATAGATCAAGCCGTTGTCCGGATTCCGTACGAGGTAGATCGGTTTGCCGTCAGCAAATACGGAATTGAAGGGCAAGCGCAAGCCCATCGACACCGTCTGGTTGAGGAAAGTTTTTTCCAGGCCGAACGTATTGCGCCACAGATCGACGTTGTGAATCGGTTCGAACGGATCGCGCCAGCGCGACTTGTTCAGGTTGTTGTAATAGTTGGTGCGATAGAAAACGCGGTCCACCGGACGCGGGCTTTCGCCCTCGGCAATCTTCACTTCCGAGAAGAGATTGGCGATCGGCCCGGAGAAATCGCCGAGCATGAACGGCGTGAACGGGGCCGGTTGCTTCTCGCACGAAGCGCTGCAGTTCGAGGCCGGAAAAGCGCAGCTTGTTTCGTGCGGAATAACATATGCCGGCATCGCGGCGGCCGGCGCGGACGCCGGCGCGGACGCCGGCGCGGACGTGGCCGGCGCGCCGGTCGATTGGGCTGCAGCAATCGGCTGCAACAAGTCCTGAGCGGTCGCGGCCGGCGGCAAACCGAGCAATGCGCCTGTACACACGACCGCTCCAAATCGTTTCATGGCCGGCTCCCGACGCGGAAAGTTGGGCGAAACGGGCAATCAATCGCCGCGGTTTCGGCCGCGTGACTCTGCCAGTTCTTCGCGTTATCCGGTGGTATCGTCGCCGGCGCGCACAGAACTTCACGGATTCGCTCAAGCTGGAGCGCGTCCGCCGCGCCGCGCTCAATGATCCGCAATCGTCATTGACCCGACTTTTTCGGCTGCTCCATCCGCACGAGCAGCCACTGTTGCGTCTTGTCGCCGCCGAAGTGGACCAAGACAGGCGTTTCCGACTGAGTCAGGTTGTAAAGTCCCGCTTCGAACACGCGGTCCTTCTTCTTCCCGATCGTCCAGGCGGCTCGCTGCGTCTTCTTGTCCACGGACCCGTACACTTCGGTCGTCGTGTCCATGACGCCGTCGTAGAAGTTGCCGCGGATGATGCCGTCCTTGTTCACGGCCAGTTGAAAGATATTGTTCGAGGTTTTCTCGTCGCCCTGGACAAGCGCATAGACACCGAGCGGCGTCCACTGCTGATCCGGCGGAGCATTGGCGGATTGCCCGGCTTCGGCCAGGTTGGTCGCTTGCTGCGCGAACGCCTGGGCAGTCCCGGCGTCTTGTCCGCCGATGTAGACGCTGTTGTTCTGATAAACGATGTTGCTGCCGTAGTCGTATGTGTATGGCGGCTCGGAGCCGAAACCGATGAAGCTATACACGGCCGGCCACGAGGCCGCTTCCCAGGCGGCGCCGGCGGCCCAGCCAGCAGCGAACCAGCAGCCCGGGTGCGCCGCGTACCAACCGGGATAGAAGCAGTGCCAGTAGCCGAAGTTCGTGCGGACGTAATCACCGCGTGTCGCCATGTAGCCGTGGGACCAGTACGTCGTGTAGTGGCCAGTGGCGGCAGCGCCGAATGACGAATAGCGAGCGAGTCCCATATCCGTTGGGAAGTGTTCATTGACGACGCCGGCGCGTTCACCGGCAGCGACAGCCCCGCCGGGTCCCGCGGCAAACCCCGCGCGCTCCCCGCCAGCCACTGTGCCGCGGGGACCCGTGGCCACGCCGGCACGCTCGCCGCCGCCGATCATTCGGCCGTACGGTCCGACAGCCACGCCGCCTTCGCGCTCGCCGGAGTACGTGCGCCCCCCGGCTGTGGTGGCCGTCACGTCCCGATCGCCGCCGACGGCGACGCCGCCGGCCGGACCGACCGCCGCCCCCCGCGTGCCCTCGACGTTGATGGATCCGCCGCGCTGATCGGTAAAGGATCGATCATACGACTGCGTCGCCCCGTAGCCGCCACGCCAGCCCGAATACGCTTCACCGGACCGGAATCCGGAGTAGTCGAGACCACGGCTGCCGGCACCGCGGTACGCCGGGCTGAACGAGTCGAAGCTCCGGTACCCACCATAGCCGCCGTAACTTCGGAATCCGCCCGCATAGCCACCGCCGTAACCTCGGTAACCGCCAGCGGCGCCGCCGGCCCGGCCGAATCCGTAGCCGTCAGCGTGTCCCGCCCAGAGCAAGCAGGCCAGCGCTCCCATCACTCCCGCCAGTCGAAAACGGCTCATGATGATCTCCTCGGTTTCATGCTCGCCGGCCGGTCACTTTGTCACCCGGGTCAGCTTGACCGGCTTCGATTCCGGCAGGGGCCAGCCGTGGGCCACGCGATCGATCGATTGCCAGACGATTTCATTGCGATTGACACGGTGCAGAACATTGACCGAAGCGGTTTCGCTTCCGTCGGGCAGCACTCCCACGGAGTCCATCACCCACCGGTCGCCGTCGCGGTGCCAGAGCGCTTGTCCGTGGCCGCCGAATTCATCGAAATGCCAGGAGCGGATCTGCTTGCGCTGGGGATCAAAAGCAATCCGAAACGTGCCTTCGGTGACGACCTTGCCGTCGATCTTGGTGGCAAAACTCCCCGTGATAACAGGCTTTGCTTTGTCCTTGGCATAGACGAGCGTCATTTCGTCCTTCGCGTCGCCGCCCTTCCAGGTTCCGATCAGCCATTCGAGGTCGGCCAATCGGTCCACGTCGCCGCCCCATTCGCGAGAATGAGCGATTTTCCATTGGCCGTTCTCGCGCACGTGCGTCGTGCTGTACCAAGTGGAAGTCGGCATTTCCTTGCCGGCGCCCTCGACGACGAGCAGCCCCGTCTCGATGGCCGTGTCGCGCGAGGGAAAGCGGATCGCCTCGGGGCGAATGTCGATCGTGGTTCCTTTGGGCCGATGTTGGAAATACTCGGCGAAGGCCTTCTCGATGGCCGCCCGGCCGATGACATGATCGCCGCCGTCGTTCTCGTACTCGCCGTTCTCGGTCCAGAACGACGCGACGCCCCTGGCGTCCCGGTTTTCAAACGCCTTGGCGAATTCCTTCGCGGCGCGAAGAATGGCGTCGCGATCCTGGGTGCGATCCCCGGCGCCGGGCTGCTGAAACGCCGGCGACGGCCCCGCGGTCAGTACCCAGCCGAGCGAAAGGATGGCCGCGGCCCCCGCCGCGATCCACGCACTATGCCTGCTCATTTCGGTCCCTCTGAGCTCCTCATCTCGATCGAATCAGGCCTCTTGCAGCCACGCCTTGGCGGCGTCAATCTCGCTGGCGTCGAAGTAGCGGATCTTCGCCATGGTGAATGGCTTGCAGACCGTCGACATCCACTTCTCCCAGGTCTTTTCGCCGACCAGCGCAATGCGATCAATCTTGGTGCAGTGCGTCGTCGAAAACTTGATGTCGTCCCAGAGCGCGTGCGCGTCCCAGCCGTGGAAATCATGAAACTGCGCCAGAAGCCGCACCTTCGGGTGCTTGGTCAACGCCGCGTCGATCACCGGCACGAACGTCTTGTAATCGGCGTCGTGCAGCTTGCCGGACAACTTGAACCCTAGAACCTGGTCGGATCCCATCGTCAATTGCTCGATCATAGCGGCGGCCTCCGTCGGAGTGGTAGCGATTGCGTCTCTCGTCGATCATAGCAAAACCGTCCGCGTCGTCGGCGCGCGGTTGCGGGACGCCTGGCCGACGTATCATATCGCCGAGCGAAAGGAGGCGGATCGCCATGGCCAAGCTCTTCTTTTACTACTCGACGATGAACGCGGGCAAATCGACGCTGCTGCTCCAGGCCGCTCACAACTATGCCGAGCGCGGCATGCGGACGATGTTGTTCACGGCTCAGCTCGACAATCGGGCTGGAGGGAAAATCGCCTCGCGGATCGGCATTGCCGCCGCGGCGCGAAAGTTCAACGTCGAAACCGATTTCTGGCGGCTGTGCCCGCCCGAATCCCCGAACTGCGTGCTGGTGGACGAGGCACAATTCCTGACGCGCGATCAGGTGCACCAACTGGCTCGCGTCGTGGACGAGGCCAACATTCCGGTGATGTGCTACGGATTGCGAACGGATTTTCGCGGTGAGCTGTTCCGCGGCAGCGCCGCTCTTCTGGCCTGGGCCGACACGCTGACTGAGCTCAAGACGATCTGTTTCTGCGGCAAGAAGGCGACCATGGTGGTGCGCGTCGGCGCCGACGGAACCGTCGAACGCGCCGGCCAGCAGATCGAGATTGGCGGCAACGACCGCTACGTCTCGCTTTGCCGCCGGCACTTCTCCGAGTCGCATCGAACCGGCGCGTGCCCCGGTTGGCGCCCGGATTGAGACCCGATCACGATGCCGCTACCAGCGATACTCCGCGCCGAAGCTGATGCCTTGCGCCCAAAAATCAGTGTTGGCGAGGAGTGCAATCGGTCGCGGCGGGAACACCGGTTGGACGTTCGAGTTCGGCGGTAGGAACCGCGGGATCCGCGTCACGTCGATTGTCGTGTCAATCTGATCGCCCGGGCGGATGACGTTGGACCAGTAAAGGAAGTTGTAGCCGAGGGTCGCGCGCCAGCGGGATGTGATCTGGTAGCCGAGAGTCACGCCGATTTCCGGGACGACGGAGAAAACGTCGCGCGAGTATTGGCCAATATTGGCGTTGGGCAGCGCCAGCAGGCCGCCGACGGCCGCGAACGTGCTCCCGTCGATCAGCGGACCGCGCGCCTGACCGCCGGCGATCGTCAAGCTCTGGTGCGTCACGCCCAGAGCCACGGTGCCGCGGAGATCGACCGACCAGTTCGCGCGGCTATATGTCATCGCCGTCCCGATTTGACCGCCGTAGAAATCGTCCGTCGTCGCAAACTGATCGATCACGCGCACGCGCGTGCCGATGATCTCGTCGGGAAAGTTGACGCTGCGCGAGCGGCGAACGAAGTCTTCCGTCATCGTCAGATTCTCATCGAGCTGGACATAGCGGAAACCGCCCAGCAGATCGGCGCGAAACATCCGATCGCCATCGGCTCGGAGATACAGGCAATCGCGGTAGTTGGCCTCGGCGCCCCAAAGGTAACTGGAGAGATTGGCCGAGTACGACCCGCTTGAGATGCCGGTTCCGGTCACTCGTTCGCTGAACGGTCCCGGGAAGACCGCCCCGCCGATCTGAAACGAGTTGGCCGCGAAGAAGGGCCGAAAGAGGCCGAGGTCCGTGCCATCCGGCCGGAGCGATGACACGACAGCTTCGTGAGTCTGCCGACCCAGAAAGAACAGCCGACCATCGAACCCATGCAGTTGCGCGGAGTCGAGCCAGTAGACGACGCCGAAGCGGGCCCCCTGGCGAGTTGCTTCGTCGAGGTCTTCGCCGGCGATGAGCACGGTGGATCCCGGAATTGCACCATTGATGCCGTTGTCGCCGGGCGGCGGCGAATTCGTCAACAGCGGCGGCGTCTGTGAGCCTTTGGCCCACCACAGCAGGTACTCGGCGCTGACGAGCCAACGGGGCCATTCGTCGGATTCGCAACAGACGGCGACGGTCGGCGAATTGGCTGCACCCGCGCTCGCAGCCGCCACGGATGGGGCGGCCGGCATCGAGGGCAGATTGTCCGGCTCCTTGGGCAGATCCGACTCCTCGATGGGAGGATCAACAGGCGAGGCTGACGGCACGGCGGCCGGCGCCCGCGGCGGAATGCGAATCCATCCGCCGTCATCGAGCAAGCTGCGTGACGGCACTGTGGCCGTCGCTGGGACAATCGACTGCGCTTGAATTGGTCGCCCTGCGGGGCGCCAGATGACGTCCTCGGCGCGACTGGCCGCTGAGCCGACAATCAGGGCCAGGGTCGCCGTGCCAATTGCCGCGCCTCTCATCGCCCGCTCCCGTTCCGCATCGCCGATCTCGCAATTCCGGGACAATCGGAATCTCTCTTTCAATTCGGACGTTGCGCAGGTTGGGCAGAATCGCTTCAAGCCGCATCGCCGGCGAAGCGGACCGCGATCCGCTCAAAATCGGGAAGCCTTGTGCAATTTGCCCTCGTTATCGCCAGCGAAACGGCGACCGAAAAAACAGATCCACAGTTTTAACAGATTGCGCAGATCGAAGTTGCGCGCGACTAATCGTCTTGAAATCGGTGTCATCTGTGGAGTCTGTGCACCTGGTATTTCGTATCGGTCCGATGCCGGGCGCCTCGTACCGTTGCGGTTGACGGCGGCGCGACGATCTGCCATTGTCCCGCCGCGCCGTCGGACGGGGCGGCGTCAATTGACATTCACTGAGTTTCGGGACGAAGGGAGGCTGCCTCATGCGGGGGAGCATGAAAGCGCTAGTCACTTGTGGTCGGTTATGGTTGACGGTGGCCGTGGTACTCGTCGGACTGCGTGGAGCCGCGCGGGCCGCCGACTGGCCGGTGAGTCAGCCACCGGCGGAAGTGATTCCGACGCCGCCATTCGACACTTCAGTTCCGCCGCGCGATGAGGTCGTTCCAGCCGATCCGCCGCAGCCTCCCACGGACACGAATCCGCCCGGGACGGGCCGCCCGCCGCTGCCGAGCGATGACTCGCCGCCTTCTCCGCCGACGCACGAGTCGCCGGAGCCCGCGTCGCTGGGACTGCTGGCCGCCGGTCTCGGCGCACTGTGTGCTCCGATGTTCAGCCGGCGCACAAAGCGAATCTGAGAACATGGTCAGCGGCGCGGCTGAATTGCGGCCGTGCCTGCCGGCGCCCGCTCACGCCGACTTCTTCATCGGCGCGCCGAGATACGCGGCGCAGGCGTTGACCACTCGCGCCTGCTGTTCCGCCGTGATCTCAGGAAAGATCGGCAGGGCGAGGACCTCGCGCGCCGCCTGTTCGCTGACTGGAAAGTCTCCAGGTTGGAACCCGAACTGGGCCATGCATTTTTGAAGGTGGACCGGCAAGGGGTAATAGATCTCGTAGCCGATGCGCTCGGCACGGAGCCGTTCGATGAGGCCATCGCGCCGGCCGTCGCGCACACGCACCACGTATTGATTGAACGAATGCAGGCGGTTCGGCCGTCGGACCGGCGTGACGAGCGGCCCCTCAAGCCCGCGGCTCTGAAAGAGCGTATCGTACCGATCGGCCGCGGCGATTCTCTGCCGGATCCAGCCTTCCACGTGCGGCAGCTTCACCCGCAGGATGGCCGCCTGCACCGCGTCGATCCGGGCGTTCCACCCGACCATCCCGTGGTAGTACTTCGGCTTCATCCCGTGAACGCGCAGCGTGACCATGCGATCGGCCCAGTCCGGATCGCTCGTGGTCACCATGCCGGCGTCGCCGTAAGCGCTCAGGTTTTTCGTCGGGTAGAAACTGAAGCAGGCAATCGAGCCGAGCGAGCCGCAGCGCTTGCCCTGATAATCGGAACCGAACGACTGCGCGGCATCCTCAATAATCGGTAAGTCGAAGCGTTCGGCGAGCCGCCAGAGTTCCTCCATGTCGCAGCACTGCCCATACAGGTGCACGGGCATGATCGCCTTGGTGCGCGGAGTAATCGCCCGAGAAACCAGCGCGGGATTGATGTTGAAGGTGTCGGGTTCGATATCCACGAACATCGGCCGGGCGCCGCAGCGCAGGACCGCTCCGGCCGTGGCGAAAAACGTAAACGGCGGCATGATCACTTCATCGCCCGGTCCAATGCCGAGCGCGCCCAGAGCCAGCGACAGCGCGTCGGTGCCCGACCCGCAGCCGACGGCATGCGCCGCGCCGCAAAACTGAGCGACCTCGCGCTCGAACTCAGCGACCTCCGGCCCGAGGATTACTTGCCCGGAAGCGAGCACCCGATCGACGGCGGAATCGATTTCCGCCTTGAGCGCCTGGTATTGAGGTTGCAAATCGCAGAGGGGCACCGGGCGGACCGATGACATATGGACTCCTTTCGCCGCGAGTCCGGCGCGTCCCGGCGCCGGCGGGCCTGACAAGGTACGAGTTCGGATCAGGGCTGTCAATCGCGACCGCCCACCGCGGCCTGGGCGGCGGAACTCGATGCCGTCATCGCGACGCGGGGACACGAGAAAGCGGGGTTCCCGCTGCCATTCGGCGTCTCCGAGGATCCTGCACGCCGAAAATCTCTTGACCAGCCTTGGCAGCGCGTCGATAATCCGCCGTGTCGAGGAATCGACTCGTCCCCTCTTGCGCAGGACGCGTGCATGGCGAGCGCCATTCTTCCCTATCAGGCTCCCGGGCAGCAGTCCGATCTCCTGCGGCAATTCGGCCGGCTCTCCGCCGACGAGCGAACCGACCTGCTGCGCTCGTTGCTCGGCGAAGCCGCATGCCGGCAATTGGGCCTCTACCCCTTGCCGCCCGACTTCCGGCTGTCGGTCGTCATCCCGGTTTACAACGAAGCGCAGTGGCTTCCCGAACTTCTCCGCCGCGTCCGCGCCGTCCCGATTGCCAAGGAGATCATCCTCGTCGATGACTGCTCCACCGACGGCACGCGGGATATCCTGCAATCGCTGGAAGACGACGAAGACATCCAGGTCATCTACCAGCCGCACAACCAGGGCAAGGGCGCCGCCCTCCGCGCCGGATTCCAGCAGGCGACCGGCGACGTGGTCATTGTCCAGGATGCGGACCTCGAGTACGATCCCGCCGAGTACCCGCGCCTGATCCAACCGATCATCGACGGCCGGGCCGACGTCGTCTACGGTTCCCGATTCATCGGCGATCAGCACCGCGTCCTGTACTTCTGGCACAGCATTGCCAACCGCGTGCTGACCACGCTTTCAAACATGTTCACGAACCTCAATCTCACGGACATGGAGACCTGCTACAAGGTCTTCCGCCGGGAGGTGCTCGAGGGGTTGACGCTGCGATCCAATCGCTTTGGTTTTGAGCCGGAAGTCACGGCCAAGATCGCGCGACGGCGACAGCCGATGTGGCGCGTCTACGAGGTGCCGATCAGCTATTCCGGGCGCACTTACGAAGAAGGCAAGAAGATCGGCCTGAAGGACGCCTTCAACGCACTTTACTGCATCGTTCGCTATTGGCTCAAGGATTGAGCAATCGGAAATCAATCATGAAAAGTATCGTGCTGGCGGCCGGCGTGGCCGCGCTCGTGTTCGCTGGCCCGGCAGTCGCCGCGGATCTCCGTCCACTCGAGGATGCGCCGCTCTTCGCCATTCAATTCATCGATCACCGCGAGGGCTGGGCCGCCGGCGCCGACGGCGTCGTCTGGCACACGATCGACGCCGGCAAGTCCTGGGAACGCCAGCCGACTGGCACGCGGGCCGTCCTGCGCAGCCTCTGCTTTATCGACCCGTACACGGGCTGGGCGGTTGGCCGAGAGGAAGCTCCGCATCACGGCGGCTCGAGCGGCGTCGTCCTGTGCACCCGCGACGGCGGATTGAAATGGTCCCGCTTGAGCGACGGCGACTTGCCCGGCCTGAATTTCGTGCATTTCTTCAGCGCACAACTGGGCGTCGCCGCCGGCGACGGGACCGACCGCGACCCGAGCGGGCTCTGGCTGACGCGCGACGGCGGGCGCACCTGGACGCCCGTGCCAGGACCGCGATGTCCCACTTGGCGCTGCGGGGATTTCACCGACGCTAACACCGGAGCGCTCGGCGGCGCCTGGGGTCGGCTCGCCGCGGTCCGCGGCAGCACACTCCATCCGGCCGACGTGGACAAGCTCGGCGGCCGAGCGGTGCTCGGAATCCGACTCAGCGGGTCTCGCGGCGTGGCCGTGGGGCAGGGCGGCCTTGTCCTGCTCAGCCAGGACAGCGCCGGCGCACGCTGGGGCTTCGCCGATTTGCAGATCGCTCCCGAACTGCTCGCGACCTTGGAGTTTCATGGCGTCGCGTGCCAACAGCAGTCCATTTGGATCGTCGGCCAACCGGGTTCGATCGTCTGGCACAGCGCCGATCTCGGGAAGACCTGGCGAGCGCGGCCGACGGGCCAGTCCTTGCCGCTTCACGCCGTCCACTTTCGGGATGACACCCATGGCTGGGCGGTGGGCGATGGCGGCACGATTGTCGCCACGGCCGACGGCGGCGCGACCTGGACCGTCCAGCGGCGCGGCGCCCAGCGGTGCGCGGTGGCCTTTATCCATGCTCGCGGGATCAACGCGCCGTTGGAGACGATTGCGCTGGCGGGCGCTGATGAAGCGTATATCACCGCCGCGATTCAGGTGACGAGCGCTGAACCGGCCAGTGCCGATCCGCGCCGCGCCACCGACCCGGATCGCTGGCTGGCTGCACAGCGAAAGCTGGGCGGTTCGGCGGCCATTTCGCTCCACGAGTTCCCGCTGCCACCGCACCTCGTGGACGCTCGCCGGCCGGACCTCACCGCGGAATGGGATCGCGCGATACGCGGCTCGTCGTCGCGCCGACTGGCGGCGCTCATGACTCAGTTCGTGCGGACCTGGCGGCCGGAAGTTGTCGTCACCGATTTCAGCGGCGCCGCGGTCGATGCCGTCGTCGCCGAAGCCGTCAAGGAGGCGTGCGACCGCGCCGGCGACCCAAAGGCGTTTCCGGAGCAACTGACGGCGCTTCAGCTTGAGCCGTGGGCTCCGAAACGTCTCGTGGCGGCGTGGAATGCCGGCGACGTCGCGCCCATTTTTGTGAATGCTGATGAGCCGCGGCGGCGTCTGGGCGATTCGCTTCGCGGCTATGCCGCGCCGGCATTGGCACTTCTTTCCGAACGGCCGGCGGAATTGCCCGTTCGCCGATCGTTCCGAGCGCTCAATGGCGGGCCGGTCGGCGCCGACCTCTTCACCGGCTTGGCGTTGGCGTATGGCGGCACGGCCCGACGCGCGCCGCCGGGAGACGACCCTTCCCCCGACCGCCTCGCCGACGTGGATCGAGCCATCCAGGAGCGGCGCACCTTGCAGGCGCTCAGCAAGCCCGATTGGGGTCGGCTATCGGATTCGTCGGCGCTCCTGGCGCAAATCGGTCCGTCCTTGTCGAAACTTCCCGTGGAGCAAGCGGCGCCGGCCGCGTTCGCCATCGCGCAGCAGTATGCCCAGTCGGGGCAATGGCGCCTGGCTCGCGAAGCCTTCGCTCTGCTCGTTGAGCGGTATCCCGGACATCCGCTGGCCATTGATTCGTATCGCTGGCTGATTCAGTTCCACGCGAGCAGCGAAGCGCGGCGGCGCGAGGAATTGGGCCAGTTTCTCGTGCTGACGACGACGGACGTCCGGCAAGCCGGCGGCGCCCCGACGCGCGATGATCCGGTCATCGCCGGCTCGCGAACCGTGCGTCCCGTTTCCGAAACGACGGCCGAGCAGCAGACCATCACGCTGACAAACGCCTCCGCGGCTCGCCGGTGGTTCGAGGGCGCGCTGGCGGTCGAATCGCGGCTCGCCGCCTTCGGGCCGCGCGTCGCCGAAGATCCGGCGGTTCAGTTCACGCTGCACGCGGCGCGACGGCAGCTTGGCGATTTCGAACGCCCGAAATCGTGGGTCCGCTCGTTCCTGATGCAGCCGCGGTCCCCCGGAGTTCAAGGAACCGATCCATGGCGCGAGAACGCCGCCGCCGAACTCTGGCTCGCCGAGCGCAGCGGTCCGCCGCCCAAACCCGTGGCAAATTGCCGACTGACGGAAAGCCGGCCATATCTCGATGGCAACCTCGACGATGACTGCTGGCGCGACGCCACGCCCATCGTTCTCAAATCGGCCGACGGCTCGGTCCGCTCGGGCTACGAGACGCGTGCATTTCTCACTTATGACGCGGAATACTTGTACGTCGGCATCAATTGCGCGTTGCCGGCGGAGCGCTTCGTCGCGCCGGTGGACCGGCGGACCCGCGACGCCGATCTGCGCCCCTTCGACCGCGTGTCGCTGATGATCGATCTCGACCGCGACTATCAGACCTACTTTCACTGGCAGATCGATCAGCGTGGCGCCGTCGCCGAGGACTGTTGGGGCGATCGCAACTGGAACCCGCGCTGGCTCGTGGCTCACCGCTCCGCGCCGGACGGCTGGAGCGCGGAGCTGGCAATTCCCTGGCAGGAAATCACCGGCGACGCCGTCTCGCTTGGCAAGGCCTGGTGCGTCAACCTGGTGCGGATCACGCCGGGCGCTGGATTGCTCGCCTTCTCGCACCCGGCCGACGTCCAACCACGGCCCGAAGGAATGGGACTGATGATTTTCACGGCAAAATGAACAAGTGACTTCGTCAACCCGATCACAGAGATGCTCCCGCGAACCCCGCGGGGAAGATTGGTAAATCGGGTGTGCCCGCGCGCTTCTGAGGTTCCAATTCTTTTCGTGTTGTCGCCGGCCGCCGGGCTCGAATGTCAGTCCCGCGACTACTTGTCAAGCAGCGGTTTGACGACTTTTTCGACGTCCTGATAGGTGAACGGCTCCTCGCCGCTGAAGCGCTTGACGCGCCGGCCGGAGCGGTCGAGCACGATCACGTTCGGTGGCACGGTGGCGTCGAGCCTGGTCTGCCAGACGTCGGCCGATTCGTCGATCAGGAAATTTGTCATCGTCGCATTCTGGCTCTTCAGGAACTTGAGCGTGCGGTCGCGGTCATCGGCGTCGTCCACCGAGACGGAGATGCACGCCAGGCCGGCCGCTGCGTACTTCTGATGCAGCTCGACGAAATGCGGAAACTCTTTCTTGCATGGGATGCAGAAATCGGCCCAGATATCGATGACGACAACCTGACCCTTGCGCGCTGCGATCGCCCGCTCGAGTTCGGCCCACTTGACCACTTCGAGCGTGACGGCCTTCGCGGCCGGCCTCGGCGGATCCGACCAGGCCGCGGTTGCCAGCGCCAAGACCGCCCAGCACGTCGCTCGGTATATCATCGGCTTGCCCCACCATGCTCGGATGAAAAATGGCGTGAGGTGGTGAAGTCGCGCCGCGACTCCACCACCTCACCACTCACAATCCTCGGATCACTTCTTCTCGGACTTGTACTTGATGCTGCAGCCCACCGGCTTGGTGGTTTCGATCGCCGGCGTCTCGCCCTTCAAGGCCGATTTCACTGCGTCCTCGACGTAGTGCTTCGTCACCTTCTCGGGCTTCATGTTGTCGTCCATGGCCCCGGTATAGACGAGCCGGCGATCCTTGTTGAACACAAAGAATTCCGGCGTCGCGCTGGCGCCGAGATCACGCGCGATTTTCTGCGTCGGATCGAACAGGTACGGGAAGACAAAGCCCTTTTCCTTGGCGCGCTCTTTCATCTTTGGCAGGCTGTCGTCTTCGCCCGGATTGACACTGAACGCCACCAGCGCGACTTTGCTGTCGGGTCCCGCGTGCTTTTTCGCAAACTCGATCAAGCGATCTTCGTATGCCTTGGCCACCGGGCAATGGTTGCAGGTGATCACAAAGACAACGACGTCTTTGTTCTTCAGATCGGCCAATGAGCAGCTTTTGCCCGACGTGGCGCATTCAAGGCCGCTGAAGCTCGGCGCGGGGCTGCCGATCTTGAGCGGTCCCGCCTGGGCCATGGCCACGGATGCCAGGGCGACCACTGCGGCACTTGCGAAACGAACCATGCTCGACTCCTTGTGTGGAAGGGAAATCACGAACGAACCGTCGCTCACTCTAAACCCGGAGCGCTGGGGCGGGCGTGCAGGCCGCAGTCTACTCGGCTCGGCGCGGACCTGATAAGCTGTTCGATGCGGGCGACCGAGGCGAGGTTACCGGGGCGGGAGGTTCATCGGCCGCCATGCCAGCGACGACGCACATCCGCAACTTTTGCATTATCGCGCACATCGACCACGGCAAGAGCACGCTCGCCGATCAATTCCTGCTCCAAACCGGGACGATCTCGCCGCGCGAATACCGCGCTCAGACGCTCGACGCCATGGACCTGGAGCGCGAACGCGGCATCACCATCCGCATGCACCCGGTCACCATCTACCATACGATCGACGGTCAAGAGTACGAACTCAACCTGATCGACACTCCCGGCCACGTTGATTTCAGCTACGAGGTCTCGCGCAGCCTGGCGGCTTGCGAAGGCGCGATCCTGCTCGTCGACGCCATGCAGGGCGTCCAGGCCCAGACCGTCGCCAACGCCTTTCTGGCGATGGAGCATCATCTCACGATCGTTCCCGTGCTCAACAAGATCGACCTGCCGGCCGCCCGGCCCGACGACGTCATCGCCGAGATGGAGCACGCGGTCGGCGTCAATCCCGCCGAGGTTCTTCGGGCCAGCGGCAAGACCGGCGTCGGCGTGCCGGAGATCCTGGCCGCAATCGTCGCCCGCGTGCCGCCGCCGACCGGCGACAGCGCCCATCCGCTGCAGGCCCTCATCTATAACAGTCACTTCGACACCTACAAAGGGGTCGTGGTCTACGTGCGGATCAAGGAGGGAACGTTGCGCCGCGGCCAGCGCATTCTGCTGATGCGCAGTGGTCGAACCTACGAGATTACCGAGGTCGGACGGTTCCGCCCCGGGATGACGCCCTGCGACGAACTGACCTGCGGGCAGGTGGGCTACCTGACGGCGCAGATCAAGGACTTGGCCGACGTGCATATCGGCGACACTCTGACCGACGCGGTGCACCCCGCAGCCAGCGCCTTGCCCGGCTACAAAGAGCCGAAGCCGATGGTCTACAGCGGCCTGTACCCCGTCAATAACAACGAGTTTGAAACGCTTCGCGAAGCCCTCGCCAAGCTGCGGCTCAATGACGCCAGCTTCACCTATTCGCCGGAGGTCTCGGAAGGGCTCGGGTTCGGCTTTCGCTGCGGCTTCCTCGGCATGCTGCACCGCGAAATCATTCAGCAGCGCCTGGAGCGCGACTGCGATCTCGATCTCGTTCAGACCGCGCCGAACGTCACCTACGAAATCCTCAAGCGCAACGGCGAGACCATCGTTGTCCATTGTCCGCAAGACGTGCCGGACGCCGGGCAGATCGAGGAGTTTCGCGAACCATTTGCCAAGATCAGCTTCGTGATCCCCGCGGAGAACGTCGGCGACCTGATGCCGATGATCGCCGATCGCCGCGGCATCTTCGAGCGGATGGAGTATCTCGGGCCTCAGCGGGTCATGCTCTCCGCAGAGATGCCGCTCGCGGAAGTCATCTACGACTTGTACGACAAATTGAAAAGCGTCACCCGCGGCTACGGCACCATGGATTACGAATTGCTCGGCTACCGCGCGGCTGACCTCGTTCGGCTCGATATTCTCGTCCACGGCAAACGGGTGGACGCGCTGTCGATCATCGTCCACCGATCGCAAGCCGAGCGCCGCGGGCGCAAGCTGGTGCAGAAGCTGAAGAGCGAAATCAGCCGGCACATGTTCGAAATCGCGCTGCAGGCGGCTATCGGCAGCCGCGTCATCGCCCGGGAGACGATTTCGGCGATGCGCAAGAACGTCACCGCCAAGTGTTATGGCGGCGACATCACGCGCAAACGCAAGCTGCTCGCGAAACAGGCGGAAGGCAAAAAACGCATGAAGCAGGTCGGACAGGTCGAGATTCCGCAGAAGGCGTTCCTCGCCGTGCTGGAATCCGAGACGTGACCGCGCGGCGCTGCCGATGGAACAGGAACCCGCCGAGAAATCCCGAGGCACTGGGAGTGTGAATCGGAAATTGATTCTGTGAAATCCTGTGGATGATCGTCTTTCCGGGCGGACTGTCGGGAAAAGTATGATCCACAGATTCCTCAGATAACACAGATTGGAAATGCGGACAGGAGCGGCTCGAGAGCGACCCGATGAACCGGACACAATCGGAACCGGGTGTGGGCGCCGGTGTACCCGGTTTGATCCGACAGCGCGGCCTCGTGTTTGTCTGCGTCCATCGGTGGTTTCAACTGTTCAGTCTGGGCGCGCTCGCCTTGATCGTGGTCCTGGTCACGCGAGCGGTCTTTATCGAGGCGTTCGGTGTGCCGACGGGCAGCATGGCGCCGCAGATCGTCGGCATTCACCGGGCGGCGGCGTGTCCGAACTGCGGCATTACCGTGCGCGTTGGCGACGCCGGGGCCATCGATGCGCGATTCTATGACGTGGCATGCCCGAACTGCGGGTTCCGGGGCATCGGCCTGGATCGCATGCCGCCCGCGCCCGGCGACCGCATGCTGGTCGATAAAAGCGCCTGGGAGTTCCGCGCACCGGGCCGCTGGGAACTCGCTGTGTTCAAGAATCCCAACGAATTGTCGCAACCGTTCGTCAAGCGAATTGCCGGCCTGCCGGACGAGACCGTCTCCATTCACGACGGCGATGTCTACGCGAACGGTCAGATTGCCCGAAAGTCGCTGCGGCTCGCGCAAGCCGTTGCTGTTCCCGTGGTAAATCTCGCGCACCGGCCATCGGAGGGATGGGGGGAGTTTTGGCACAGCGACGCGCCGGAGTCGGCGGAATCGGGGCCGCGCGCCGCGGGCGCCGAACTGATCTTGCCTTGCTTTCGCGACGGTCGCTGGCGCGGGCTGGCCTATCGCCGACCGCGCGGCGCCCCGATCTCTGATCGCTTGTCTTACAACGGCCGCCGTTCCGACCTCGCCGCCGATTGGGTCCATGACTTCGTCGTCGCCTGCGAGATCACGGCAACCGAAGGCGACGGCGAAATGACGATCACGCTGACGGACAGCGCGGATGAAGCGACTGTCACGTTGTCACCATCCGCCGGTGCCAGGATGACCGCAGGAATTGATAGCCAGGCCATTGCGGACGGGCGGCTGCGGCTGCACGCGGTTCATCGCCTGGCGTTTGCGTTCGTCGATCGCCGGGCAGTGGCAACGCTGGACGGCACGGTTATTGGGGAACCGATCGACTTGCCGCCGCGGGACGACCGGACGGCCGTGGAGCGGCCGCTGCGAATCCAATCGCGAAACCTGGGGTTGGTTGTACGGAACCTGACGCTCGGGCGCGACTTACACTACGCGCCGGCCGGCCGCCTCGGCTCGGGACAATGCCGACTCGGTCCCAACGAATACTTCATGTTGGGTGACAATAGCGGCAATTCGGAAGACAGCCGCTTCTGGCCCCAGCCGGGAGTTCCACGGCGCATGCTCATCGGCCGGCCGATGTTTGTCTACGCGGCAACCAATTGGGAATCGCGGACTTTCTTTGGCCGATCATGGCGCGCCGATGCGCTCCGCGACGGACGTTTCGGCTGGCTACGCTGACAGCGTCGATACGACATTGAAAGCGCGGAAACGTCCGATCCTCGGCATTTCTCAGTCCTTGCGGTTCGGGTCGATCGCCCTGAATCGGTCTGGCATGATCCTGCGATTCCCGCATAATGAAGACGACGGCAACGCGGCATGATGGAACGATCTGCATGGTTATGAATCACGGAGTCACCGCCCCGGCGTCCCGTTTACTGCCGGAAGGGCCTGCGACATCAGCGACCGCTCCCGCCGCCGAGCCGCCGGTCAAGGATGCGTTCCGCGAGATCGTCGAGACGGTCGTCTTTGTGATCGTGCTCGTCTTGATGCTCAAGACCTTTGTCGCGGAAGCGTTCGTCATCCCCACAGGTTCGATGGCCGAAACGCTGCTGGGCTACCAGCGTTGGGTCACATGCCCGCAGTGCAAGTTCAATTACCCAGTGAATTGCTCGAGCGAAGTCGATCCACAGGACGGGCGCGCGGTCGAAGTGCTGGGCGCGACCTGCCCAAATTGCCGGTTCCGGGAGATCTGGCGGGAGCAGGACCCGATCAATTTCCGGGTGCGCACCGAGCAGGAGCCGCCGCCCTGGGGCAGCGGCGATCGCGTGCTGGTGGCTAAGTTCCCATACGACAGCCGATACCTCGGGCAACCCAAGCGCTTCGACGTCGTCGTCTTCAAATATCCCGAGGGACCGCAGCGCGCCGCGACGCCGATGAATTACATCAAGCGGCTCGTCGGGCTGCCGGGCGAGACGGTGGCGATCTTCAACGGCGATCTCTTCGTCGCCAACGACATTGCGTATTCGCAGGATCAGCACGAGCAGGCGACTCGCAGCGAGGATTGGTGGCGCTCGCAATACACCTATCTGAATGACGCGGTCGCGCAGGCGGCTTGGCCCGCGCGGTTTCGCATTCTCCGCAAGCCGCCGCCGATCATGATGGCGATGCGGCGCATCGTCTTTGACAACGATCATCAGCCGGCGGATCTGATCGGCAAAGTGCCGCCGCGCTGGCAGCCGCGCGCCGCGTCCTGGATCGGCGAGCCGTCCGCGGCGCCCACGACGTTCCGCCAGCAGGGCGGGAGCGGGGCCGCCGAAGATTGGCTCCGCTACCAGCATCTCCTCGTGGATCGGTCGACTCGCGATCCGAACCCAGCCGTCATTGATCCGCGGCCACAACTCATTCGCAATTTTCTCGGCTACAACTCCGGCAAAGGTTCTGGTGATGGACGCAGCGAGAATCACTGGGTCGGCGATCTGCTGCTCGAGTGTACGGCTCAGATCGACGCGCCGGTCGGCGAATTGATCCTCGAATTGTCGATGGGTTCCGAGCGGTTTCAGGCCCGGCTCGACTTGGCGAATGGTCGCGCCACGCTGGGCCGGCTCGGCGACCCCGCGCCGATGGCCGAACGCACCGGCGTTGTCCCGACCAGCGGCAAGCACCGCATCCGCTTTGCCAATTTCGATCATCGTCTCACGCTCTGGATCGACGACCGACTGGTCTTCGGCGATGGCGTGGAGTATGAGGCGGCTGTGCCCCAACCCCACCACGAAAACAATCTCGAGCCCGCCAGCATCGGCGTCCGCGGCGGCGCCAAGCTCGCCGTCAGCCGGCTGCAACTCTGGCGCGACACCTACTACACGCTGCACCCCGATTCCGTGCAACTCGAAGTACAGACGCGCTACGTGCAGCCCGGCCATTTTCTCTGCCTCGGCGACAACAGCGCCGAAAGCTCCGACAGCCGGTTCTGGGGCCTCGTCCCGGAACGCTTGCTCCTCGGCCGAGCGCTGCTGGTCTATTTCCCCTTCTTCCGCGCTGGAGTCATCCGGTGACGGGTGAGATTCAGATTCGCGTCCGCTACGCAGAAACCGATCGCATGGGCCTGCTGCACCATGCGAACTATCTCGTTTATTTCGAGCAGGGCCGGACCGAACTGCTGCGGCAGATGAATCGCACGTATCGAGACATGGAGGACGCGGGCTTCTATCTGGTCCTGGCGCGCGTCGAGGTCCGCTATCGCGCCCCGGCTCGCTACGACGATCTGCTCACGCTGAGAACCACGGTGACGCGCCGCACCGCCGTGCGCATCGAACACAAGTACGAGGTCTTCCGCGACGGCGAATTGCTCGCCGAGGGGACTTCGACTCTGGCCTGCGTCGATCGCAACGGCGTGCTGCAAGCGATGCCGGCATGGTTAAGTGGGGAGGGAAAAGCGAATCGGGAGCAGGAAGTAGCGAATAGGGAGTAGAGTGAGGCGTCGTGAATTGCGTCATTCTCAGGGCGCCTGGCCTGCCGGCGACTCCCGACTCCCGCTTCGCCGCCGCCTCCGGTTGAGTATGTCATGCGACCTTTTCTGATCCAAGTCGCGTTGCCGCTCATGTTTTGCCTGATTCCGGTGTTGGCCGGCGTGGTCATCGTCGTCGCCGTGCCGGAAGCGGCGCGGCGAGATTATTGGGAGCGGATTCAGAACTCGCCGATGGATTGGTTGATCCTGGGCCTGGGGACGGTGCTGTTCCTCGCGCAGATTCTGCTCGCCCGGCAAGCGCTGACCTGGCGCGACACGGATTTCGATCGCCGGGCCGACGGCTGGCTGGCGCAACTCGGTCAGGCCGCCGAGTGGTTCCCGCTGCTCGGCTTGCTCGGCACCGTGGCCGCCATTCTGCAGACCTTCGGCTCGATGACCGGCGCCGTCACGCCGCAATTGATCATCAGCAAGTACGCGCCGGCGATCACGGCCACGGGCAGCGGGCTGTTCATGGCGCTGGTCAACATCCTGCCGGTCTGGATCGTCAACGCGGGCCGCGAGGCGATCCGATCGGTGGCGGGTGATCGACCGGCGGCGCCGACGGGCGGTTGACGGGGGCGTCGCCATGATCGATTTGCCGCGCCGCAGCGTCACCCGGTTTTTCGTCCCGCTGATCGACGTGCTGATTCTGCTGTTCTGCATCTTCCTGCTGATGCCGTACGTGCAGTCGCCCGAGGCATTGCCCGCTGAAGCGGCCCGACCGGAGCCGCCCGCCGATGCCGAGCAGTTGGCTCGTGAGGTCGAAACGCTCCGCCGCGAGCGCGATCGCCTGATCGACGAGCGCGCCCGGGCCCTGGATCGTCTCGCGATCCGCGTCCTGGAGGTCGATCCCGAAACGGGCCGGCTGTATGATTTCGATCCGCAACGAGTGGAAATCGCCTCGGCCGCGGATGCTCTGAATCTCATCGATCGGCACAAGCGCGCCACTGCGGGCCGGGACGTTTACTTCCTGTTTCTGTTGCCGCGCGGTCCATCGGGTTATCCGCTCGAAAAGCAGGTGGCGGCGTACGCGCGGTGGTTCCAGGACGTGCCGCACGGGTTCGACAATCCGCGCGGATCGGAATAAGTCGAACCCCGAGGCGCAACTCAAACCGAATGAAACGAGCGCGATGATTGCGAACGTCATTCAAGACCTGACAGTTCTCGTCGGCCGCATTGCCGCCGGTCTCGTTGGCGCCGCAGTGGGGTATGTCGTCACCGCCGCGGCGATGTGGTTCCTATTTCGCATGACTGTGAATCGCCAGCCCCCGCGACCCGCGCGCCGCGTGTTGCGCGGCCTGGGAGCGATCGGCGGAGCGTTGGCCGCGGTGCTCTTCCTTCCGGTCGGCTACGGCGGGTTCGGTCTCGGCAGCGGCGGGCTGGGCCTCGGTCCCGGAGGCGGGGGGTTCACGCCATCCTCGGCGACCGTTGTCGAGCCGGCCGCGGCTCCCGCCGAGTCTCCGAAGCCGGAGCCAAAACCGTCCGACCGCACGGCGCGGGTCATAATGCTCGGCGGACCGCTGGTCCGTGGCGAAGCGTTCTATCGCTGGGGTGATGAGGAGTCGCCGCGCACTCTGGCGGAAATCCAGACGCGACTTCGAACCAGAATGGATGCCGATCCGCCGGCGACGTCGCTCGACATCGTGATTTACTTCGAGGACAGTCTGGCGCGGCAGTCATCGCCGGTGCAACGATTGGCTGATTGGGCGGCTCAAGCCGGCCTGAGCGTCCGGATCGTGCCGCTCCCCGGTCGCATTCCGAGAGCCGATCATTGATGGCGGATGAACGTCGATGTGTGGATGCTCGTCGACCACGGGGATCAGAGCCGCACACGAGGAGAGATGGTTTTCAGACGACAATCCACAGAATTCACAGGTGGCGCAGATTCAGGACAAAGCCTTGATTGACAATCAAAATCTTTGTCATCTGCGGAATCTGTGGATCAAGCTTTTCATGACCGACCAGAGTACCAACAGCGACGGATTGCCCGACGATCGACGCCGCGCGGGAATTGGAGACCTCGCCGCGGATTTTGCCGTCGTGGACCTCGACCTGTCGCGCCGGTCGGAGGAAGTCGATCGTGAACTCGAGTCGATTGCCGAGGATCTCAAGCAGGTTCGCAAACTCCGGGGAAAACAACTGCAACCCAGCGGTTGGCCGGTGATCGTTTCGATCATCGGCATCGATCCGATCACCGACGAGCAGCGCGACCGGGTTCGCGTTCGGCTGGCAGCGGTCGCGGCCGATGCGTCGTCAGGCCCGGCATTTGGCGACATCGAGATCGTCGTGTTGCCGCAAGACGAAGTCGCCGGAGCGGCGGCTTCGGTTGGCAACGTGTACCGCCGGCGCCGAGCGCATGCGGACCGGCGGCTCCGGTCGGTGCTGTGCGGCGTGGCGGCGGCAATTGCAGCCCTCATCATTTTCGCGATCGTCATCCTCGCGCTTCGCAGTGCATGGATTCTCAGCCCCTTGGCGGCCCGAATCGAAGAGTATCGCGGACGTGAAGGTGTCACCGCGGCCGCACGATTGCAGGAACCGCTCCAAGGCCGCATGGCCGTGCTCGCCGACATTCTCGCCGATCCGGCATTTCCCGCGCTGTCGTCCCGCCGGCAAGACTTCGTGCGGGGGCGGCTGACCGAACTGTCGACTTACCGGGACTACACGGCGCGACTCGGGCGGATCGCGTCTCCTCTAGAGGCGCGGACGGAGCAAGAACTGGACGACGTCGAGCGGCAATTGTCGACTGATTTGGCGCTGCCCGCCGCATACGCCGATTCCTGGACGACGACCGAAGCGGCGCTCCGCCGCGACCAGGCGCTGACGACTGCCCGGCTGATGCGCGAAAACGCCCGGGTGGCAGCCGACTGGTATCGTCGACTCGCGCATCGGGCGCAGCTGTTGATCGCTGCGCCGGCGCCGGACCGCCCGGAATTTGGCTGGCCGCGATGGAGCGACCAAGTTGCTGAACTTTTCGCCGAAACGAAGTCGCCGCCGGTGCGCACCGTTTCCCGGGCGGCCTTTGCGGCGGTGATGGCGCTACCGAGCGTGGCGCAGGCGCGAGCGGATTGGGAACGCGGCCAGCGGCGGCTGCAAGCGCTCTCGCAAATGTCCCAGGCGCTCGGGCTGGCCCCCGGTGATCCGTCGCCACCGCTGCGCCTCCTGGCTGATTTCACAGCAGTGCAGACCGCCGGCGTCGTGGAGCGGCTCAACGCCGAGTACTCCGGCTGGCGAGACTGGTCGCCGGCACGCTGGCCGGAGAGCACGGCCTCAGCCTTACGGCCAGCGCTGCTGGCTCTGCGTGACGCGGTGTTGGACGCGGGCCGGCGCGATCTCGCGCGTCGCCTCGCCGCGGCCGCGAATGGCGGCACTGTGTCAGCCGCGCAATGGCGGGCCGTGAGTGCGGAATTCGCCGCCGACCCCGCGCTGCGTGATTGGCGCGAACTCGCCGCCGCATCGACGCGCTGGCTCGAACCCGAAGCGCCTGACCCCGTCACGGCGCTGACGGAGTTTCTCGCGCGCGATCGGTTCGACGTCGAACTCCGCAGCGTGCGGCTGACATGGCCCGAGTCAATTCCTGGCGGGCCTTGGACGCCGGCCGGCGATTTCGTCATCCGCGCTCAGAGCGGCGCTGCGCCACCCCGATCCCTGACGTTTCGTTTGGCCGGCGACTCCATCTTTTTGGCGGAGAGCGATCGAGCGCTGACTATTCTCCCCGGCGACGCAGTGTGGGCGGAACTGCCGATCCGCAACCGCGCCGGTCAGGCGGCGATCCTCACTTGGTGGGCGAACGGCGTTCGCACCTCCGCGTATCAGCTTGATCGACTGACTCGGCCGCCGCGAATCCACCGTCCGGATCAGGCGATCGAGAACGGTCCTCTGCTCGAAGGCGTGAGGCTGATGTTGACGCCGGACTTCGGCTGGCCGCGGCTGCCCGACCTTCTGCCTGCCATACGATAATCGCACGTAATCTGATGTGTGAGCGAGGCTGGCCATTTCCATGAAATCGCTGCGAACGGCGCTGGTCGCATTGGCGATGAGTCCGAGTCTGGCGCCGCGGCTGCCGGCCGAGTCGCCGGTTCCCGCCGTCGAGGCGAGAAACGGACTCGTCGTCAGCGTCTGTCCATTGGCGTCGCGGACCGGTTGCGACATTCTAAAGCGCGGCGGAAACGCCGTGGACGCCGCCATTGCCACAGCCTTCGCGCTGGCCGTGACTCATCCAGCGGCGGGAAATATCGGCGGCGGCGGGTTCATGCTGGTGCATCCGGCGCCCGGTCGCGGCGAGCCGGACGTGATTGAGTATCGGGAAACGGCGCCAGCCGCGGCCGCTCGCGACATGTTTCCGCGCGGCTCAAGCAAGTTCGGCCATCGTGTCGTCGGCGTGCCGGGCACCGTGCGCGGTCTCGAACTGGCTTTTCAACGCTACGGTTCGAAGGCGATTTCGTGGGCTCAACTCATCGAGCCGGCGATCCATCTCGCGGCCGACGGCTTTGTCGTGGATCAGGTTTTGGCCGACTCGCTCAACGAATTACTGTCGCAGTCGCCGGATTTCGCGGAGTTGCAGCGCGTCTACGGCAAAGACGGGGGGCGAGTATCCTGGCAGCCCGGCGATCGGCTCCGGCAGTCCGACTTGGCGGCGACGCTCCGGCTGATTGCCGAGCAGGGGGCCGACGCGCTCTATTCCGGTCGGATCGCGGACCAGATTGTCGCCGAGATGGATGCCGGCGGTGGGCTGATTACCCGGGCCGATCTGAAATCCTATGCCGCCAAACCGCGCCAACCGGTACATGGAACGTATCGCGGGTTCGACGTCTGGGCTCCGCCGTCGCCGAGTTCCGGCGGCGTCGCTCTCGTGCAGATGTTGAATGTCCTGGAGAACTTTGACCTGAAATCACTCGGCCGCAATTCGCCGGAAACCCTGCACCTCGTGGCTGAGTCGATGCGGCGAGCCTACTGCGATCGCGCTCGATACCTCGGCGATTCCGATTTTGTAAGCATCCCGTCCCATCTCACTGACAAGGCGTACGCGCGAAAACTCGCGGCGTCGATCGACCGACATCGCGCCACACGCAGCGACGATCTTGCGCCCGACCTGTCCATCGTCGATCGGGAGGGCGACAGCACCACGCATTTTTCCGTGATCGACAAGGACGGCATGGCCGTGGCAAATACCTACACCCTGGAACACAGCTACGGTTCGAAGGTAGTCGTGCGCGGAGCGGGTTTCCTGCTCAACAACGAGATGGTGGATTTCAACCTGCGGCCCGGCATCACCACGCGCCGCGGCGGGATCGGCACTCCGGCCAACGAGATAGCGCCCGGCAAGCGCATGCTCAGTTCTCAGACGCCGACGATCTTGAGCCGCGACGGCCGAGTCCGGCTCGTCACCGGCAGCCCCGGCGGTCGGACGATCATCAATACCGTCCTGTGCGTCGTCGTGAACAGCGTCGATTTCGGCATGGACGTGCGGTCGGCCGTGGACGCGCCGCGCCAGCATCATCAGTGGTTCCCGGATGAGTTGCGATTGGAGCGTTCGTCGCTTCTGCGCGACGCCGAGCCTCGCCTCAAGCAGATGGGCCATCGCATCACTCACGCGGTACAGGGTGACGCGCACGCCATTGCGGTCGACCCGAGCACGGGCGTGTATCGCGGCGCGGCCGATGCCCGGATTCGCGGCGGCGCTGCCGGGTATTGAACCTCCCACTCGATCACGTTCTGCGAGCCACAAGCACTCGCGGGATGCCGTCGCTGTCGGTGGCGATCGAATCGAACCGCAGGTCCTTCGATTGAGAAACGAGCTGCTCCACGGCGCACGCCTGGCCTGCGCCGATTTCGATCAGGAGCCAGCCGCCGGTTCTCAGGTGCAGGGCCGCGCCAGCGATCACCGGCCGGATTACGCTCAATCCATCCGGCCCGCCGTCGAGCGCCGCCTTCGGTTCGTGCTCGCGCACCTCCGGCGCCAATTGTGCGATCTCACTCTCGGGGATGTACGGCGGATTGCTCACGACGGCATCGAACTGATCGGTCGAAACGGGTTCGTACAGCGATCCCTGGCGAAAATCGATGCGCTCATGGACCCGGTGGAATTGTGCATTTCTCCGGGCGACGTCGAGAACCTCCGGGGCAACATCCGTCGCGATCAGCCGGGCGTTCAGCAGGCGCACGGCCAAGGCGACGGCGATGCAGCCGGAACCCGTACCCACTTCCAGAATCGTCGGGTGAGAGACGTTTTGCAGCCGCTCGATTGTCGCCAGCACAAGAGATTCCGTCGATGGCCTGGGAATGAGTACGGCCGGCGAGACCTCGAATGGAAGCAGAAAGAACTCCTTACGTCCGACGAGGTACGCGACGGGGCAGCCGGCCACGCGGCGTTCGATCAGCGCTCGATAGCGGCTGCGGACCTCCGCGTCGGCGAGTTCCTCCGAGCGGACGTAGAGATCGATTCGCTGCGAGCCGAGAACGTGGGCCAGCAGCACTTCGGCGTCAAGCCGCGGCGAATCGACGCCCTTGCGACCGAGATAGTCGCTGGTCCAGCGCAGGAGTCCGCCGATGGTCCAGGCGGCGTCGGCCATCACGGAGCTCCGTCGTCCTGACTGAGCCGCTGCTTCTTGTCGTGCTCTTTCAATGCGGAAATGACGTCGTTGAGGTCGCCGGCAAGCACCGCGTCGAGATTGTAAAGCGTCAGGTTGATGCGATGGTCGGTGATGCGGTTTTGCGGGAAGTTATAGGTGCGGATCCGCTCGTTGCGGTCGCCGGAGCCGATCTGGCTGCGGCGCTGCTCCGCCCGCTCGCGGTGCAGCTTCTCCTGCTGAATTTCGAAAAGTCGGGTCCGAAGAATGCGCATCGCGCGCTCGTAGTTCTTGTGCTGACTGCGCTCGTCCTGGCATTTCACTTCGAGACCGGTCGGCTTGTGGATGATACGGACGGCGCTCTCGGTCTTATTGACGTGCTGGCCGCCGGCGCCGCCCGCGCGCATGCGTTCCCACTCGATGTCGGAATCCTTGATGTCCACCTGGACCTGATCCGGCTCGGGCAGCACGGCGACGGTGGCGGCCGAGGTGTGTATGCGTCCCTGCGTTTCCGTTTTCGGCACGCGCTGGACGCGGTGCCCGCCACTCTCGTAACGCAGATCGCGGTACACGTCGTTTCCCGAGATACCGAAGACGACTTCCTTGAACCCGCCCTGTTCGCCGGGGCTGAACGAAATCCCCTCGACCGTCCAGCCGCGGCTGCGCGCGTAGCGCGTGTACATGTCGTACAGATCGCCGGCGAAGAGCGCGGCTTCGTCGCCGCCGGTGCCGGCCCGGATTTCCATGATGATCCGATCGTAGTCCTCGCCCGGATCGACGAGCAGCAGGTCTTCGATGCGCGACTTCAGTTCGTCGGCTCGACGGCGCAGTCCGGCGAGTTCCTCCTCGGCGTACGCGCGCATGTCCGGATCGGCCTCGGCGGCGAGAGCTTCCGCGTGGCGAATGTCGGCGAGGACTTGCTCGTAGTCGAGGTACGGTCGGATCAACTTGGCAAGCTGACCGTGCTCCCGCGCAATCGCCGAGTAGCGCAGGTGGTCCACGGCGACGGTCGGGTCGGCCAGTTGGACTTCCAGGTCTCGATACCGCGCCAGCGGCTTTTGGATCGCAGGCCACATGATTCGATTTCGGATCTATGATGGCGGATTTCGGATGGAAATCTGCCATCGGATGAGCATCAAATGCATGTTTCCCAACTGATCGATTGCGGTATGGAGTCCGCAATGCGAGATCCGCAATCCGAAATGAGCCGCTAGGATTTGGCGTCGTCGCCCTGCTTGCGATTCGCCCAGTTATACTTGCGCTGGAACTTCTCGACGCGGCCAGTCGTGTCCACGAACTTCATCTTACCCGTGAAAAACGGATGGCACGCCGAGCAGATTTCCACCGTGATATTCTTCCGCGTGCTGCGCGTCGGAATCTTGTTCCCGCACCCGCAGGTGATGACAACGTCTTGGTATTCCGGGTGAATGCCGTCTTTCATGGCGCGCCTCGTATACTGCTCGCTGCAATTGTACGAAAGGGCCGGCCGCCGGAACAGGTCGGCTGAAAGTGCTTCGTCCGTTCAGGTTGCGGATGCGATCACAGTCCGAATCGGCTGAAGATGCGCCCGAAACTGCCGCGCTTCGGTTTTCGTCCGGCGCTTGGGCCTCCATTGGCCGCCTCGACCGTGCCGACCAGCGTCTCGACAATGCGGTTGATATCAGCGAGGGCGGGCGACCGCGGCGCCTCCAGCCGCAGCGGCCGGCCGTGGTTGATCGACGCCATGACGCCGGCGAAGTCGTTGCAAACCGTTTGAATCTCGACGTCGCCCAAGAGCGCCCTCAGTCGGTCCATGCCGAAGCCCGGCAGCCGGGCGTCATATCGATTGAAGACGATGTGCAGTTTCCGCGATCCTTCGATGCGATTCAGGGCGTCGCACACGAGCTTCAATGTCCGGATCGACGGGATTTTCTGCTCGCCGACAAGCACGACCTGATCCGCGGCCGCCAGCGTCTCGAAGTACATGTCGTCGTAGGTGCAGGGCACGTCGAAGATGGCCATCGTGCTCAGCGACCGACAGTAATCGATCAGCCGCAACAGCGTGGCGCTGGTCGTCTGCACCGGCGTGATGGCGCGGTACTCGCCGGACAAGACGTCCAGCCGATCGGAAACTTTCGTCAGCGCCTGCTGCACCATGTGCAGGTCGAGCCGATCGGCGTCATTGAGCAGATCAAACGTCGTGTGGTCGGGATGGATATCGAGATAGGCGGCGAGCTTCCCGATCTGGAGATGGAGTTCGCTGAGGATGACGTGCTGACCGTGGCGATCGGCGATCTCGTAGGCGAAATTGACCGCGAGCGCCGTCGCGCCGCAGCCGCCGGTCACGCCCGACACGGCGATGACCTGATGTTGCGATCGCGTGCGGCAAAATTGCTGGGCGATGCAATCCATCGCGGCGCGGAAATCGTCTGGCTCGATTGGCAGCGGCACGACCTGCGTGGCGCCGGCGCGCATGGCGCCGAGCAACATGGCCGGGTCGGCCATCGCATCCACCAGAGCGAGGATCGGGTTGCCGGCGAATACGGCCATCATTTGGCGCAATCGCGGTAGCGACTCGGTCGTCGGCGTGGCAACGATGAACAGCCGCGGCCCGCCCGGGGCGTCACGCAGGGCTGCCACCGCCGATTCCACGTCCGCGTATTGCGCTTCGAGGTTGGCCTGATGATTGATCAACATGGACAGGACGTTTCTCTGAACGGCGTCGTGGCAATTCACCAGGGTCACATTGAGCGGATACATGACGCGAATCTCAACGACATTTGATGGGTTAGCGAGTCCGTAACATCCTGCGGTAAATCAGTTTGCGCCGTACGCCATTGGGTGGTCTCTGCAATGCGCGCGGGGGCTGCGTATTTATCGGCGAAAGTCACCGGCGGCGGTTCCGCCAATTCACCCGAACCCGGCAACGGCACTACCCAAACATAGGTCAGATTCGTCAAATGCGGGCGAAGAAACCGCGATTGCGGGATTGCGCAGGGCGGTTACACTGGCCGCACGGCCGTCATTTGAGGACTTTACCGACGAGCTGAGCGAGGTGGCCGGAATGCCATTCCGGAGGGTGACTCTGGTCCACGATTGGCTGACAGGCCTGCGCGGCGGCGAGAAGTGCCTCGAGCGCTTGTGCCGCCGCTGGCCGGCCGCGCCGCTGGCCACGTTGTTTCACGTACCCGGCAGCACTTCGCCGATCATCGAGGGCCGCCGGATCATTCCGAGTGTTCTGCAACACCTGCCGGGAATTCGGCGGCATTACCGCTACTTCTTGCCGCTGATGCCGCTGGCGGCACGTTGGTCGCTGCCGCCCTCGGATCTGATCGTGAGCCTGAGCCATTGCGTCGCCAAGGCGGCCCAGCCGCCGCGCGGCGTGCCGCACGTCTGCTACTGCTTCACGCCGATGCGCTATGCGTGGCACATGCGCGACGCCTATTTCTCGGGGCGCTTCGGACGTCTCGGCTCAGCCGCACTCGAATACCTGCTCGCCGGATTGCGCCGTTGGGACCGCGACACCGCGAGCCGGGTCACGCATTTCATCGCCATCAGTGAAACTGTGCGGTCGCGCATCGCGGAGTGCTACGACCGCGACAGCACCGTGATCTACCCTCCCGTCGAGACGGATTTCTACACGCCGACCTACGAGCGGCGCGAAGACTATTACCTTGTCGTGTCGGCGTTTGCACCGTACAAGCGCATCGACCTGGCGATCGACGCCTGCCGGCAACTCGGCCGAAAGCTGGTGATCGTCGGCACGGGCCAGGATGCCCGGCGATTGGCGAGCATCGCCGGCGCCGAAACCACGTTCCTCGGCTGGCAACCCGACGAGGCGATTCGCGATCATCTCCGCCGCTGTCGGGCTCTGATTTTCCCAGGGGAAGAGGATTTCGGCATCGTGCCGGTCGAGGCGCAAGCTTGCGGCGCGCCGGTGATCGCGTTCGGCCGGGGCGGCGCGACCGAAACGGTCGTCCCTCCCGTCGGCCGGCGCGAGCCGACCGGGCTGCTGTTCCGAGAGCAATCCGCCGAGTGTCTCGCCGAGTCGATCGCCTGGTTCGAGCGGCATCGGTGTGAATTCGATCCCCGTGCGGCTCGGCGACAGGCGCTCCACTTCAACCCGAGCCGGTTCGACGCCCAATTCGATCGCTTCCTCGCGGCGATCGACCGCACCGCCGATCGTCCCGTTCTCCGTGCCGCGTGACCGGCAGAATCGCGCTGGCGCGGGCCGGGTTCGCTCCTACAACGACAGTGGAAACGTTCCTCGCGGGATCAGCACCCATGAATCGCAGGGAATATCTTCGACTAGTCGGCTCGATGACGGCTGCATCGCTCTGGCCCGCCCTGGCTCCGGCCCAAGCCGAGAAAAAGCCAAAGAAAAAGCGGCTGCTGATCTACACTCGGTCGCAGGGCTTCGAGCACGACGTGGTCAAGGTCGATCGCCGGCCGTGCCTTGTCGATTCCATTTGGACCCTTCTCGCCAACCGGCACGGGTTCGAAATCGAGTGCACCAAGGATGGCCGCATTTTCGACCCGGCGTCCCTTGCGCGCTTCGACGCCATTTTCTTCATGACCACCGGCGACCTGACGGTGGAGAAAAGCACCGACGGCACGCCGCCGATGCCGAAGTCCGGCAAGCAGGCGCTGCTCGACGCCGTCGCCGCCGGCAAGGGGTTCATCGGCGTGCATTGCGCGGCTGATACGTTCCACAGCCCCGGTCCCGCGGCCGAGAATCAAGCCGGCGACGCCGTCGATCCCTTCATCCGAATGCTGGGCGGCGAGTTCATCAGCCATGGCGAACAGCAGAAGGCGACCATGCGCGTCGTCAATCCGCGCTTTCCCGGCGCGCCGAGCGCTGACTTCACGTTGTACGAAGAGTGGTACTCGCTGAAGAACTTCGCGCCGGACCTGCACGTGATCCTGATCAACGAAACCGCGGGAATGAAGAACTGGCAGTACGCCCGCCCGGCGTTCCCGGCGACCTGGGCCCGAATGCACGGTCAAGGGCGCGTGTTCTACTCCTCGATGGGCCACCGCGAGGACGTCTGGCTCAATCCGGTTTTCCAGGAACTTCTCCTCGGCGCGATGCGCTGGACGACCGGCTTGGTCGATGCCGACGTGACGCCGAACCTGGCGGAAGTCGCGCCGCAGGCCGCCACGATGCCGGTTCCGCCGCCGCCAAAACCAAAGACGACTTCGTCCCGATAATTTGAGAGGTCAAATCTCGATGCGTTACTCCATGATCGGGCTCATGTTCGCCGCGATGGCTGCCGCCGCGGGCGGCGACTCCAAACCGGCCGCGGACGGCTTCGTCCAGTTATTCAACGGGAAGGACCTGACCGGTTGGAAGACGCACCCCGATGACAAGGGCTGTGTCTGGGAGGTGAAGGACGGGGCGATCACGGCTCACGGTTCGGCCGGGCACCTGTTCAGCGAGCGCGGCGACTACGAAGATTTCATCTACCGCATCGAGGCGCGGATCAACGACGGCGGCAACAGCGGGCAGTATTTCCGCGCACCATACAAGAAATCGTTTCCCACCTACTACGAGGCTCAAATCAACGCCACGCACAGCGACCCGATCAAGACCGGCAGCCTGTACCCGCATTTCAACCGTAACCTGACCGACGAGCAGAAAAAGAAGATCCTCGTGCTCAAGGCGCCGCACGAGCCGAACGAGTGGTTCACGCAGGAAGTCACGGCCATCGGCAACCACATCGTCATCAAGGTCAACGGCCGGACGACGGTTGATTTCGTGGATGAAACCAACAAGTCGATGAAGGGCCACTTTGCGATTCAGCATCACGACCCGACGTGCAAGATCGAAGTGCGCAAGGTCGAGGTGAAGGAGTTGCCGAAGGGCAAATGACTCAAACTCGCGCCGGCCGGACGCGCTCGCCTCTGAAGTTGGTGGCACAGGCCTCCGGCCTGTGAGGTTACAATAGCCCAGCCGTGCCGATTCCAGGGCCCGTAGCTCAACGGTCAGAGCAGGGGACTCATAATCCCTTGGTTCTCGGTTCGAATCCGAGCGGGCCCAGTGTCATCCTCCGATCGCGCTCCGCGCCGTCAGGAAGAATGCCAAAAGCGCGATGAAATCGGCCAGAGCCAGGGCGATAGGGCCAGCGGCGACTTGCGGGTCGAGTCGCAGCAGGTGCAGCACGACGGGCATAGCGAGTCCCACGGCTGCGGCGGCCGTCACGCCGCCCGCGATGCCGACGAACACGCTCGCCGCCACCGACCACTCGCCAATCCAAATCAGGGCAATCGCGCCGACGAGCATGGCGCACGCCGTGCCGAGAAGCGCCCCGGTGCGCAGTTCGGTCGTCAATTGCCGCCCGAGGTCGCGCCAGCGCGGCCGGCCGCCGTGCAGCGATTGCAACGCCAGGCTCACGGACTGAATGCCGACGCTCTCGGCCAATGACAGCACGACCGGCATGAAGAGCGCGAGCGCCACGGCCTTCTGGAGCTCGGCTTCGAACGCGCCGGCGAGGAAGCCCGCCAGGATGCCGCCGGCGATATTGCACAAGAGCCATGGAAAGCGCCGACGGAACGACAGTATCGGCGAACGCCGCTGCGCCGCCGTCAAATGCACGCCGATCAATTGAAACAGGTCGTCGGTGCGTTCGGCCGCCTGCAAGTCAAGAATTTCCTCCGTGTACATCTGCACGTCCACGACGCCGAGCATTCGGCCGTCGGCGGCAATCACCGGGAACGCCAGCAACCGGTGCGTCACGAAGAATTCGCAAGCCTCGAGGACGGTCGCCGATTCCGGAATGGCGATGACGCGACGGAGCATGACGTCGGCCACGGGCGTCTCCGGCGCGCTCAAGAGCAGCCGGCGCGTCGGCACCACGCCGCGTAGACGACCCTCCGCGTCGACGACGTAGAAATAGATGACGCGCTCGGGCGGCGGCTCGCGCCGCAGCCGCTCCAGAGCCGTGCCGATCGATTCGTCGAGACGCAACCGCGGGAAATCGCGCTTGATGTGCGGCGCAATCGGCTCATTCAGATCGGCGTCGGCTCGCGGCATTGATCGATCATCCCTTGATCACTCCAATCGGCCGCATCCGCGCCACCTTGCTGGACAGCCCGGCCGCGTGCACGACGTCCACCACGTCGTCCACGTTCTTGTACGCCTTCGGCTGTTCTTCAGCGAGCCCTTGCCGCGTCTGAGCGCGCGCGATCACGCCGCGGGCTTCGAGTTCCTTGTCGATCCGCCGGCCGCCGGCTTCCTTGACCGCAGCCGTGCGGCTCATGGCGCGGCCGGCGCCGTGGCAGGTCGTGCCGAACGTCCGCGCCATGCTGCCCGGCTGACCGCAGAGAATCCAACTGGCGCGGCCCATGTCGCCGGGAATGATCACCGGCTGCCCGACGCCACGATAGATTGCCGGCACCTCGGGATGCCCGGCAGGAAAGGCGCGAGTCGCCCCCTTCCGATGCACCCAGACGCGCTTTTTTCTGCCGCCGATATCGTGTTCTTCCAGTTTGGCGATGTTGTGGGCCACGTCGTACAGCAGCGTCATGCCGAGGTCTCGCCACGGCCGACCGAACACCTGGGCGAACGTCTCTCGCGCCTGGTGCATCAGCAATTGGCGATTGCAGAAGCCGAAGTTGGCGGCGGCCCGCATGGCGTCGAGGTATCGCCGGCCCTCGGGGCTCGAGGCTGGGGCGCAGGCCAGTTGCCGGTCCGGCAGGGCGATGCCGTACTTGGCCGGGGCGTTGCGCAGCGTCGCCAGGGCGTCGTCGCACACCTGGTAGCCCAAGCCGCGCGATCCGGAGTGAATCATCACGCAGACCTGGTCCTTCTTCAGGCCGAACACCTCGGCGACGCGCTCGTCGAAGACGTGATCGACGACCTGTACTTCGAGAAAGTGGTTGCCCGAACCGAGCGTGCCGCACTGCGCGGAACCGCGCTGCACCGCATGATCGCTGACCGCGTCGGGATCGGCGCCGAGGATTGTTCCGGCCGCTTCGGTAACCTCCAGATCACCAGGTTCGCACAGGTTGCGGGCGAGCAGGAACTTCGCCCCCTCTCCCATGAGCCGGCGCAGTTCCTTCGCATCGAAGCGGTACTTGCCCGACCGGCCCATGCCCGACGGCACGTTCTTGAACAGTGTTTCGACCAACTCGCGCAGGTGCGGCTTGACTTCACGAAAGGTCAGGTTCGTGCGCACAAGCCGCACGCCGCAGTTGATGTCGTAGCCGACGCCGCCCGGCGAGATCACTCCGCCCTCGTCGGGATCGGTGGCGCAGACGCCGCCGATGCAGAAGCCGTAGCCCCAGTGGATGTCCGGCATGGCGAGACTGGCAACCTGGATCCCCGGCAGGCAGGCGACGTTGGCGACCTGCTCGGGCGCCTGATCCTTCCGAATCTGCCCGAGCAGCGCCTCGCTGGCGAAAATCAGGCCATCGACGTGCATCCCCGGCTTGTACGAGCGCGGGATGCGCCAGCAGCAGGCGTCCACCTGTTCGAGCGGGCCGGCGTAGGCTTGTTTCTGCATCGTCTCTCGCGCTTCGGTGAAGCGTCGCAATCCATCAAATATCCACAATCACCTCGGCCATCCAGCCGTTACCGTGGCGCTCGACGCGCAGGCCATGGTATGTGATCGCCTTGACTTCGTGCCCCAACAGATGCCGCTCGGGATCGAAAGGTTCGCCCGTGGCTGTGGCGGTCAGGCCGTCGTCGCCGACAGTCACGTCCGCACGGCGGACCAGCCAGCCCTCGGTTTCAAACGCCAGCAGCAGCGTCCGCATCCAATCGAACAGCAGGATAGCGCGATCGTCGCCCGGAACCCGGTAGTGCCGCGTCTCGGCAGCCCGAACGGCGGTCGGATCGTCCACGATGACGGCGAAGAGCGCTTCGGCCGCTTCCGCGTAAACGTCCTCCAGCTTCGCGGTCTCGATGTGGATGCCGAGGTCCGCGGTGTGGTCGAAAAACTCGTACATGGGGGCATCGTACCGCGCCGCCGGCGGGAATGCAGCCTTGCCGATCGACGCCGGATCGGCGATGAATGCTGAGGGCGCCTGGCGCGGATCAATTCGAGGTCGGGCAATGACCGAACACGTTCAGCGGCTGCTGGCCCAGTTCGACGGCTCGCTGCCCCTGGAGCGCGCCCGGACGATTCCCAGCGCCTGGTACCTGGACACAGAATTGGCCGAACGCGAGCGGGCCACGGTTTTTTGCGGCTGGCAGGCGGTCGGCCGGCTGGATCAAGTGCCGGCCGCGGGTTCGTACTTCACCGCGGAGATTTCTGGCGAGCCGATCGCCGTCGTGCGCGATGCCGACGGCGTGCTCCGCGCGTTCCACAACGTCTGCCGGCATCGGGCGGCCCTCGTGTTGTGCGAGCCGTGCGGGACAGTCTCAAAGTTGCGCTGCCGATACCACGGGTGGACCTACGACCTGACGGGCCGGCTGCGGGGCGCGCCGGAGTTCGAGGGTGTCGCCGACTTCGACCGGGCCGACTTTGGCTTGGCGCCTTTGGCCATCGATTCATGGGGCCCGACAGTCTGGGTGCACCCGGCAGCGCCGCACCGTCCGCTGAGCGCTTTTCTGTCGCCGCTGCCCGAGCGGACCCTGAAGCGGATCGGCGAACTGCGCTGGCACGCGCGCCGCAGCTATGATCTGGCGTGCAACTGGAAGGTCTATGTCGATAACTATCTCGACGGCGGCTACCACGTCAATTACGTCCACCCGGCCTTGGCCGGCGCGCTCGATTACTCTCAGTATCGCACCGAGCTATTCGATACCGGCAACGTGCAGATCAGCCCGCTCAAGTCCGGCGACGATGCATCCATCGCCGCTGTCCGCTCCGGCGACGTGGCGATGTACTGGTGGATCTTCCCGAATTTCATGGTCAACATCTACTCCGGGGTGATGGACACAAACCTAGTGTTGCCGCTCGGCCCGGAACGCTGCCGCGTGATCTTCGATTTCTATTTCAACGCCGAGGCGGACGCCGAGTTCCGTCGGCGGAGCATCGAGGTTGCCGAGCAGGTGCAACAGGAGGATATCGCCATCTGCGAGGACGTGCAGCGAGGGCTGCGCAGTCGGGCGTTTTCGACGGGACGATTCAGCGTTCGCCGCGAGGCCGGGGGGTACCAGTTCCATCAATTGCTCGCGCGGGCGCTCGCCGGTTAGCCGCGACGCGACGTCTGCGGAGCGGAGCGCGGTGCGCGGAAGCCCCACAGCGTCGGCGGCGCGAGTTCGAGTACATTTCCCGCCGGATCGAGAAAGTAGATCGACCGCCCGCCGGAATCCCAATCGACTTCCGAATGGATCGCGACGCCGCACTGGTTGAGGTGCTCGCGCCAGGCCGGCAGATCGGCGCTTTCCACGGGAAAGGCCAAGTGTCCGGCGCCGGTCGTGCCGTGTCCTGGCACGCCGCCGTGATTGTGCCGCGATTGACGTCGATCGAAGACGATCACGACGCCGTCGCCGCAGCGGAAAGCGATACCGCGGTCGGAAAAGTCCGACGCCACTTCCAGGCCCAGCACCCGCGTGTAGAAATCTCGGACCGCCGAAAGGTCGTCGGCGTACAAGCACGATTCAAAGACGCGATCCACCCGCATATGACAGATGATATGAGGGAATCGTTGACGCCGGCGGTGCGCGACCTGCTGGCGCTCAATCTGGTGCCGGGTCTGGGGCCCCGGCTGACCGCGGCGCTCTTGAAGCACTTCGGTTCGGCGGCGGCGGTACGCGCCGCGACCCTCGAGCAGCTCCGCAGCGCGCCGCGGATCGGTGCTAAACTCAGCGCCGATTTCGCCGCGGCGCTCGCCGCGGTGAACGTGGACGCCGAATGCGAGTTGATCGAACGGCACGGCGTTCGACTGCTCCCCCTCGGTGAGCCGGGATACCCGGAGCGGCTGGCCGAGATCGCCGGTCCGCCGCACATCCTGTACACGCGCGGATCGATTTCACCGGCCGACCGGCGGGCCGTGGCGATCGTCGGCTCACGGGGTTGCACGACTTACGGCCGGCGCATCACGGAACAGTTGGCGGTGGGCTTGAGCCGCGCCGGGTACACGATTGTCTCCGGCTTGGCCCGAGGCATTGACGCCGTGGCGCACGCGGCGGCGATCAAAGCCGGCGGCCGGACGATGGCGGTGCTGGCCGGCGGTTTATCACGCATCTACCCGCCGGAACATGCCGAGCTGGCGACGGCGATCGAACACGCCGGCGCTCTCATGAGCGAAGCGCCCATGGCAGCAGAGCCGTTGCCGCAGATGTTCCCGTCGCGCAATCGGATCATCAGCGGGCTGTCGCTGGCCGTCATCGTCACCGAAGCGTCCGACCGATCGGGGTCGCTGATCACGGCGCGCCACGCCGCCGATCAGGGGCGCGACGTGCTGGTTGTCCCGGGGCCGGTGGACAGCCCGGCCAGCGCCGGTTGCCTCCGGCTGATTCGCGCCGGCGCGACGATGATCCGGAACCTGGAGGACGCACTCGAGGTTTTGGAGCGGCACGAACCGCCGCTCGAGTCGGAAGCACCCACGGAAGCGCACGAGGTGCCGGGATCGATCGCCGCGCCGCCCGCTGACCTGGATGAAACAGCGCGTCGGATCTGGGATCTGCTCGCCGGCGGCGAACAACCCGTGGACCGCTTGGCGCAGGAACTCGGCATCGGCATGCCGGAACTGACGCAATCGCTCATGCGGTTGGAGATGCGGCGCGTGATTCGGCGGCTGCCAGGCAATCGCTACGAGCGAGTGTGACGGCGCCGCGCCGCAAGGACACGGTTAAGCCGACACGGCCGCACTTTGTTCGTTTCGCATGGCGTCCATCAGAGGCCAGAGCACGTCGACCTCGTCGTTGAACAGGTCGCCGATGAGCAGGTCGGTGATGCGGTTCTTGAGATGGGGATGCTGCCGGACGAACTGGCCGAAATTGAACCCGTCATAGAATTCGCACACCAGTCGGCGCATGCGATCCATGCCGCGGTTGTACTGCGGTTCCCAGCGGCGCAACTGCCGTTCGGACGTGTCGCCGGCGGCGAGGCCATCCGCGATGGCGTCGGCTGCCAGCGCGCCGGACGTCAGCGCGAGGAGCACGCCGGAGGAATACAGCGGGTCGAGGAATCCAAACGCGTCGCCGACGAGGACCCAGCCATCCCCGGCGGCCTGGCGCGCACGATACGAGTACTCCTTCTGCGCCCGAAACGGCTCGCAGCGAGTCGCATTGGCGATGCGTGGCTGAAGGCCCGGGCAGCGCGCCACCTCCTCGAAATAGATCGTCTCGTAATCCTTTGTCCCGCGGTTGCGGAACAGATAGTCGTCGGACGCCACCACGCCGACACTGACGATATCGTCGTGCAACGGGATGTACCAGAACCAGCCCTGCTTACCCTCGATGAGGATGACGAGCGTGGCGCCCTCGTCGCGGCCGGAGTCGCGCTGGGCGCCCTTCCAATACGTCCAGAGCGCCGCTTTCTTCAGCACCGGATCCCATTCGCGAAGGCCGAGCCGATCGATCAACAGCGAGCTCTGCCCGCAGGCGTCCACGACGACGGGAGCGCGGATTTCGCGGACGACGCCATCCGACATCCGCACCTTGACGCCGGCAGCCCGCCGGCCGTCGAACAACACTTCGAGCACGCGGGCGCCCTCGTGAACCGCCACGCCATGATCCCGCGCGTTTTGCAGCAACAGATGGTCGAACTCGCTGCGGACAACCTGCCAGGTTTGCGAAGACTCGTGCGGCTTGTAATCGGAAAAGTAAAACGGTTCCGAGAGCCGGCCGGTCTCCGAGATGAACTGCACGCTGTACTTTTTGACGAATCGGCTGCCCTTCATCTTGTCGAGCAGTTTCAATCGCTTGAGCACCCAGTAGGTGTTCGGGATCAGCGATTCGCCGATGTGAAAGCGCGGGAAGGTCTCGCGCTCAAAGAGTTCGACCCGATAGCCGCGCTGCGCGACCAGCGTGGCCACGGTGGACCCCGACGGCCCGCCGCCAATGACGATGACATCGGTCCGGCTCGATTCGTTGCTCATATCGTGAGTATAGCCGTGACGATTCGCGGCGACCAAAGCGAGAGCGAATCAGCGCGCCAGCCACTTTTGCCATGCCGGTTCGTCGCGCCGGGCCAGTTCGCCGGCGCCGTCGCCGTAGAGCCAGACGTTCAACTGCACTTGCGTCGGCCCGCCGCAAACGAACGCACCGAAGGTAGCGATTCCCGGCGACGGCTCTTCGAGGCGCACGATGACGCTGGGATGCGAACCATCGCTTGCGTCCTCCACGACGCCCGCCAGGCGCGGCAGACCGGCGGGCGCCGACCACCGCTGCCCGGCGATTGCGCCGCCAAGACCGAGCGGTTCCGTGAGCGCGGCCCAAGCCGTCGCCAGGTTGTCCGCCGAAAACGCCATGCCCTGCATCTTCGCGCTCGCCTGACCGCGGAAGTGCTGCAAGTACAAGCGCAGAATCTTGAAGAAGAACGGCCAGCCGGATTCCGTGCTCTCAAGTTGGTTGTCCCAATCATCCGTGCTGGCAAACAGGCTGTGCACGACGCGGACGACACACCGCCCGCCGCTTCGAGCCTCGACGTGCCATTCGGTCGCGATCGGCGGCTGGTCGGGCCCCCAACTGCTCTCGGCCGCGAATTCTCGCGGCGGATCCCACTTGGTGCACGTGGCCACGGAGTCCATGCCGGGGCCGAAGTTCATCTTCACTTGCGCCGGCTGTCCGTCAGGTCCGGTGATGATCTCGGTCGGGACGAACCACGCCGAGACGCCCGGCCCCGTGGCAATGGCCGCCCAGACCTCCTCCGGCGTGCCAGGCACCTCGACTTCAACCTGAACCGACCGTCGGCCAGAGGGATCCTTCTTGACGCCCATGAAATCACCCGTGATCAATGGAATGGAAACCCCGGGCAGTGAACGGAAGTGCTATTGCCGTTCACTGCCCGCTCAACTCTGTTTGCTATTTCTTCTCTTGCTCCCAGAGCCCGCACAGGTTGCCCTGCGGATCGACCAGGCAGGCCACGAAACCAATGCCGGGAACGGGCATCTTCGGCAGCGCGACTTTGGCGCCGAGCTTCGTCGCCTTTTCGATCGTGGCGTCGATGCTGGTGACGTTGACGTAGTTGGTTATGCCGTGATCAGGCTTCCGCCGCGGCAGGATGCCGCCGTTGATGCCGGCGCCGTCGTTGCCGGTCATCACAACCCAGTATTCCATATTCGGGACGGGGGTTTTCATGATCGACCAGCCAAACACGTCGCCGTAGAACTTTGCGAGCTTCTCTGGCTCCGTCGCGGGTATCTCAAAGTGCACCACGCGATTGGCGCCGGGCTCCGCTTGCGCCTTCTGATCCGCCGCGCCGGCTTTTCGCCGCGAGGTCATTCGGCCGCAGAGCTTCCATTGTCCGTCATCGGCAAGGTACGACGACGTCAGCGTCTTCTGGTCCTTGCCCGTCAATTCGATGATGTCCTTGAATTTCGTGGTCTTGGAATGGTCCACAGGGCTCGGACCTTCAGAGACCAATGTCATTGTCTGACCGGAGGCATCGAGCGTTCCCTCATATCTCCACAGGACGCTGGTCATCGAATCGACCCACGTGCCGATGTATTTCTTGGTCTGAGGGTCATAGCCGAGCGTGAACTGGCTGGCGAAAGGAAGTCCCATCAAACTGCCATTTGCGTCGGAGACAATCCAGAATCCACCCAACATGCGCGCGCGCTCGGTGAGCTTGGATTTGACGGACGGCTGGCCCTCCATGCAGACTTCACAGTCCGTTTCCCATTCCCCGGCAAGGTTTCTGAGCCACTCGTGTTCCTTGACGGGCTTCGGCATCGCCGGCGGCGCGTCGGCCGCTTGCAATACGCCGGCGACAGTCATCCACGACACAACGGTACAAGCAATCCACTTCGACTTCATGATGCGTCCTCCGAAGAGAGTTTTTGAGGCGTAGGGTGAGCGACGATCACCAGACGATGGGCGCGGCCGCCAGGGGACGATGCGTCGTGGTATTTGGCCGCGAGCTTCGTCACGGCCTGAGTCAGTTCCTGGCTGAACGCGGCGCGCTCGGCGGCGGAACGAAAGCGGATTTCCGTGTCGATCGACAGCGTGGGAAGCCGCTTGTCGAGTTCGCGAGAGCGGCGAAGAAATGCGCCAATCTCGCGAATCATGCGCGCCCCCAGTGCGATGATGTAGCTGGCTGACAACCGATCCGCCTCCCGCTCCGGATCCGGCGCCACGTGACCCAAGGCGCTCGGCGACACGACGTAGGCGGCGGCCGTGGCGACCATCAGCCGTTCCGTCAGCCCGCCCCATTTGCGTTTCTCAGCGACGCGCACAAGTTTGTGTCGTTCGAGCTTCCGCAGATGATAGTTCACCTTCTGACGGGGAATGCCGACGCGTGCCGCCAACGTTGCCGCCGACGCCGGTTTCGCCAACTCCCACAGCAGCCGGCTACGGACCGGCTCCAATGCGACGGTCGCGGCGGCGGGATTCTCGATCACTTCGACATCAATCATGCCACTCAGAGTAGCTTTGACAACTAAACTTGTCAATAGGGGCGATCGAACTTTCTTGAGGGCAATTCGAACCGGTGCCCGCTCCGCCTGGAAGGTTCCGCGTCGCGGCTAACGCACTTCGGAGACCAGCGCTCGCAGCATCAGGTCGCTGACGGCCAGCCGCGGCGGTTTGCCTTCGTACAGCATCCGATAGACCTCGGTCAGGATCGGCATATCGATCCCCAGCTGCTGGCTGCGTTCGTAAACGCTCCGGGTCGTATAGACGCCCTCGGCGACCATCTCGGTGCTTTTCAAAATGGCGGTCAGGGGTTCGCCGGCGGCGAGTCGCAGGCCGACGCGGCGATTGCGGCCATGAGGACTGACGCACGTCGTCATCAGATCGCCGAGACCGGCCAGGCCGTAGAACGTCGCCTGGTCTCCACCGACGGCGACGCCGAATCGAGCCATTTCGACAAGTCCACGGGTGAGCAAGGCGGCTTTGGCGTTGTCGCCGAAACCCAGCCCGTCGCTGATGCCGGCGGCGATGGCAATCACGTTCTTCAGCGCCCCGGCCGTCTCGACGCCGATCACATCGGCGTTCGTATACACGCGGAACCGCTCCGTCGTGAAACGCTGTTGAACCATGCGCGCCAAGCTCGCGTCGCCGCTGGCCGCGACGACCGAAGTCGGCAATCCGCGGCTGACTTCCTCGGCGTGGCTGGGTCCGCTGAGGACGGCCAGCGGCCGCGGACCGGCCAATTCCGCCAGAATCTCGGTCGGTCGGCAAAACGACGGGTGTTCGACGCCCTTGGCCAGACTCAGAATCGGCACGTCGGCCGCGATTGCCCGGCCAAGCAATGTCAGTGTCGCACGCATGTAGACGGTCGGCACGGCTGCGACGGCGAGATCGACTTCGGCGAGAGCGGCACGCAGGTCAGCCGTGATCGGCAAAGTCTCCGGAAGCGGCACGCCCGGCAGGAAGCGCTCATTTTCGCGGCGAGCGGCGAGTTCCGCGGCGCGTTCCGGTCGCGCGCACCACAAACGAACTCGGTGCGAGGGATTCTGAGCGAGAAGCAACGCGACGGCGGTGCCCCAGGCGCCGTCGCCGAGCACTGCAAAAGTCTGGGTCATGCTCGATCATCCCGGGAGTCTGGGGGATTATACTTCGAATTGCCCTGGCGCGGACGTTCGACGCAGAGTGCCGAGATTACCCAAGTCGCGCCAGCGACCATCGACCCGGCAAACCTCGCCAGAATCCTTAAGGTGCGCGGACGCCGTCGGTCGATGGAGATTTCCAGGGACCGGTTCGGTCACCACGACCGACGGAACCGCGCTGTCATGGCCGACGGCTCAGAGGGCATCGCATGATCCGCCGACAGCTTCGCGTCTACCGCACCGCGGAGGAGCACCCGCGCCCCGCGCCCCCCGCCATCGTTCCCATGCGTCTCGGCGACCTCCTGCCGCTGATTGAAGACGCCAATCGCGACAAATTCGTCTGGCTCGACGACTTTCTCGACGACGAAATCCGCGTCACCCAGGACTTGTACCAGATTCTCCAGGCGTTCCGCGAGGTGCGCCCATCCGCATAGGACGGGGTGAACCGCGGAGGCACAAAGTCAGCGCCGGACCGAGCGCCACCACGTTCAACTCTGTGAGTCTGCGCCGCCTTGGTCGAGGTCTTCCTCGTCGTCGCCTTTCAAGAGTTCCGGTTTTCCGAACTGGCTGAGATCGACCTGCCCGCGGAGTTCGCCCTCGACCAGCCGCAGTCGCGCCTCCATCTCGCGCAGCTTCACTTGCAGCGCGGCGAGTTTGGATTCGAGGTCGTCGCGGATACGTGGGCGAGGGACTTCCGGATAGCCAAGTTGACGCTGGAGTGCGGCAAAGAGGAACAGCGGATCGCGGCCGCGATTGGCCGCCGCGATCCGACCCTCCTTCGCGCCGAACAGCGGCGGGACCTTCGGCATGAAGTCCGGGTCGGTTCGCCGCTGGTCGGACACGTAGAGTTCAGAGCGGACGTAGAGCATATCGGCAAAGTCATAGACTCCGACGTGCCGCCGCACCTGATTCAAGAACTCCCTCCAGTCCTCGTCGAAGAGCGGATCGCCCTCCATCGCGTCGAGTCCTTCGCTGAAACCGAGCCGGTTGCGGCTCAGCGCTTCGAACTGATAAACGAACATGCCGGCCGGCGTGGCGCCATCGGCCCGGTACTGCGCCTCGCGCTCGAGGATCAGCAGGGCCATCGGCAGCGAGAATCGCCGCGTTTCGTGCTCGGCCTGGGCAATGACGTACGCCTGAAACGGCGTGAAGTAATGCGGCAGGCGGGCGACGCCGCTCGCCAGCAGCCCCGAATGCTTCAGTTCCGTGGCGAGAAATTGAATCGCCAATGGCAGTCGAGTCGTCGCCAGAATCTCTTCGTGCAGGCGTTCGAGAATTTCCTGAGCGGCGATGTTCTGCGTCAGCCGTTCCCGAAACGCGCGGAAGAAATACGCCTGCTCGATGTATTCCTCGCGATCCAGCCGCGGCGCGGGGTTCATGACAACGATGATATCCGCGCGGCGACGGAAGTGCGAGTCGCGCGCGGACAGACCGGCTAAGCGGATCGGCGCGTGGCGGCGGCGAGCGCCTCGACGAATGTGTTAACTGAGACCGCAGGATCGGCCGATTGGCCGGCATCGACCTGAAACTCGATCCCGCAGATGCGAATGCGATCGCCAGTTCTCAGGGCGGCTCGCTCGCTGCGCACATCGTTGACGTAGATGCCGTTGAGGCTGCCAAGGTCGTGAATCTCCCACCCGGTCGGCGAAAAGACCAGCAGGCCGTGCCGGCGACTCACGTCGGGGAACGGCAGGCGGAGGTCCGCGTCGGAAAGTCGGCCGACGAGTAGGCTCTGGCCGACGAGCTCGATCGTCAGCCCGCCGGGCAACACGCGCAGCCGCAGACGCGGCGCCTCGGTTCCGACGGGAATGTTTGGTTGTCGAGACATACTAACGGCTTCCGCGGCCGACCGCACAATCGGCATCGACGCATACCATCGCCGGATCGGACTGGGAAGGGCAACATCGCGGGTCGATTCAGGCCAAGCGGCGCGCACGGTCGTGGCCGGCGCCACCGGCGCTGCCGGCGCTTCCGCGCCACACGGCGGGTCAGGCGCTCTCGGCGGAACCGAATTTGTCGTGCCCAGATTCCCTTGGACTCGCACTTACCCGCATTTGCCCTTGCCGCCGCATCGGGCATGTTTCCTCATGATGGACCGCGCGATTGGCCGTGCTTCGGCCGCGCCGGCGCTGCTGCGATTGGCATCGGGGAGGATTTGGGCACATGAAGCTGCACCTCGTGGGTCTCGCTACGGCGCTCGCCGCCTGCCTCGCTTGTCCGGCGAGTGCCCGCGCCATTCACTGCGGCGCCTGCAACTATCCGACGACGGCCGTGTGCGCCGATCAGTGCTGCTCGCCGGTCGTCCGCTTCCGGATCTGCTACCAGCCGGTAATCGAGGAGCAGACCAAAGTCTGCTATCGCCCGGTTTACCAGACCGTGATGAAGGATTGCTCCTACACCGTGATGCGGCCGGTGTACGAACAGCACGTGCAAGAATGCGTGACGCCAGTCTGCCGCCCGGTGGTGGAATGCTACACGGTGCCGCAGACCTACACAGTCATGCGGCCGGTGTACGAGCAGCACGTGCGGCAGGAGTGTTACACGACCTGCCGGCCCGTGTACGAGCAGTTCTGTGTTCAGCAGACCTACTGCACCTATCACCCGGTCTACGAGCAG
>JRYK01000780.1_pt1 | contig 85163 bp, 79 predicted proteins | sample 235381 | NCBI WGS metagenome assembly JRYK01 (sample SAMN03074220, study PRJNA261476) | activated sludge metagenome | biome: Wastewater Treatment Plant; feature: Wastewater; material: Activated sludge; isolation source: activated biomass of a wastewaster treatment plant treating hydrocarbon... ... | reverse complement strand
TCGCACGCCGCGCTGGCGCCGTTGCCGCCGCCGGTCCGCCTCGGCATGCCCGAGTTCGGGCCCGCGCCGCCGGCGGTGCCTCAGCCGCAGAAATCAACCGGGGCCGTCGGCCAGGGAAACTAGCGAAACTCCATCCACGGATGAGCACGGATTGATTCCTATCCGTGTTCATCTGAGTTTGTCTGTGGCGGTTTGTTCTTGTTACGCCGCGGCGCGGCGAACGCCGTCGATGAACAGTTCGCGCGGACCGCGCGGCCCGTCGGCATCCGCGGTCCAGGAGTGAAGCCGCAGGCTGTCGAGGACGCGGCAGGCCAGGGCCACGGCGTCGCGGCCGTCGGCGGCGTTGACTCGCGGCCGGCGACCATTTCGGACGCAGTGGACGAAATCCAGCAACTCGCACGTCAATTGATCGTGCCGCGACTCACAAGGCTCAGCGCGCACTTGTACGAGCCGCTGAAACCAGTCGGATTTGATCGCCTCGCGGAGGGTCGCATCGCCGGCCATTGCCACGCCGCGCCGAACTGACTCCGACGGCGTGACGCTCGTCAGCCGCTTGGCCGCGAAATCGACGACGGCCAATCCGTCGGGCGACCAGACCTGCATGATCCGTTTCGGCTGCGGCGCCACGCGGCACACCGAAAGGTCGGCGACACAGCCGCTGGCATACCGAACGCGGGCGGTGGCCGCGTCTTCGTGCTCACCCAGGATCGACGCGCCGAGCGCCTCCACGGCCACGGCCGGCGATCCATCGAGCGCCGTCACGAGATCGAGATCGTGGACCATCAGATCGAGCACGACGCCGATGTCGAGCGATCGGCCGGTGAACGTGCCATGTCGCTCGGCCACGATGTAGCGCGGCTGGGGACTGCGCGCGGCCAGCGCCTCGAACGCCGGGTTGAACCGTTCAATGTGGCCGACCTGCACGACGCAGCCGCGAGCCTCGGCAAGTTGCGCGATGGCGTCCGCCTGCTCCACGGTCGGCGCCAACGGTTTTTCGATGAGCAGCGACTTGCCTCGCTCCAGAAACGCGGTGGCCACGGAATAATGATGACTGGTCGGCACGACGACGCAGGCGGCATCGACGAGTTCCAGCAGCGGGCCGAAGTGTGTGAAATGAGGTACGCCGAGGCGTTCGGCGACAGCCGTCGCCTGGTCGGGATTGGCGTCCGCCACGCCGACGAGTTCGACGTCGGGCATCGCCGCCAGAACGCGGGCATGGGCCTGCCCGAGATGCCCGACGCCGATCACCGCCATTTTGAGCCGCGCCATCGGATGTCTCGTTCAGCCGTGGCTGCCGCAAGCCGATTCGACCGGCTCAGGCCGCGACGCGAAAGGGCAGGCGCACCGCCGGGCGCATCGATTCGCCGAGCGTGCGGACCAGCCGCACATTCAGCGGATGCCCCGAACGGTACGCCACCACGTGTCCGCAGAGGTCCGCGCCGAGCAATGCCAGATCGCCGATAATGTCGAGCACCTTGTGCCGTGCCGGCTCGTTAGCGAAACGCAGCGCGTTGTCGATCGGCCCGTGCCGTCCGAAGACCAGCAAGTCCGACGCCGATAGATTGGCGCCGAGCCCCTGCCGGCGAAACTCGGCCGCTTCCGATTCGAGCAGAAAGGTTCGGCAGGCGGCGAGGTCGGCCGCGAATCGCTCCGGCGTGACTATCTGGGTGTGGGATTGCCGGCCGATCGGCGAGCCGATGCCGTAGTCCAACACATAGCTGATTTTCAGAGCATCGCCTTGGCCGGGTTCCGGCGGATAAAAGGTCAGCGTCGCACCGCCGGCGCCGACGGTGACACGATCGGTGACAGCCCAGACGGCCCGCCGGGCGGGCTGCGGCGTTGCGCCGGCTGAGTTCAGCGCGGCGACGAAGCCCTGCGCGGACCCATCGAGTCCGGGCGGTTCCGGCGCGTCGAGCTCGATGTAGCAGTTATCAATTCGCAGGCCCGCCAAGGCAGCGAGGCAATGCTCGACAAGCATGATTTGCGCGGGCGGCCGGCCCAGCGTTGTCCGTCGCTCGGTGCCCGTCACCATCGCCGCGGTCGCCGGCACATGCACCCGCAGCCGCAAATCGGTCCGAACAAACACGCAGCCGGTGTCCGGCGGCGCCGGCACGAATCGCAGCCGCACGGACGACCCGGTCAGAAACCCCGTCCCTTTGACTTCGACGGGACGGGCCAGGGTGCGCTGCGAACGATAGCGGATTCGATTCACGCAGACGGCTCCTCGATGGTGTTGGGATCAGATTGGAACCACAGATGAACCCGATCGGCGTGGATCGGCGCCCATCTGTGGTTCCGGACTCCAACGGCCGCTACTGCGGCGGCTGCACGGGCGCCGGGGCGGCCGGAGCCGTTCCGGGCGGCGCCGTCGGCGCCGGGAAGCTGGCATTGAGCGTCGTGATGACGGCGTCGGTCAGATCGATGTGTTTCTTGAAGTAGAGCGGAATCGCCGCCTGCGACGCCAGCTTGCGGACGACGTTGTCCGCGGAATAGAAATCGTCCTTGGTCGTCGAATCCGGGAACGACAGCACGAGGTCGAAGTTGTTGGTCGCCGCCACGGCGTTGATCACCTGCTCGATTTCCCGGAAGATCTGCACGGCAATGTCCGCCTGGTCCTTGCTGATGACCTTGCGCGCTTCGTTGTCCAGGTCCTGCGACTGGCGCTGCAGATTGACGATCTCCTTTTCCAGCTGGTCGCGCGTCGTGGGCGCGGTGGTCGGCTTGGCAATTTCCGCCTGACGCTTGGCCACTTCCTCCTTGAGTTTGTTCATGCGGTCGGCATAGGTTTGCACCTTGGCCTTGATGGAGGCGTTCATGTATTGGGCTTTGGCGTAGTTCTTCAGGACGCTGTTCATGTTGACGACGGCGACGCGGGTGCCGGGCATGGCCGGCGATGCCGGGGCCGTGGCCGAGGCCGGCTGAATGCCGTTGCGCCCCGGTGCGTTGGGATTGGCGGGCGGTTGCGCGACGCCCCAGGTCGCCAGGCTCATGAGCATGCCGAGCCCGAACAGGGCGGCCAGTTTCATTTTCACGCGTCGAACTCCTTTTCAGATCCGCGTCGATTCCTTGACGCCGCGAGCCGCGGCCGCACTCGGGATCCGAGCCGTTGGCCGTCGGCGATTGCGGGTTGTACTGGATTGCCCGAACGCGGTCAATCCGAGCATGGGGCGGAATCGACGGCGACGACGTCGGCTTGCGTGGTTGACCGCCGCCGGGTTAGACTCCCGGCGGTTTCACTCTGGCAGGGAGGCACGCGCCGATGGTGCGCCGCGCCCGGATCGGCTGGACGCTGGCGGTGGCCGCAGCGGCGGCGGGATGTACCGCCCAACCGCCGGCGCTGGCGCCCGTTACCGGCCGCGTCACGTTTGCCGGCGCTCCGATCACCTGCGGCATCATTGTGTTCTCACCTGATGCGGACAGCGGCTGCCGCGGCGCCTGCGCGTCCGGCGAAATCGGGCCCGACGGCCGGTACACGCTGGTCACCGACAATCAGCCCGGCGCCGTTCCCGGCTGGCACCGCGTCACGGTCGCCTCGCTCAGCGCCGGCTATGGTCCGCGGCTGCCGGATCGGTTCCGTGATCCGGCGCGATCTCGGCTGCGCGCCGAGGTTCGCGCTGGGCAGTCCAATCAAATTGATTTCAAATTGGAAGGCCCATGACAGGCGGCCTGCGGTTGACAGTGATCGGCACGGCGTGGTAAGAGGCATCGTCCCGAGAATCCGCGCGCCCGGAGACATGGATGTCGATTGCACGCCGCGATCCGCGGGAAACTCGATCCCGCGACCTCCGCATCGAAGCGGACCCGGTACTTCGGGATGACGCCGGCTGGCGGCCCGCCTGGGTGCCGGACTTCGCGGACGCCGGCCCCGCGGACATTTCCGTCTGCATCGCCAATTGGAACTGCTGTGACCTTTTGCGCCAATGCCTCGAGTCGCTGCTCGACCAGCCGCAGGGCGTCCGCCTCGAAGCGATCGTCGTGGACAACGGCTCCTCCGATGGCGCCGCCGACATGGTCGCGCGCGAATTCCCGGAAGTCGTGCTGATCCGCAACGCGGCGAACCGCGGCTTCGCCCGGGCCAACAACCAGGCAGCCGCGGAAGCGACCGGGCGTTATCTGCTGTTCCTCAATAACGACACGGTCGTGCCGGCCGGAATGTTGCGGCGATTGCTGCAGTATGCCGACCACCACCCCGACGTGGGAATGATCGGTCCGCGGCTGCGCGATCCGCGCGGCCGATTGCAGATCTCGTATCGCCGCCAGCCGACGGTCGGCGCCTTGCTCCATCGCACGACGCTCTTGCGCTGGACCGGGCTGTTGCGCGGAGCCTACCGCCGCTATCGCCGCCGCGATTTCGATCCGAACCAGGAGAAGCAGGTCGAAGTGCTCATGGGCGCCGCCGTGCTCATGCCGCGGAAGGTCTTCGGCGATTGCGGCGGCTGGGACGAATCGTTCACCTTCGGCGGCGAGGACATCGACCTGAGCCTGCGCGTCGGCCGGTCGCGTCCGATTGTCTATCTTCCCGACGTCGAGATCATGCATCACGGCCGGGTGAGTTCCCGGCTCAACGTCGAGTTCACGGAGCCGAACGTCATGATCGGCTACGTGCGCTGCCTGCGAAAATCGGGCGCAACCCGGCCGTCGCTCTGGCTGTACAAGGCGACGATCAGCGTCGATGCTCCGGTCCAGATGTTGACGAAGGTCGTGCAATACGGTTGGCGGCGGCTGCGCCGGCGGCCCGACAAGGCCGAAAAGAGCCGGCTCGCCGTTCGCGGCCTCTGGCAATTCCTGCGCGCGGGACTCGCGGAGTTTTGGCGCGCCTGACGGTCACGAGCGCCAGTGATCGAGGTATTCCTTGAGCACCGGATCATCGGGCGCTCGCGCCTCGAGGAACTCTCGTGCCCGCCGCACGATCTCGGCTTCACGGTCCGCCGTCAGGTCGCCGGTCAGCACGCAACTCCGCAGAAACACGAAATAGGTATCGAGCGTGTCGCACAAGCAGTAGTCGTTGATTTCCGCGATCCGGCCGTCGCGGTACATCTGGTACACGTCGCAGCCGGCAACGTTGATTTTCCCGGGTTTACCGAGCAGCTTGGCGAGGAGATTGAGACCGCCGGCCAAGCGCGATGCCCCGCGGTTCGTCAGCCGATCCTGCAAGTCGAGGTGGTTGCCCTGGAAGCGGTCGCGGCTGCGATGCCAATAATTCTTCAACGACAGGCCCTGGCGGAACGCCGCCAGTTCCAAGAGCGGCAGATCGAAGCCGCGGCCGTTGAAGGTGACGAGGTTCGCCTTGGAATAGGACTGTTCGACGCCGAGCCAGAACTGCCGGACGATTTCCGCCGGGCGAAATTGCGGCGAATCCAGGCACTTGATCGCCTGGAGCGAATAGTCGGCTCCGACGCGGACGACGCAGACCGCGACCGGAATTTGCATCGCGACCGGCAGGAAATCGGAACCGTTGGCTGACACCGCTCGCGCTTCAGCCTGGGCCCGCGCGATCGCCTCTTCCGGCGACAGCGATTCACCCGGGTATTTCACCTGCGCGATCAACTCCCCGTCCGGCACGCTCTCGGTGTCGACGACGAGGTAGCGCGTCTGAACGCCGGAATCCGATTGTGCAGCCGGCGGCGCCGGCACGGCCGTGGTGCTCATGCCCCTTACCATACCAAGCACAAACACCGGTGAGAATAGCTCGACATTGGAGGGCTGAATCGCCGTTGATCCGCGGATTTGATTCGCGTTTGGCGCCTGGACCGGACTGGCCGAGAATCCCCGGCAGTTGGTATCCTCTCCCGCATGACCCAGCCGAGCGACGCCGCCGAGATTCGCGCCCCACGATCGGCCGTGCTGGTCGTATTCCTGGTCGTCGTGATCGACCTGTTGGGGTTCGCGATCGTCCTGCCGCTCTTGCCGCGAATTGCCAGGCTGTATCTCGTCGATCAGCCGAACTGGCTCGTCGGTTTGACGATCGGCCTTCTCTTCTCGTCCTTTTCGGCGATGCAGTTTCTGTTTGCGCCGCTTTGGGGCCGATGGTCGGACCGGGTCGGGCGGCGGCCAGTCATGTTGATCGGGCTGGCGAGTTCAGCGATCTTTTATGCGCTGTTCGGATACGCGGCGACGATTCCGGAATCGCAGCCGGGCCTGGCGGTGGGCTTGATGTTCGCCGCGCGGATCGGGGCCGGCGTGGCGGGCGCGACGATCTCCACGGCTGCGGCCGCGATCGCCGACTGCACGACGCCGGCCGAGAGGCAGCGCGGCATGGCCCTGATTGGGGCGGCCTTCGGCATCGGGTTCACGTTCGGGCCGCTCATCGCCTACGCGGCTCTCTGGGCGCTGCCGAGCCAGGGGCACGCGGCAATCGGTTACGTGGCAGCCGCCCTCTCCCTCGCCGCCTTCCTGCTCGGATTGGGATTGCTGACCGAGACGCGGCGACCCGGACGGTCGAGCGCAGCGCACGGCTGGTTGCAGCTCCGGCACGCCTATGCCGCGCTGCGCCTGCCGATCGTCGGGCTCCTGATCATCACGTATTTTCTCGCCACCTTCGCCATGGCGAATCTCGAATCCACGCTCTCGCTGTTCACGGACGTGGCTTACGGATACAGCGATGAGCAGAACGCCCTGGTGTTCGCCTACGTCGGGTTCGCGCTGGCGTTCGTCCAGGGGTTCATCTACAGGCCGATGGCCCGGCGGATCGCCGAGCCGACGTTCATTCGCGCTGGGATTGGCTTGATGCTCGCCGGCCTGGCGGGATTGGCCGCGCTCGCCGCGCTGGCCGGCGGCGCGAGACACAGCGGCGCGGCGTCGCTGGCGGCGTTTCTCGCCGCTCTGGCGGTCGCCGTCGCCGGCTTCGCATTTCTCAACCCGTCGATCACGTCGTTGGTGTCTCGGAGCGCCTCGGCCGATCGGCAGGGCGAGGTCCTCGGCGTCAATCAATCGGCCAGCGCCTTGGGCCGCATTCTCGGGCCGGTCGTGGCGCTGACGCTGTTCCGCGTCTCGTCGACTCATGCCCTGCCCTACATCGTCTCGTCGCTGCTGCTCGTACTCGTGCTCGGATTAACTTGGCGCCTCCAGGCTTGAAACTCGCGAAGGGAAAGGACTCCCGGATTGCCGCGGCCGCCGCTCGACTCCTTGAATCCTCGTCGAATCGCGCTCATCAAGCCGAGCGCGCTGGGCGACATCGTCCACGCCTTGCCGGTGCTGACGGCCCTGCGCGAGCGGTTTCCCGACGCTCACATTACGTGGATCGTCAATCGCGCCTACGAGCCGCTGCTGACTGGGCACACGGATCTGAACGCCACGCTGTCGTTTGATCGCGGCGCATTGCGGTCGGGAGTGGTGGCCACGGCGATGACCGCGGTACGCTTCGCTCGAACGCTGCGCAACAGCCAATTCGACCTGGCAATCGACTTACAGGGATTGTTTCGCAGCGGAGTGATGACGTATGCGACCGGGGCGGCTCGGCGCGTCGGTCTGTCCACCGCTCGGGAGGGCGCTCGCCATTTTTACACCGACGTGATTCCGACGCCGGGTCTCAAAGAGGCGCATGCGGTCGATCGCTGCTGGCGCGCGGCGGAGGCGTTGGGCGCCGGGGATGCTCCGAAGCGATTCCGTTTGCCGGTCGATACCGCGGCGCAATCGTGGGCCGCCGCACTGCTTGGGAGGTACACCCGTCCGTGGCTGGTTGCTGCTCCCGGCGCGCGCTGGGCGACCAAGCGTTGGCCGCCGGACCACTTCGCCGCGGTCCTTCGCGCGGCGGGTCATCGGCATGGCGGCACGGTCGTGCTGATCGGGACGGACGATGAACGGCCGCTGGCCGAGCGTGTCGCCCGAACGGCGGAGCTGCCGGCGCTGGACCTGTGCGGGCGGACGACGCTGCCGCAATTGACGGCGATCCTCGCGCTCGCCGACCTGGTGCTGGCGAATGACTCTGGCCCGCTGCACATCGCCGCGGCGCTGGGCCGGCCGGTCGTTGCCCCGTATACTTGCACGGAGATTCGCCTGCACGGTCCGTACTCCCGCAACGGCGCGGTTTCGACCGGCGTCGCCTGCCGCGGGAGTTACGTCCGTTCCTGCGATCACCTGTCGTGCATGAAGGACCTGACGCCGGATCGGTTGATGGCCCCGGCGTTCGAGGAATTGGCGTCATGGCCGCGTCTGTGCCGCTCCGCTTGATCCTGGCGAGCGGCTCACCCGCCCGCAGGGATTTGCTCGAGCGGCACGGATACCGATTCGAAGTCCGGCCAGCGGCCATCATCGAGCCGACGGACGCTGGCCACGGCGACCCGCGCAGCTACGTGCAGCAGATCACGTGGATGAAGGCTGCGGCCGTGGCGCCTCAGGAGGACGACGGCATCGTTCTTGCCGCTGACACAGTCGGCTGGTACGAAGGCGCGGCCGTGCTGAAGCCCGAGGACGAAGCGGATGCTCGCCGCATTCTCCGCATGTTGGCCGGGCGCACGCATGAACTCTGGACGGGCGTCTGCCTCTGGCGCCGCCCCGACGACCTGCAACTCGCCTGGCAGGAGCGCTCACTCGTCTCCATGAAACCGATGACCGACGCCGAGATCGACGACTACCTCACGACACGGCAATGGATCGGTTGCTCCGGAGCCTACGCCATTCGAGAGGACGGCGATCCGCTGCTCTCTGTGGAAGGCAGCGTGACCAACGTCGTCGGGCTGCCGATGGAGAGCCTCGCACGCGGGCTGAAAGTCTTGGGGAGTAGGGAATAGGACATCGGGAGTAGGGGGAAGGGAATGGAGCAGAGAGTTCGCGTTGGGGATCCCGTTTCAGAGTCGTGGGCAGGCGACACGATCCGGCGAGTAACAACTCATCAGCTGGTCCGCCGACTCAGTTGATTCCGGCTCCCAACTTGCGGTTTCGCTCCGAAAGGCTTCGTCGATGGTTCCGCTGCCCGCCGACACGCTTCGCAATCGGACGTTCGTCGGCTTATTGATCGCCCAGTTTCTGGCGGCATTCAATGACCAGGCGATACACGCCTCGGCGATGTTTTTCGCCATCAATCAGAAGATTCTGACCGACGCCAAGGCGATCAGCCTGATGCCGCTGTTGTTCTTCGCGCCGTGGGCGATTTTTGTGACGCTGGCTGGGTACTTCGCCGACCGCTACAGCAAGCGGACGTCGTTGGTGTTCTGGAAGATGTCGGAAATCGTCATCATGTCGCTGGCGACGCTGGGGTTCTGGCTGGGAGCGGCCCACAATCTCGCCACTGGTCCGTGGATCGTCCTTTCGTGCGTGTTCCTGATGGGGATGCACTCGGCGTTCTTCGTGCCGGCCAAGTACGGCGCGATGCCGGAGATCCTCGAGCCGCAATTGCTGGCCCGCGGCAACGGCCTGTTGGAGTCGCTGTCCTTTCTGGCGGTCATTCTCGGAACGGTGGCGGGCGGCTTGCTGACTGACATCTTTCATCGCCGACATCAGGAGCAGTACATCGGAATCATTCTGCTGGCCTTGGCCGTCATCGGCGCCGCGGCGAGCCTGATGATTCAGCCGATTCCGCCGGCCAACTCTTCCCGGCCGTTCCCCCGCTGGATTTACGGCCCGCTCATCGAAAGCCTGCGCACGCTGGTTCGCTCCCGCCCTCTCAAGCTCGCCATGATCGGCATTGCGTTTTTCACGTTCATGGTCGCCTTCATGCGGGCGACCGTGTACATGCTCGGCGAATCGCAGAACCCGCGCTGGAGCGAATCGAAGACGAGCATCATCGTCGGGGCCACGTCGCTCGGCATCGGCCTGGGAGCGCCGCTGGCCGGCTTCGTCTCCGGTCGCAAGATTGAACTCGGACTCGTTCCCATCGGCGCCCTGGGCATGGCGCTGGCGGCCGCGGTCGGCGGCGTCTTGATCGATCACGTCGCCGGCCTGGTGGCCTGCATCATCCTCATCGGATTCTTCACCGGCTTTTACCTCGTACCGCTGTTCTCGCTTCAGCAGCATCGGGCGCCCAAGCAATGCAAAGGCGACGTCATTGCCGCCAATAACTTCGTCAACGTCATCGGTGCGATGCTGGCGTCGGCGCTGTTCTACGTCGTCGTGTTTGCCTTTACTCAGATGGGCCTGGCCCGGCCGATTGAGGTCCAGGACGAATATGCCCGCGGCGTGCTGGCGGCGATCGACACGTCCGAGGGCCGGCTTCGCAGCCTGGCGATCGAAGGCGACAAGCCGCTCACGCTCCCGCCGTTGGTCTCGGAGCGAAACTACGTCATCGAATCCGCCGGCATTCTGACGCCGGGCATTCCCGCCGAGATTGACCCGGACAATCCCACATACGTCGTCGTCGCCTACTACAAGCTGCGCGGCGTGGAGCATTACCTGGTGCGGCTGCAAGGCCAGGCCCTGGCGCCGGTCTACGACACCGCCCATCTGCCGCGCTACCTGTTCTTCGGCGCCGGCGCGATGGCGCTGATCACTCTCGCCTTCCTGCGCTTTGAGCTTCCCGACCTCTTCTCGCGCATGGGCTGGGTGCTGCGAAACCTCGGACATCTCGTCCGACAGAACCGATTGCACGTCATCGGAACCACGCGGGTGCCGTCGATCGGCCCGGTCGTCCTGGTGACGAACTGCCGCGACGATCTCTGCCGGCGAACCGTGGTCTCGGCAACCGATCGGGCCGTGCGATGGGCTGCCGACGGCGACGACGTGGCTACGCTGATCGATGCCGCCAACCGCGACTATTTGATCGCCCTGGACGCGGATCGCCGAGGATTCCTGCCTGCGCTCCAGAAGCAGATCGAAGTCGCGTTCGTTCCGGTGTATTTCGGCCCGGCGCCGCGCGGTCAATTGAGCCAACTGGCGTTCGGCCCAGCCTTGCCGCCCACGGCCTCGCTGGACGATTTTGACGCCGCCATCGCGGCCGCCGGCCAGATGTCGGATGCCGACCATTGACCGGCGTCGAGCCGTCGAAACAGCAAGCTCGTCGAGACGAAGGAATACGATCCGCAGATTACACAGTTTGCACAGATTCAAAAACAGAGGCTGCAACGACTCCAGAATCTGTGGCATCTGTGGAATCCTTGGGCGCGCTGATGAAGCTGACGAGAGTCGCTGGCCGATAAATGAACGAGTACGGGGAGTCTGTGACATGCGGCGATGGGCGATTGCGTGCGGATCTCTGCTGTTGGCGCCGGCGCTTCTCTGGGCCGAGTGCAGCCCGATTGAGCGGCTGTGGTTCTCGGCCGCGTCGCCGGGGTATCCAGCAAAGGAGTTCTGGGCGCCGCGATTGTTTCGCTTGCACGCTTGCCACGCACCGGTTTCCGTGACCGTCTTTCCGCCGCCGCACTGCGACGCCATGCCGAGTTTTGTCCCCCGCGGGCCGTATTGCCCCGGATCGCAGCCGCATTTTCCGCTCGCCGCTCCCGTCAAGCCGTGACGCGCCGCCGGACCGAAGATCGGGAGATCGCTCTGACCGTCAACGGCGGTCAGCGACGATATCTGCTGCACGTCCCACCGGCGACCGGCCGGGAACCGCTTCCGAGCGTCGTTCTTCTTCATGGCGCCGGCGGCAGTGCCGCATGGGCGCGTGACGAAACCGACTTGAACGACCTGGCGGATCGCGCATCGTTTGTCGTGGCCTACCCGGAGGGGCTGGCAATCGATCCCAGCCGCCCTTCGGCCTTTCTGACGAATCCGCAAGTTTGGAATGCCGGCGCCGGGCCGGGGCTGATCGTGAACCGAGGTCCAGACGACGTGGCGTTTCTCTCAGCCGTTATCGACGATTTGCCGAGACAAGCGCCCGTCGATCCTCGACGGGTATTTGTCACGGGATTTTCCAACGGAGCGGCGATGACGTTTCGCCTGGCCGCGGAACGATCCGAAAAGATCGCCGCGATCGCGCCGGTCGCTGGCTATTGCCCACACGTGCCGCCCGTTTCTCGGTCGATGCCGACGATTTTCATCGTTGGCGACGCGGACCCGCTCGTGCCGGTTTCCGGTGGCGAGATTCAGTCGCCCTGGGACCGGCGCGTCGAGCATCGACCGCCGATTCGGGACAGCCTCGATCGTTGGGCCGCGGCACTCGCCGGAAGCTCGCCCTTCGCGCTGCGACCCGTTGCCGACGAGGCCGGCGCGCGCGTCGAGGAATACAGCGGATTGCCGCGACCGTTCCGAGTGCTGACGATTGCGGGTCTCGGCCATCACTGGCCCGGCGGACGCGGGAGGCTGAAACGCAGCATTGCCGGCCAGCCTTCCAATCGCATTCGCGCCAACGACGTGATCTGGCAGTTCTTCCAGGACACCGTCGGCTCCTAGAGCCGATCGAGCAGTTTTCGCGCTTCCTCGGCTGCGCGCGTCTGCGGGTGCGTGCGGATGAGTTCCTGCAACTTCTCGCGCGCGCGTTCGGTTCGCCCGTCGTCGATCATGCGGCGGATGAGATCGAGCTTCCCGGCCGCGATGGTCTCGGGATCGGCGGGTCTTGCCCCGGCTGACGGACCTCCCTTTCCGGCTAACTGATGCCGCACGCGCTCCCGAGCCGCGCGATCGGCCGCGACGCGCGCCCGAGCCTTCTGAATCGTTTCCTGCTTGCCCCAGACGGCCTCCATCAGTCGGTAACCGACGGGATCGTGCTCCTTGAGGTCCTCGGCCGTGCGCGGAAAGTGATTGCACTGATCGAGGTATGCGCAGGAGATCTCGGCGAAATACTCCGGAGCGCTGGTGCGCGCGTAGGCCCGGGCATACAATCCGCGATCCATCGCCTGGGCATAGGCCGCGGCCACGTCCCGATTGTCGAAACTCAGAAAGACGTGATGAACGACGTGGCAGAGTTCGTGCAGCAGAATGATCTGATTCTTGTCCACGCCGGGCTGGTGCATCTCGGTCAGCCGCTTGAGCGTCATGATTTCGACGGCGTTCATCTTGGCGGGATGCACGCGACCCTCGGCCGCGGCGCGCACCGGCGATCCGGAGCGATACAGGGCGACGACGCGCGCACCCCGTGCCCTTTCTTCCTCGGAAAGATTGACGCCCGGCGGAAGGTTATCCCACTCGACGAAGATGCGCACCGTCTGGAGCGGCTTGAGCACCTTGGGAACGAGGATCGTGTTCAGCGCGCGCAGTTCGCTTTCCAGCACGTCGAGCGGCTCGACGGCGTACTGACTCTTGGCGGCGTCAGCCTCGGCCAGCCCCGCGCGATTGAGCAACACCGTGAATCCTTCGATCGTGCGGAGCTCGTAACCGGGAACCAGATCGGGTTTCGGCCGCGACTTCGCCGACCCATTTCGGGCAGGCTGCGCCGGCTCGTCCGCCGTCGCCGCCGCGACCACGAATGCCAGTGCCAGCACGCCCAGCCCACGGCGAGCCACGGTTCGTTTCTCCCTGCGACTGTTTCATTATGCACACAAACTGCCGGGAGGTGGAACTTCAGATTCACACGAATCAGAATGAAAAGTGATGAACAATCTGCGACCTCGATCCCATCGCTTCCGCGATTGATCATTCGATATCCCCGCCGCTGGCAGTATCTCAGTCGATCCGTTACCATGACGGAGCATCGGTATGAAGTCCGAAAGGCCAGCGGCAGAAAGACGGAGAACATCGATGTTGGAGAACTCCGGTGGCACAGGGCGCTGGCCTGAGCCGTAGTCACGCACCATGAGCGGCGGCGCGCAGCAGACAATCCTCATCGTGGATGACAATCAGCGGCTGACAGCGCTGATCGAGAAGTATTTGCGCCGGGAGGGATTCGAGACGGAGTCCGTCGGCAACGGCACGGAGGCGCTCCGCTGGCTGGCAAACCGGCCGGCCTATCTGATGCTGTTGAGCGTTCGGCTGCCCGACATGCCGGGCGAAGATCTAGTCTCGGCGCTCCGCGAGCGCGGGCAGTTGTTGCCGTTTATCGTCGTCGCCGGGCACGGCGACGAACGCCGTGCCGCTCTCATGCTCAAGCACGGCGCGGTTGATTACCTCATGAAGGACGGCACGCTGTTGGAGCTGCTGCCGGCGGTCGTCCGGCAGGCTGCGGACCAGCTCGAGCAGATCCGGCAATTGCGCAAGGCCCGCGCCGCCTTCGAACAACTGCACGAACATTATCAGGAAGTCCTGGAGGCCGCCGGGGACGGCATCTGCGAACTCGATCTCCAGGGCCGGATCAAGTACGTCAACCGCGCAGCGTTGAAGATGCTCGGCTACGAGCGCGCCGAACTCGAGAATCAAGATTTCGCTACGGTCGTCGAGAGGCCGCTGGCGGATCGCGAGGGCCAGGTGCGCGCCGGCATGGCCTGCGATTCCACGTTTCGCAGCCGGCATCTCGTCTTCTTCCGCAAGGACGGCTCCAGCGCCTTGATCGACAGCACCTTTGCGCCGATCCGGGCCAACGGACGGCGCGTCGGCACCGTGGTCATCTTCAAGGACGTCAGCGAGCACCAGAAACTGGAAGACATGCTGCGGCACTCGCAGCGGATCGAGGCGATCGGCCGATTGGCCGGCGGCGTGGCCCACGATTTCAACAATCTCCTCACGGTGATTGCCGGCTACAGCGACGTGCTGGCGACGAACCAGAGCCTCGATCGGTCCGCGCGCGACAGCGTGGCGGAGATCCAGAAGGCGACCGACCGTGCCGCCGCCGTTGCCCGCAAGCTCCTCGCCTTCAGCCGGCAGGCGCCGCACCGGCCCCGGCGGCTCAACCTCAACGCCGTCATCTCCGAGATGAGCAATCTGATCCGCCGATTCGCCGGCGGCGACATCGCGCTGACCTTGCACCTCGAACCGAACCTGCCCGCCGTGACCATGGATCCGAATCAGTGGGAAGTCGCGTTGATCAACCTGGTGGCGAACGCGCGTGACGCGATGCCTCGCGGCGGCCGGCTGACCATCGCCACGGCCCGCGTCGACGTGGCGCCAGCCCGGGCGCAGAAACTCTCCCGGCTGCAGCCGGGTCCACACGTTGCCGTGACCATCGCGGATACCGGCATCGGCATGGACGCCGAGATTCAGCGGCGCATCTTCGAGCCGTATTTCACGACGAAGGACGCGAGCCGCGGAACGGGACTCGGCCTGCCGCAGGTCTACGGCGTGGTCACGCAGGCCGGCGGCGCCATCGAAGTCGATAGCGCTCCCAATCGCGGCGCCCGGTTCACGATTTACCTGCCTCCCTGCGACGGACCCGAGGAGCCGCCGGAACTCACTCAACCCGCTCCGAGCCGCGGACACGAGACCATCCTGCTCGTCGAGGACGATGAAGCCGTGCGGCAATCCACGTCCCAGTTGCTTGAGGAGTGCGGCTACCGGGTGATTTGCGCGAGCGATGGCATGCAGGCTCTGCATCGCATCGAGTCGTCCGAGTCGGGAATCGATCTTCTGCTGACGGACGTGCTGATGCCGGGAATCAGCGGCCCGGAATTGGCTCGACGGATCGCGCGGCGGCGTCCGCAAACGCGCGTCTTGCTCATGACGGCCAACGCCGACGATGCCCTCCGCCGTGGCGAAGCCGCCACCGAGGAGTTCGCCATCCTCCTGAAACCATTCCGGCGAAACGATCTGGCTCGCGCCGTGCGGGCCGCCCTGGATCAACCCGGACTATAACATTGCGGATTGCGGACTGCGGATTGCGGAATTAAATCGGATCCGAAATCCTCAATCCTCAATCAGCGTCTGATTTCGTCGGGTGACGGGTTTGTGATGAATCCGCCAGCGCGGTGAGAACATGGCAACCGACTCGTTGGCCGGCATCGTACTGTGCGGAGGGCGCTCGCGCCGCATGGGCCGCGACAAGGCGTTGATTGAGATCGACGGCGAAGCACTGCTGGGGCGCGTGGTGCGAGTGGCGCAAGCCGTCGCCGGTTCGGTCGTCGTGGCCGCGGCGCCGGAACAGATTCTGCCGCCGCTGGACGCCCGCGTCACCGTTGTGCGCGACCGCTCGCCGCTCGCCGGCCCGTTGGCCGCCGTCGCCGACGCCTTGCCGATGGTCCCGCAGCGATTGGAATGGTTCTTTCTTCTGGCGGTAGACATGCCCTGTTTGTCGCCGGCCTTCCTCGCGCGGCTGGCGGACCTGCGCGATGCGCGCGACGCCGTCGTTCCGGTCCATGCCGGCCGACGGCATCCGCTGGCTGCGCTCTATCGCCGCTCAATTGAGCCGCTTCTGGCCGGGCTGATCGAATCCGGCCGGTTCAGCATGCATGACTTGCTCGACACGATTTCGGTGCGAGAGATTCACGAGCATGATTGGATGGACATCGATCCACAGTCACGGGCTCTCGTGAACTGGAACACGCCGGAAGACAGGTTTGCCACTGATCCCGACGCGATCGCTCGGCCGCCAACTCGGGAGGTCTAACAAGGCAGGGACGATCCACAGATTCCACGGATGCCGCCGATTTCGAAGGCAGGATCATGACTTTGTGTCATGGGGCGAATCTGTGGACTCTGTAGATGGAATACGGACGAATCTCGAGTCGATTCGTCCGTGTTCATAAATGGTCCCCGACATATCGTAATCGACGGTAGCATGATCCGTTTCGAATGCCCACACTGCGGCAAGGGATTGCGCACTGATCGCTCGCAGATCGGCCAGGCATTCAACTGTCCTGGCTGCCGGGGGCGCGTGCGCGTTCCCGAGCGAGACGCCGGCAGCGCCCACGCCAGCCGCGAAGACGAATCGGACAGCGGGCGGACGCTGGCACGATTTCAGGTTCGTCCGTTTTCGGCGGATTCCGCGCTGGCAGGCCGTCGGCGTCGGCGGGCCGCGATCGGCGCGGTGCTCGGGGCGACGGTCGGCGCAGCCGCGGCCACGATGTTCGGACAATCGGGCGACCTGCAATGGATCGTCACCGGCGGCAGCGCGATTCTCGGCGGGTTGGGCGGCGGCACCATCGGGTGGTTTTCCGTCGGTCGCAATGCCTGTCCGCGCTGCGGTCAGCGGCGGCGGCAGCGCGTGCTCGGATCGATTCTCCGCGACCGGCCGTCGGCTTGCGACGCGCTTCAAGCCGGCGACCTCGCCGCACTCCGCGCGCTATCGCCCGAGGGCGAACAGATTTTTGTCAGCGTGGGTATCTGCCACCGCTGCCAGATCGCCGCGCCGATCGATGTGCAGTTTTCGACGACGGATCCATCGCAGGGCACCGCGATCGAAACACAGCAACTCGCTCACGTGGTCTATCCCGGAGCGGCGCTGCGGGCGTTTGAGCGACTCTGCCGGTCGGCGCGGACCGATTAATTGCGCAGGGCCAATTCCGCAATCCGCTTGGCAAGCGACGGCCCGATTCCCGGCTGCTGGCGCAAGCCACGCAAGCCGGCGTCCGACAGGATCGTGGCGACCGGCTGATCGAGCGACTGCACGGCCAGCGCGGCGCGCCGAAGGGCGCGGACGCGGTATAGATTGGCGCCGGCATCCGCGGCCGCGCGGGCCTGACGTAGCAATTCGTCGGCAATCTGCGGGTTGTTCATGGCGTTCATCTCGAAAGCCAATGCATTGTACAGGCGTCCATCAAGCCCCGCAAAGCTCGGTTGTGCCGGCCGGGCCGATTCGCTATGCCCACCGCCAGAAATTCGGAGCCGAAGCGCATGGCGAGCTATCGTGGGCACTTGAGTTTGTCGACGGCCGTCGGCGTGGGCTACGCCGGCCTGGCGATGTGGCAATTCGGCGTCACCTGGCCGGTCGCGGGCGTCGGCGGGTTGTTGACTGCCCTGGCGGGACTGCTACCCGATCTCGACAGCAGCAGCGGCGTGCCGGTCCGCGAGCTCTTCGGACTTGCGGGCGCGTTGTTACCTTTGTTCCTGCTCCGCGAAGCCGGCGTTCTCGGAATGACTCCGGAGGAAACGCTGCTATCGTTTGCGGGGCTGTACTTCGGGATCCGATACGGGTTGTCAGAACTGTTCCGCCGCGTGACTGTTCATCGCGGCATGTTTCACAGCGTGCCGGCGATGTTGATTGCCGGCCTGCTGGTCTACGTCGGCTATCGGCATCCGGACCCGGCTCAACGAGCGTTCCTGGCTGTCGGCGCGATGCTCGGCTTTCTCTCGCACCTGGTGCTCGACGAAGTGTGTGCCGTGGACTTTCGAGGCGTCGTGCCGCGGCTGAACGCCTTCGCCGGGTCCGCGCTCAAGTTCACGTCGAAATCGATGACGGCGACCGTGCTGACTTATGCGCTCATGGCGGCCCTGGCGGGACTGGCTTGGGTTCAGCATCAGTCGCCGCTCAGCCCGACGGCCGGCGAGACGCTGGCGCGCGAGGCGCCGGCCGCCGCGATTCCGAGAGTCCGATAGACCCCGGCCGGCACGACTGCATCACATTTGCCGCCGGTGACTTTCCCAAAGCCCTGTGCCAACGGATTTGACTTCGGCTCCGGCCATCGAGTCACTTCCATGGAATCGGTTCTCCGGCGTCTGTGGATTGCATTCTTCGGCGCCCATGGGCAGCGGCCGGCGCCAGTTCCGCTTGACCGGCCGGTGGATCTGGGTATGGTCGCGGATCCTGCCGGGCCAATGCGCCCGTTGCCGATCGGTTCGATACCCCTCCCGAGGACCAAACGATGAGCAAGGGAATGCGCGGGATGCTGGCCGCCGCTGCGTGCCTGGCGTGCGTGACCGCTGGATTCGCTGGCGAGCCTGCCGCCCACGTCCGCTGCAAGATCTGCGTTTTGCGACTCACCGACGAGTGCGTGGAGAAACTCGCTCAATGCAACTCCGACGAGCGCCCCTGCTGTGACGCCTGTCCGGCGGCAACCGCTCGCCCCAAGTCTTGCTGTGCGGACGACGCTTCCAAGAAATGCTGCCGGCGCGATCAGGGCTGTCCGACCGACTGCGCTTCGAAGGCACAACCCGGTCACTGCTGTTCAGCGGACGGCTGCGCGGCGCGGTGCGCCACCCCGGCGTGCGGCCAAGAACCGATGGTTCTCAAGCCGCGAAAGGCGAACCGTTGGCTCGAACTCGTGCGCGAATGCAAGGACTGCGAAGTCGTTTGCTGCCCGACCGTCATGGTTCTGTCCGGCCAGACGGCTCACTTGCAAATGGGTTCTCCGGCGATGAACGTGACCGGGTCGTGCCGGTCGCAAGTCAACGGCGAGGAATGCGACGTCACGGTTCACGGAGTCGCCATGACCGGCTGCTTCATCGCCATGCGCGCAATGGCCAACCTGGATAACCAGAGCGTGACGGTGAGCATGACCTGCCAACGGCGCGAGTGTCTTCCTGGACCGAAGTCGTGCTGCAACGGGCAGTCCCCAAGGAGCACGGGTTGTTGCCCAGCGAGTTGCGACCAAAAACCGCGTGCCCGCGCGCGAAGCTGGGAGCTGAGCCGAACCTTTGTCTGCCCGGTCGGTTGCACGGTCGTCCTGGAAGCGAATCGGAGCGAAGAAGATCGCGGCTGCGATTCGGAAGTGCCGTTTCTCAGCGATTTGCCGGTCGTCGGCGAACTGTTCCGTTGCAAATCGAGCGAGAAGCGGTGCGATCGGCTGATCGTGCTGGTCACGCCGGCGCTCGGCTGTGACAGCGTCGGTGAGGAATCGACCACGGATACGGCCGCGAATCCGGCGGACGACGTACCGTTGTTCGCCATGCCGGTCATGTGCGGAGATTGGCAGCGGGTGATTCCGCCGCCGCCGGTGCCGGTAGCGCAATGGATGGCCTCGCCGCCCGTGGCCGTCGCGCGATGCCTGCCGGCGGCGCCGCCGATGGCGATGGAGTTTCTGCCGGTGATGCCGCGCGTGGTTGCCGGGCGGCCGCTTTCTCCACCGGCGCCTCAGGCGATGGTCCGCCCGGTCGCGTGCCCCGCTCCGGCGGTTCCCAGTTCGCCCGACGCCGAACTCGTGAGCCTGATGATCGAGTATTACGAGGCATGCGCCGCCGGTGAGAACATCAAGGCGCGCAATCTCGCCGCTCGGTGCATTGCCATCGACCCGACCTGCTTCGCTCGATAGCAAAGAAGACAGCAACCACAGATCAACGCAGATGGACACGGATGGCCTTGATCCGTGTTCATCTGTGTTTGATTTTGCGCTCCACTCACCACGGTACGATGCGCCAGAGATCGAAGAGATCGGGCCCGTCGTCGAGCGGCATGAGAGGCGGCGGCGGAGGCGGCGCGGTCGGCCGTTGCGGGTTGTGCTGCTCGATCACGGTCAACTCGCCCGCATCGAGCCAGATCAGCGTGCAGCGCGGGCAGGTATCAACGACGACGCGCCCGCCGCCGTAGTACGGGTGGGTATCCATCCGCTGCCGGCAGCTCGGGCAGTCGATGCGGCGCTTCAGTTCGTTCTCATCGAAGGCATGTGGAGAGTCGCCCGCCGGCCGCCGGGCCCGTCGCTCGCGCACCACCGCGTTGAACACCGGATTCGTCGCCAGGAATCCCCGGCAGCGCGGGCAGAAGTTCACCGGCTCGCCCTCGATTCGACCATCGAGGAGTCGTTCCCGGCAGACGGGGCAATCCCACGCCGCCGGCCCGCCGACGACGCGCACGCCGTCTTCGCCGGTCCCTGCGGGGAACTCGAAACTCACGCAATAGTCACAGCGAAAGTAGTCGCGACCGGCGACGAGCGTCATGGCGGCGCCGCAGTTTCGGCAGTTCATAGGTACACCCGGTGTCGGCCGTGGGATTCTCCTCAAATGTGGGTCACGTTTGCCATGACGTCCAGTCTGGCCGGGACTCCGGCGAAACCGTCTCGCTTGCCACGGGGTAAAAATGATAATCTAAGACCGTCAGCTTCAGGTGGAGGACGTCGCTCATGCCGGCTCGACTCGTCGCCGCATTCGCCTGTGCAGTGGGATGTTTCGCGATGGCCGGATCGCCGGAGGATTCCGCCCGGCCGGATCGCATCGGCCAGCGCATCGACGCACTCCGGGCGATCGCTCTCGACGGCGCGACCACCGCGCTCCGCCTCGCGCCAGGGCAGTCGGCGTTGATCGTGGCGTTTCTCTCGTTTGATTGCCCGGTATCCAACAGCTACATCGAACCGCTGAAAGTCCTGGCGAAGCGGCACGGCGGGCGCGTGGGGCTCATCGGCGTCATCCCGGGTGACGAGCCGCCGGATGAAATCAAAAGACGCCTCGCGGAATACAAGATCGACTTCCCGATTTATCGCGACCCGAATGGTGCGACGACAGCCGCGCTGAAGGCGACGATTACACCGGAAGTGTTCGTCTTCGATGCGGACATGCGGCTGCGGTACCGCGGGCGGATCGACGACGGGTTTTCCGGGCGGATGAAGCGCAATCCGCGGCAGGAGAGAAACGACCTGCGCGACGCGCTCGACGACGTCCTGGCCGGCCGCGAAGTCCGCACGCCGGTCACCGAGGCGGTCGGCTGCAAGATCACGGAACCCGTGCGCCGTGCAGCCGACGGCGCCGTGACGTACCACCGCGACGTTGCGCCGATTCTTCAAAAGCACTGCCAAGGCTGCCATCGGCCCGGCGAAGTCGGCCCGTTCGCGCTCCTCACCTACAAGCAAGCGGTCCGCTGGGCGGACGACATCAAGTCGTACACGCAGTCGCGGCAGATGCCGCCGTGGATGCCGCACGGCGGCCCGGGCTACAAGAACGAGCGGCGGCTGAGCGACGCCGACATAGCCACGCTGGCTCGCTGGGTCGATGCCGGCGCGCCGGAGGGCAGCCCCGCCGATGCACCGCCGCCAGTTCAGTACGTCGAGGGATGGCAGCGTGGCGTGCCGGACTTGATTCTCTCACCCAGTGAACCATTTCACCTCGGCGCCACTGGCCGCGACATCTTCCGCTGCTTCGTCCTGCCCACGGGGTTGACCGAGGACAAATGGGTCGTCGGATTCGAGCTGCGCCCCGGCAATCCTCGAATCGTCCACCATACGCTGCACTTCTTCGACGCGACCGGCAAGGCTCGGGAGCTCGAAGCCCGGGAGCGCGAGAAGGGCCGTGACCCGGATGCCGCCGACTACGGCCCCGGTTACTCGGTCGCCATGGGCGTCGGCTTCGTGCCATCGCCGTCGGTGGGCGTCGAGGGAATTCGTCGGTTCGGCGGGATGGGCGGTTGGGCGCCCGGCCAGCAGCCCAATTTTCTTCCGGAGGGCTGCGGCTGGCTTCTACCCAAGGGCGCCGACTTGATCATTCAGACGCACTATCATCGCGATGGCCGCGAAAACGACGACCGGACGCAGATCGGCCTCTATTTCGCCAAAAAGCCGATCCAGCAGCCCTGGCAGACTGTGACCGTCAACGGCATGCGCGGCTTGACGGTCATCCCGGCCGGGAAGCCCGACTTCGTCTCCAGAGGGACGGTGTGGCTCACCGGAGATTGCCTGATCCATTCGGTGATGCCCCACATGCACCTGATCGGGAAGAAAGTGAAAGTGACCATGACGCCGCCCGGCGGCGAGCCGCAAACCCTCGTGGAAATCCCGAACTGGGATTACAACTGGCAGGAAACATACTGGTTCAAGGAGCCGATCCCCGCTCGGGCCGGGACGAAGCTCGAAGTCGAGGCGGTGTACGACAATTCGAGCGCGAACCCGAACAATCCGCGGAATCCGCCGGCGCCGGTGTTTGTCGGCGAGCAGACGACCAATGAGATGCTGTTCGCATTTCTCGGCGTGACCAGCACGAAGACGCCGCCGGAACGGGTGCGCGGACGGGCCACGCCGCCGACGGCCGATAGCGCCCGATCAGCGCCGGGCCGCTGACCGCCGCGCCCACCACCCGCCGATCATGCCGAAGCCGGCCAAGACCAGGGCGGTCGGCTCGGGGATCGGCGTGAAGGTCACCGTCAGCGTCGGCCGGAGTTGAGAGTTCGGGTTCTCGCGACTGGCAAATCGCGCCGCCTGGCGCACCACCGTCTCGGCATCCCGCACGATCCAGCCGAAATTCAGGCTCGGGTTATCGACCCACGCCTGCACGTCGGCGACCATTTGGGCGGACGTCCAGGTAAACGGCCCGACTCCAGTGATCGACGTCGTGGCGCTGATCGTGCTGCTGAAATCGCCGCCCGCATTGGTCCAGAACGACGTGTTGAAGAAGGTGTGCAGCCAGGTGGCGTCGTTGACGGCCGCGGCCGTGCCCATGCCGCCGGGCAATCCCGCATTCGACGCGCCTTCGCCCCAGTTCGAGAGGACTCGTTGCAGCGTGAAGTCGGCCGGCACGCCGTTGGCCTGCGTCACGTTCAATGTCAGCGCAACGCTCGTCACCGTCGAGCCTGCGGGGATATCCGAATCCAGTTTGAAGAAGACCAGTCCGCGGCGAATGCCAACGGTCGTCAGGCCGGCGAAGAAGTTTTCCCCACTGCCGTTCGACAGCGCCCCCGTCGCGCTTTCGTACAGCGTGTTGTCGCGCGACGAGATCACGGTGATCACATCGGCCCTGGCGATGGGGGCGACCGCGGAAACGATCAGAGCGGCAAGGACGAGGCGCATTGTCAATCTCACTAGCCGGCAAAATCGGGATTCGTAATGCAGATTCTCGGTCAGAGAGCACGGCCCAGCAAGTGTTGAATCCAGGATTTTCTCATTCGTTCGATCCGAACCCGTGCGTGGATTTCGACTGTCCGAGCCGTAGAATGCGCGTCGACAATCACCGATGGCATTACGCCTCGGCGCTCGTTTCAGGATGCCGCTCATGGCCGAGAAAATCACCCCGCGCTCGGACGATTATTCGCAGTGGTACCTCGACATCGTCAAGCAAGCCGGCCTGGCCGAGAATTCGGACGTCCGCGGTTGCATGGTCATCAAGCCGACCGGCTACGCGCTGTGGGAGAAGATGCAGCGTGGCCTGGACAGTCTCTTCAAGGCCACCGGCCATGTGAATGCCTACTTTCCGCTCTTCATCCCGAAGAGCTTCCTGGCCAAGGAAGAGGAGATGGCCGAGGGCTTCGCCAAGGAATGCGCCGTCGTCACGCACTACCGCCTGAAGGCTGAGAAGGGCCGTGGTCTGATCGTCGATCCGGAAGCAAAACTCGAAGAGGAGTTGATCGTTCGCCCGACGTCGGAGACGATCATCTGGAACACCTATCGCAACTGGATTCAGAGTTACCGCGATCTGCCTCTCTTGATCAACCAGTGGTGCAACGTGGTGCGCTGGGAGATGCGGACGCGGCTGTTTCTGCGCACGGCGGAGTTCCTCTGGCAGGAAGGCCACACCGCGCATGCCACCGCCGCCGAAGCGGAAAATGAGACTCGCCGCATGGTCGACGTCTATCGCCAGTTCGCCGAGGACTGGATGGCCATGCCCGTGCTCGTCGGGCCGAAGAGCGAGGGGCAGAAGTTCCCCGGCGCCGTCTACACGTTGTGCATTGAGGCCCTGATGCAGGACGGCAAGGCCCTGCAAGCGGGCACGAGCCATTTCCTCGGGCAGAACTTCTCAAAGGCGTTCGACGTCACCTTCCAGAACGAGAAGGGGCAGCGGGAATTCGCCTGGGCGACAAGCTGGGGCGTCTCCACCCGGCTGATCGGCGGACTCATCATGACGCATTCGGACGACGCCGGGCTGGTCCTTCCGCCGCGGCTGGCGCCGGTTCACGTCGTGATCTGCCCGCTGGGAAAGTCGGACGTCGAGCGAGCGCCTGCCGTCGCCGCGGCTCAGAAGCTCGCCGACGACCTGCGCGCGCGCCCGCGCGATGAGTTCTTCGGTTACGAACCGATCGCCGTCAAAGTCGATCTCGATTTTGACAAGTCGCCGGGCTGGCGCTTCGCGGAGCACGAACTGCGCGGCGTGCCGGTGCGCGTCGAACTCGGCCCGAAAGACATGGAGAAGCGTTCCTGTGTGCTCGGCCGGCGCGATCGGCCCGGGAAAGACGGCAAGGAAATCGGCGTGCCGCTGGAGCAGGCCGCCGACCGGATCGACGCCCTGCTGCGCGACATCCAGGGCAACCTGTTCGCAAAAGCCAGAACTTTCCGCGATCGTTCGACTCGAACCGCCGAAAGCTACGACCAGTTCAAGTCGATGATCGAGGAGCCCGGGTTCATCTGGGCGCACTGGGACGGCACTCGCGAAACCGAGGACCGCATACAGCAAGAGACCAAGGCGACGATTCGTTGCATTCCGTTCGACGGTTCGACGGACGCCGGCCGGTGCATCGTGACCGGAGCGCCGTCTCCCCGCCGCGTGGTGTTTGCGCGAGCGTATTGACCGAATTCAAACCGCAGATGAACGCGGATTGTATCATTCGCGTTCATTTGTGGTTACTTCTGGCGACAAACGATTGCAGAACCGCAACTTCGCCGCGCCTTTACTGATCCGAAAACCGCCACAGCGGGACGTGCGGCGGCAATTCGCCCGCGGCGTAGGCCTCCGGCCCCAGCAGGGTTTGCAAGCGCTTCAGCGCCTGCCGGCGCACCGTGATGAAGTAGTACTCGCACCGCGCGTCACGGACCGAATCCCAGATCTGATACAGGCAATCGGTTTCCTTCAACGCCGTGCGAACGCACCAGCAGCGGTCGTGTTCCATCGTTTGCCGGGCGTCGAGATAGCGGCGGTAGGCGCGATTGAACGCCAGTAATTCATTGACCGTGCTGCGATCGGGAAAGCGCTGGCAGTCGGCCAGCTTCGGCGCGTCGTTGAGTTCCTGGTACCGGCGGCGGAGCAGGTTCAGGTCGTTTTCGAAGTCCTCAGCCCGAGCCAGAACATAGCGGGCCTCGCGCGGGTCGAGAATCTCCCATTCGACAGCGAGCGACTGAATCGCTTCCTGGACCGCCGGCCAATCGTCGGGCGCGATCGGCGGTTCCGGCGTGTCCGGCGGCGCAGTCAACAACGAGACAGCCAATAGATACGACCAGGCGGACATGGCTCTTCTCCCATCCCTGGGAATCGCGCGGTGTCCGGCCGCGCTGATGAACCCATCCTTGGGTTCACACGGACTCGCTGCGCAGCGCATCGGTTCGCGCCGCTGTGCGGAAGCCGTGTCGGATTGTCGCTGGCAAGCGCAAAAGGGTCGTCCGCGGATCGGTCAAAGCGGCTTCGTCGAAGTGGGCGATCCAGACGCTTGTCGGAGACGATTCAAGCGCGGCTTCCGGAGGCGCCAGCCTCCCGAGCCGTCTCCCATCATCGTCTGCCGGACTATAAGACTTGAATCCAATCATGCCAATCCCAACTGCGGCGGTGCGAAACACCCTGAAGCCGCAAGCCCTTGCCCGGGCTCTGCCATCCCAGCCAAGTTCCGCCGAGTGAGCAAGTTACAGCCGAATCTGATCGCCGAAACGATGGCGCAATGCCGCCTGGACCGATGGATGAAGTTCCACGTTTCGCAAATGCAACCGAGTGCCGGCAAGGAGATTCGGCGAAACGGCCAATTCCAGCGCCAAGGAATCGGTGAGCCGATTGCCGCTGAGATCGAGTGATCGCAACTGTCTGAGCCGTGTCGAGCGGGCCAGCGATCGCACTGCGAGTTCGCCGAGTCCACATCCCTCGAGCTCGAGTGCGGCCAGGGCCGGCGTGCGGTCGAGGAGGCCGGTCAGGTCGCAGTCGCCCAAGGGATTCCACGCCAGATCCAGTTCGACCAGGTGCGGAGAGCCCGGCCAGTCAGCCGCGACGTCGGGCGCTTCGGATTCCGGCCAGAATCGCTGCAGCGACAATCGGTTGAGCGACGGCGTCGCCGCCGCCGCGGATAGCAGGCGCCGCCGGCTGCCCGCGTCGCCGCCGGCAATCGAAATCTCAAGTTCCTCCAGCCGGGTCAGCAGCGGCGAAGCGGCCAGTCGCTCGAGTTCCTGCGGCGACAACCAGAACTGGTGCAATCCGAGTCGGCGAAGGCGGGCCGCGTGAGGACTGGACAGCAGCGGCTCGATCTGCCCCGCTCCGTTCGGTTCATTGAACAGGCGCACACACGTCAACCCGGCGAGTTGCGGACAGTCGGCGACGGCCGCCAGTGCGCCGGCATCGGACAGATTGAGCGTCACGGAGCGCAACGGCGTCGCCTGGGCGATGGACTCTGCGGCACGCAGGAACTCCCTGGAGCGCGCTCGGAGTTCCTCCGCAAATCCCCGGCGGAAGCACCAGCGATCACCGCTGATGAGCCGCGCGACTTCGGCGAGGCCGGTCGGGATCGGCCAGGCGGCCAGCGCGGCCGCGGCCGACCGAATCGGAGCCAGCCATCCTGCCGGCGCGCCGGGCATCAACAACACGTCCAGCGGGCGCGTCCAATCGTCGCGATGCCGATGCCAATGTTCGCGCTCGCGCGCGGCGTCCGGATGGTGCTCGCGATCGGCCGCCGGTAATCGGGCCAGCGCACATTGCAGACGGATGAACTCCGCCCGCGATTCGTCGCCGCGATCTTCCAGCCAGTCGGCGTAGATCAGCCGCGGGCCGTCCGTGTCCGGGTCGGCAATGACGGCGGCAAGAAAGTCCCGATCGGTCGGCATGGCGATCAGCGGCGGTTGACGATGATCGGCAAGGAGTTTTCGCGCAGCTCAAGGGCCGCGACCCGCTGGAGGTTTGGCGAAAACGTCAGAGCGCGTTTGCCGGTCTCGGAGATTCTATTGCCGTTGAGCGCGAGTCGGCGCAACCCAGCTAATGCCGGCGACTCGGCGAGCGCGGCCGCCCCGGCGTCGCCGATCTCGTTTCGGCTCAGGTCCAGATCGCGCAGGATCATCGCTCCGGGCCAGCGGACGAGGCGCGATGCGCCGACGTCGCCCAGCTCGTTGCCTGAGAGGTCGAGCAAGGCGAGGCGCGTGGGTCCGCTGGAGTCTGCCGCCGCGTCGATCGCGGCAAAGCCGACGCGCGCCGACGCCAGCGCCAACGCGCGCAATTGCACGAGCCGCCGGGATGAGAGGACGGCGGCGGCGCCGTCGGAGCCGATCGGATTGCCCCGGAGGTGGAGCGTGTGCAATCCCGCCAGCGTGGGGGCCGCCGCCAGCGCCGCCGCGCCGACCGGACCAATGTCATTATCGCTGAGGTCGAGATGTGACACCTTGGTCAGCGCCGGCGCGCCGGCCAGCGCCGTCACGCCTGCGTCGGTCAGCCGGCATCGGGACAGCGTCAGCCGTCGCAATGGCTCGAGATGCGGCGACTGTGCCAGCGCTCGGGCAATCGAATCGCCCGCCTGGGTCGCCATGACGCGCAATCCCGTCAGCCTGGCGAGGTGCGGCGACTTCGCCACGAGAGCCATGTGGCTCTGGATGTCGTGAATCTCCAGATTGCGGATCGGCGCCGCGGCGAACAGCGCGTCGGCCTTCTCGAGAAAGACGCGCGCTTCCACGCGCACCCGATCGGGAAATCCGCGCACGAACTCCCAACTCGTCGCCAACCCGGACAGCGCCGCGCTCCACTCCAGCCGATGGTGCTCCAGCAGGACCTGCTCTCGTTCGCGGAGTGCCCCGTGTCGGGGATCGTCGGCGGGCAACTGCGCGCGGGCACACTGGACCCGGATGAACTCGGCGCGCTCGGGCGCGGCGTGCTCTTCGAGCCAGTCGGCGTAGACGAGGCGCGGAGCATCGGCGTCCGGGTTGGCGAGAATCAGGCGCAGAAAATCGGCGTCGGACTTCGGCACGGCGCGTCCCCAAGTCAATCGTAGCACACGCGCCGAGCTACCCGCGCAGCAGATCCCGCATTGTCTGGAGCAGCCGCGGCACAGCCGAATGCGGGTCCTCGCTTTCCTCGTATTCCAGAGCGACGTAGCCCCGGTATCCCGCAGCGCGGAGCACGGCGAAAAGCCGCGGCAGATCGGCCGGCTCCTTCGGCTTTCCGGCCGGCTGGATCGCGGCTTTCATCTGCACGGTGACGGCATACGGCGCCAGGCGCGAGAGATCGGCGTAGGGATCGGCCGTGTGAAAGTTGCCGGTATCCAGATTGACGCCGAACCAGTCGTGCCGCACGGCTCGCACCAGGGCCAGCATCTGTTCCGCCGTGGCGGTGATGCCGCCGTGATTCTCAAGCGCGAGGTACACGCCGACTTTCGCGGCGTGATCGCAGGCTTCCTGAATGGCGGCGACGACGCGCGGACGGGCGGCCGCTTCCGTGTCGTCCTTGGCGAGCGTGCCGCCGAAGATCCGCAGCGTCTTGCCGCCGAGCAGCGCCACGGCGTCCGCGCCGTCTTTGACCAATTGAATCTCCTTGCGGAGCTTGTCGGGATCGGCGACGCAGAAGTTGTTGCCGACCGCCCCGCCGGAAACGTCCAGGCCCAACCGGGTGCAACGGCGTTTCAGCGACAGCAGATAGTCCCGCTCCTGGCTCGCAAAGTAATAGCTCGTCAGCTCCACCGCCGTCACGCCCCACCCGGCTGCGAGATCGATGAACTCTTCCAGCGTCATCCTGGGTGCGGAATTCTTCTTGCGCTCGAGCGCCCTGTGGAAGCTGTAAGCGGCGATACTGAGCTTCATGAGAGGCGCTTTCGGCCGGTCGATCGGCTCAATCGCCCGGAGCGGCGCCGCCAGGCCGAGGCTCGCGCCGGCCGCCAGAAATCGACGCCGGGATACGATGTCCATGATGCGGTCTCCATGCGGGTCGGCGGGATCGCGCTGAATCTCCGTCGCTCCGAACGGCATCTTACTGATCGGGATCGACAGAAAGGACGCACCGCCATGATCACGATACGGCCGGCCGATGAGCGCGGCGCCACGCGGCTCGACTGGCTCGACAGCCGCCACTCATTCTCCTTCGGCGACTACTTCGATCCGCGGCACGAGAGCTTCCGAACCTTGCGCGTTCTCAACGACGATCGGATCGCGCCCGGCGCCGGCTTCGGCATGCACCCCCATCGGGATTTCGAGATCATTTCGTATGTCGCCGCCGGCGCGCTCGAGCACCGCGACAGTCTCGGCAACGGCTCGGTCATCCGCCCGGGCGAAGTCCAGCGCATGACCGCCGGGACCGGTATTCGGCACAGCGAGTTCAACCCGTCCGGAACCGAGCCGACGCACTTGCTCCAGATCTGGATCGTGCCCGAACGACGCGGTTTAGAACCGAGCTACGAGCAGAAGTCGTTTCCGTCGGCCGAGCGTCATGGCCAATGGCGGTTGCTGGCCTCGCGGGACGGCCGCGAGGGCAGCGTCACGATCCACCAGGACGCCGCCTTGTTGGGCGCCCTGCTCAAACCCGGGCAGTCGATCCGGTATGAGTTGCGGCCGGACCGGCATGCGTGGTTGCAGGTCGTCCGCGGCGACGTGATGCTCAACGATCGGCCGATGGGAGCCGGCGACGGTGCGGCGATTTCCGGTGAGCCAGCGCTAACGCTCACCGCCGTGACTCCGAGCGAGGCCCTGCTGTTTGAACTCGCCTGACTGCCGAGGATCCGAATGCGATGACAACGCTGACCCGCGCTCAGGTGCGCGAGATCGACCGCCGGGCGATCGAGGAATTCGGCGTGCCGGGCGTCGTCCTGATGGAGAACGCCGGCCGGAACGCGGCGTCGCTGTTGCTGGAACTGAATCCACAACGGCGGCCGGTCGCGATCGTCTGCGGCAACGGCAACAACGGCGGCGACGGTTACGTCATCGCCCGGCAACTGGAGATTGCCGGGTGTCCCGTGCAGGTCTGGCCGCTCACGCGGGACTTGACGGGAGACGCGGCCGTCAACTTCGAAATTGTGCGCCGGTCGCACATCCCGTGGTTCGCCGATGCGGGGATTGACGACGCATCGCTGAGCCGACTCGAGCAGTTTGACGGCTGGATCGTCGATGCGCTGTTCGGCACGGGTCTGAATGGGCCGATCCACCCGCCGACCGACCGCGTCGTCACCGCGATCAACGCCAGCCCGGCGAAGGTCTTTGCGGTGGACATTCCTTCTGGGCTGGACTGCGACACCGGCCAGCCGCTCGGACCCACGATCCGCGCTGATCACACGGTCACGTTTGTCGCCGAGAAGGCCGGCTTTACCCAGCCAGGCGCACGGGAATGGACCGGCGAGGTGCACGTCGCCGACATCGGCGCTCCGCGGTGTCTGCTCCGCGAGTTCGGCCTGAGTCGATAGACTTCCTGACGTGGACGCATTCACGTTTCTGGCGAAAGGCGGCAAGTCGGCTCCGCAGCCCGTCTACGTGCTGGCCGGCGACGAAGCGCTCCTCAAGCAAGAGGTGCGCGCCGCGCTGGCCTCGCGGCTGCTGGGCGACGCCGACCCGGAGCTGGCGTGGACCACCGTGCCCGGCGATGCGGCGGAGTGGGCCGCCGTTCGCTCCGAACTCGATACGCTGCCGTTCCTGAGCGATCGCCGCGTCGTTCACGTCGAATCAGCCGATGCGTTCGTCACGGCGAACCGGTCAGCGCTGGAACGGTACGTCGCGAACCCATCGAAGTCCGGCGTGCTGGTGCTGGACGTCAAGTCCTGGCCGTCGAACACCAAGCTGGCCAAGGCGTTGCCCGATGCGGCGACGATCACGTGCGCGGCGCCGGCGGCGCAACGTCTGCCCGGCTGGTGCGTCGAGCGGATGAAATCGCGGCACAGGAAGAAGCTGAGTTCCGACGCGGCCGCGTGGCTCGTGGAACTGGCCGGCCCGGACCTCGCCCAACTCGATCAGGAGCTGACGAAGCTGGCGATCTACGCGGGATCGGCTCCGAGCGTGGAGCGCGACGACGTGGACCGCGTCGTTGGCCGCAGCCGAGCCGCCGAGACGTTCAAGATTTTCGACGCCATCGCCGCCGGGCAGCCGGCCGCGGCCGTCGGGATTCTCCGCCGGCTGTTTGACGAAGGGATCGATCCGCTGATGATTCTCGGCGCGTTCAGTTGGCAGTTACGGCAGTTGGCCCAGGTGGGGCGGGAAACGATGCGTGGCCAGCCGCTCGCCGGCGCAATGGCCGCCGCCGGCGTGGCGCCGTTTGCCCGCACGCGCACCGAACAACTTCTGCGCCATCTCGGCCGGCGCCGAGTCGTCCGGCTCTATGATTGGCTGATCGAGGCGGATCTATCAATGAAGGGCGGCGGGCAATTGCCCGATCGCATCATGCTTGAGCGGCTGCTGGTGCGCCTCGCCCGTCCGCGGGAATCCTGACCCGACACCGCGCCCGCGGCCTGATCATTTCCGGCGGCGCTTCGGCTTGGGTTTCGGCGCCGTCCGCGCGGGTTTCGTCTTCTTCTTGGCCGCAGGTTTTGGTTTCGTCTTGGTCTTGGACCGCGTCGCCGGCCGCGCGGATGTTGCTGACACCGAGGACTGTGACACGCTACCGCTTTCGTAGCAGAACCGAATGGGAATGGAATGGCAATTGACGAGGCCGCTGTTGCAACTCACGCCATCCAGCGGCTCGCACACCTGGAGATAGCCATGTGTCGGCTCAGTACCGATAAGGAACTTGACCTGCTCGATCAAATAGTGATTCACGGTCTGTCGTTGAATGATGCCGCTGATCGGATTTCCGGAGCTGTCCAGGATTCTCAAGCAATACACTTGCGTCGCATTGGGGGAGTGAATCACAACCGGCAGAGCTTCCGGAACGACGAGCGAATTCGGCTCGGGCATCAGGATCTCGGTCGCCATGAATCACTCCAATCCGTTGAGTCAATCGAGCGGGGTGACGGTGAAGGATCGCACGCGCACGGCCGATTGATGGGCGGCGAGAGCGATCGGGCTACGAGCGTTGAACTTCCACTTATCCGTTAAGGTTGGCTGGTGTTGACGAATGGCTACGGCCAACGACTGATTGAGCTCGGCCACGGGCACGCTGACGGATTCCTGATCCAGGTAGAAGCGGACGACGTCCGGCCGGACTTCCACGGCGAGATCGCGCCACTTCGGGCCGGCCTTCGTCGTGCCGCCCGGGACGAACTGCGATGGCGGACCGTCAGTTCGGAGCTGCACTGTTTGCTGCCGCCGACCGTTTTCAAACAACATCATCCGCGCGAACGGGCCGCGATCCGGCAGCAATTGCTCCAGAATCGAGATGTCCTGTTTCACGTCGAAGAGATCGTTGAAATGCCAGATGACAAAAGCCTGATAGGTCTTGTCATCGGCGGTAGCCGCGTCGTAACCGAGGGCCAGCCCGATCCAGGACGTGCCGTCCTTGGCCTGATCGTGCCAGAGTCTCGCGTCGACGCGGAAGCTTGGGCGCTGCGGGTCCGGCACGACAGCCAGCATGCCGGTGCCGTTGCTGGAGAAAACAAACTCGCGCGATGTTGCGTGTTGCGACAGGGGCGCGGTCGCCGGCGTCCCGATCAAATGGCGGCTCCAGAGAGGCCAGCCGCCCTCCAGAAAGTCCGTGGGCTGCCCGCGGCGCAGCCGGTCCAGCGCCGGCTGGACTTTCGCCTCCGAGATGGCCGGGGCCGATTGACCTCGATCGCCGGCGCCCGACGGCGGACGATTGGACATCATGGAGCCGACGCCCCACAGCAGCAACCCGCCCGCGCCGGCGAACAATAGCGTCAGTCCGCGGTTCCGCGGCGACCACCGGCTGGCGGCCGACATCCGTTCCGTCGGCAATGGCGTGCTGGGAAGCTGAGCGCGGATCGGCCGACCCGCCAGCCAACGCTCCAGATCGTCCGCAAGCGCCGCGGCCGTGGCGTAGCGGGCGAAGCGATCCTTGGCGAGACACGTCTGCACGATAGTCGCCAAGGCGGGATCGATCTCCGGTCGAAACGCTTGCGGCGTGGGCGCCTCGGAGTGGCAAATCTGGTAGATCAGCGCGTCGGGATTGCCGGCCGAGAACGGCCGTTCGCCTGTCAATAGCTCGAACAGAATCACTCCCAGCGACCAGATATCCACGCTGGGTCCCAGGTCCTGGCTCGCGCTGGACGCCTGCTCCGGCGCCATGTACGCCGGCGTGCCAAGGCGATCAAGCGTGGCCGTGAGTTGCTGCGAATTGTCGATCCACCTCGCCAGGCCGAAGTCGGCGATCAACGGCTCGCCGGATTCCGTCAAGAGAATGTTTCCTGGCTTGATGTCCCGATGCACGATGCCGTTGGCATGGGCATGGTGCAGACCGCGAGCCACTTTCATCACCAGCTCGGCGGCGGCGCGAGGATCACGGTAGGCGTGTTTCTGCACCGCTAGATTCAGCGGCACATAGGGCATCGCGTAGTACAACTGCCCGTGAATTGCGCCGACGTCCAGGATGGGCACGATGTTGGGGTGATGAATCGCATCGACGATACGGATTTCGCGCTGGAACCGCCGAACAAGATCGGGCGACCCGAGCGCATGCAGCTTCATCATCTTCAGGGCGACGGTCTCGCCGGTCGATCGACGGCGCGCACAATAAACGACGCCCATGCCGCCCGAGCCGGCCGAATGGATCAGCTTGTAGTCGCCGAACTCCGAATCGTGAAGCAGTACTTCTTCATGCGTCGAATGCGTGCCGGGCGAAAGCCCGACCGTCTCCGACGCCGATCTCAACGGAACCTGCGTCGCTGGAAGAGGTCCAGTCCGATCCGAATCCGGATCGTTCCACGAGTCATTTTTCAACATGGCCCAAACTCGCAAGCCGTGAGCGAAAGACAGTGGATTATGGCGCGGCCCTGACGGCGATACAAGGGGATTTGGCAGAAATCCGGGTGAAAAGTCGTCGCGGGGTGACAGTGCTTTGTCCGCGTCCGGAAGCCTGCGGCAGCTGACGCTTGGCGACGGCGCGCCGACGTGTCAGCCGATTGCGGTCAACACCCGCTCCGCTTCGTCGGGACCGGCAATCGGCGCCGAGCAAACGCCGTCACGGCAGACATACGTCATCACATCACGGCCAGCCTGCTTGCCTTCGAGCCACGGCGGTCGGCGCGACGAAGAATCGTCGAGCAGCGCCGTCAGCCGCAGCGGGGCGAACGCCGCCGCCGCGGCCCGCACCACCCGAGCGGTCGCCGGGCTGCCGCGCGGGCCGACGATCGCCACCTGCTCGATCGGCCCGAGCCACCAATCCAGCGCGGTGAGCGTCTGCGCGCATGAGAACGGCCGCTCGGCCAGCAGCCCGCGAAACGCCATTAACGTACGCTCCGCTGCCGAGCGCCACCGTTTCTCGCCGGTGAACTCCGCAAGGCGAATCAGCGCCGTCGCCAACAGTCCATTGCCCGATGGGGTCGATCCGTCGTGCTGATCCTTGAGCCGCGCGATCACGATGGCGTGGTCGCGGCCGGTGGTGAAAAACGCGCCGCCGTCGCGATCCTCGAACTGATCAATGACGACTGCAGCCAGCGTCTCGGCCTGCGTCAGCCAGTCGTCTGCATACGTCGCTTCGTAGAGTGCGACGAGCGCCTCGATCATCGCGGCATAGTCTTCGAGCGTGGCGGAAATCTCCGGGACCGCAGCACCGTTCGGAGGCGCGACGCGGAGCAGCCGGCCGTCGGGTCGGCGCATCCGCTCGAGCACGAAGCGGGCCGCTCGCTCGGCCGCCGCGACGTAATCCCGCCGATCGAGGCACAGCCCCGCCCGCGCCAAGGCCGCGATCATCAGCCCATTCCACGCCGCGATGATCTTTTCGTCCCGGGCCGGACGCACGCGCCGGCTTCGGGCGGCCAAAAGTTGGCTCCGCGCCGCTGCCAGCCGCTTCCGCAAAGTCTCCACCGGCATGTCGTGCAGCCGCGCGTCCTGTTCGTCGCTCCGCGTACGGCGGAGAATCGCTTGGCCTTCCCAGTTGCCCTCCGTCGAAACGTCGTAAATCGAGCAAAACAGTTCGGCGTCGGCTCCGAGCAGCGCTTCGATTTCCGCTCGAGTCCAGACGTAAAAGCGGCCCTCGTGACCTTCGCTGTCCGCGTCCTCGGTGGAATAGAACGGCCCGGCCGGGTCGGTCATGTCGCGAAGCACGTAATCGAGCGTCGATTCCACAACCTCACGGTACATCGGCTCGCCGGTCGCTCGATACGCGTCGAGATAGGCGTCGCTCAGAAGCGCGTTGTCGTAGAGCATTTTCTCGAAGTGCGGAGCGAGCCATTCGGCGTCGGTGCTGTAGCGGTGGAAGCCGCCGCCGAGATGGTCGCGGATGCCGCCGCGGGCCATGGCGTCGAGCGAACGACGGACGATGGCAAGCCATTCGTCGTCGCCGGTCCGCCGCCAGATGCGCAGGAGCAAGCGCAGTTCCAGGGCATGAGGAAACTTGGGCGCGGCGCCGAATCCGCCGTGGATCGGCTCGTGAATGTGCCGCGCCACTCGGGCGAATCCGAGCAGAAGGTTCGCGCTCAACTCGCCGCTGCCGGGCGGCAACTGCTCCGACTGCCGGAGAAACTCCGCGATCTGTCCGGCGGTTTGGACGACTTGCTCACGGCGGAGCCGCCACGCCTCGGCGAGCGCGAGCAGCAGCCGGCCGAACGCCGGCCGGCCGTGCTGATCCCGCGGCGGGTAGTAGGTCCCGGCGTAGAACGGCTCCAGTTGAGGCGTGAGCCAGACCGACATGGGCCAGCCACCCTGACCGTGATTCAGAGCCTGCACGGCCGCCATGTACAATGCGTCGAGGTCCGGCCGCTCCTCTCGGTCCACCTTGATCGGCACGAATTGCTCATTGAGGATCGCCGCCACCTGCGGGTCTTCAAAACTCTCCCGCTCCATGACGTGACACCAGTGGCACGCGGAGTAGCCGATGGACAGAAAGATCGGCCGGTCGAGCGACCGCGCCTGCTCCAGTGCCGTGGCGTCCCAGGGCTGCCAGTGCACCGGATTGTGGGCGTGCTGACGGAGATACAAGCTCGAGGATCCGGCCAGGCGGTTCATGCCGTCATGATAGTCAAACCACCCCGCCCAACCGAACGACGCCGCGGACACCACGAAGACGCGGAGACACCGAGAAGCCCACGAACAGGTTTCGTGAACTCCTCGGTGTCTCAGTGATTCTGCGCTCGCGGCCGCCTATTTCTCGCCGCTGTCGGCGCTCACCGTCGCCTCGATCCTGGCGGTCACGGAGGCCCCGCCGTCGAGATCGGTTTTGATGGTAAGCAGCCGTTCGACCGGGCCAGTCTGCCCGTTGGTCGGCGTGAACTTGAGCGTGATGGTCTGCACCTGCATGGCGACGCTCGGCGTTTCGATGGTCACGCCGTCGCCCTGGCCCTCGACGCCGAGAATCGTGAAGGGCTTGTTGGCGCGGATCAGGAGCTTGCGCGTCTGAGTTTCGCCTGGCCGGGCGGCAATGCGCGAGACCGGCGGCGTGACTTCCAGCGATGCCTGCACCGTCACTTCATACGGGATCGGAACGAAGCGGCTCTGGGGATCGTTGGAAACCAACTGGAGTTCGCCCTTGTAGGTGCCAGGTGCCGCGTCGCGCTTGAGTCCGAGTTGCACGCGATAGCCGACCTGCCCTGGCTGGCGATAGGCCTCCTGGAGCTTGACCTCAAACGGGGCAGGATCGCCCGGCGCCGCGCCGGACAATTGCCAGTTCAGCCCGCCCGAGTATCGCACCAGCGCTTCGCGAGTCGCCGCCTGGCCGCGCGGCACCGCCCCGAACGTCACCGTTCCCGGGTCCACGGTGACGTCGAGCCGGCAGGTGCCGGTGATTCGCAGAATCGCCGTCGAGGAATACTGCTGATTCATCACGGTGACGTACAGATCGACTGACTTGAATCCGTTGAAACGATTGGTGTCCATGCTGATGTCGAGGAAGCCGCTTTCGCGCGGTTGAAGAACGGACGGCGTCGGCGTCGCCGCCACGCAACCGCAGGAGACGCGCGTGACGATCTGGAGCGGCACCGCATAGATGTTGGTGATGGGGAACCGATGCTGGAGCACGGCGCCTTTCGGCACCGTACCGAAGTCATGGCCGGCCGGAATTTTTCCGTCGGCGTCGCGCAGGAGCTTGGCTGCCCAGCCCGAAGTGTCCTGGGCTGACGCTACCGGCGCCCACGCCATCAATCCGATCACCGCCAACACCACACCGCGCATGGTTGCCTCCCCTCAGGAATGAACCTCCGCGCGCGATTCTAGCTCAGTCGAACAACGCGGGGAAGAGCGCTTGCCGCCTTTCCCCCGCGCGCGGGGGTCGAAACCCCATCAGTCGGATGTTACATCCGGTCGGGACCGTGAAATCGGCAGGCTTAACCCTCCTTGACCGGCCGACCCTGCCGCGGGTTCGCCCTGTGCGACGTCAGACATCTCCATCCGCGTACGAAAGTGCAATTTTCGGACCATTGCCGACCCTGCGGCCATCCCGAGATTACGGACGGCTCGCCGCCATTTCTGACACCATCCTTTTGACGAATGCAATCCCATCCAGGTAAACACTTTCGGGACTGGGGAACAGGTCTCTCCAGATCTTGGTCGCGGCCGCCAGAGCCGGCAACGCCCTTCCAAAGGCCTCGATGGTCAGCCAGCCGTCATAGCCAATGTGTTTCAAACTGCGGCACGTGTCGCTCCACGCGACTTGGCCGGCACCCGGGATTCCGCGATCGTTCTCGCTGACGTGAATGTGCCGAAGCGCCGGGCCGAGGGTTCGAATCGCCTGCGCCACGGACTTCTCCTCGATGTGAGCGTGAAACGTGTCGTACATGGCCCGACAATTGGGATGATCGACTGCGCGGATCAGGGCCGCGGTCTGCTCCGCCGTGTTCAGAAAGTAGCATTCAAAGCGATTCAGAGCCTCGACGGCGAGCAGCACGCTGTGCCGGCCGGCATTGTCGGCGGCCGTGTGCAGCACGTCGGCGGCCCATTTCTTCTCATCGGCCGTGGGACCTGTTCCCGAAAAAACCGCCAATGCCGAATGCAGCGGGCCGCACAGCACTTTGCCGCCGCAGATCGCCAGCATCTCCGTCGCCCAGTCGAGCCGCTCCACCGCCTTCGCCCGGATCGCTGAGTCCGGACTGATGGGGTTCGCTTCCGCCGTCATGATGGTCACGGCCGTGCATTCGAGCCCATGATCGTCCAGCGCCTTGCGCACCGTCTTGTAATGGGCAGCGTCGCCTTCGAAGATCGGCAGTTCGACGCCGTGGTACCCGGCCGCCTTCAACTTGGGAAACAGCGCGAACATTTCCGGGGCGACGTGCGAGTTCCACAAGAGAAGGTTGAAGCCGATTTTCATGGCATGTGCTCCAGGGTCCGCTGGAATCAGGATAGGACAACTTGGGATTTGGGCATCCGCGAAGTCGAGTCCCGGGCGCCGCTGCGCTTGATCCCGCGGCGAGATCGGCCCGCGCGCGCTGCCATTGCCAAGGACGCTCGCCGATCGGATCCGAGGCCATCGGCTTGGAGCGTTGCCCTGCCGCAGATCTTTGACGACAATTGAAGGCATCGACACGAGTCGGCACCGGAGAGGATGTCGCATTCACTCTTGCACGAAGAGGAGTCGCAGCGATGGGAGCGGTGGAATTCGCCCCACGCGTTTGCTCCCGGGTCCAACGCGATTCTTCCGGAGCCGTGGACCCAGATCGGTGAAACCAATGCGTCCGATCAAGCTGAAATGCGGAGGTGGGGCTTGACGTTGTCCGATCAATCCGTGCCGCCCGAATACTGGCAATCGCTCGAAGCGCGCTGGAGGGCAATACTCGGCCTCGAAGCCGGCATCGAATCGCTCCGCGCGACTCTGGAGAACGTCCGCGCGGAGATGGAAGCCGCATTCCGCAAAACACTCAACGTCGAAGAGAAGGTCCACGCTCTGCAGGCCGACGTGGCTCAATGGACCAAGGCGAAGAGCCGGATTCACTATGCCCTGCCGAAGGTGCGTGAGTTCATTCATCGTGCCACCTGGGCACAAGGCATACCGGAACGAAAAAAACTCGAAGCGATCGTCAAGAACCACATCGAGCCGCAGATTCCATTCGCCGAGCTGGATCAGGTGCCGGATCAACTGGATTTCTTGCAAAAGGACCGACAGGTATTGACCGGGCAGGGCAATTCGGTGCTTCAGGAATGCCGCGTGATCTGCGCCGAAATCCAGCGCGCGTTGAGCACGCTGCAACGGAACGCGGCGACGCGGGCGCGGGCCCAACGCGACACGAAGCGAGAGAAGGGCAAGTACTTCTGATCGAGCGGCGCGGGCGGCCGGCCACTGGCACGGCAAATCCGAATCGTGAAAGTCCTCGTCACCGGCGGCGGCGGATTCCTCGGCAGCGCGATCGTGCGCCAATTGCGGGCGCGCGGCGATGCGGTCCGCTCATTCTCTCGCTCCGAGCACCCCCATCTGGCGGCGCTCGGCACCGAACAGGCACGGGGCGACATCGCTGATGCGGAGGCAGTCGAGCGCGCGGCCGAGGGCTGCGATGCCGTGATCCACGTCGCGGCCAAGGCGGGAATCTGGGGACCCGCCGCTGAGTACGAAGCCGCCAACGTCCACGGCACGATGAACGTCATCGCCGCCTGCCGCCGACACCGTATCCGGCGGCTTGTGTATACCAGCACCCCGAGCGTCGTCGCCGCGGGACATGACATCGAGGGCGGCAACGAATCGCTGCCCTATCCAGATCGATTCCTGGCCGACTATCCGCGCACCAAGGCGATCGCCGAGGGCGGCGTGCGCTGTGCGAACACACCCGAACTCGCCACGGTGGCGCTCCGGCCGCATCTGATCTGGGGCCCGGAAGATATTCACCTGATCCCGCGCCTGCTCAAGCGCGCGCGAGCCGGGAAGCTGCGCATCGTCGGATCCGGTCGCAATCGCGTCGATGTCACCTACGTGGACAACGCTGCCGACGCTCACCTCGCCGCCCTCGATCGACTCACGCCGGGTTCGCCAATCGCCGGCCGGGCCTATTTCATCTCCCAAGGCGATCCGGTCGAACTCTGGCCGTTCATCAATCGCATCCTCGACCTGGTAGGATTGCCGCCGGTGTCGCGCCGCGTGCCGTTCCGAGTCGCCTATGGCGTCGGTTCAGTTCTCGAGACGTGGTACCGCTGGCTGGGTCTGCGCGGGGAGCCGGCCATGACACGATTCGTGGCCTCTCAACTGGCTCATTCGCACTGGTTCGACATTTCAGCAGCCCGCCGCGACCTGGGTTATGCTCCCCAAATCAGTACTGAGGAGGGGCTGCGGCGGCTTGCGCGATGGTTGGAGACGAAAAATCAATAAGCGGCCCGCTGGATCACACTAGCCGCAACATGAATTACAACAATTGGTTGCGTCCATGAAATCCTGCCGAAGAAAAAATCAGAGAATACTCCGAACCTCGCAGCCGATTCGAACGTCTGACTTTGGACGGAAGAACTGGGCTCGCATTTTTTCTTGCGCGGCGTCATCTGGCGAGAGTCGGAGCGTATAAGATACGGTGACGCGCAAGATGAGCGATCCGATTGCATTCTTCTTGCAGAGGGTGATTTTCGAAGTCGAATCGAGATGAGCAGTCCCTTGGGGTGCGAGCGCAACTGAGCGATCGGCCCCTTCAAACAGTCCGGAGGTCAGTCATGGCCGTCAACATGCTGCAAGCCGTCATGCCAGTGCAGGCCCGCGACCGGATGGTCGTGGCCGCCCAGCTGCGCGACGAGCGGCAGCAGGCGGAGCAACGGCTGGCCCCGGCGTCTCTATCCCTTCCGTGGCTTCCGGCGACGACGCTTGCCGGCTCCGATCCGTTTCAGGATCGTCCCGACCCGATCGGGATGAATCCGAGCGGGTCACGGGCCGGTCGGTCCGTCAGTCACCGGGGTCGCCCCGGTCGGTGCGGCGGTCGAATGTCGAAAGCGACAGTCGATCGCAACCGCATCGCGGTCCGCGAATCCGGCGAGTGTTATTCGCCGATGTTAGCGGGCTGAAGCGCCAGCGAGCCTGAGGCTCGCCAGTGCTGACGCGGGGGAAGGGAACGATCCACACAACCGGATCGTGTCCGACCGGCAGCCGCCGGCTTCCCAGATTTGCCAAGCTCTTTGCCGCCGACGATGCGTCGTCCGCGGCGCCTCCGCGATGCCGCGGGCATCGCAGCTGAGGCGCGACCGGCAGTCCGTCCGATCTCGGGCGCCGGCGCGGCCTTCAGCCCGAGAGCAGCATACGGGATCGGGACGGGAGACGAATGATGTCTTGGATTGAAGCGACCGAACTGGTGCGGCGAGCTCAGACGGGCGACCGGGCCGCGTTCGGCGAACTGGTGACCCGGTTCGAGGGCGCGGTGTTCGCCGCCGCCCTGACCCGCATGCGCGACTACGTCGAGGCCGAGGAACTGACCCAGGAAGTCTTCGTGCACGCCATGCGGAAGCTGCCGCAGCTGCGCGATCCGCGGTGCTTCGCCGGCTGGCTGCGGCGAATGACCGCCCGGATGGCGATCAATCGGCTGACGCGGCGAGGTCCGCGGGCCGGTATCGAGCCGGAAATGCTCGACGCCGTCGCCGCTCGGACGATCAGCCCGGCCGAAGAGGCCGAGCGGACCGAAGAGCGGGCCGCGCTGCGGGCCGGCTTGCGCCGGCTCAAGGCCGGCGACCGGGCCACGCTCGAAGCGTTCTACCTCCGCGGCCAGTCCTTGAAGCAGATGGCTCGGTCCACGGGCGCGCCGCTGGGCACGATCAAGCGGCGGCTGCACGTCGCCCGGCAGCGGCTCAAGAGCGCCCTGGTCTGCGCGTGAAGTCCTGGCACTGTCGCCCGGCAGTGCGCCCGCCCAGCCGATCCCGGCTGGGCGGGTTTTTGCCAGGCGCGGTTACGGCACTTTCATTTGATCAAGAAAACTTTAGAAATGGAATTGCTCTTGCACGATTCCGCCTTGTTTGGGTAGAGTCTCGGTCCCCCCGGGGTTCGGCTTCGCCGGACGCGGAGCCGCGGGGACGCCCAAGCCGTTCGTCGCCAAGGAGGGTTGACCATGGCCGGCTCGTCACGCTCTCGCCCGTTCATCGGCATCAATGCGGACTACACCACGACGGTCAAGACGGGAGTTTCGTGCGCCCGGCTGCCGATCGGCTACGTCGATGCCGTCGCCAAGGCCGGCGGCGTGCCGATGATCCTGCCCCCGCTCACCAAGGAAATGGAACTTGAGCCGATTCTCGACCGGCTCGACGGAATCGTCCTCTCGGGCGGCCTCGACCTCGATCCCCGCCGCGTGGGCCAGCCGACGCACCGCGCCGTCATCCCGATGCCCGAACGCCGCGAAGCCAGCGATCGCCGACTCGTCCAGGCGGTCATCGATCGCCAGATGCCGGTGCTGGCCATCGGCGTCGGCATGCAATTGTTGAACGTGATGTGCGGCGGAACGCTGTACTTGCACCTGCCGGAGGATCAGCCGAAGTCGCTGCCCCACTTCGACCCGACGTGCACCGCGCATCGGCACATGGTGCTGGTGGAACCGAACACGCGGCTCGACGAGGTTTACGGCGGCGGCGAACTGCGCGTCAACAGCGCCCACCACCAGGCCGTGAAGGACGTGGCCCCCAAGATGCGCGTCAGCGCCCGCTCGCCGGACGGGATCATCGAGGCGATCGAAGCCGACGATCCCGACTGGTTCTGCGTCGGCGTGCAGTGGCATCCCGAGGCCGACACCGCGTCCGCGCTCGATCTTCAACTGTTCGAATGTTTCGTGCAGGCGGTGACGCGGTCGAGCCAGCCGGCGACTCTGAAGATCGCGGCCTGAGCGATCAGTGCCCGTCGCCGTCGCGGCAGAGTGCCGCAATGTGCCGCACCATGTCGCGAACGGAAAGGATGCCGATCGGCGCGCCGTCCACCGACACCGGCAGATGGCGATACCCGCCGACGTCCATGCGCTGGAGCGCCAGGGCGAGCGTGTCGTCCGGGGCGACAGTTTCGGGATCGGGCGTCATGAAATCGGCGATCGGCCGGTGGCCGCGCCGAGCGTCGGCGTCCGGAACGCGCTGCAGCAGATCGCGCTCAGTGAAAATCCCGCACAGACGCCCAGCGTCGTTGACGACGAGAACGGTCCCGACTTCTTCGCGCACCATCGCGGCGACGGCTTCGGCGATCGTGGCCGACTGGCTCAGAATCACCGGCGCCCGCGGCTTCAGGTCGCCGACCGTCCGTTCCATGAGATTCGACTGCACACGGTCCTGCGGCGCGGGTTGATCGAGCGGCGCCAAATCCAATTGGCAATAGGCGCATTGCTCGTCGCCAGGGACATTGTCGCGGCCGCAGCGGGGACAGATCATCAGGGGTCAGGGGTCAGGGGTTCCACGAAGCGAATTCTACGAGCTCGGCCCCGCAAACGGATCAATTGACCCGATCACGCCCCACGGACCACAGACAACGGCCCACGGACAACGGTCAACTACTCGACAGTCCACAAGTCGTCGCTGCGGAACAGTTCATTAAGATCGCCGGGGCCTCGCTTGGCGATCGTTTCCGAAATCTGCTTGCCGACCAACGCCTCGTACGTCGGTTGCTCGACGGCTCGGAACACGCCGAAGCACTCCGGAAATTCCGGGTGGACCATGCGGCTCAGGAGATAGGCGAGACTCGGTTCCGGCGCCTTTTCGTCGTGCACGAGCAGGTCGTCGATGGCGACGCCGTTGCGCAGGTCCACGACTTCCGGATTCAGCCCGTTCAGCCGGATGCCCTTGTTGCGGTCCTTGCCGAAGATCATCGGCTTGCCGTGCTCGAGGTACAGCACATTGTCGGACTTCACGGCGCGATCCGTGGCGTACTCGAACACGCCGTCGTTGAAGACGATGCAGTTTTGATAGACTTCGACGAACGCCGAGCCCTTGTGCGCGTTGGCGCGCTGCAAGATCGTGGTCAGGTGATTGACGTCCACGTCGGCGGTCCGGGCGACGAAGGTCGCCTCGGCGCCGATCGCCAGCGACAAGGGCCGCAGCGGATGCTCAACCGATCCCATCGGGCTCGACTTGGTCCGCGTGCCGACGCGCGAGGTCGGCGAGTACTGGCCCTTGGTGAGGCCGTAGATTTCGTTGTTGAACAGGACGATTTTCAGGTCGATGTTGCGGCGAATGGCGTGGATCAGGTGATTGCCGCCGATCGACAGCCCGTCGCCGTCGCCGGTGATGACCCAGACGTGCAGGTCGGGGTTGGCGAGCTTGATGCCGGTCGCGAATGTCGGCGCCCGGCCGTGAATGCCGTGAAACCCGTAGGTGTTCATGTAGTACGGGAAGCGGCTGGAGCAGCCGATGCCCGAGACAAAAACGAGCTTCTCTCGCGGAACGCCGGCATTGGCCAGCACCTTCTTCATCTGCGCGAGGATCGAATAGTCGCCGCAGCCGGGGCACCAGCGCACCTGCTGGTCGCTGGCCAGGTCCTTCGGCGTCAGTGTCGGCAAACTGGCGGTTGGCATCGTCGATCACCCTTTATGTTTGGCCGCGACGCAGAGCCTTCGGAGTGGAGCGCGCTCGGCGCCGAGGACTCCGCCTCGCGGCGAAACGGTCATGTCCGCAACATCTCGTCGATCTTGGCTTCAATCTCGCCGACCAGGAAGGGCCGGCCCTGAATCTTGTTCAACCCCACGGCATCGACCAGGAACGTGCCGCGGAGCAGCAGGAGCAATTGACCCGCGTTGAGTTCCGGCACGAGGATCTTCTTGAACCGCTTGAGAACGTCGCCGGTGTTGCGCGGCAGCGGATTGAGATACTGCAAGTGAGCGAGAGCCACTTTCTGGCCCTTGCGCTGGGCGCGCTGCACGGCGGTCAGAATCGATCCGTAAGTTCCGCCCCAGCCGACGACGAGCAGATCGCCGGACTGTGGACCTTCGACGGCGAGTTCCGGAATCTCGGCGGCGATATTGGCGATCTTCTTCGCCCGAGTGCGGACCATGTGCTCGTGATTGGCCGGCTCGTAGTTGACGTCGCCGGTGACGTCTTCTTTCTCCAGCCCGCCGATGCGATGTTCGAGCCCCGGCGTTCCCGGCAGCGCCCACGGGCGCACCAGCCGCTCGTCGCGCTGGTACGGCTGAAACAGCCGGCCGACCGGCGCCTGGCCGTTCGCCTGGCCATTGGCGATCGGCCCGGGGTGCTGCACCGTGAGCCGCGGCAGCTTGGTGAGATCGGGAATCTGCCACGGCTCGGCGCCGTTGCCCAGGTAGCCATCAGACAGGAAGAACACCGGCGTCATGAAGCGGGTGGCGATGCGGACGGCTTCGAACATCATGGCGAAGCAATCGGCCGGGGATCGCGGCGCGACCACCGCCACCGGGCACTCGCTGTTGCGCCCGAACATCGCCTGGAGCAGGTCGGCCTGCTCGGTCTTGGTCGGCAAGCCGGTGCTCGGCCCGCCGCGCTGCACGTCGATGATGACCAGCGGCAACTCGGTCATGACCGCGAGGCCGATGGCTTCGGACTTGAGACAGACGCCCGGCCCGCTCGTCGCCGTCGCGCCCAGCGAGCCGGCGAACGACGCGCCGATCGCCACGCCCACGGCGGCGATTTCATCTTCCATCTGCACCGCCTTGACGCCGAATCGCTTCAGGTCCGAAAGCTGGTGCAGAATCTCGCTGGCCGGCGTGATCGGGTAGCTGGCATAGACGAGGTCCAGCCCCGCGAGTTGGCACGCCGCGACCAGCCCGAACGCCGTCGCTTCGTTGCCCGTGATCTTGCGGTAGGTTCCCGGCGGCAGCTTCGCCTTCGGCACGCGATAGTGCACGGGGAACAGCTCGGCCGTCTCGCCGTAGTTGTACCCGGCCTTGAGCGTCTGCGAGTTCGCCTGGAACACGTCGGGTTTCTTGGCGAACTTGCTTTTGATCCAGTGCAGCGTCGGCTCCAGGGACCGTTCGTAGAGCCAGCAGACCAGGCCGAGCGCGAAGAAGTTTTTGCAGCGATCGGCTTCGCGCGGACTGAGCCGGACCGACGCCACGGCTTCGCGGTTCAGCTTGGTGATCGGCACGCGGATCAGGCGATACTTGGAGAGCGAGCCGTCCTCGAGGGGATTGGTCGTGTAGCCGGCCTTCTGGAGGTCCTGCTCGCCGAACGCATCGGTGTTGACGATCAGAATGCCGCCCGGCTCGAGGTCGTCGATATTGGTTTTGAGCGCGGCCGGGTTCATGGCGACCAGCGCGTTGAGCGAGTCGCCGGGCGTGAAGATTTCGGTGCTGGAGAAATGCACCTGAAAGCCGGAGACGCCGGCGAGGGTGCCGGCCGGGGCGCGGATTTCGGCCGGGAAATCGGGCAGCGTGCTGATGTCGTTGCCCAGCACCGCCGAGGCGTTGGTGAATTGGGTGCCGGCGAGCTGCATGCCGTCGCCGGAATCGCCGCAAAACCGGATCGTGACCGATTCGAGTTCCTGGACCGCCGCCTTCTTCCCCGCGGCGGAGCCACGCGGTTCCGCCGCCACTGTCGGGCCGTTCATATCGGCAATAACCTCAATCTCTTTCCGAATTGTCCTGTTGTCATTCTACCTTTCCCTCGCAGCCGCATAGGGGCGCGGCGAGAAAAATCCGCAGGCTCGGCAGCGCGCCCGCATGCGAAACGCTGATTTCGCGGGTTATCGCGGAGAATCGCGGCGCGACGACCGGAGGACGAACCGGCGCGTCAGTAGTCCGAAGGGACCGCCTCGCCGCCGGCGCGGGTGGCCAGCGCCGGCATCACGGGATTGGCCGAGTAGCCCAGGAAGCGCACCGAGCCGTCGCAGAAGGCGAAGTTGGCCCCGCCGGGATGGAAGCTCCAGAAGTGGAAAGCATCGCAGAGATTCTCCTGCCCATCCAACTGGAACTGGTATGGTCCGGGCGGACAGGACTTGTATTTGGGATGGACGCGAATCTCGCGAACGCCGAGGATCATCTCAGCCGAGCCGGTCTTTTCCTGACCCCATCCCGCGTACCACCAACCCAGGTTGTGGTCGAGGCTTGGCTGCCTTTCGCCGGCAAGCAGAGTGGTGGAAGTGCCGTCCAGAATCTCGATGAGTCGAACCTGAGAATTGAGGAACAGGACGCCGTCCCGCCGGTTGAGATCGAGTCCCTCCACTCCGAGGTAGTCGGTGAAGGCCACGCTAAACGGTCCGAAATTCCAAGCCCGTTGGCTGCGATCATCCGACGGGCAGATGAACTGCCGCATGGGCTTGCCCAGGATCGCGAAGTGAGGCGGAGTTTCAAAAAAAGCTGTTCGCGGCGAACGCCGCTAGGCTCTGCTGCCAGAGTTCCGTTTGCTCGACGAACGGCAGCGAGCGGCACAGCCAACTCATGTGCGGGTACGGCTCATTCGGGGGTCGAAAGCTGCAACCAGTGGGCAGACGCTCGTGGACGGCGTGGTAATTGTGCAGGGCGATGGCCAGTTGTCGCAGGTTGTTGCTGCATGCTGTTCGTTGAGCGGCCGCGCGAACGTTTTGAACAGCAGGCAGCAAAAGGCCGATCAGCGCCGCCATGATGGCGATGACGACGAGCAGTTCGAGCACAGTCACGGCATGGCGCCGGCAACTCATCCCATCTTGGGCCCTTTGATTTCGTTTATCCCCCGGTTCCCACTCGAAAGCGATCACGACCAATCAACGCCACGCGGTCGAGCAAAGTCAACGGCTGCCTCTCGACACCTTATTTTTCTTGTTGGTCAGTAGGTCCGCCTTACTCATCCAATTATGCCGCGCTTAATGACCAGTAGCGCACCGGCGAGGACGAGCAATACGAGCGTAATTGACATTACAACGCGCCAACTCCACACGGTTCCCTTCGGGCCTCCGAAGTCAATGGGTACCAACCGATCGGATCCTACAACACCAGTGAGGATAGGTCGCTCCAATGTCTTGTCAATGAGGAATACTCCCTTTGCTAGTCCAAAATGCTCTTTCTGAAAAACATGATCTGGAATAGCGGTGTTTACGGACTTCCAAGTAAAACTGAAGTCGTAGCGCTTTAGCTCCTGGCCTTTGACATCATTTGCAGCAATTGTCCATGATCTCGGTACCCAAACCCCCTCTCTCGAGTCCCATGATAGCTCCGACCAGGATTCTAGCTGTCCCCATTTGCCGTCAAGTGATTTCGGGTTTTTGAACCTCCGCTCAATCCGAACCGGGGAAAAACCTCGTTTTGAATCGACCCAAAAGTCCTGTTTGCACAGAATATCCCCAGCGACTGACGACTCAACCGTCAAATGCCAGACAGTATCGGTTGACTGCAATCTCGACACTTCCTTCCGAGAAACGACTGCAAAGAGGTCATCAAACGCATATCCTTTGCTCATTGTTACCCAGTCATAGATTCCGACTCCCCGTATGTCAAACGGCGATATTACACCGGGCGCCAATGTCCCTTTTGGCAGTGAATATGCTGCCTGATCGTTAGCGAACCATAAATCGACTGCGTGAGCATTGCGCGCGTATTTGCCCCCGCGGGTCTTTGGAAGCTTATGTTGCTGGCCAGCGAGACCTGGGTCATCATCGTGAAAAATGACTGTCGCCAGTTCTGGGTCAGACCGATCGAATCGGAACCGATTTGTGTCTATATCGAACATAACGGCTATTAGACTGGGTCCGGAACGGGTTTCTTTAGAAGTTCGAATCGTATAAGTGCCGCTAAGCACCACCTCTCCAGACCTTAGGCGATCAACATTATCTTTGAGACCAGCCCAAAGAATTCGGCCCTTAGTCTGGTCTCCTTGCGCAGGACAAAGCGAAGTGCAGAAAAGTAGCCAGAATGAGGCGCTGCTGAACAGAAACAGCGCGGAACGACGCGGGCTAAGAGCGAACTCGTTTGAGTGACGGTGTCTACTCATTGCTTCACGCATATCTAGGAACCATGCTTTAGCACAGAAATGGCACGATAGGCGACTGATTGGCCAGTAGCCATAGCTTTTCTCATAACACGCCGACAGGCAATGAATAGCCCAGAATCGCAACCTAGGATGCCTAATCGCCATTTGAATGTCAAGGTCGCATGCTCTTTTCGTCCCCGTGTGCGCTAGCAATTGCTTCAGCCTGTGGAGCGTTGTCCTTCCCGTTGAGCGCCATCGTTGTCCTTATTGACATGCTATTGAGAAAACCCGATGTCACGTGCTGCTCGCTTTCACCTGGGCAAACGCATCAAAGTCAACGGAGTCAAAGGCTGGAGCTCGCCACAACCGAAATCGTCCCTCTTTTCTCGGTTTGATTGCGTCGCGTAAAATGCCGGCCCTTGCTTTTCGGCGCGCGAAGTTCCTCGAATTCTGCCTCTTGTGAACCGGCTTCTTTCTCGATGACCTTGGACGCGGAGCTCGATCACCGGAGAATTCATGTCTGTTTTGCCCACCCTCTCAATGAGGCGGCAAGATGGGTAGAGTTTGATGCGTTGGCACTGTCGTTTTCATCCCTGGCATGGGTTTCCTTGGAGCGCGTTCTTGATCCGCATGTAGGCACCTGAGTATTCAGGATCCTCATCACAAAACCAAGCATCCAGCATTTGGTCGAGCCGGCAGGGTTGGACAAAGCAGCGTATGATTTCGCTGCACTTATGACTATCGCTCGAGAAACTGTCCATTCCTTGTTCATTCAGAGACACTTGAGTCGCCTTGAAATAGCTAGCAGACGTCTGCTGAAGTGCTTCGCCATTAGGACAAATATAAACCCCATAGGCACTAACGCACGGAGTCAAACGGCAAGAGAATTGGTGCTCAGGACAATTGATTGACACAAGTTTGAAACACCCGAACGGCTCAGGGTCGCCGCCTAGCGCATTCCGGCGACTGTCTTCGTCTAGATATGCCCAAGAAGGCAAGAATATCAGGTTACACAGTATTAAACTGTTGACTGCAAATGCTGCGAGCGCTGCCTTTGCGGCCAAGTGAATGCTCGTGGAAACGGTCATGAGGGCCTCCGGTTTGTGCAGAAGGAGCTGCTACTATTACCAAATGGCTTCGAGCCTGTTGCAAAACCCAGATTGCAGCAGTATTCTCGAGGTTCACGGCTGCGCAAATGGCGCTTTGCAACGGCCTCTAAGCCCGGTTCTAAGTTGCCATTAGTCTATTCGATTGCTTCGTTCCTCTGTTTCGAGAGCTATAGCTAACGACAAAATATGCCGCAAGGGCGACCAAGCCCAAACCAAGTAGGTTGAATGCAAGCAACCTCAGTAGTACGAATTGATAGTCGAGTTGAATGGCTATGCTTGGATCGGCAATCGGAAACGGCGCTGTCAAAAGAATCTCTCCCGATCGCAGACTCGAAAACCGTTGGGCGACCATAGTCACATTACCCATCATGCCATCCCACAGTGCTAGTGCATTCGTGCCTCGGCTGGGTAGTTGAACGACAAAGTGCCCGACTCCATTTTCTGGTCCCTTCAGCAATACTACCACGGGGTAGTCCCACGAAATAGTAGCCCACGGGGCGATTCTCAGAGAGGCTGTAGACACGCCATGGGACCGCAGAAGGGAGTCAATAGTCTCAAGCGAAATACCCTCATTGCCTTTCGGCTGTACTTGGCGAATGATGTCTATCAGTGATACGTCATGAACGTGGTAGTGATCCAATATGAATTGGCTGACTCGCGCGCCGCACGCTGTGTCGGGCCACAAATGCGTTACACGAGGCAGCACAGAATCTGCGTTAACGTCTTGTCCAAGTAGCACAAGAACCAAGATCGAACTTAACTCAGGCGTGTGGATCATCTTATGACGCACCCCATTACCGGAATCTCCAATGGAGGTAAGTCTGGAGTTCCCAGGTCAACAACAATCAACCCGTCGAAGCTCTGTCCGATGTCGGTGTCCATCGCTGTTACAGTGACGGAAAGGTGCCATGTCTTGCTGGCCACTTTTTCGCATTTCGCGCAGACGCCTGCGGGAAGCCCTTGAATGGCCCTGATCAGGAGGTCGTTCTCGTCAGATACGTCATCGTTTAGTCGTACAACCAGTTTGCGACTATTCACCTTGTTTGGAACAAGGTCGCCAAAGAAGATTTGGGGAGGCGTAACCGTAGCGGGAGGGTTAATACGGCAGCGAACAATCACCTGTTTTGACAGGGTGGGTTCGTTACCCGCCTCGACCCGAAAGATCTCCTCCAATGTCCCAGGTTGAGGGAACGGAACATTTGCCTCAACTGTGATTGCCCAACACTGGCGTCCGCCCATCGAGGTGGTTGGTTGAACTTCCGAAATCTGCAAGGTCGCCCATTTCTTCTTGTTATTAAGGAGTGGTATGACTCTTATTGTGTCCCAGTGCGAGTCAGTGTGATTCGTCGCCATGATGTGACGCAATGTGGGGATTCCAGCTCGAATGGGACCGAAGTCAAGCAACGTTGGAGTAATGGTCAGGTGCTCACGAATGTTGGAGTGGATGTCTAGTTGAATAATGGGAGCAGATTTGTCTGAAAAGAAGGCGAAGACTCGTCGCAACTCGTCTCGGCTCGTTCCAGAGGGGAGGTAACTAACAAGCACTCGCCCGCGTTGGCCAGGATCAATGTAGTTTGCTTCGAGCTGAGGAACTACACAACCGCAGCCTGTTTCGAATCGCGCAAACGTCCATCTGGTTTGACTATCATTGGTTATGACGAATGGGATTTGGTATGTAGAACCTGGAGTTACAATTCCCACATGCGACTGGATTACTCTAACGGGTGGGTTTTGGTGTGGGTGTATGTTCGCATCAAATGGGCATCCATCAGTTGCCCGAATGAATGGCAGGCAAATCGCTGCACCGCTGACTGCTGGTACAGCAACACCAAGTATCAACAGCAGGCGTCGACCGTTAGAACTCACCTTCTTATCCCTGTTCCTGGTCGGAGCAACCGCACCGCCGCATTGAGGTGCCAATTTGCTGGCATGGAACCACGGTAATCGACGTTGTCAACCAGAGTTTCCGAGCATCTCAGACTCACATGGGCCATGACCGACAAGAGCAGCCAATCGCCCAGGGCCAGTTCCCATTCGGCCGCGGCCACTTGCACCTGTGGCATGCCGAACCAGCCGGCGCGCGGCAACGCCATGACGTTTAGTCCGTAAAGCTTGAGCCCTGTCGCGGTCACGAGCAGAAGCCCCAAAACGATGCGGACGGCGCGGAATGCCCGGCCGTCACGCGCCTGCGACTGCGCAGCGCTGCGCTGTTGAGATTCGGACGTCAAGACCGCAGTACTCATGGGCCAACCCCCATGAACCACGGGCGAGCAACGGGAGTGATTCTCCCGCGCCGTTTCCCCTTTGTCAAACAAAAAAAGAAGAAATTTCACCCAGCTGTCATTCGTCGCGTCGTTGCCAAGGTTGCCGGCAACGACTCGACCCCACGGCAACCCAGCAACGGATGGCCGTGCGCGCGTCCGACCTACCCCCCGTCCGGGCTCGTCGGCCAGGCGTGCGGGTTCGGCGGCAAGTTGTACACGGCGACCGGGAAGTGTTCCGCCAGATAGTGCACGATGCGCATCACCGACACGATGCCGATCGGCCGGCCGGCGTCGTCCACCACCGGCAGGTTCCGATACCCGCCCTTCTCCATCCGGCGGATTGCCGTCCGTACGGAGTCCTTCAAAGCCAGGGTGACGGGATTCGGCGTCATCACCGATTCGAGCGCGGCGGACCAATCGAGGCCGCGGGCAATCACCCGGCGCATCAGGTCGCGCTCGGTGAATACCCCGACGAGTTGATCACCGTCGCAGACGAGCAGGCAGCCGACGTCGGCAGCGCGCATGGCGGCCACGGCGTCGCCGATCGAGCAGCCGCGCGGGCGCACCAACGGCTGATCGGGCGGCAGCCGCGACACGCTGTCGATCTTCAGGTTCCGCGCCAGTTCCATATCAAAGTCCCCGGGCGCATTCTGCGACAGCGGCGCGCGCCCGGCAAGATGGGGGCAAGGTCTCACGAGCCGACCATGAACACGGGATTGGCCGACCGGACAGTGCTGATCACCGGCGCGGCTGGGGGCATCGGACGGGCGATCACCCGCGCCTTCGCCGCCGAAGGCTGCCGCGTCGTCGCGCACTATCGGACGAGCGCCGCCGGCGCTCAGACCATGGCGCGGGAATTGCCCCGGTGCGTCGCCCTTCCGGCCGACCTGACCGCCGAGCGCGATGTCGAACGCCTCTTCGCCGAGAGCGAACGGGCGTTCGGTCCCGTCGAAATCCTGATCGCCAACGCCGGGCTTTGGCCGCCGCAGCCCACCGGCGTCAAGGATCTCAGTCTCGAGCGCTGGCGCCGGACGCTCGAGGACAACCTGACCAGCGTATTCCTGAGCCTCCGCGCCTTTCTGCGCGGCGTGGAGCGGCATGGCATTGCGGAGCCGTCAGCGGTGCTGATCGGTTCGACGGCCGGCATCTTTGGCGAGGCCGGGCACGCCGACTACGCCGCCGCCAAAGCCGCGCTGAACTACGGGTTCGTCAAGTCGCTGAAAAACGAGATCGCCCGAATAGCGCCCCGCGGTCGGGTCAACGTCGTCGCGCCGGGCTGGACGGTGACGGCCGAGAAGGAAGCGACGCTCTTCGCGCACCCCGACGGCGTCCGGCGAACGCTGCAAACGCTGGCGCTGCGCAAGCTCGGCCGGCCGGAAGACGTTGCCGCCGCGTGCGTCTTCCTGGCATCGGCAAAGCTGGCGGGGCATCTCACCGGCGAACTGCTCACCGTCAGCGGCGGCATGGAGGGCCGTGTCCTGTACCAAGATGGGGAGCTGCAAATGAAAAATGACGGATGAAAGACGCGAACGGCCATTGGACTGCGTCGGTGCAGATCCGATCAGACGATCGCTTCCGGTTTTCATTCCGCCAGTCCTGATCACTTTTCGTGCTCCATATTGCATTTGCCGATGCCTGATCCTTCCCGATTGCTCCGCACACTGAACCAGGCGACAGCCGCGTTTCGCTCGACGCCGGGTCGCACCGGTCGCGTCGTGACGCTCGCAAACGTCGAGGACGTGCTTGTCGTCGGCGATTTGCACGGCAACCTGGGACATTTTCAGTCGGCGATCCAACTCGCCGACTTGCCGCGGCAACCGCGCCGGCATCTGGTTCTCCAGGAAGTGATTCACGGTTCGCAACGCTACGCCGACGGCGGCGACAAGTCGCACCAGTTGCTCGACCTCGTCGCGGCGCTCAAGTGTCAGTTTCCGGAGCGGGTCCATTTCCTGCCGGGCAATCACGAACTGGCGCAGATGGCCGGCCGGGCGGTCATCAAGGACAACGTCGATTTCAACGCGCTTTTCGTCGCCGGGGTTCACTCGGCCTACGGCGATCGGGCGGACGAGGTCTACGCCGCCTACGGCGAACTGATCGCCGCCGCGCCGCTGGTCGTCCGCACGCCAAATCGGGTCTTTATCAGTCATAGCCTGCCGAGCCGATTGAAGCTGCCGCGATTTCGCTACGATGATCTGCTCCGGAAGACGACGCCGGACGATCTCGCAACGACCGGCTCGGTATACGCATTGTCCTGGGGCCGCGATGTCGAGGCCGAGCACGTGAAGGCGTTCCTGAAGCTCGTCGATGCCGATTGGCTGGTCACGGGGCACATTCCCTGCGAGGCGGGAGTGTGGGCGCCGAACGACCGGCAAATCGTGCTGGACGCGATGCGTTCGCCGGGGGGCTACTGCTTATTCGCTGCCGATCGGCCGATTCCGCGGCACGCCGAGCTATTGTCCTGCACGGGGACCTGGTGAACCATGACGCCGCCGGACGCCATTCGAGAGGTCGTGCGCGAGCGCGTCATCGTCGGCCGCAGTGAATTTGTCATCGACAAGCCGACGGCGTCCGATGACCTGCTGGATCACCCTGCGATTCACTCGGCTTTCGCCTCCGATGAGTATCTGCCCTATTGGGCGGACATCTGGCCCGCGGCGCGAATGCTGGCCAAGGCAATCCTGGCCGAGCCTTGGGCGCCGGGCCTCGTTGCGCTCGAAATCGGCTGCGGATTGGGGTTGCCCGGAATTGCCGCCCTGTCGCGGGGCTTACACGTGACGTTCAGCGATTACGACACCACGGCCCTGCAATACGCGGCCCGAAACGCACGGCTGAACGGGTTCTCGGAGTTCGCGATTCGGCACTTCGATTGGCGGACGCCGCCGGACGATTTGCAGTTTGATGTGCTCCTGGCTTCGGACCTGACGTACGAATCACGGCACATTGAACCGCTGGTCGCCCTGCTGCGATTGGCGTTGAAACCCGGTGGCTTGTGCCTGTGGACGGATCAGGATCGTCCGCCGGCCAAGCAGTTCCGTGAGGAGCTGGCTCGACTCGGCTGGCCGGTGGAAACGAGGATCGCGCGCGCCGGCGTGCCCGGCGGCGACCGCTACCGCGGCACGCTGTACCGCATCCATCGACCCGACGCTTGATCGAGTCGGATTCTTGTCAAACTCCGCGGCGGCTCCCAACAATAACCTTGAGGGGAGGCTGCTCATTGTTCCATTCGAAACGGAAATCGCGTGCACAAGCATGACATGGCCGCCGCTCTGGGTCGGGTGCCGAGCGGCTTGTTCATTCTCACGGCCGGGAGCGACGGCGACGCCGGCGGCATGTTGACCAGTTGGGTTCAGCAGTGTTCGTTCGACCCGCCGCAAGTCACCGTGGCGGTCGAGCGGACGCGGACGGTCAACGATCTGCTGGGCACCGGAGCGCATTTCGTGCTGAACCTGCTCGGCGAAGGCCAGGCGGATCTCCTCAAGGCGTTCAGCAAGGGGTTTGAGGCAAGCCGCTCGGCCTTGTCCGAATTGGACGCCGGGCGGCGCGCCGGCGCCGTGCCGGTGCTGCGCGACGCGCTCGGCCATCTCACCTGCGTCGTCGTTGGGCGGTTCCCGGCGGGGGATCACGACGTGATCGTCGCGCGGATCGAAAGCGGCGGCCTGCACCGGGACGGCAGCCCGGCGGTCCACGTCCGCAAAAATGGACTCAAATACTGAGAACGCGAAGCCATGTCAGACGTCATCCACTCATCGGACACGACGCGCGACCAGCGGCTGCCGCCGGGCCAGGTGCTGACGCGGAAATGGCCCGTGCTTCATGCCGGCGCGACGCCGCATTACGCGGATTTGAACCGGGAGTGGGACCTGTACATTTTCGGCGAAGTCGAGTCCAAGCGCCGATTCACCTGGGCGGAGTTCCAGGCGTTGCCGCGAATCCGAGTGCACGCCGACATGCACTGCGTCACGCGCTGGAGCAAGCTCGACAACACCTGGGAAGGCGTGGCCACGCGGGAACTGGTGCGGCACATCACGTTGAAGCCGTCAGCCCGGTTCGTGATGGTGCACTGCGAACAAGGATTTACGACCAATTTGCCGCTGGACGATTTCGTCGGCGAGGACTGTCTGTTTGCGATGTCGCACAACGGTCAGCCGCTGGAGCCGGATCATGGGTATCCGGTGCGGCTCGTGGTGCCCCGGCTCTATGCCTGGAAGAGCGCCAAATGGGTTCGCGGGATCGAGTTCATGACGCACGACGTGCCCGGTTTCTGGGAGCGGTTCGAGCACGGCGGGTATCATATGCGCGGGGACCCGTGGGCCGAAGAACGCTTTCGGCCGCGGAGTGGAGAATGAGGGGTGCGCCATGCCGTCGCCGTTTCCCGGAATGAACCCATACCTGGAACGCAACGACTTGTGGCAGGACTTTCACACAAGTTTTCTTGCCTACGCGCGGGAGTCGCTCGCAAATCAGGTCCGCGAACGTTACGTTGTACACATCGAAGATCACCTTTTCATTCGTGAATTGCCCAAGGAACTCTGGCGGCCGCTGGGCCGACCGGACATCGCTATTGCTCGCCGTCCCGATGCGGCCGGCGGAGTCGCCACGGCGCCGGTCAATGTCGGCGAAGAGTTCGAGATGTTGGTCACCATCGATGAGGTGACGCAGCGCTACCTGGAAATCCGCGATCGCCGCAGCCGCGAAGTCGTCACCGTGATCGAATTGCTCAGCCCATCCAACAAAGCGCCGGGACTCGACCATGAACAGTACGCCAACAAGCGGCTTTGCTTTCTGGTCGGCGCGGCGAACTTTGTCGAGATCGATTTGCTCCGCGGCGGCTTGCGGCCCTATCTCGGCGAGCAGCCGCCGGTCTGCGATTACTACGCGCTGGTGAGCCGGGTCAAACGCCGGCCAATGGCGACCATCTTCCGCGTGAAACTGCGCGACCGACTGCCAGTTGTTCCCGTGCCGCTCAAGCCCGAGGACGCAGAGGCCCATCTCGACCTTCAGGCACTGTTGCACCAAGTCTACGATTCTGGAACGTATGAGGCGGAGATTTACGAATCGCCGCCCGAGCCGCCGCTCAGTCCCGACGACGCCGCGTGGGCCGCTCAGTTCGTGCCGGCCAGGAATTGAGACATGCCCCCGCAATTCGCGGATCGATTGCGCTCCTTCCTCGGCCCCGAGGGCGTGCTCACCGCGCCCAGCGAGTGCGCCGTCTACGAGTGCGACGCCTTCACGCTGGAGAAGAACCGGCCCGATGCCGTCGTCTTCCCGCGCACGACCGAACAGGTCGCGGCGGTCATCCGATTGTGCAACGAGTTCGACGTGCCGTTCCTCGGCCGCGGGGCGGGGACCAGCCTGGCCGGCGGCTGCCTGCCCGTCGGCGGCGGCGTGGTCATCGCCTTGACCCGCATGAAGACGATCCACGAGATCAACCTGCCTGATCGCTACGCCGTCGTCGAGCCCGGCGTCGTGAACTTACAACTCACGAAGAAACTGATGCCCTTGGGGTTTCACTATGCTCCCGATCCGTCGAGCCAGTCGGCCAGCACGATCGGCGGCAACTGCGCGACCAACGCCGGCGGGCCGCACACGCTCAAAATGGGCGTCACCGTCAACCACGTGCTCGGGCTGGAACTGGTCTTGCCCGACGGCTCGATTGTCCGCACCGGCGGGCCGGCCGGCTCGACAGGGTACGATCTCACCGGCGTGATCGTCGGCTCCGAGGGCACCTTTGGCATCGTGACCCGCATCTGGGTCCGCATCACGCCGCTGCCGCAGGCGGTGCGCACGCTGCTCATCGTCTTCGACACGATCGACGACACAACCAACACCATCACCGCGATCATCGGCGCCGGCATCATCCCCGCAGCTCTGGAGATGATCGATCAGATCATCCTCCGCGCGGTCGAGGAAGCGTTTCATTTTGGGTTTCCGCTCGACGCCGGGGCGGTGCTGATCGTCGAGGTGGACGGCATCGAAGCCGGTCTGGACCGCGAAGTCGAGCAGATCAAGGCGATCGCGCGGCAGAATGGCGCTCGGGAAATTCGGCAGGCGAAGGACGAAGCCGAACGGCAGTTTCTTTGGAAATGTCGGAAGCAGGCGTTCGGCGCTCTGGGCCGGGTGGCGTCGAGTCTCTGCTCGCAGGACGGCGTCGTGCCGCGGACCAAGTTGCCGCACATCCTCCGCCGGATCAACGAGATCAGCGACAAATTCGGCATCCGCATCGGCAACGTCTTTCACGCCGGCGACGGTAACATCCATCCGTGCTTCCTGTTCGACGAGCGCGATTCCGATCAAGTCCGGCGCGTGATTGAGGCCAGCCACGAGATCCTAACCGAGTGCATCGCCTGCGGCGGAAGCGTCACCGGCGAGCACGGCATCGGCGTCGAGAAGCTCGACCTGCTGCCGAAGATGTTCTCCCCGGCCGACTTGGAGCAGATGCTGCGGCTGCGCTCGGCGTTCAATCCGGAGAACCGCTGCTCGCCGCACAAGATATTTCCGACGGCAGGCGGCTGCGCGGAACTTGTGATGCCCCGCGGCGTGGCGGTGTGACTCGGTTCGCGGCGCTTCACAGGAGCGTTGCGATGGACGCTTCTTCGAAGCGACGCTAAACGAAAATGATGACGGCCCCCATCACCATCGACGACGTTGGGCCGATGCCGGTCGAACGGCCGGGATCGGTCGCCGAACTGTGCGCCATCGTCCGCCGGTGCGCCGACACGAAGACAGCCATTTTTCCGGTCGGCGGCGGCACGATGCTCGACTACGGCATGCCGCCGGCCCGTCCCGGCATCGCGCTATCCACGGCCGCGCTAGATCAAGTCATCGATTATCCGGCCCGTGACCTGACGATCACGGTGCAAGCCGGGATCACGATGCGGAGGCTGCAAGAGACGCTCGCGGCCGAGAACCAATGGCTCCCGATCGACGTACCGCAGCCGGAAAAGGCCACGATTGGCGGAGCCATCGCCTGTGATGTCAGCGGCCCGCGGCGTTACGGCTACGGCACGCTGCGCGATTACGTGATCGGCATCTCAATCGTCAACGACCGCGGCGAAGAGTGCCGTGCCGGCGGCCGGGTAGTCAAGAACGTCGCCGGCTACGACATGATGAAGTTGCACACCGGGGCGCTGGGCACTCTGGGCGTGATCACGCAGGTGACGCTCAAGGTGAAGCCGCGGCCGGAGGCATCGCGGTCCGTCTCGGTTGGTTTTCGACGGGACGATTTCCAGCGCGGGCTGCAAATGATCGATGCGATTCCGTGGCAACCCGTGGCCTGGACCGTGGAGTTGCGTCCGGCCGGCGATGGCTTGAGCACGGCACTGTTTGAGGGGTCCGCCGACGCGGTCCGATGGCAGGTCGAGAACTTTGAGCGCCACATCCAGCCGCCGATTTTTCGCCGGCACGATGGCGAGCGCCAAGCGGAGTCCGTCTCTGCATGTCGATTCCGATCGCGGATAGTGCCGAGCCGTCTGGGCGAGTTGATTCGCGTCGCGCAATCGGCGGCGAATGACAATCGGCTTGACATTCGCGCGTGTCCGGGCATTGCGACCGCACAGTTTCGACTGCTCGACGCCGAACCATGGCCGCTATCCGAGGTGCGAGATTTCGCTGAATTGATTTGCCGCAAGTCGCATGAACTCGGCGGGCATATGGTGATCGAGGAATGCCCAACCGATTGGAAGCGCTCGCTGCCCGTGTGGGGCCGGCCGCCCGCCGACCTGGCGCTTCAGAAGGCCGTCAAGCAGGCACTCGATCCGCAAAACGTCTTCAATCCCGGCCGGTTCGTGACGGATCCGGGTTAGCCGCGAGCCGGAGACTTCGGAGGCGAGCGTGGAAGCGCGCTCCGCTCCGCCAAGCCTCCGCGTCGCGGTGAACCGCTAAACTGAATTCATGCCCTCCAATCCCGGCGCCGGCATCGACTACGAACTGTTTCTCGACTGCATCCACTGCGGGCTGTGCCTGAGTTCGTGCCCCACCTACGAGGAACTCGGCACCGAGATGGACGGCCCGCGCGGCCGCATCTACCTGATGCGGGCGGTGACCGACGGCCGGCTCGCGCTCGACGTCGACGTCCGCCGGCACCTCGACCTGTGTCTCGATTGCCGGGCGTGCGAATCGGCGTGCCCCTCCGGCGTGCAATACCACAAGCTGGTCGAACCGTTCCGCATTGCGATGGAACAGTCGCAGCCGGCTTCGCCGCCGTCGCGGCTGCTCCGCTTCGCGCTTCGGCACGTCTTTCCGTTTGCGGGTCGCTCCCGGCTGGCGCTCGCGCCGGTGCGGTTGCTGCAACGGGTCGGAATCGATCGCTGGCTGCGAAAGTTCTGGCCGCGGCGGCTGCGTCAGATGCACGATCAGTTGCCGCGACTCGGGCCGCATCCAGGCCGATTGCCGGAGCTTCTCCCGGCCGAGGGAGTGCGACGCGCGCGAGTCGCATTGTTCACCGGCTGTGTGGCCGACGCCGTCTATCCGCAGACCAATTGGAACACCGCGCGCGTGCTGCAGAAAAACGGCTGTGAAGTCGTCGTGCCACGGTCGCAGGGTTGCTGCGGCGCGCTGGCCTATCACGCCGCCGACGAGCGATCAGCCCGCGCATTCGCCGAAGCCAATTGCCGGGCGTTTGACCTCGACGCCGTCGACGCGGTGATCACCAACGCGGCCGGGTGCGGAGCGCAGTTGAAGGAATATGGCCATCTCGCCGGCGACGCGGGAGCGAAACTGGCCGCGAAAATCCGTGACATCAGCGAGTTCCTGATCGACCTTGGGCCGGTCGCGCCGACGCTGCCGCTGCGATTGAAGGCGACCTATCACGATGCCTGCCATCTCGTCCACGCGCAGCGGATTCGCTCGCAGCCACGGAAACTGCTGGAAATGATCCCGGAACTGCAACTCGTGCCGCTGGCGGAGAGCGAGCTCTGCTGCGGCGCCGCGGGGAGCTACAACCTCACGCAACCGGAAATGGCCGAACGCTTGGGCCGACGCAAAGCCGAGCAGATTCTGGCCACCGGTGCCTCGGCCGCGTTCGCCGGCAACGTCGGCTGCCTGATGCAGATCGCGCGATTTGTGCACGAATCCCGGCCGACGTTCTGGATCGCGCATCCGATTGACGCACTGGCCAAGAGCTATGGCGTGGAGCGACGCTTCGCAGAAGCGTGATCGAGATACGCTTGCAGCATGATCTGAGCGGCGAGGCGGTCGCGCCGAGACTTGCGGCGCTGGTGCGTCAGGCCGGCCTCCCACAAAGCCGATTCGGCCTGCACCGTAGTGAAGCGCTCGTCGGCGAACTCGACCGGCAGCCCCGTGATTTCGCCGAGCCATTTCGCATAGGCGCGGGCCTCGGCCGCTTTCACGCCTTCGCGGCCGTCGGTGTGCAGCGGCAGACCGACGATGATGCCGCCGACGCCCTCTCGCGCGACCAGATCGCGGAAATACCGGGCGTCGCTCGTGGCGTCCCGGCGCTCGAGCGTAGCCAGCGGCGAGGCCACGATCTGGTCCGGATCGCTGATCGCCAGCCCGACCCGCTTGGTCCCGGTATCCACGCCGAGCAGTCGTCCGGTCACAGGAATCGATCTCGCTGTTCGCGGCGGATTTTCTCGACGATCTGCTTGACGTCGCTTTCCTCGCGGCGATCGGCAACGAGCGTGGCGTCGCCGTCCTGGATAATCAACAGATTGCTGACGCCGACGGTCGCGATCAGGCGCTCGGGATCGCCGACGATGACGCAATTGTTGGTTCGCAGACCGCAATGGTCAGCCAGCACTGTGTTGCCTTCGGCGTCCTGCGGGTGCAGCCGCTCCAGCGCGAGCCAGCTGCCGACGTCGTCCCATTGATACGGCGCTTGCAGGACCAGCGCGTCGGCCGCGTGCTCCATGACCGCATAGTCGATGCTGATGCGTTCGAGCGTCGGATACACGTCGCGCATGGCGGATTCGTCGGGCCAGTTGGCGGCGATGCGCTCCACGCCGGCCGCCAGCGCCGGCTTGTGCTTCCGCAGTTCGTGCAAAATCGTCGCCGCTTTCCAGACGAAGATGCCGCTATTCCAGAAGTAGCGGCCTTCGGCGACAAACTGCTCGGCCAGGTCGAACGCCGGCTTCTCGCGGAACGACTCCACGCGGAATACCGGGACGTTCTGCCGGCGTTCGATCTCGGCGCCGCGCTGAATGTAGCCGTAGCCCGTGGCCGGGTAAGTCGGCGCGATGCCGAACGTCACGAGCGCCGCGGGATGCTCTTCGACCGTCAGCGCGGCCGCTCGGACTGCCCGGGCGAACTCGGCCATCGGCTCGATGACGTGGTCGGCGGGCGTGACGATCATCACGGCGTCGGGATCGCGGCGCGCGATGAGCGCGGCGCCGAGGGCGATGCACGCGGCCGTGTCGCGCCCGCACGGCTCGCCGACGACCTGGCCCGCCGGCAGCCGCGGCAGTTGACGCCGCGTTTCATCGGCGTGCTGAACCGACGTGATGACCCAGGTTTGTTCGGGCGGCGTCAGCGCTTCGAGCCGGTCATACGCCTGCTGCACGAGCGTGCGGTCACCGGCCAACGTCAGAAACTGTTTCGGGCGGGCGGCCCGGCTGCGCGGCCAGAACCGCGTCCCGCCGCCCCCCGCCATGATCATCGCATGGAGCATGTTTCTGATTTCGTTTCGCGCCGGCAGATCCGTCGTTGCGGGCGCTAAGCGAAATATCTCGGTTGATCGATCACCATCCCCGGCTCGATCCGCAGGTCGCGCGGCTCGAGCGCGGACAACGGGCTGATTTCGACGGCGACGCCCGGCTTCACTTTAGCGCCGGCCCGGCTGAGCCATTCGCCGGCCAGGTCGATCATGGCCCGGCGGACGCTTTCTGGAGAATCGGGACCGGTCGCATTTTTCAGTGGAGCGAATTCTTCGCGGCGGGAGGTGGCCACGGCCGTCCAGCGCACGCAGTGCGGCAGCACGTCGAAAATGAAGCGCTCGAACTTGAGCGCGTTCTCCGCCGCCGGATGGATCGTCCGCTCGGTCGCCGGGTCGAAGTACGGCACCTTCTTGCGGGCGATGTGGAACGGCAAGCCGATGCCGCCGTCGCGCGTCACCGTGTTGAGAAAATCGAGATCAAAAACGTGAATCGCCGGGTTGCCCGCCGAGTATCGCAGGGAGCCATCGGCGTTGCGAGCCGTCGCGAGTTCCTCCGGCAAATCCGAATACTCGATGATCGAGAGCTTGCCATCGATCAGCACGAAATTGCCGAGCTTGTCAAAGGGACCATCCTTCGGGATGACCTTGCTCGACACGTCGGCCCGAGCCGCGATGTGCCGTCCGAGAAAGATCGGATCGGCGACTTTGACCAGGGGATTATCGACCTGGAAGTAGAACAGGTGGCGGACGCCGACGTGGTGCAGGCGATCGAGCAAGCCGCTGTCGGCCATCGCGGTGAGGGTGCCGCCGTGGCCGTTCGGACTGGTGAACAACCGGCCCGGCGCTTCGAGCAACAGTCGGCCGGTCGCGAGATCCATCGCCGGCATCGTCCCTTGACGAAAGAACACGACGTCTTCCGGATCGTGACCGAAGAACTTGTTGTCGCGGAAAAAGGCCTCGGTCTCATCATGCGTGGCGTGGCTGGTCATGATCAGAAACGGCAATCGCACCCCGTATCGCCGGCCGCGCGCCAGCACTTTTTCCGCGTGCAACTGAAACAGGCTCATGCCGGAGACGGGGCCGATCGGGTACAGGCCCTTGGGATGCTCGAAGCCGAGCCGGCTGCCCTGCCCGCCGGCCACGACGACGACGGCAACTTCGCCGCGAGCCAGCGCCGCTTCGCCGATCCGCCGAGCCTCGGGATCATCGTCGTCGGGCAGCACGGCCGGCAAGGGCGCGATGCGGCCCGGGTTCGGCGCCGTGGCCGTGGCGTCGCGCTGGGCGAACAACTGCGCCAGTTGCTCGAAATCGAGCGCCTGCAACTGGCCGACAAAGTGGGCCCGACTCTCGGCGTCCAGCGTGTCCCAGCCGGCGAGCAGGTGCATTTGCCCGTGCCGTTCCAACGCGTCGCGCAAATCGTTGGGCAAGTGGAGCGTCATTCCCACAGGGTCTCCCGGCGATTCCGATTGGCTGGCCGCGGGCTATTTCGGCGCGTCCCCCGGCGCCGGAAATTGCTCGCACAACTCGCGGACCTGGCCGTGAACGCGGCCGCGGATCGCGTCGTCCTCCGGCTTGGTCAGTACTTCGGCGATCCAGCCGGCGATGCGTCGCATTTCCGGTTCCTTCATGCCGCGAGTCGTCAGCGCCGGCGTGCCGATGCGAATGCCCGACGGATCGAGCGGCGCCCGCGTGTCGAACGGGATCATGTTCTTGTTCACGGTGATCCCGGCCGCGTCGAGCGCCTGCTCGGCGATCTTGCCCGTCACGCCCTTCGCGGTCACGTCCACGAGAATCAGATGATTGTCGGTTCCGCCGGAGACGATGCGGAAGCCGGCTCGGGCGAGTTCCGTGGCGATTGTCTGCGCGTTGGCCAGCACCTGATCGATATGAGCCGCGAAGGCGGGCTGCAGCGCCTCGCCAAACGCCACGGCTTTGGCGGCAATCACGTGCATCAGCGGGCCGCCCTGCACGCCGGGGAATACGGCCGAGTTGATTTTCTGGCCCCACGCCTCCTTGCAGAGAATGAACCCGCCGCGCGGGCCGCGCAACGTCTTGTGCGTCGTCGACGTGACGAAATCGGCTGCCGGCACCGGATCGGGGTGTTTCTTCACGGCGACCATCCCGGCGACGTGGGCCATGTCCACCATGAACAGCGCGCCCACCTCCCGCGCGATCGTTCCGAAGGTGTCGAAGTCGATGTACCGCGGGTAGGCGCTGGCGCCGGCGAGGATCAATTTCGGCTTGTGCTCGCGGGCCAGGAGCGCGACCTGATCGAGATCGATTCGCTCGGTGTCGCGGCGGACGCCGTAGTGAACAATCCTGAAGTACTTGCCCGAGAAATTCAGCCGCATGCCGTGAGTTAGATGCCCGCCGTGGGCCAGGTCCATGGACAGGATCGTGTCGCCGGGCGCGAGGGCGGCCAGGAAGACGGCCATGTTGGCCTGAGCGCCGGAGTGTGGCTGGACGTTGGCGCGCTCGGCGCCGAAGATCGAAAGCAATCGCTCCAGCGCGAGACGCTCGATCTGATCGACGAATTCGCAGCCGCCGTAGTAGCGCTTGCCGGGGTAGCCCTCGGCATACTTGTTGGTGAGCACCGAGCCTTGCGCTTCCATGACGGCCGGGCTGGTGTAGTTTTCCGAGGCGATCATCTCCAGGCCGGTCTGCTGCCGACGGCGCTCGCCTTGGATGGCCTGGAAGACGGCGGGATCTTGGCGTTCGAGGTTCGACATGCGCTGTATTCTACGACTCGCGACGCTCAGGAAACCGTGATGCCGAACCGTCCAAGCTCGTGCAACAGGGCCGGGTAATTCGTGTAGTGGATGCCCTTCCAGCCGAACGCTTGAGCGGCTTCCACGTTCGTCGTGAGATCGTCGATGAGCAGGCAATCTCGCGGCTCGGCGTCGGCGAGGTTCTGGCAGTAACTGTAGAAACCCGGATGCGGCTTGCGGGCGCCGGCCTGGAACGACAGCGCCAGCGCGTCGAAGTGCTGCAAGAGCGCCGCGTACTCGGACTGTATCTGCTCGAAATGCAGTTCGTTCGTGTTGCTGGCCAGCACCAGCCGATAGTTCGATTTCAGCTTCGGTACGAGCGCGCACACCTCCGGATTCGGCGTGAAGATGTCCATGAAGTCCTGCCGGAAGCGAGAGTGCGTGTCCTGGTAGCCGATGACGGCGCAGGCGGCATGCACGAATTCGTCGCCGTTGATGTTACCGAGCTCGAATTCTTCCTCCAGCGACGTGTTGTAGATGGCGTCAAAGACTTCGACTTCGGTGAGGTCGGTGAATGGGGCGAACTTGACGGTCGCTCGCCGGTGGTCAAAGAACGCCAGCACGTTCCCGAAATCAAAGAAGATCGTGCGCATGGCGAGTCCCCGGACGGCGAACGGCGAGTCAAAGGCGAGTCAGCGCTGATAGTATCGCAAATCGTCGCGTCGGCTGCAATGACAGCGTCGGGACAGGCCGCGCATGGTGTCGGCATGGCGACCGCTTACTTCGTGCGCGGCTCTGATGTCGCCGCCGCTTCCATCTGCCGCATGGCCCGCAGCAGGTTGCCGCCGAGAACTTTGTGGATGTTCTCCTTCGACCAGCCGCGGTCGAGCAGCACCTGCGTGATGACCGGATACTTGGACACGTCGTCCAGCTGCTCCGGCGTCGACGGAATGCCGTCGAAATCGGAGCCGAGGCCAACGTGATCCACACCGGCGACCTTGGCAATGTGCTCAATGTGATCGACGACGTCGTGGACGCTGCCACGCGGGATCGGATTCTGCCGCTGCCACTCGCGCATCGCCTCGATCAGTTGCGCCTCGTTCGGATACTTCTCGCGGAATTCGCGCATGACCTCGAACATCTGATCGCGCGCCCGGGCCGCCTCGGGCACGATAAAGCCGGAATAGAAGTTGACCATCACCACGCCGCCATTGGCCGGCAGGAGCTTCAGCACATCGTCCGGAACGTTGCGACGATGCGCGGCGAGCGCATAGGCCGAGGAATGCGAGGCGATGACCGGCGCCTTGGTCACGCGCAGGACGTGGTGCATCGTCGCCGGTGAGACGTGCGAAATATCGACGAACATGCCCAGGCGGTTCATCTCGGCCACGACTTGCTCGCCGAAGGGAGACAGGCCGTTGCTGATCGCCTTGTCCGTCGCCGAATCGGCCCACGACAGCGACTCGGAATGCGTCAGCGTCATGTAGCGGACGCCCAGCGCGTGCATCGCCCGCAGAACGCCGAGCGATTCGTCGATCGAATGCCCGCCCTCGATGCCGATCAGACTGGCGATCTTGCCTTCTTTCCGCGCCCGCAGGATGTCGTCCACCGACGTGGCGAGAACGAGGTCGTTCGGGTAGGTCCGCACCATCCGCTGAACAATGTCGATCTGCTCGAGCGTCTTCTTGACGGCCGAGGAATCCTTCATCGAACTCGCCGGGACGAAGACGCTCCAGAACTGGGCGCCGACGCCGCCGGCCCGGAGCCGCGGAATATCGGTATGAAACTTGGGCTGCGGCCGGGCGATGTCGATGACCTGAAAACTCGAGTTGCCGCGGGCGCGCAACTCCCAAGGCAGGTCGTTGTGCCCGTCCACGAGGATCGCCTCGCGGTGGATCGCCAAAGCCTCGGGCGTCACCGTGACCGGGCCGCGCTTAACCGGCGCCGCTGGTTTCTCGTTGTAAACTTCGCGCAGTTTCTTCTCGTACTCGGCCAGTGTTCCGAGACCGACCTCCACACGGCGCCGATCGACATTGTCCGGGTCCTCCAAGGGTTGCGGCTCGAACTTGCCGTCCTTCTGGATAAACTGCGTTCCGTAAATCTGCTTCTTGCCTTCAGCGAGGAGCACGCGATCGGTCAGGTAGGCCAGGTCCTTGCCCGAGGCTTCTTTGTTTGCGACGGCCGCTTTCAGCAGATCCAAGCAACGCTTCTGAAACTCGCGATCGTGGTCGGCATGCTGCACGAGCAGCCAGGCGTCGTGGGAGCCATCCTCGCCCACGAGCGATTTGCCCGGCCAGCCATGCTGAGCGATGATCGCTTTCATTCGCACTGTGTTTCTGCGGTCAATGGTCTTCAGGTTCTCAATCGTCTCATTGCTTGGAGTTCCACGTCCGGCGACGAGTTTCTGACGCGCCTCCTGGTCGATCCGGACCATGTCTTTGAGTTCTTTGCGCAGTTCCGGTAACTTGATGAGAGGGGTGCCGGATGCGGGTTTCGGTTCATCGCCGGTCAATCGGGACGCGCCGACCAAAACGGCCAATCCACCCACAATGATGCACATCGTCCGCATGGCGCTCCGCTCCGATCGACGCTGGAATTCGAGCGCGGCTCAGCATACAGTGTGCAGTCTATCAACGGAGTCTCGACGGGAGAACCGAAATGAGGTCAATCGCGCTCGGCTGCTTCGCGCTCTCGGGGATCGCCATGACATTGAGCATACCGTCGACTGCGGCAGACAGTTCCTCCAACCCCGAGGACGCCAAGCTCGCCGCGTTCTTCAAGGCGTATCTCGAATCGGAGTTTCAACGGCATCCGCTCGCCGCGACCCGCGCCGGCGATCATCGCTTTGACGACCGGCTCGACGATCTGTCCCCGGCCGCGCAGGACGCCGACATCCGCGCCACCCGCGACGCTCTCCGCCGCCTGCCGCGGGAAATCCGCTACGACGCGCTGTCCCGCTCCGGCCAGATCGACTTCGAGATTCTCAAGCACGTCCTGGATTACGCGCTCTGGCGCTCCGAGAACGACAACCAGTATCAGAACAATCCCCTGCTGTACAACGAGGTGCTGAGCGACAGCGTGTTTCTGCTGCTGACGCAATCGACGTTGCCGCACGAGCAGAACGTCCGGAACGCCGCGGCCCGCATTCAACAGATCCCGGCGGTGATTGCCGCAGCGAAGGCGTCGCTGCGCCATCCGCCGCGGATTTACACCGACACGGCTATCGAGCGCAACCGCGGCGCGATCGCCTTTTTCGAATCCGGCATCTTTCAGTTGGCCGGCGAATCGCCGATGACCAGCGTCTTGGCCGAACCGTGCCGCGCTGCCATCGGTGCGCTGCGGGACTATCAGAAGTTCCTGGAAAGCGACCTGGCACCGCGATCGACGGGCGACTGGCGCATCGGCCGGGAGAAATTCTCCCGCAAGCTCGATCTGGAACTCGATGCGGGCCTCTCGGCCGACGACGTCCTCCGCGAGGCCGAAAGCGAGGCGGCGCGAGTCGAAGCCGCGATGGTCGTCATCAGCCGGCAATTATGGGTCCGGTTGTTTCCCAAGAAGCCCGTGCCGCCGGACGACGCTCCGGGTCGTAGGCAACTCGTGGCTCTGGTCCTCGCCGAACTCGCCAAGGATCACGGCAGCGTGGATAATCTCGTGGCCGACGCCCGCACCACCGTCGAGCGGATTCAGAGCTTCATCCGGTCCCGCGACGTGCTCCGGCTGCCGGAGCCGGACCGCTGCCAGATCGTGGAGATGCCGGAGTTTCAGCGCGGGTTTTCGGTGGCGTATCTCAACGCCGCTCCGCCGCTCGACCCGAAAGCCGCGAGCCTCTATGCCGTCAGCCCGCCGCCGCGCGACTGGGATGCCCGCCGGGTACAGACCTACCTCGAAGAATACAACCGGCACATGCTTCAGATCCTGACGATCCACGAGGCGTATCCGGGGCACTATGTGCAGCTCGAATACTCCAATCGATGCCCGTCCCTGGTGCGAGCGATCAATTCCAACGGCGTGTTCGTCGAAGGCTGGGCGGTCTACACGGAGCAGATGATGCTTGACGAGGGCTACGGCGACGGCGACCTGGCCCTGCGACTGCACCAATTGAAATTCTACCTTCGCGCGGTCATCAATGCGATCCTTGACCACCGCATGCACTGCGACGGCATGACCGATGAGCAGGCGCTCGATCTGTTACGGGACCGCGGCTACCAGTCGGACGCGGAGGCCGTGGGCAAGATCAAGAGAGCCAAGCTGTCGAGTTGCCAGCTTTCCACGTATTTCGTCGGCCGAACGGCGCTGCACCGGCTTCGGCAGTCGATTCAGCGCGAGCTCGGCGACGCATTCGACCTGGGCCGGTACCACGAAGCGGTGCTCGACTTCGGCTCGCCGCCGGTGAAATACCTGCCGGAACTCGTGCGCGAGCGATTGAAAAAGCCAAGGTGACGTCGAGCCGCCCGCACGCCCGCCGGCAACGAAGAGGATTCACCGCGCTTTCGTTCAAGGCCGAGACAGTCGCGCCAAGTCCGCCTCGGCGGCGATGAATCCGAATGCCGGCCAGGATTTTCCCGACACGACCCGACGGAAGTACTCCTCGGCCTTGGCGCGATCGCCATTCGTCCCATGCCAGTTGCCGATACCGAAACCGAGCGTGGCCAGGTCGAGATCGTTCGCCTTCGCCGCATCGACGAGTTCGGACTCGGATTTCAAACCCTTGTAGAAGAGCAGCCGATCGTAATACGCCTTATTGTCCTTGATCTTCATATTCGGCGTGATTCGATCAAGAATGCGAGCCGCTTCAGCGGGTTGATTCAGACGGCGATACGTCATCACCAGCCAATCGGAGACGGCGACGAGGGAATCGTCGCGCCCGTCCGTGTCGGCCGGCAAGGCGGCGCGCCCGCGCTCGGCGACGTCATAACACTTCTCGTAGGCTCGCCGCGCCGGTTCGAACTCGCCGCGGAGATAATGCGCTAATCCGAGATGATACCAAATGTCGAAATCGTGATCGTTGAGTTCCGCGGCTCGCTTCAAGTCGGCGACGGCGTCGCCGAATCGGCGGACCGAGATGAAGCGATGCCCTCGATGGCGGAACAGACGGGCGTCGTCCGGGGCCATTTCGATTGCGCGCGTGTACGTCGCAATCGCATCGTTGAATCGCCAGGCGGCCGATTGCGCTCGCGCCAGTGCCAGCAACTTCTCGACGTTTCGCGGCTCCGCGGCGACGGCCGCCGCCGCCCGGGCAATATCGCCTTTCTCATCCACTTTGGAGAAGTGCCGCGCGCCCAGCGGTGAAATGACTTCCGGCTTCGCATCGTCGCGCGCGGGGCTTGCGGACGCAAACCAAGTCACGGCCGCCGCTGCCAACGCGACCATCCGCAGTCCCGAGTGGGAAGCCCTCGACATCTCGGTTTGCTCTGTGGGCCCGTCGATCCGCTCGTTTGCCTGGTTACAACTCGTCGTAGGGCATCTCGAACAAGAGCGCCGCTTGTTTCACGTCGCCGGTTTTCAGCCCGTGCATGAACCAGCGCTGGCGCTGTTTCGACGTTCCGTGGGTAAATGCGTCCGGGACCACGTAACCACGGGCCTTCTTCTGAAGTCGATCGTCGCCGATTTCGAACGCGGCGTTCAGGGCGCTTTCGACGTCGCCCGGCTCGAGGAAGTTGAACTTTTTCTGCGCGTGGTGCGCCCAGACGCCGGCCAGGAAATCGGCCTGAAGTTCGAGCCGGACCGACGCATTGTTCGCTTCGACCTTGTTGCCCAGAGCGCGGACCTGATCGACGCGGGCCGAGTAGCCCAGCAAGCGCTGGACGTGATGCCCGACTTCGTGGGCGACGACGTAGGCGCGGGCAAATTCGCCCGGCGAGTTCAGTTTCTTCTGCATGTCGGAATAGAAAGCGAGATCGATGTACACCTTGGAGTCGCCGGGGCAGTAGAACGGCCCGACGGCGGCGTCGGCGAAGCCGCAGGCGCTGGTCACGTTCCCGCTGAACAGCACCAGCACGGGCTTGTCATAGCGCTTGCCCATTCGAGAAAAGAGATCATCCCAGACGACCTCGGTGTCGCGGAAGATGGTGCGGGTGAACTCGGCGAGCTTCTCTTCTTCGGGTGACGGTTTCCAATTCGGGTCGCGCTGTTGCTGCTGCGCGGCCCCGCCGGGATTCTGGCCGATCAACTGCATGACCTGCTGCGGATCGAATCCGAACAGCACGGCGATGAGGAGGATCAGCAATCCGCCGCCGCCCAGCGCGATGCCGGCGCCCCGGCTCATGCCCCGTCGATCCTCGACGTTTTTGCTCTGCTCGCGGCCTTCCCATTTCATGGCGTCGCTCCCCGAGTGATCAACAAGATTGTAGTCGCGCCAATGACGGCCACCAGAGATTTTGGCACGGATTGGACCCCGCTTCGAGCCAGGGCGAGGAGCAGCAGGCCGGCGGCGGCGATCGCCACTCCCGGACCGAACCAGTAGCCCCAGCGAGTGTACCAACTCAGCGCCGCGTTCGGCGCGATGGCGGCGTGGGCGGTTCCCTCGCGGAACAGCGTCGGCCGAGCCGGACGCCGATTCAGGCGGTACGGAATCTCAGCCAGCACGCGGCCGCGATCGTCAATAATCTGGCTGACACCGCTGGTCGCGGCTTGCGCGATGGGCCGTCGATTCTCAATGGCTCGGAGCCGCGGCAACAGCGCGTGCTGCACGTGCTGGGTGCCGCCCCAGCCGCCTTCGTCGAGCGACGGCATCAGCAGAACCTCCGCGCCGGCTCGGGCCAGTTCCCGGGCCGTGGTCGGAAAATCGGCGTCGTAACAGATCAGGACGCCGGCACGGATCGGCCGACCGTCGATCGTCAGTTCGAACGTCGGCAATTCGTCCGATCGCGCATGCAACTCCACAAACGGGACGCGCTCCCGCTTGCGATACACGCCGACGTTCCGATCCGGCGGCAGAATGTAAGCGCGGTTTTCGTGCCGGCCCTCGCCGGTCAAGTGCTCGGCCCCAGCCACAACGACGACGGTGTGCTGCGACGCGAAAGCCTGGATCACGCTGAGATCGCCGAGCTGCTCACTGAAAGACTCCTCCGGCCAGACGATGACGCGCACGTCGGGCGCATCCCGCACGAGGGACTCGCTCAGTTCCAGCAGCACCGGCAACGATTCGCGCTCGCTCTGCACCACGCCGACCGCGATTTCGGGGCGATCCGAACCGCGATTCAGACTCAGAATTCCGTAGCCGATTTCGCCGATCATCAGCCCCACGACGACCACGAGGGCCGCGACCGGCGCTCGCCGTTGCACGATGAGCGTGGCGATGAGCAGATTGCACAGAAACGGCGCCAGCGACAGCCCGTAGCCGCCCCACACGTCGGCCGATTGTGCCATCACCGGTTCACTGAGCCGGCTGTGCCCGAGGATCAGCCATGAGAATCGAAGCGGGTCGAGATTCGGACTGAACCAATCCAGCCGCAGCGGCGACCATTCGGATCGGACAAACTCGATCGCGACCCACAACACGGGCCACGACCACCACGCCGACAGCCCCGCCCGCCGGACGAAGTGCGCGATTACGGCGAAGATGACGATCCACAGGATCGGCAACCAGATCAGGACGAAGCCGAACGCATCGAACACGCGAAACACCCAGACGCAGTCCACGAACATCCAGGCGCTGCCGAAGATCAGTCCGGCGATGGCGGCCGAGCGCACCGATGGCCGCTCGCTGATAGCGGCTTGAGGATTCGCAGCGCCATCGGAAGTGCGCAGGAGATGAACGAGCAGCGGCGCGAGGCTGAACCAGGCGAAGGGCCAGAGAGCGATTCCGGCGCGCGTCGGGTGCGGCTGGAGTGGAAACGCCAGGGCCATCAGCAATCCGCCGAGAACCAGCCCGAAGTTCATAATCTCTCTCTCAGCCGACCGGCGCGCCCGCTTGGCCGGCACGATGGAACGAGACCGCCGATGGCCAATCCCCGCGGACGATACATCTACGAATATGCCCGCCCCGCCGTCGCGGCCGACGTGGCGATCGTCAGTCTCGATCTCGAACCGCAGGTCCTGCTCATCCGCCGGGGCGGAGAGCCGTTTCGCGGCGCATGGGCCCTGCCGGGCGGATTCGTCGATCCACAGGAGCCGCTCGCCGCCGCGGCCGAGCGCGAGCTGCTCGAGGAAACCGGCCTGCGCGACGTCGCGATGGAACAGATTGGCGCCTTCGGCGATCCTGGCCGAGATCCTCGCGGCTGGGTGATTTCCATCGTGTTCCTCGCGCGGGTGGATCGGCGACTGGTGAAACCGGCGGCCGGCGACGACGCCGCGGAAGTCGGCTGGCACCGCCTCGACCAACTGCCCGCAAACCTGGCGTTCGATCACGGCCGGATCCTCGAGCGCGTTCGAGCGCGTCTGGCGGCGTTCGCACCGTGAGCGCGCCACTGGCAAGGCGGGCCGCCGTGAGCGACAATAGATTGCAACCTCGATGCCTCAGAGTTGGGATGGTCCGCCATGAGCCGCATCATCACCGCCGCTGTGACCGCGATCGCCGTTGTCAGCCTGGCGTGGGCCGATCCGCCCCCGACCGACGCGCTCCCGATTACGAAGCTGACCCCGGCCAAGATCATTCCGAATCTTTGCAAGGTGTCGTACCGCATCAGCACGCGCGTGCCGGAATGCCAGGCGCATTTCGATCAGGGGTTGGGGTACTTCTACTCGTATGTTTGGATGGAGGCGGCCCGATCATTCGAGACCGCGGCACGGCACGATCCCGACTGTGCCATGGCGTGGTGGGGCCTGAGCCGAGCGCTCGACGAATGGCGTGGCGGCGGGAACGAGGCGTTGAAGAAAGCCCAGGCGCTGTTGCCGAAGTGCTCCGATCGTGAACGCCGGCTGATCACCGCCCGGCTGCAACAGAAGGGCCTGGACGGCCAGCTGGTCGCCGACGCGGATCGCCGGCGGGCCGCCACTCGCACTCTCGACGAACTGATCTCGCTGTACGACGACGACGAAGAAGCCTGGTATGCCCGCGCCCGGCTGGCGGGCAGCGACCGTCCGAGCTATTTGTCGAACGACGCCGCCCGCGTCGCCGAGATCCCCTTTTACAAAGCGATCCTGCGAATCAACCCGCTGCACCCCGGCGCGCTGCACGAACTCGTCCACATCTACGAGGGCACGCAGCGCCCGGCTCTCGGCTGGGAGCACGCCGAACGCTACATCGAGTCGTCGCCCGGCATCCCGCACGCCTGGCACATGCAGGCGCACCTGGCGATGCGTCTCGGCCGATGGGAGCGAACCACCGACCGGTCGATTCGCGCCATCGAACTCGAGCGTGAATATCACCGAACCTACACCGTTAAACCGGCCGACGATCACCAGTTCGATCATCACCTTGAAACGCTGACCAAGGGATTGGTCCACGACGGCCGCCTGCGCGAAGCTCGGGCGATCAAGGACGAGTCGTGGGGATACGGCTACCGCCATTGGGACACCTGGTTCCGTCTGCACATGGCCGAGCGCGATTGGGATGCCGTGCAATCGATCGTCGACGCCGTTCGCAAGTCGAACAAGTCGAAGGCCGCGTACTTTGCCGCACTCTCCGCGTTGACACAGAACGATCCGGAGCGCGCGCGGCCGGAGGTCGAGGTACTCCGGCAATCGATCATCCTGCGCAAGCTGAATCGGCAACTGGAGATGAACTTCTGGGAGGCGCACGGGCTGCTCTTGTGCCAAACCGGATCCGTGGATGAGGGTCTGAAGCTGCTGTTTCGTTGCGTGGAAAAGACCAAAGACGACTACAGCCACCACGCGTGGGGGCAGGGCGCCTATTACATGGAAGTCTGGGGTCAGGCGGCGCTGGCGGCCAATCGTCTCGACGTGGCGGAGGAAGCGTTCCTCGAAGCGCTGGCGCACGACGCGGGCAGCGTCAAGGCGGCGCTGGGTTTGCAGGCGCTCTGCGAGCGGCAGGGACGCGCCGAGGAGGCCGCCCGCTACGCCGCGCTGGCCCGCCGATTCTGGCGGCACGCCGAGGTGCGGCACTTTGACGGCCTGCGCGCCGCCTGCAACGGCAGCGGCGAATAGTGGCTCTTTCGCGCTTCACAACGACGACACGAGGATGGCTCATGGGTAGCTGGATCGCGTTGATGGTAGCGGCCGTCAGTCTGCCGGCCGAAGAGCCGGCGCTGAAATCGGGAGTGCCGGTGGGTCAACGGCCTGGGCCGTATGCCTTTGTCATGGCCACGGGTCCGCAGCGCGGGCAAGCGTTCTGCTACATCTGCGACACCGGCGACAAGCCGGCGGCGATCATCTTCGCGCGGTCGCTGTCGGAACCGCTCGGCAAACTGGCGTCGAAGATCGATCACCTGGCCGCGGACGGCGCTGTTCCCGATCTGCGCACCTGGCTCACGCTGCTCGACGCCGGCAAACAGCCGGAGCTGGAACGCCGGCTGATCGCCTGGGGGAAGCAGCACGCCATTCGCGCGATGCCGCTCGGCATTTTCGAAGATGAGGTGGGCCCGCCCAGCTACCGGCTGCACCGCGACGCCGACGCCACCGTGCTGATCTTCGTCAATCAGAGGGTCACCGCGAATTTCGCCTTTCGAGCCGGCGACCTCAGCGATGCGAAAATCGATGAGATCGTCAAAGCGGTTGAGGAGTTGAAAACGAAGAAGGAGAAATGAATTGAACCACCGAAACACGGAGACACGGAGGATTCGCCCCGCGATTGACGGACGTTCTCTGTGCCTTCGTGTCTCAGCGGTGCATGGATTGACTCTCGGAATTACTTCTTGATTCCGCCGGTCTGCTGGAGTTCCTGGCGCACTTCGGCCTCGAGTTCCGTGGCCGACGTGTTCTTCTTGAGGATGAACTTCGGATTGGCCTTCTCGCGCAGTTCCTTCATCACGATCGGGATTTCATCGCTGACCTTCTTGTCGAAGACGGTCCGCTCAAGCTGTTCCCGCACCTCTTCGATCTTGACCTTGTCGTCGGCCGGGATCTTGCGATCGACCTTGATGCAGACAGTCCCGTCGGGCGTGGCAATCAGTTCGCTGACCTCGCCCGGTTGAAGTTTGAAGGCCCACTCCTCGACCTTGGCATGCGTGCCGGAATGCCGGGCGATCGGCATGATTCGGCCGCCGACGGCCGCGAGGTGCGCGATCGCCTGGCTCGCCGCTTTGCGGGCGAATCCCTCTTCGCTCTTGCGGATCGAATCGTATTCATTCAGCGCGATGCGCTCTTCGCCCTTCGGCCAGATGATGATCCGGCATTCGACTTTCTCGCCGTACTGGCTCTCGAACGCTTTGCGCACGTCGTCCTCGTTGACTCGAATCCGATCCTGGCAGAACTTTTGCAGCATCAGTCGCGGCTTGAGCACGTCCTCTTTCCACTCGTACAGCGTCTTGCCGTACTGCTTGAGCACGCGATTGACGAACTCGGAGCGGTTGATCTTCATGACGCCGCAATCCTGATCCAAGGCGGCTTCAATTTCCGCCGGCGTGATCTCAATGCCGGCCTGCTGGCAAGCGTGTTCGATGATCCGCTTGTTGACCAGCAGTTCAAGCTTCTCGACGCCTTGGCGGGCGATCAGGAATTCACCGAGGTCTTCGCGTGTGATCGGGACTGAACCGTAGATGTAGGCGACGACTCGCTGAGAGTAATCCGAAGGCAGGGAGGGCGCCGCTTTCGGCGCGGTGGCCGGCGGGTCCTGCGACCGCGCGGCCGGCTGACCGAATACCAGTAATCCAACGGTGACCGCCGCTCCAAACGCCAATTGTCGAGCGTGTTCCAGAATGTGCATGACCCGCCTCCGTGCCATCGGGCCGGACGATCAGCCCGCTGGTCGAGGCTATAACCGCGGCGAGCCGGGCGAACAAGGCGAACTGCGCTCAGCGCCGGGTGCTCTCAGTCCAATCGCCGGCCGGAAGATACCGCGCCCAGGTCGATCGCCGCGTCGCCGAAACGTACACCTGATCGTAAGGCTCGAGCGTCACATTCGTTGCCGCGTCGCCGCGAAGCAGAATTGCCGCCAGGTCGACGGTGAATACTTCCGGTCGGCGTCCCCGCGCGACGTTCGGTCGGATCACGTGAATCTCGGACACTTCCGCCTGCGATTCCAGCCCGCCGCAGCGTCGGAGAAATTCGACGATCGTTTCCGGGCCGCGGTACGGCACGATCCGCTCCGGCCCCGCTCCCGAACCGAACAGGAACACGACGCGGCTATTGTGCTCGTGGACGGCGACGTGGACTCCGGTTGTGGGCAGGCCCGCCGCCGCGGCCAAGTGCTCGGCCGCTTCGGCCGCCGTGCATCCCTCGACTGGAACGGAACCCAGGGCAGGCACGAGTACGGCACCGTCCGGCCCAATCGGAAACTGGCCCGCGATGTCCGGGCGCATGGCGGAGGTTACGGCGATCACGTCGGGACAGGCAAGACGGTAAAGGACGGCTGAATCGGTCGGCGGCAGAGCGTTGGGTGATTGCAGAGCATGCAGAACTTCGCGCTGGGCAGCGCAACCCGCGCAGATCACGGCCGCGCACGCCGCCGCGCGCAGGTTCACCGCGAACTCGAATCGGAGCCTCATCGCATTCAAGATCGGCGTTCGGACCGGGAGTCGTATAAAAGCAATCTCGAAATCTCGAAAGTGGGAGAGTGCGACACGGCGTCGTTCGTGGTGCCGCCATTTCATGGCTTCGTGATGCGTCTCGGTTGAATGTCACGACAACACGAGATGGCGGCAGCGCGACCGGATGACGCTCGTGGCCGTCAGTTGTGATTGAGTTTCGGAACAGATGATGTCCAACTTCATCGTCAGCGTGTCGGGGATTCGCGGCGTCGTCGGAGCAGGATTGACGCCGGAGGTCGTTGCTCGCTTCGCGGCGGCGTTCGGCGCTCATCGCGGCGGCGGCACGATGCTCCTGAGCCGCGACAGCCGGCCGAGCGGCGAGATGCTGGCCGATGCGGCGGCCGCTGGACTGCGCAGCGCCGGCTGCACGGTGCTCGACGCCGGCATCTTGCCCACGCCGACGGCTGGCCTTGCCGTGCGCGCCCGCGGCTATGCCGGCGGCATTCAGATCACCGCCAGTCACAACCCCGCGCCGTGGAACGGACTGAAGATGTTCGGCTCGGACGGCGCTGTACTGACCGCCGCGGAGGGCGCCGCCGTCGAAGCGCTGTTTCGGAGCGACGCATTCGCGCGGGCGTCGTGGAATCGTCTGGGCCCGCGGCGGCGCATCTACGGCGTGGAGAAGGCGCACGTCGAGCGCGTGCTCGCCGTCGTCGATCCGGAGCGCATCCGCGCGGCTCGGTTCACGGTCGTGCTGGACGGCAACGGCGGCGCCGGCGGCCCCGCCGGACTGCTCCTGCTCGACGCTCTCGGTTGCGACGTCCTGCCGCTCGGCTGTGAACCCGACGGGCATTTCGACCACGATCCGGAGCCGACGCCGGCCCACCTGCCCGCCGTCGCCGTGCAGGCGCGCGAGACCGGCGCCCCGGCGTTCTGCCTCGATCCCGATGCGGATCGCCTGGCGCTGATTGACGAGACCGGCGTCTGCCTCAGTGAGGAATTGACGCTCGCCCTGGCCGTGCAATTCCGACTCGCCCAGGAAGTCGGGCCTGTCGTGGTCAACATGTCCACGTCGCGAGTGGTGGAGGATCTTTGCCGCCAGCGCGGCGCTCGGTTTGAACGCACGGCGGTCGGCGAAGCCAATGTTGTCGCCGGCATGCGCGCCGCCGGCGCCGTCGTTGGCGGCGAAGGCAACGGCGGCGTGATCGATCCGCGGATCGGCTGGGTGCGCGATCCATTCGTCGGCATGGCGCTTCTGTTGAACCACATGGCCGCGACCGGACGCACGCTATCACAACTGGCGGCCGAATTGCCGCGCTACGTCATCGTGAAGGACAAGCTGCCTCTGGCTCGGGAGAATCTGCCGGACGCAATCGCGGCTCTCGAGCGGCGCTGGCCCGACGCCGTCGCCAATCGAATCGACGGCTTGCGGCTCGATTGGCCCGATCGCTGGCTGCACCTCCGCGGCAGCAACACCGAGCCGATCGCCCGGCTCATTGCCGAGGCGCCGACCGAACGAGAAACAGTCGAATTGATCGCCGCGGCCAAGGCGATCCTCGGCGACCTCCCGCCTGGAATGGCCGTTTGAATCACGGAAACGAAGAGAACGCCGACCGGAATCGGTTTCTCTACGTCTCCGTGCCTCAGTGGTGAACGTTCTTGAAATCCTGTCAGCCCGCGGCACGCTACGGACACGCGCCCTAACTCGGCTTGCGGCTGATGAACGACAGCAACGTCAGAAGCACGATCGCGCCGATTGTGGCGACGATCAATTGCCCGAGCAAGTTGCCTTCGCCCATGCCGAGCAGGCGGAAGATGAATCCGCCGACGATCGACCCGATGACGCCGACGATCAGGTTGCCGATGACGCCGAAGCTGCCGCCCTTCCAGATTTGCCCGGCCAGCCATCCGGCGCAGAGACCGATCAACGCGAAGTAGAGGAATTCCATGGCGAGTCTCCAAACGGGTTAATTGTCATCGGACTCCGGCGGAGGCGGCACAGCGGGATTGCCAGCCTCGAACCGCTGCAACTGCTTTACGAAATAGGAATTATTTGGCTCCATGCGGCGGCATTCTTTCATCAGTTCGATTGCCTTGGCGCGATCGCCGCGCTGGAAATGGACCTCGGCGAGCGTATCGCGGTAGCCCGCGTGCTTCGGCGCCAGTTCAGTCGCCTGCCTCGCGTGTTCCAGGGCGCGGTCGAGGTCCCGGCGGCAGCAGGCGGCGAGCCAGGCGGCCGAATTATGCGCAAACGCGCTGTGCGGATGGTCCTTGCACATCGTCTCGTAGGTCTGAGCCGCGCGAGCATAGATCGCATCGGCGTCCGCCGTGCGCCCGCGGCTCGTCAACTCCGGAACGACCAGCAGCGCGAGATCGAGGTGCCCCGGCGTGAGCGTCAGGCAAGCATCGGCCTCGGCGCGGACGGCGTCCAGCCGATCGGCTGCCAGGGCCGCGCGCGCCCGATAGGCGTGGACCAGCGCCGGCACCGTCAGGTACCCGGCGGCTTCGACGAATTGGAAGTCGCTGGCGAGCACGCCGACGATGACGCGCTCGTAGCAATCGGCGGCGCGGGCAAAATCATTGCGGGCCGCGGCGTCACGGGCCATGCCCGCCAGGAGGTTTCCAGCGGCCCAGGCGCGCCGCCAGCCGAGCCGCACGACCAAATCCCGTTCCCGGCGAGCGAGCTCGTGCAGATCGCGCCGAGCCAGTTCCTCCGCGACGCTGGCTCGCTTTCGCACGTCGCCGAGCGCCAGCAGCCGCGCGTCCTCGATGGCGGCAGCGCCGGCGTCCGCGTGCCCGGCTCGTTGCAGCGCCCAGCCGCGTAGATAGACCGGAACCGGTTCGCTCGGGTCGCGCTCGGCGGCCAAGGCATAGGCTTCGGCGGCATCCGCAAAGCGCTCACGGACCGCGTGAAGGTCGCCGAGACGGATGAACGGGTTCTGACCGTGGAGATTCGCATCGCGCGCTCGGGCGGCGGCATCGGTGAGATGGCGCACGGCGTCGTCGAGTCGGCCGCTCGCTTCGCACGCCGTCGCCGCCGCCAGTCGGGCCTGCACGGCCGCATACGCATCGTCGGCGCCGACCCCGGCGATCAGGGCCGTGATCAATTCGTCCAGGTTTGCCGGCGGCTCGCGGCCGGGTTCGATCAGGCTGACGAGCCGGCGCATGGCGGCCGCATCGTCGTCATTCGGGTACTTCTGGCGGAGCAGCGCCCACCAGGCCGCCGCCTCGCCGCCACGGCGCGGAAAGACCACGTCGAGGATCCGCCGCGAGCCGTCCATCGCCGAGTCGGCCGACTGCCGCGCCGCGGCGAACAGGGCGGTTGCAGCCGCGGCTCTGGCGGCGTCGCGCAACCCGACGCGCCACTGCGCCTGGACCAGTTCGACGGCGCTTTCCGTGTCGCCGGCCGTCGCAATCCGCCCCAGGATCGCCGCGAACGACTTTTCCGATTCCTCGGTCTGCCCGATCAGGAACTGGGCTCGGGCGCGCTGAATCGCCAAGTGGTGACCGCGATCCGGGCTTCCGCCGGCCAGAATCTTGTCGGCCAGCGCAAATGCCTCCCGATAGCGCATCTGAGCGACGAGGAGGTCGAACGCAATCTCGGAAGGCGGATCCGACTTCGAAAGTCGCTCGATCGCTTCGGCCGCGCATTCGTTCAGGAGCAGTCCCTTCGGGATGGCGAATTCATCGAGCTGATCGCCGAGTTGCCGCAGCTTGTCGAGGTGAGACTTGGCGCCGGCGGAGTTGCCGGCCAGTCGGCAATAGGCGGCGCGCGTGGCGGCCTCGACCGCAGGACTCCGGCGATCGGTTTCATCGCTCGCCGCGCGAGGGGAGGATAGTTTAGCGAGCTCGGCCCAGTCGCCCTGTTCCCAGAGAATGTCCTCGAAGAGGTCCGGGCGCTCCGCGGCGAGCGGCCGCGCGGCTGACAGATTGCCGGCCGCCCGGGAGAGCGCGACGAGGACTTCGGCGGAGCGCGGGCTGGGGTGAGCGGCATGGTCCGCCTGCCAGCGCGCCAATTCGCTGGTCAGCTTGCCGCGGAGCAGCACCAGGGCCACGTAGTTTGCGATCGCCTCGTCGGCGCGCCGATCCAGGCAGGCCTCCAGCAGCGATTGCAATTCGTCGTACTTGCGCTCCTTGAGAAGCGGCGGGAGCGCGCGGATGGCGGCCAGCGCCACGGCGTCATTCAGCGTGCGGCGCTGATCGTCGGCGTCGACGCGCGAGCGCAAGCGTCCCAGCGCTTGCAGCCCCGGCGAGCCGAGCTCGGCCAGGGCCAGCGCCGCGCGCCGACGCGCATCGGAGTCGCCGTCGCGAAACCGTTCGAGTTCCGAGACGATCGCCGGCGGCGTGTCGGCGAAGATGCCCCAGGCGAACTTGTCCAGCAACGCCTTGGCGCGCATTGCCACTTCGACGTCGCCGTCCTTGGCCGCGCGCTGCAGCGCCGACTCCACGCCCGGACCGAGTTGCCACAATTTCTTCGTCGCCTGCTCGCGCACGGCGAAGCGCTTGTCCCCAAGCTGGCGAATCAGTTGTTCGACTTCGGGCGGCGGCTCGGCCCACGACGCGGCCCCGCCAAGCAACAATCCAAGCAGAAGCAGCCGAATTCCGACGGTGCGCACAAGCGGCCCCCACGACGACTGACGTGCCGCCGTTATCGTATCGTTCCTCCGCTCGGGCGCAAAGCCGAAGCCGGCGACTCCCGCTCGTCTGCGGAGAGGGAAACGGCCAGCATCTCCCGATCGTTTCGCACGTAAACGCAGCGATTGGCGCACGCGGGATGGCACCAGGTCACCGCCCGGCCGCGCGTCACCAGCGTGGTGTCGAGCAAGTGCGTCCGGCCGATCTCCTCGTAACCCGTTGGCGAAAGCTTCGCCAGAATCAAGTCGCCCTGATCGTTGTAAATCCAGACTCGATCGGCCTGCGGAATGAGAAAGGCGTGGGCGAACAGGCCCCGCTTGTCATTGACGGCGGCCAGCGTGTCCCAGAGCCGTTTGCCGGTATCGAGTTCGAGGCAGCGCAGCTCTCCGTGCCCGCACACGCCGTAGACGTGTTTGCCGTCGATGATCGGCGTGCACATGACCGTATGCAGGCCCTTCGCCGGCTTTTGCAGGTTGGAACTGGTGAGGTTCCAGAGCAGCTCCGGCTTGGCTTGCCCGGCGACGATCTTCAGCAGCGTGGCGCCATGGTAGAAGTTGGTGAGGAACACGCGGTCGCCGTCGACGCAGCGGGGCGCGGCGATACTGACTTCGGGCCGCTGAATCTCGCCTTCGATCGGATAGCTGAGCGACCAGAGCGTCTTTCCGCTGACGGGATCGAGCGCGGCGACAGCCTCGGTATGCCAGACGATCAATTGTTGTTGCCCGCCGATGTTGCCGAGCACGGGCGGCGCGTAGCCGATCTCCTCCGTGGTCAGCGCCCGCCAGAGTTCTTTGCCGGTGGCGGCGTCGAAGCACACGACGGCGCTGCCCTCGCCGCCGACCAGGGAGTACACGCGCCCGTCGTGGACCAAAGGCGAACTCGACCAGCCCCAGACCGGCGCCCGCTTCAGGCCGAAATCCGCCCGGAAGTTTCGCGACCAGATGACCGTGCCTTCGGCGGCGTCGAGGCACAGCAGATCGCCCATCGCGCCGAGCGTGTACACCTTCCCATCGACGACGCTGGGCGTTGTCCGCGGGCCGGACGGATAGCTGATCTGATAGGGGCAATCGTACTCGTGGGCCCAAAGCGTCTTGCCGGAGGCGGCATCGAGGCAGAGAACGCGCTCCTTGCCGGGGATCGCGTCCTTGGCGATTCGGCCCTCGGGCGGCGGAGGCGTCCCCGGCGGAGTCGTGCGATCCATGACGTAGACGCGCTGGCCGACGACAGCCGGTCCCGAGTAGCCGGCGCCGATCGGCACGCGCCAAAGAATCCTGGGTCCGCCGTCCGGAAAGCGCGTCAGGAGGCCGGTTTCGCGCCAGACGCCGTCGCGGCGCGGACCGGCCCACTGGGGCCAATCGTCGGCTCGCACCTCGGCCAATCCCGCACAGGCCGCAATGGCCATGACACAGATTCCCCGCAATCGCCGCATCGGCCCAGTCCCCTGCACTGAATGTCAACTGATCGGAACCATTGTTGTAGTTGCCCGCGCCGCGGACGAAGGGCCAATCGCATCGCGCTACCTGCCGCAGGGCTGTCACGTTCGCACTGGACAGTGCGTATCATCGGCGTCGCCCAAGGTGATCAGTACCCGTCACGCCTGAAAGAAAGGATCGATCGACATGTTGAAGCTCATCGTTGCACTGCTGTTCGGGGGCGCTTTGGCTCATGCTCCGGCTGTACCGACAGCCAACCCGACGCCGCCGGCTTCGGCCCGAACGTCCATCAGCGATCACGTTGACGTTGCTGGGCCGTTCGAGACCTTCGAAGAAGCCGACGATTACGCCTTCTACCTCGAGTTCGAGTTCGGTTATGAAACGGAAATCGTGGAATACTTCGGAGCGTACTTCGTGATCTATGGCTGAGCGAGATGCCGCGCGGCCNNCCCAGGAAGCCGGGGTCGAAGGCGTTGAACGTGCGGAGTGATCCGAGCGCGAGGCCGTCGTAGCCATACGCCGCCGGCGCGGATCCAGCGCCGCCAGCGATGATCAGGTCGTCCCGGCCATTGTTGTCGAGATCGGCGCAGGCGACGCGCACGCCGCCGGCCAGATTGGACGAGGACAGGCTGAAGCCGGTCATGAGGGCAAAGGTCGCGCCGCTGTAGATGCGCACGGCGGGCGCGGC